>WNGO01002919.1_pt1 | contig 23309 bp, 18 predicted proteins | sample 5400511 | NCBI WGS metagenome assembly WNGO01 (sample SAMN13153380, study PRJNA577476) | soil metagenome | isolation source: 20 cm soil or saprolite under Garry oak tree replicate 2 | place: USA:California | collected 2016-06-15 | reverse complement strand
GCGGCGAGTCCACCAGGCCGTAGCCGCGCACCCACACGCTGTAGGTCGCCTTGGGGAGGTCCGGTATCAGGTAGCGTCCCTGATCATCCGTCACCACGATGCGGACGAACTTCGTCGGCAGGTCGTGCGTCTCGGCGATCACCCAGACGCCCGCTTCCGGCCCGTTCGGGCCCGTGACTACTCCCGTGATGTCGCTGGCGTTGATGGAGACCACTTGCTCTGGGAGCGGGTGGCCAGCGAGGCACACGACGAGGAGACAGGTGGCTGTCACACGCATGAGAGAAATCGCTCCTTCACCAATGGTACGAGGGTATCGAGCGGCGTGTCCCATAGCGCCTGGTTGAAAATCTCGACCTCGATCGGCCCGGCGTATCCGGCCCGCTCGACGGCGGCGCGGATTCGGCACAGCTCGATCACGCCGTCGCCCATCAATCCCCGATTCATCAACACGTCGTGCACCGGCACGAGCCAGTCGGAGACATGGAAACCGACGAGTCGCCCCGCGGCGCGGGCCAGCTGGTCGTACAGCTCGGGGTCCCACCAGATGTGATAGACGTCGGCCACCACGCCGACGGAGGACAGGTCGAGCTGCTCGGCCAGGCGGCGCGCCTCGCGCAGCGTCGTGATGCAGGAGCGCTCGGCCGCGAAGCCCGGGTGCATCGGCTCGATCCCGAGACGCACGCCGCGCTCCCGGGCGTAGGGGACGAGCTCGGCGATGCCGTCGGCAACCATGCGACGCGCGGCGGCGATATCCCGGTCGGGCGCCGCGCCGCACACGAGCACGAGCACGCCGGCCCCGAGCTCCGCCGCCTCGTCGACGGCGCGGCGATTCTCCTCGATCCGCGCCGCGCGCTCTTCTCGGGTGGACGCGGGGAACATCCCCCCGCGGCACACGCTCGAGACTCGGACTCCCGCGTCACGCAGCAGGCAGGTCGCCGGCTTCAGGCCGACGGCGGCGAGCTTGTGACGCCATACCGCGACGTACGGCACGCCGTGCCGGGCACAGGCCTCCACGACCTCCTTGAGCGTCGCCCGCTCGGCGGTGATCTGATTGAAGCTGAGGCGGCTGATCCCCGGGGACGCCGTCTCCCCTCTCCGCATAGCGGAGAGGGGATCAAGGGGTGAGGACCTCACTCGACCCCCGCGAGCGCGAGCACCCGCCCCATCCGATCCGCCGCGCAGTCGGGATCCACGAGGAGCCCGGCCGCGTCCGCGCGCCTAAACACCTCGGCGAGGTGCGGCACGGAGCGCCAGCTCTCGGCGCCGGCGATCATCCGGAAGTGTCGCTGGTGGCCGTTCAGGTAGGCGAGAAACACGATGCCGGTCTTGTACGCATGAGTGGGCGCCTGGAAAATGTGACGTGCGAGCGGCACGGTGGGGTCGAGCGCCGTGCGATAAGCCGTCGTATCGCCCCGGTCGAGCGCTTGGAGCGCCGCCGATGCCGCGGGCGCTATCGCGTCGAAGATGCCCAGCAGCGCGTGGCTGTGACGCCCCCCCGCGTCGCCCAGAATGAGCCGCTCGTAGTTGAAGTCGTCGCCCGTGTACATGCGCACGCCGTCGGGGAGCCGGCCGCGCATCGTGATCTCGCGCTCCGCGTCGAGCAGCGAGATTTTTATCCCGTCAATCTTCGCTCGGTGCTCGCAGATGATCGCGAGACACGCGTTCATGGCCTCGTCGACGTCACGCGTGCCCCAATAGCCCGCGAGCTGCGGATCGAACATGTCGCCCAGCCAGTGGAGGATCACGGGCTGAGTCACCTGCCGGAGGATCGTCCCGTAGACCCGGGCATAATCGTCGGGCCCCCGCGCCGCGCGCGCCAGCGCCCGGCTCGCCATCAGGATCACCCGTCCCCTCCCTCCCTGCCCTTCCACGTAGCCGACCTGCTCCTCGTAGGCGCGCTCCACGTCGGCCAGCGTGACTGCTTCGGCCGGCGCGAGCTGGTCGGTGCCCGCGCCGCACGCGATCGTGCCACCGGTTGCGCGTGCTTCGGCCAGCGACCGGCGGATCAGCTCGCGCGCGAGCGGCCAGCCGAGCCCCATGCCACGCTGCGCCGTGTCCATCGCTTCGGCGACGGCGAGCCCGAGGGACCAGAGGTGGCACCGGTAGGCGAGCGTGGCTTCCCAGTCGAGGGGCGCCTCCGAGAGCGGATCTCGGTCGGCGAGCGGGTCACACACGACATGCGCCGCGGCGTAGGCCACCCGGCACCGGATCGGTTCCGCAGGCGAGCTCCACGCCACCGGCTCGCGCATCGCGTAAGGCACGACGCTGCCGTCGGGAAGCGGGAGACGGATGGTCGCGTGCATCGCGCCACCCCTTAGTGTAGGGGCGCAGCATGCTGCGCCCCTACGTCGTGCGGAGGTGAAGTTCCCAGCTCCGGGACGTCGATCCACCGCCGCTCGGCCCACGACTCGAGCGCCAGCTCCGCCAGCTGCACACCCTTGGCGCCCTCGCAGAAGTCGTGAGGGAAGGGCGCGCCCGTCGCGACGTGCAGGAGAAACCGCTCCCACTGCACCTTGAAGGCATTGTCGAATGGGCCGTCGTCGGGCACATCCTGCCACGATGCGCCGTAGTCGACGGGGTTGGGCACGTCGGGGTTCCACACCGCGCGCGGCGTCTGCGCGCGACGCTGGATCTTGCAGCCGCGCAAAGTCGCGACCGCGCTCGCGAGCGTGCCGTCGACTTGGATCTGCAGCAGATCGTCGCGGTAGACGCGCACCGCCCACGACGAGTTGAACTGTGCGATGATCTCGCCCGCCGGACCATCGAGCGTGAACGTGGCGTACGCGGCGTCGTCCGCCGTCGCGGCGTAGCGGCGGCCCTGCTCGTCCACGCGCTCGGGGATGAGCCGGGCGCCGGTGCACTGCACCGCGGTGACCGCGCCGAACGTGTGGTCGAGCAGGTAGCGCCAGTGGGCGAACATGTCGAGAATGATCCCGCCGCCGTCTTCCTTGCGGTAATTCCACGACGGGCGCTGGGCGGGGCCTCCCGCTCCGTCGCCCTCGAACACCCAATACCCGAATTCCCCGCGCACACTCAGCATGCGGCCGAAGAAACCATCGTCCACCAGCCGCTTGAGCTTGCGGATGCCGGGAAGAAACAGCTTGTCCTGGACGACCCCATGCTTCACGCCGCGACGACTGGCCGATCGCGCCAGCTCGAGCGCCTCGGCGGTGCTGGCCGCAACCGGCTTTTCGCAGTAGACGTGCTTCCCCGCTGCGATCGCCCGCCGCACGTGGGCGACGCGCAGGCTCGTCACCGTGGCGTCGAAGTAGATCTCGTCCGCAGGGTTCGCGAGGCAGGCGTCGAGGTCGGTTGAGACGCGCGTCAAGCCGTGGGCGGCCGCGATTTCCCGCAGCTTCGTCTCGCTGCGGCCGACGAGGATCGGGTCCGGGACGAGTCGGTCGCCGTTGGGGAGCGGCACGCCGCCCTGCTCACGGATGGCGAGGATCGATCGCACGAGGTGCTGGTTCAACCCCATCCGCCCGGTGACGCCGTTCATGATGACGCCGATGCGTTTCACGGGGACCTCACGGCCTGTCCGTCGTCCCCCCTCTCCGCATCGCGGAGAGGGGGACAGGGGGTGAGGCCTCGACGGGGACGGTGGGTGGGGGTGAGGACCGCGGCAGGAACGAAATCGCCACCGCACCCGCGAGCGCGAACCCGATGACCGCCACGAAGCCCGTCGCGTAGCTCCCCGCCACGTCGTGCATCCGGCCGACGAGCACCGGCGCGACCGCCTCGGCGACGCCGTCGGCCGTCAGGACGACGCCCATGGCGCGCCCCAGAACGCGCACGCCGAACAACTCGGCGGCCATGAGTGGAATGACCATGTATTCCCCACCCAGTCCGATGCCAAAGATCACGGCGAACAGGTAGATCGCCCCCGTCCCCCCTGTCCCCTCCGTGCCGACCAGGAACAAGAGCGGGATCGCCGACGCGACCAGCAAATAGATCAGCAGCATGACGTACCTCTTGGGAAACCGGTCCGCCAGCCATCCCATCCCGAGCCGGCCAACGAGGCTCGACGCGAGCACCAGCGAGGCGATCTGTGCGGCCGCGGCCTGTGTGAAGCCGTGATCGAGGCTCAGGAAGAGCTTCAAATGCTGGTTGGTGCCGCCCACGGCGGCGATCGAGCACATGCTGCCCGCGAGAAGCAGGTAGAACGGTGGCGAACGCAACACCGCAGCAAGGGAGGCGTTAGGGGAGGTTGGGGAGGTTGGGGAGGTTGGAGAGGTCTGCTCCGGCGACTCTCGAACGACCAGCGTCAACGGCAAGGCGACGATGACGATCCCAGCACCGAGCGCTTGCAGCGCCCCCTGCCATCCCACCGCCCGCGTCAGCCACACGGCCAGGAACGGCACCAGCGCGCCGCCGATGCCGATCCCGAGATAGGCGAACCCCATGGCACGGCCGCGCGTGGTCGTGAACCAGCGCGACAGCAGCACCTGGTTCGGCAGCGGGCCGCCGCACACGTTGCCCAGCGCGTTGAAGAGATAGAAAAAGTAGAAGCCGGCCAGCGTGTGGATCGCGCCGAGCCCCACAAGGGCGATGCCGGCCATCAGGATCCCCGCCGCCATCAAGCGCCGCGGGCCGAACCGGTCCACCATCCAGCCGGCGAAGAAGCCGAACAGCGGCCCGACGAGCAGCTTCGAGATGGCGTTTCCCGAGGTGACCTGGGCGCGCGACCATCCGAAGTCGCGCACCATGGAGTCGTAGAAGAACGGCAGGCCGTACAGCGCGATCCCGACGATCGCAAACAGCGCCAGGAATGAGGTCGCAACCACCTGCGCCTGCGCGGCGCGCGTGCTCACAGATTGCCGCGCTTGAGCTCGCCCACCGCGTAGTCCACCGCCCGCGCGGTGAGGGCCATGTAGGTGAGCGACGGATTCACGCAGGACGAGCTCGCCATGCAGGCACCGTCGGTGACGAAGAGGTTGGGCACGTCGTGCGCCTGGTTGTAGGCGTTGAGCACGGATGTCTTCGAGTCCCGGCCCATGCGCGCGGTGCCCATTTCGTGCACGCTGAACCCCGGCGGACCGTCGTGGTCGTACGTCTCGACGTCTTTGCACCCGGCGGCCTCGAGCATCTCGGCCGACTGAGCCTTCACGTCCTCGCGGATGGCGCGCTCGTTCTCGCTCCACCTGCACTGCACCCGCAAGAGCGGGATGCCCCACTGGTCCGTGCGCGTCGGGTCGAGCTCGACGTAGGCAGCTGCTGTTTCAACTCCGCCCCCAATCCGGGCAGCGACGCGCCGCGCATCCACCCGTCGCGTCCCGCTCCCCCCTGGATTCCATACCCCCTGAGGAAGCCGACTTTCGCTTCCCGCTTCCCCCCCAAATTGCGGAAGCGCGGGATGTACGTACCCGTCGGCCGGCGGCCGTACACGTACTTGTCCTCGAGGCCGGGCACGGTACCGCTCGCGCCGGCCTTGGAGATGTGATCCATCAGGTTGTGGCCTAGCTCGCCGCTCGAGTTAGCGAGCCCCGTCGGGAAACGCGGGGTCTTCGAGTTCAAGAGGATCTGGGTTGTACCCAGCGTCGAGGCGCACAGAAAGATCAACCGTCCAGCGTACTCGCGCGTCTGCTTCGTATTACGGTCGATGACCCGGACGCCTACCGCCCGGTCCTTGCGCTCGACGATCGCGTCGGTGACGACGGTCAGTTTCCCGGTCTTCTGTGCCGCCGGGAGCGTCGCGCTCAGGCTCGAGAAATAGCCGCCGTAGGTGCAGCCGCGGGCGCATTGGTTGCGCGCCTGGCAAGGCCCGCGGCCGTGATGCGCCTGCGTGAGATTCGCGACCCGCGTGATGGTCAGGTGACGTCCGGGAAAGGCGCGCTCGATCCCCCGCTTCACCACGTGCTCGGCGCAGTTCAAATCCCACGGCCGCAGGAACTCGCCGTCAGGCAGGTGCGGCAGACCCAACCGCTCACCGCTCACGCCCACGAAGCGCTCGACGTGAGCATACCACGGTGCGAGGTCCTTGTAGCGGATGGGCCAGTCGACGCCGTGGCCGTCGCGCAGGTTGGCGGCGAAGTCGAGATCGCTCCAGCGCCAGCACAGTCGTCCCCAGATGAGGCTCCGCCCACCGAGCTGGTAGCCCCGGATCCAGCGGAACGGCTGGTCGTCGGGAGAGATGTAGGGATGTTCTCGATCGCTGACGAAAAAGTGCCGGGTCGCCTCGCCGAACGCGTAGTTCGTGCTCTGGATCGGGTAGTCGCGCTCGTACCGCTCCTGCTCGCCGCGGCCGCGGTGCGCGAGCTGCCAGGGCTGCAGCCACTCCGTCACGTAGTCCTTGCCGTGCTCTACGTGCCGGCCGCGCTCGAGCACGAGCGTCCTCAGCCCCTGCTCGCACAGCTCCTTGGCGGCCCAGCCGCCGGTTATCCCTGAGCCTACGACGATCGCGTCGTACGCCTCATCGCGGGGCGTCACACCGCCCACGTCCGTCCGACCTGCGCGAGCGGCACGCACCCGTCGTAGCGGCCCGGGACCGGGACGTGGTGCAGCTCGCGCGTGGCGCCGATCTCGGACGTGTAATAGCCGACGAGCGTCAGCTCCTTCATGGTGCGGAAGAAGAGCACCGTGAGCTCGTCGCGCGTTCCCCCTCTCCACGTAGTGGAGAGGGGGACAGGGGGTGAGGCCAACGTGGGGGAGACGGGGACAGGGGCTGAGGCCAAAGCCTCCCGGTCCAGCTGCTCGAGCAGCACCCGTTGGTCCCCGACCGCGCCTTGGAGGAACGGGCGACCGGAGGCTCGGGCAGCGCGGGCGTCGACTTCCGCCAGGCCTTCGAGAAAGCGTTTCCGCTCGAGGGGAGAGTAGGACTCCGCCAGTATCGCGTCGATGAAGCGGTGCACGCCCGCGGCGCGGGCGCCCGGCGTGTCGGTTGCGGGGAGAATGTGCTCGGCGATGGCGGCCACCAGGTCCGCCTGGCCTCGCGTGAGCGCTTGGGGCGCCCACGCGCCGTCGGGCACGCGCGACGCCTCGCAGCCGGCCAGCACGCCGGCCACGGTGGGCGCGCCGAGCACACCCCCAAGCAGGAGGCCGGCGCGTCGCAACGCCTCGCGCCGATCGATTGTCTCCCGCGCGCCTCGCTCAGTGCGTGTCATCGCTCGGCTGCCCACGGCGGATATTGCAAGAGGTGCGCCCCTCCCTCAAGGCAGTCCTTAGGGAGTGGTCGCGGGAAACGGGGCCGGACTGGGGGGCGATCGCCTCGCGAGCTTCCGGTCGCGTCGCGGCCGCGCCACACCCGTAGGAGTCGAGCATCGCGGGGCACACCCGGAGTGACGAGCCCGACGCCCGTCGCGAAGTCATCTCAGATTCACTTGCCTAGCCGTCGTCTGCGTGATCGACATCACGGGGAGGGCACGGCGCTTGCGGTCGCACCCGGAACCCGGGATTCCGTCGCCCTGGAGGATCGATGTGAAGCGCCCCACCGCCGTCACCCCGAGAGGCCTCTGCCTCTCGCTTTTTGTGCCGTTGTGCGCGCTGCTCCCGCTCCAGGCCGCGCGTGCCCAGCAGACAGACGCGACCGCGCCCTCCCCTGAAACCGGCACCATCGCGGGAGTGGTGACGGCCCAAGAGACGGGAGCGGCCCTGCCCGAGGTCCGCGTGACCGTGTCCGGCACGGCCCTGGCCGCCACGACCGGCCCCGACGGCCGATACACGATCGCGCCCGTCCCGCCCGGCACCTACCGGCTCCAAGCCCGCCTCATCGGACACGCCCCCGTCGAGATCCCGGGCGTCGTCGCGACCGCCGGCGAAACGACCCCTCTCGACCTGCAGCTACAGCCCCTCCCCGTGGCCCTCGAGCAGGTTGTCGTCGTGGGTTACGGGACGCAGGCGCGGCGGGACGTGACAGGATCAGTCGCCTCGGTCTCGAGCGCCGACATGCAGCGCGCCGGAACGGTGAACGCCGTCGACGCGTTGAAGGGCCGCGTCGCGGGCGTGGACATCGCCATCAGCGGCAACAAACCGGGGGACGGGTTCCGCGTCCGGGTGCGCGGCGACCGCTCCTTCCAGGCGTCCAACGATCCGCTCTACGTGCTCGACGGAATCCCGATGTCCGGAGGGATTGGGGACATCAATCCCAACGACATCGAGTCGGTCGAAGTCCTGAAGGACGCGTCGGCCACGGCGATCTACGGCTCGCGCGGCGCCAACGGTGTGGTGTTGATCACCACGCGCCTGGGAAAGGCCGGCGTGACGACGATCACCTACGACACGTACGCGGGGGTGCAGGAGCCGGTGCATCTCGTCTCGGTGATGAACGGACCACAGTTCGCGGAGTTCAAGCGTGAAGCGAACCGCGCCCGTGGACAGTACAAGTGCAACAACGGTGCGGCCGTGTGCGATTCCGCCGATCAGGTGTTGTTCGGACGCGACGGCACGCTTGGAGCGCTCCAAGCCGGGCGATGGACCGACTGGCAGGGCCTGATACTGCACGAGGCCCCGCAGATGAGCCACGAGGTACGGATCACGGGAGGCGACGAGAAAACGCGGTTCTCGTTGAGCGCTGGCCTGCTGAACCAGCAGGGCATCCTCCGGGGCCAGGACTTCCAGCGCCGGTCGATGCGTCTCAACTTCGAGCATCGGCCGAGCCCGCGCCTCGTGGTGGGAAGCTCCACCTCCGTGATCCGGACCGACCAGAACCTCGGCAGAGGTGACGGCCTGTACAGCGAGTCGCTCCAGGACAACCCCCTGGGAATGGCGTACGACAGCGCCGGGCAGATCCTCTTCAAGCCCACGCCCGACGGACAGCGCGTCAACCCCCTCTCCGACATCCAGAACTGGACGGACGAGCGGGTCCGCACGCGGCTATTCGGCATCATGTACGCGGATTACCATCTGACGGACGCGCTCGACTGGCGGGTGAACTTCGGGGCCGACCTGAGCTTTTATCGCCGGGGTCAGTTCCGCGGCGCCGAGACGCAGCAGAACCAAGGGAGCAGCGCCGACGCTGGGCTGTGGCAGAATCGCACCTTCGCGTACACGCTCGATAACATCCTGACCTATCGGAGCGCCCTCGGCATGAACCACCGCCTGGATGCCACGCTGCTGTACAGCATACAGCAGGAGCGCTACGAGGGAGACACCACGTCGGTGCTGGGCCTCCCCTATGAGGAGCAGCAGTTCTACGACTTGGGGTCGGCCGTCAACATCACGGGCGTGGCCGACACGCTGGGCGAATGGGCGCTGCAGTCGGTCATGGGCCGGCTCAACTACGCCTTCAAGGATCGCTACCTCCTGACGGTGACGAGCCGCCTGGACGGCTCTTCCCGACTGGCCCAGGGGCAGAAATACGGCGTCTTCCCTTCCGTGGCGCTCGCCTGGCGTCTGAGCGAGGAAGGGCTCATCCAGCGCAGCAACCTCTTTTCCGATTTGAAGCTCCGGCTGAGCTATGGGCGAACCGGCAACACCGCCATCGCCCCGTACCAGACGCTGGGGTCGCTCGATCGGACGATGTACTCGTTCGGCGACAAGGCGGCGGTCGGCTACCGCGGCAACACGCTGCCGAATCCCGACCTCAAGTGGGAGAAGACCGGCCAGTTCGACGTGGGGCTCGAATTCACCTCGCGCAGCGGCCGCATCGCGGGCACCGTGGACTACTATCAGTCGCACACCAGCGACCTGTTGATGTTGCGGCAGATCCCAACGACGACCGGCTACGCGTCGATCTTGCAGAACATCGGGGCGACGCACAACAGCGGCATCGAGGTGGCCCTCTCGGCATCGCTCCTCAAGGATTGGCACGGGCTCGGGTGGAGCACGCAGCTCACATGGGCCAGGAGCCGGAATCGGATCGTGAGCCTGTCGAGCGGCCTGCAGGCCGACGCCGGCAACGCGTGGTTCGTCGGTTCTCCCATCCAGGTCTACTACGACTACAAATTCGCCGGCATCTGGCAGCTCCAGGACTCTCTCGAGGCGAAGAAATACAAGCAGGCCCCCGGCCAGATCCGGGTCGTGGACGTGAACGGCTCGTGGACGTGAACGGCGACGGCCTGATCAACCAGGACGACAAGGTCATTCTCGGTAGCTACTTCCCTGCCTGGACGGGGAGCTTGACGAATCGCTTCGACTGGGGGCGGTTCGATTTCTCGGTCATGGCGGTGGCGCGCTGGGGCTTCACGGTCAAGGACCAGTTCCGCACGGACTTCAGCACCATGGCCGGCCGCTACAACAACATCGCCGTGAACTACTGGACGCCGACCAACCCGTCGAACACCGATCCGCAACCCAACGCCGCCCAGGAAAACCCGCCGTACGGGGACGCCCGAGGCTACGAGGAGGGATCGTTCATCCGCGTCCGCAGCATCACGCTGGGGTACACGCTGTCCGGGGCGCGGCTGGGGCCGTTCCGCGGTCGCTCCCTGCGCATCTACGCCACGGCGCTCAATCCCTTCCTGTACACGCGCTTTCGCGGCCTCGACCCCGAGGCGCGCACGACTGAGGGGAGCCTGTCGGCGCGCAACTTCCGAGAGGTCGGGAGCGCCCGTACGCCGAGCTATCGGACCGTGATGATGGGCGCCACGGTGGGTCTATGAGGACCGAAACGGGCATGCGCAACCGGCCGGTCGCCCTGGCGACGGCCGTGCTGCTGGCGAGCCTCACGGCCTGCGTGGATCTGAACGAGCATCTCGTCAGCGGCCTCGCCAACCAACCCTATAACAGCCCCCAGGTATTCGACGCGCTGGTCAACGCCACGTACGAGCCGCTGCGCAGCTTCTGGGCGCAGGAGCGGGGCTTCACCGTGACGGAGTTCGGCACGGACATCTACACCAAGGGCGCCGACGGCAGTCACAAGTTTATCAACGACTACACGACCCAGCTGAACGCCGACGAGTCCTTCTTCCGCGACACCTGGGACGACTTCTACCGGGCGATCAACACCGCCAACGCGGTGATCGGGCGGGCGCCGGTCGTGGACATGGACTCGACCCGCAAGGCGCAGCGGGTCGCGGAAGCCCGCTTCCTGCGGGCGCTCTATTACTTCGTCCTGGTGCAGATGTACGGGCCGGTCACCTTGACGCTGCAGGAGACGGAGAGCGTGACCACGGAGGCGACGCGCGCGCCGGTCGACTCGGTCTACGACGCGATCATCGCCGACCTGCGCTACGCGGAGGCGAATCTCGATTACGCGAGCGTGGACTATGGGCGGGTGACGAAGGGCGCCGCGCAGCATCTGCTCGCGAAGGTGTATCTCACGCGTCTGCGCAGCGACGACTCCGCCACCGATGAGGCCCTGAAGCAGCAGGCGGGGGACTTCGCCAACGCCGCCGACTACGCGCAGCGGGTCATCGCCTCCGGCCGCTACCGGCTGCTGCCGCGCTTCGCCGACGTGTTCGACTTCAGCAACGAGCGGAACGCGGAGGTCATCTGGTCGGTGCAGTTCACCACCGACCCGCTGACCACCGGCAACGGGAACCAGGGGCACCTCTTCTTCCTGATGGAATACGATGTCATGCCCGGCATGAAGCGTGACATCGCCAACGGGCGCCCCTTCAAGCGTTTCCGGCCGACGTGGTTCCTCCTTCGCCTGTACGACCGCACGAGGGACTCGCGCTACGATGCGCAGTTCACGCACGTCTGGTACGCCAACAACCCCGCGACCATCCCGAAAGACGCGCAGGGCGTACCGAAGCTCCAGCTGGGGGACACGGCGGTCTACGTCTCGTCCACGGACGCCGATACGGTCCTGTCGCGCACCAAGCCGTATCGTGTGTACACGCCCCTGGAGTGCTGCCTTGCGGACGGCTCGCCGAGACCCTTGCCGTACGCCGACAATATCTTCCCGTCGCTCAACAAGTTCCACGACCCGTTCCGGCTCAGCATCAACGAGGTGCACGGCTCGCGGGACTACCTCTTGTTCCGGCTGGCCGAGACCTACTTGATCGCCGCCGAGGCGTTGCTGCGGGACGGCAGGGCCGCGGAGGCGCTCCCCTTCATCAACGACGTGCGACGGCGGGCGGCCATCTCCGGGCACGAGGCCGAAATGGAGCTGACGTTGGCCCAGCTGACCCTGGACGAGATCCTGAACGAGCGCGCGCGGGAGCTCGCGGGCGAGAGCATGCGCTGGTTCGACCTGGTGCGGACCCACACGCTGGTGTCGCGCGTCCGGGCCTACAATCCCGACGGCGCCCCGAACGTTCGGCCGTACCACGCCCTGCGGCCCATCCCAGCGACCCAGCTCCAGCGCACGACCTGCTGCTACACCCAGAACCCGGGCTACTGAGGATGTCAGACGGTCGCGTGCCACGCCGGACGTTCCTCGGAGCTGGCCTGGCGGGCCTGGCAGGAGCTGTCCTCCAGTCCTCGCCCCCTGTGAGTTCCCCCGCTCCCGAAACGAGACAGGGGGTGAGGACCTTGAGGCTCGGCGTCGCCAGCTACTCACTCCGAAAATTCCCCCGCGACAAGGCGATCGAGATGGTGAAGGCGCTCGGCACACCCTTCATCAATCTCAAGTCCGTGCACCTGCCGTACGAGCTGTCGCCGGAAGAGCTGGCCGCGGCCCGACGCGACATCGAGGGCGCGGGTCTGCAGATCGTGGGCGGTGGAGTGATCTCGTTCGACCAGGACAGCGATCCGGACGTGGAGAAATACTTCGCGTACGCGCGGGCCGCCGGCATGCCGCTCATCACGGCGCACGCCGCCCCGGCGCTGCTCCCGCGCATTGAGCGCTTCGCCAAGCAGTACGACATCAGCGTCGCGTTCCACAACCACGGGCCCGAGGACAAGAACTTCCCGTCCCCGTACGACGCCTTGAAGCACGTGCGCAATTTGGATCGCCGGATGGGACTGTGCATCGACATCGGGCACACCGTCCGCACCGGCACCGACGTCGTACGGGCGATCGCGGACGCGGGCCCACGGCTGCTCGACATGCACGTCAAGGATCTGCGCGATTTGACGGCCAAGGGGAGTCAGTGCATCGTCGGCGAGGGTGCGATTCCCATCGCCGCGATCTTCCAGCAGCTCGAAGCCAGCGGGTACGGGGGCTACGTCAACCTGGAGTACGAAATCGACGTCGATGACCCGTTGCCGGGGATGAAACAATCGTTCGCCTATATGCGCGGCGCGCTGGCCGGGCTCGACGCCGCCCGCCGTCGCCCCCATTCTTGACCCAGGAGGGGAGATGTCCGAGCACAAGACGAAGATGCCACGCCGCGAGTTCGTGAAGGTCGCCGCCGCCACCGCCGCCGCGCTGCCGGCGGCGCGGTATGCAAAGATCCTCGGCGCGAACGACCGCGTGCGGGTCGGGATCGTCGGGTTCTCCGATCGCTTTCGCCAGGCCCTCCTCCCCGCATTCGGCAAAGTCGGCAAGGACCTCAATTTCGAAATCGTCGCCGTCTCGGACATCTGGAACCGGCGGCGCGACGAAGGGGTGGCCGGGATCGAGAAGGTGGTGGGGGCGAAGCCGCGGCCGTTCCGCAACAACGAGGAGATGTACGACGCAAAGGTGACGGACGCAGTGATGATCTCGACCCCCGACTTCCTGCACGCCCACCACGGCGTCGACGCCATCCGAGCGGGGCAGGACGCCTACATCGAGAAGCCGCTGGCGCACACGATGGACAAGGCCGTCGAGATCCGCGACGCGGTGAAGCAGTCGAACCGCATCGTGCAGATCGGCACGCAGCGGCGCAGTGCCAAGAACTACCAGATCGCCAATGACTTCATCCGATCGGGAAAGTTCGGCGATATCGTCATGGCCGAGATGACCTGGAACGTGAACCAACCCGGGCGGTGGCGCCGGCCCGAGCTCGTCGCGACCATCAAGGAGCAGGATACCGACTGGAAGCGCTTTCTCGCGTATCTCCCGTATGAAGCCTGGAATCCGCGCAAGTATCTCGAGTACCGCCTGTTCTGGCCGTACTCGTCGGGCATCCCCGATCAGTGGATGGTGCATCAGATCGACACCGTCCACTGGTTCACGGGCCTGGCGCACCCGCGCTCGGTGGTCGCGAACGGCGGCGTCTATCTATGGAAGGACGGGCGCCAGAACTGGGATACCGCCACGATCGTGTTCGACTACGGGCCGCTCGACGATCCGGCGAAGGGCTTCCAGGTCGTCTACTCGTCCCGCATGACCAATTCGGCCGGCGGCACGAAGGAGCTGTATTACTCGAACGCCGGGATGCTCAACCTCGACACCAACGAGATCACGCCGACGGGCGGGCTCGACGAGAAGGCGGCGGCCGAGATGGGGATGAAGGCCAATCGGCTGGGCGCGGCGAAACTGTCGGACCTGGCGCCGGCGGAGACTGCGGCGAACACGGGCGGCGATGCGTCCACCACGGCCAACGTGCGCAACTGGATGGAGTGCGTGCGCTCCCGCAAACAGCCCAATGCGGACATCGAGGCCGGCTACAACCACTCGGTGGCGCTGTGCATGACGGTTGCCGCGATGCACAGCGGCAGGAAGGTCATGTTCGACGACACCAAGCGCGACATCGTCATGGGTTGAGGAGTGGGAACAACATGCGTAACCCTTGGCTGCTGTGGGCGCTGGGTCTGGCCCTCACATGGGTAGGGGCGCAGCATGCTGCGCCCCTACACGCGCAGACGCTGAAGTCCCGGGTCGACGTCGTGCCTCACGAAGATCTGCGGCGTGTCGACGTGCTCGTCGACGGCAAGCCCTTCACGTCGTACATCTATCCCACTACGCTCAAGAAGCCGACGCTCTACCCGGTGCGGTCCGCATCGGGCATCGTGGTGACGCGCGGCTGGCCGCTCGAGCCGCGTCCGGGCGAGCGGGTGGACCATCCGCATCAGGTCGGCCTGTGGTTCGATCACGGGGACGTGAACGGGCTCGACTTCTGGAACAACTCGGACGCGATTCCCCCGGCCCGCGCGGCGAAGATGGGCACGATCCTGCACCGTGCCGTGCGCCGCACCGAGAGCGGATCGGCTGAGGGGACGCTCGACATCACCGCGGAGTGGGTCGACTACGCCGGAACGCCCCTGCTGCGCGAGGACACGCGGTTCGTGTTCCGCGCGGCGGACGGCCTGCGGTCCATCGACCGGATCACCACCCTCACCGCGCTCGCGCGTCCCGTGACCTTCGTCGATAACAAGGAAGGCCTGGTGGGCATGCGGGTGGCGCGCGGCCTCGAGCAGCCGTCTACCACGGCGGAGGTGTTCACGGACGCGAACGGCCATGCCACCACAGTCCCGGTGCTCAACAACGACGGCGTCACGGGCCACTATCGGAGCTCCGAAGGGCTCGAGGGAGACGCCGTGTGGGGCACGCGGGGCCGCTGGACGACGTTGACCGGCAGCGTCGCCGGAGAGCCGGTCACACTGGCCATCCTGGACCATCCGAAGAACCCCGGCTTCCCGACCTACTGGCACGCCCGGGGCTACGGCCTGTTCGCCGCCAACCCGCTCGGCCAGAAGGCGTTCACCAATGGCAAGGAGTCGCTGAATTTCGGCCTTGCGCCGCAGGAGGCCGCGACATTCCGCTACCGCATCCTGATCCTGTCCGGCGCCGCGACACCAGAGCAGATCGAGACGAATTACCGGGACTTCATCCGGTGAGCCAGGCCGCGCAGGCGGTCAGGATCCACCCGGCCGACAACGTCGTGGTGGCGGTTCGGCCGCTCGCGGCGGGCTGTGAAGTCACGATCGACGGCGAGCCAATCGTGCTGCGCGAGGATGTCGCCGCGGGTCATAAGATCGCCCTGCGGGCGCTCGAGCCAGGCGAATCGGTCGTCAAGTACGGCTTCCCCATCGGAGAGGTCACGGCCCTAATCACGCCCGGCGCCTGGGTCCACTCCCACAACCTGAAGACGTGGCTCGAGGGCGTCGTGGAGTACCGCTACGAGCCCGTGGACCGGCGGGCGCTCCCTGCGCGACAAAAAGACGCAGTCGCTCCGGGGGCGCCCGCCGGCCCACAGGTGACGCCCACGTTCGCCGGCTACCGGCGGCGCAGCGGGCGCGTCGGAACGCGCAACGAGGTGTGGATCCTCAATACCGTGGGCTGTGTGAACCACGCCGCCGAGCGGATCGCGCAGTTGGGAACTCAGCGGTACGCGGGACAGGTCGACGGCGTGTACGCGTTCTCGCATCCGTACGGGTGCGGCGAGCTCGGCGACGACCTCCGCAACACGCGCCGCGTCCTGGCCGGGTTGATGCGGCATCCCAACGCCGGTGGCGTGCTGGTGCTCGGCCTCGGTTGCGAGAGCAACCAGATGGATGGTCTGCTGGACCTGGCCGGAGACGTCGACCCCGAGCGGCTGCGGTTTTTCAATTCACAAGAGGTTCCCGACGAGATCGAGGCGGGCTTGGAGCACGTCGCGGCGCTGGTCGCGCGCATGGAGCCCGACGCGCGCGACGCGTGCCCGGCTTCGGACCTGGTGCTCGGTCACAAGTGCGGCGGCTCGGACGGCCTGAGCGGCATCACGGCCAATCCGCTGGTGGGGCGTGTCGCCGACCGCCTGACGAGGCTCGGCGGCGAGGTGATGCTCACCGAAGTGCCCGAAATGTTCGGTGCCGAGCAGCTGCTGATGAACCGCGCGGTCGACGAGGCCGTCTTCCGGGAGATTGTCGCCATGGTGAACGACTTCAAGGCCTACTTCCGGCGACACGGGCAGCCGATCCACGAGAATCCCTCGCCGGGCAATGTCGCGGGCGGTTTGACGACCCTGGAAGAGAAATCGTTGGGCGCGATTCAGAAGGGCGGCCAGGCCCCCGTGACGGGTGTGCTACGGTACGGCGAGCCGGTGGCGCGTCGCGCGGGACAGAGAGCGGGTGGGCTGTGGCTGCTCGAAGCGCCGGGCAATGATGGCGTGTCGTCCACGGCCCTCGTGGCGAGCGGGGCGACGATGCTGCTGTTCACGACCGGACGCGGCACGCCGCTCGGCTTCCCCGCGCCGACGCTCAAGATCTCGTCCAATACGAACATCGCCGAAAAGAAGGCGCACTGGATCGACCTCAATGCCGGAACGCTGCTCGACGGCACCGCCACTCTGGACCAGCTTGAAGAGGACCTGTTTGGGCTGATTCTCGACGTCGCCTCCGGGCGCAGGCTGGCGAGCAACGAACAGCAGGGATACCGCGAGATCGCCATATGGAAGGAGGGAGTGACGCTGTGAGCCGCGCTTCGATCAGTCGCCGCCAGGCCCTCGAGCAAGTGGCGATACTCCTCGGCGGCGCCATCTCCGCTCCCACGGTGGCGGGCGTCCTGAGCAGGCCCACACGCCGTGCGTGGGCGGCCTCGCCAGCGTGGGCGCCCCGCACATTGAGCCCCGCTCAGTTGGAGCTCGTCGCAACTGTCGCCGAGCACATCATTCCCCAGACGGATACGCCGGGCGCCCGTGCGGCTGGCGTGCACCGCTTCGTCGACACCCTGCTCAGCGACTACTACCCGGCCACGGAGCGCGACCGGTTCCTGGCCGGGCTCGCCGACGTGGACGCGCGCGCCCAATCGGCGCACGGCCAGCCCTTCCGCCAGTGCTCACCCGAGCAGCGCATCGCGCTGCTCGGCGAGATGGATGCACGCGCGTTTGCGTCGAGCCGCGGGGAGGACGGGTGGTTCTTCCGCCGCCTGAAGGAGCTGACTATCGTCGGCTATTACACATCCGAGTTCGGCGCCATGCAGGAGCTACACGTGAGCCCCTTCGGGGCGTACCGCGGCGACATCCCGTACGCCTCAGTCGGACGGGCCTGGTCATGACCACCTACGACGCCATCGTAATCGGGTCCGGCATCACCGGCGGCTGGGCCGCGAAGGAGCTCACCGAAAAGGGACTCGAGACCCTCGTGATCGAGCGCGGGCGCAACGTCGAGCATCGCAAGGACTACATCACCGAGCACAAACCCAACTGGCAATTCCCGTTGCGTAACGCGCGGCTGGGCGTGGGGACGCAAAGCGCGCGGGAGTACCCGATCCAAGCGCGCACGGGCCAATTCCACGAATCGGTCAAGCACTTCTTCATCAAGGATCACCGCAATCCCTACGTCGAGGACAAGCCGTTCACCTGGATTCAGGGTGACCAGGTCGGCGGCAAGTCGCTGATCTGGGGGCGGCAGGTATACCGATGGAGCGATCTGGATTTCGAGGCGAATCTGCGCGACGGGCACGGCGTCGACTGGCCGATCCGCTACGCCGACTTGGCACCCTGGTACAGCTACGTGGAGCGCTTCATCGGTGTGAGCGGGGAGCACCTGGGGCTGCCGCACCTGCCGGACGGGGAGTTCCAGCCGCCCATGGAGATGAATGCGGGCGAAAAGTTCGTGAAAGCCGGCTTGGAGCGCGCCTTTCCCGACCGACGCCTCACTATCGGCCGCGTGGCGATCCTGACGCAGGCTGTGAACGGCCGGCTCCCGTGCCACTACTGCGGGCCGTGCGAGCGGGGCTGCTCCACGGGGTCGTACTTCTCGAGCCAATCGTCCACGCTCCCGGCCGCACGGGCCACGGGGCGCCTCACCATCGTCCCGGACAGCGTGGTGCACTCCCTCATCTACGATGCGGCGAAGAATCGGGTCACCGGCGTCCGCGTCGTAGACACGACCACGAAGCAGACGCGCGACTATTCCGCCCGTCTGATCTTTCTCTGTGCGTCGACGCTCGCCACCACCCGCGTCCTGCTCACCTCCAAGTCGCCACGGTTCCCCGACGGCCTCGCCAACTCCAGCGGAGCGCTCGGGCACTACCTCATGGACCATCACTTCGTGGTGGGCGCGAACGGTGCCATCGAAGGCCTGCTGGATCGGTACTATCAGGGCAACCGTCCGAACGGCATCTACATCCCGCGGTTCCGCAACCTCGGTGACGATGCGTCGCGCCGCGGCGACTACGTGCGCGGGTTCGGCTATCAGGGTGGCGCGAGCCGCCAGGGATGGGCACGCGGCGGGAGCGAGGCCGGCTTCGGCGTGGAGCTGAAGCGCAAACTGCACGACCCGGGGCGCTGGACGATGGGCCTGACCGGATTCGGCGAGTGTCTGCCGCGCGCCGACAACCAGGTCCAACTGGCCGACCAGACCGACGAGTTCGGCATTCCGCTGCTGCGGATCCACTGCACCTGGGGCGAGAACGAGCTGGCGATGCGGAAGGATATGGCCGCATCGGCGGCCGAGATGCTCGAGGCCGCCGGGTGCCAGGAGGTCCAGACCCGTGACGCGTACAAGGAAGGCGAGCTCGGCGCAGAGCCCGGCCTCGGGATCCACGAGATGGGCACCGCCCGCATGGGACGCGACCCCCGGACATCGGTCCTCAACGCGCACAACCAGGCGCACGACGTCCCCAATCTGTTCGTGACCGACGGCGCGTGCATGGCCAGCTCGTCGTGCGTGAACCCGTCGATCACCTACATGGCGCTCACCGCGCGCGCCTGCGACTACGCCGTAGGGGAGCTCAAGCGCGGCAACCTGTGAGTCTCTGCGGAGTGGATATGATCAGAAATCGATGGTGGCTCGTCGCGCTCGCAACCTGCACCTCCGGGCTCGGCGCCCAGACGCGACCCGTCACCGCGTCGGCACCGATCGGCGCGCGGCCGAACGAGCTCACCACCGCCGAGCGCGCCGCCGGCTGGCGCCTCTTGTTCGACGGTCGCACGCTCGCGGGGTGGCGCGGGCTGGGCTACGACAGCGTGCCCACGGCACATTGGAAGGTCGACGCCGGGACGATCAAGAAGATCGCCAGCGGTAACGTCCCGAAGCTGCCGGACGGACAGCCGCTGAACGGCGGCGATTTGATGACCGTGGACACGTTCGGCGACTTCGAGCTGACCTGGGAGTGGAAGGTGACGCCCGGCGCGAACAGCGGCGTCAAGTACAACGTCTCCGAGGAGCTCTCCGTCAAGGAAGCGCCGAACCACGCCGCGCTGGGATTCGAATATCAAATCCTGGACGACGATCGGCACCTCGACGGCAAGCTGGCGACGCATCGCGCCGGCGCCCTGTACGACCTCATCGCGCCGAGCCGGCCCACACACGTCCATCCGGTGGGTGAGTGGAACCAGTCGAAGCTCGTCTTCCGGGGCAACCACGGCGAGCACTGGCTGAACGGCGAGAAGCTGCTCGAGTTCGAGCTCGGCACGGCGCGCATGGATTCGGCCCTCGCCAAGAGCAAGTACCGCTCGCTCTCCTGGTTCGGGGAGCGGCGCCGGGGGCACCTGATACTCCAGGACCACGGCGACGAGGTGTACTTCCGGAGCATAAAGGTGCGTGACCTATGAAACGCCGCAAATTCCTGAAGACTGCCTCGGCCGCGGGGCTGAGCCTCGTGGCCTCACCGCGTGTTTCATCCTGGCTGGGCTCGCCGGGCGAAAAAGTCAGAGTCGCCGTCATGGGCCTGAACGGCCGCGGCACGGTCCTGGCGCGAACCTTCGCCCGGGCGGCCCACGCCGAAGTGGCGTCGGTATGCGACGTCGATTCGCTCGTGCTCGCCAAAGGCGTGTCCGCCGTCTCGGGCGTCCAGGGGAAGCCTCCCAAAGGGCTCGGCGATTTCCGCAAGGCGCTCGAGGACAAGGACGTGGACGCGCTCGTGATCGCGGCGCCCGACCACTGGCACACCCCGGCCGCGCTGCTCGCGATGCAGGCGGGGAAGCACGTCTACGTGGAGAAGCCGTGCGGGCATAACCCGCGCGAGGGCGAGCTGCTCGTCGAGGCGCAGCGCAAGCACCAGCGCGTGGTGCAGATGGGGACGCAGCAGCGCTCCGCACCCCGCTCGATCGAGATCGTGCAAGCGATCAAGGAGGGCGCCATCGGGCAGCCCTACCTCGGGCGCGCCTGGTATGCCAATACGAGGGCCACGATCGGCCACGGGAAAGCCGTGCCCGTCCCCGCGAACCTGGACTACGAGCTGTGGCAGGGCCCGGCGCCCCATACGCCGTACCGCGACAACGTCGTCCACTACAACTGGCATTGGTTCCGCCGCTGGGGAACGGGCGAGATCTGCAACAACGGCACGCACGAGATCGACGTCTGCCGCTGGGCCCTGGGCGTGAGCTACCCCATTCGGGTCACGTCCGTCGCGGGGCGCTATCACTTCGCCGACGACTGGGAGTTCCCCGATACGCAGGAAGCCTGTTTCGAGTTCGCGGGCGGCAAGACCATCATCTGGCAGGGGCAGAGCTGCAACGGCCTGACCACGTACGGCCGCGCACGCGGCACGGCCATCCTGGGTACGGCCGGTAGCGTGGTGCTCGACCGCGACGGCTACACGATGTACGACCTCAAGGAGAAGGTGGTGAAGTCCTCCCTCGCCGTGCACGCAGGGGACGGCCTCAACACCCACGCCGACGACGACATGACCGCGCTGCACATCGACAACTTCGTGGACGCCATCCGCACCGGCGCCGCGCTCCATCAACCGATCGAGGAAGGCGCGAAGAGCGTGCTGCTGGGCCACCTCGGCAACATCGCTCAGTCGACCGGCCGCGCCTTGCGCATCGACGCGACGTCGGGCCGGATCACGGGCGACGAGGAGGCGATGAAAACCTGGCAGCGGGAATACGCCCCGGGCTGGACGCCGGTCGTGTAGGCCCGTGGCCGCCGTCCTGGACGCAGACCGCTTCTTCGATCCGGATCCCGCGGTACGGCGCGTCGCGCGTGAGCTGTACGAAGCAACGCGCCGGCTGCCGATCGTCTCGCCCCACGGTCACGTGGATCCGGAAATCCTCGCCCGGGACGAGCCCTTCGCGGAGCCCGCGGCGCTGATCGTCCAGCCGGACCATTACATCCTGCGGCTCTTGTACGCCCGCGGCGTCCCGCTCGAGACCATGGGGATTCCGCGCCGGGATGGAGCGCCCGTCGAGACCGACCCGTGCAAGGTGTGGCAGCGGTTCGCGGACCATTACTACCTGTTCCGCGGCACGCCCACCGGCGCGTGGCTCGATTACCAGCTGCACGAGGTGTTCGGCGTCCGCAACCGGTTATCCCCCGAGACGGCGCCGGGGATCTACGACGAGATCAGGGAGCGGCTCGCCTCCCCTGAGTTCCGGCCGCGGGCCCTGTTCGAGCGGTTCGGCATCGAGGTCCTCGCCACCACGGACGCGGCCAGCGCTCCGCTCGAGCACCACCGCGCCATCCGGGAGTCCGGGTGGAAGGGACGGGTGATCCCCTGTTTCCGCCCCGATGCGGTGTTCCGGATCGCCTCACCCGAGTGGCGGGCCGAGCTGGAAAGGCTGGGCCGGGAGCATGGCGCGCCCCTGGTAGACTACGCCGAATTCCTTCATGCGCTGGAGGATCGCCGCACGTTCTTCAAGGGAATGGGGGCCACGGCCACCGATCATGCGGTGCTCGAGCCCTACACCACCTGGCTCCCCCCGAACGAAGCGGAGGTCTTGTATCAGCGGGCACGGCAGGGCGACGTGACGCCCGCCGACGAGCGGCGCTTTATGGGCCACCTCCTCATGGAGATGGCCCGGCTGTCCCTCGAGGATGGGCTGGTGATGCAGATTCACGCGGGCGCGCTGCGGGATCACAACCGCCCGCTGTTCCAGCAGTTCGGCCCCGATCGAGGCGGAGACATCCCGGTCGCGACCGAGTTCACGCGCAACCTCCGAGCATTGCTGAACGCGTACGGCAACGATCGGCGATTCACGCTCGTGGTCTTCACACTCGACGAGTCCACCTACGGCCGGGAGCTGGCGCCGCTCGCCGGGCACTACCCGGCCATGCGGCTCGGCCCTCCCTGGTGGTTTCACGATTCCCTGGAGGGCATGCGGCGCTTTCGGGAGCGCACCACGGAGACTGCGGGGATCTACAAGACCGCCGGCTTCAACGACGACACGCGCGCGTTCTGCTCGATCCCCGCGCGCCACGATCTGGCCCGCCGCGCGGACGCGAACTTCCTCGCGGGCCTCGTGGCGCGTCATGTGATCGACGCGAGCGATGCCCGCCGGATGGCGCGGGCGCTCGCCTACGAGCTGGCCAAGGAGACCTACAAGCTGTGACGCCGCGTTGCATATCCGATGCTCCTATCGTGCCCGCTTCGTGGTAATGACGATTACGCCGTTCGCTCCGCGCGAGCCATACGCGCTCGTCGCCGCCGCGTCCTTGAGGACATCGATCTGCGCGATGTCGCCCGGCGCGAGCTCGGCTAGCGTGGTACCGAGCGACCCGCTCGAGATCGTGATGCCATCGATCACCAGCAGCGGATCGTCGTCCGTTGGATTCCCCCGGATGCTCCGCGCGCCGCGGATGCGCAGCCGGTAGCCGCCCTCCGGCGTCCGTGTGACCTCGAGGCCCGGCACGCCGCGCAGCAGCTCTTCGACCCGGGTAACGCGGGCGTCGGTTTCGGTCGGGACGACGGTGGTGACCGCTCCGGTGGCCGGCGTCGTGCGCTTGGAGGGCGACGACGCAACGCGCCCGCA
>WNGO01000541.1_pt1 | contig 23322 bp, 17 predicted proteins | sample 5400511 | NCBI WGS metagenome assembly WNGO01 (sample SAMN13153380, study PRJNA577476) | soil metagenome | isolation source: 20 cm soil or saprolite under Garry oak tree replicate 2 | place: USA:California | collected 2016-06-15 | reverse complement strand
TGGCGAGGCCCAGTGCTCGTGGGGATGCCCAGCGTCCGCCCCGGGATGGTGACCGAAGCGCCGGCCGGGAGGGCGGGTTGCAGCGTCCCGGATAGGAACACGTCAGACGTTGTGAGCGTCGAATCCACGGACAGGTAGAAGCCGATGCTGTACGCGTTCGAGGCCACCGTTCCCTGGTTCGTCACGGTAAAGCCCGCCAGCGTCACCGCACCTCCAGCTGGCACGCTCGTCGGGGATACGGGTGGCACTCCCCAGCCCGAGACCACCAGATCGGGCCCCGTTATCGTCAAGCGCGTGCTCCTGAAGTTGTTCACCTCGTTCGACTCCGCTGTGCCGTTCTGATCGTCGAGGAGTGCGCCGACGAAGTAGCGTCCGGGCGTCGTCCCGACCGGAATCGTCAGCGTCGGCCCTGGCAACGTCTGCGAAGCTCCGGCTGCTAGGGCCGTGGCGGAGGTCGTGAGCAGCAGCATGTCGCTCGTCGTGATCGTCGTGTCAAAGGACAGGTAGTAGCCGATCCGATACGCGTTCGAACCTGCAGTCCCCTGGTTGGTTACGGTGTAGCTCGGCAGCGTCACCGTGCCTCCAGGCGCCACGCTGGGCGGCGTCACCGTCAAGGTCGCCGGCGCGGAAATCACCAGGTCCGCCTGCCCGACCGTCAGCGCCGTGCTCTTGAAGTTGTTCGCCTCGTTCGACTCCGGCGTCCCATTCTGGTCGTCCACGAGCGGGCCGACGAAGTAGCTCCCCGGCGTCACATCGCTCGGAATGGGTAGCGTGGGCCCTGTGAAGGTGACCGAGGCTCCGGCCGCCAAGGCCGTGGTGGAGTTCGCGACCAGCAGCCGGTCGGCCGAGGTGATCGTCGCATCGGTGGAGAGGTAGTAGCCGAGGCGGTACGCGTTCGAAGCCACGGCCCCCTGATTGGCGACGGTGTAGCTCGAGAGCGTTACTGTGCCACCAGGCGCCACGCTGCTCGGCGTCACCGTGATCGTCGCCGACGTGATCACCAGATCCGCTGGACACGGAACCTGCACGGACCCGGCGGCGTCCGCCCACCGCCCAGGCGATTGATAGGGGTCGAATGCTCGGACCCGGGCGTAGTAGGTGCCGCACTTAGTCACTGTGATGTCGGCTGACGTCTTTGGCGGTGTAACATCGACCGACACCATGTCGGCGGTGAACGCCTGATCGGTTGCCGCTTGCACCTGATAGCGCATTGCGGCCGCGACAGTCGCGTAGCTGACGGTAAAGGTGTTGTTCGTTGCCGAGGACGGAAGCGGATCGGCCGCTGGAACGAACGAATTGAAGCTCACCGTCGCGGTCGTGTTCTGCCCCGCCGTGACTTGCACGCCGGACGTCAGGCCGAACATGGCGACGTCACCCCCGACGAAGCCCTGCAGCGCGACGGTATAAGTCCCCGGTGCGAGGCCATCGATTTTGACCGTCTGTCCGGGAGCGGCGTCCCGTTTCGTAGTTGTCGGGTTCGAGCTCGGCCCGACGACGATCACTTTCCCAGCATCCAACGCGACGCTCGCTTGGGACACGGCGACGACCTCCAGCTGGCCCGTGTTTCCTGGAGCGACCGGTCCCCTATCGCATGCCAGCAATGCGACCACGCTCCCCACGAGCACCCGCACAGTGCGTTTCATGATCGGCCTCACGGATTGGGGAACGTAACGCTGATGCTTCCCGTGGTCGGCTGCGTACCACCGCCGCCACCACCACCACCCGCGAGGATCGCTACGAGCCCGGCTGCGGCCCCTGCCCCGAGCACCACCCATCCCACCGGGAATCCCTTCTTCTTCTGCTGCTGCGCGGCACCGGGCGCCGGCGTGGTCTTCGCGGGTGCCGTCGGCTTGGTCGGCGCCACCTGCGCGAGCGCCGAGCGGAGGTGGAACTCGAGCACCGTCGTCACGCCCGGCAGCACCTCTCGCATCACCCGTACGCTGTCGTAACCGGCCGCGGCGGCGCTGATCTGGTAGCTCCCTGGGTTCAGGGGCACGCTGCCGCCCGGCCCGATCGGCCCGACACCCCGCACGTCGATGCGCAGCGGCGCCGCCAGGTTGGAGCCCGCGATCTGGAGCCGCCCTGTGCGCTCGCGCGTATCCGGCGCGGGCCACAGCCACGTCGTCGCCGCCGCCGTATCCGTCGGCGCCCGGGTGCTCAGCACGAAATCGCGCGCCGAGCGGTACACCGCCACCACCTTCGGCAGAAACTGCACCGTGTCGGGCTGCAAGTCCGGCGACAGCCGCACCGCCCACCGCAACCACACCGCGGCGAGCGAATCTTGTCCGTCCTCGATCAGCGTCTGAGCAAGCAGCTGCACGCCGACGGGCCAGGCGCCGCGCGGTGGCCCGGACGTCGGGTTCAACGCACTCATGAGCAGCTGCAGGCGCTGCGCGGCATCGAACTCGTTGAACGCCCGCGCCACCATCGCATCCCGCGGGTCCTGCCCGCGGAGCGAACCCGCCCCCACCACGCTGAGCAACACGACAAGTCCGTGGGGCAAGAGCCCTCGCGCAACGGTGTTCATGGGTTCCTCGGTGTCATCTGGATTCTGACCAGACGCTGCTCGCCCGGCTGCAGCGTCGCGGTAGTATCGATGGACATGAAGCCGGGGCGCTCGAAGCGCAGCCGGTGCACGACCCCGGATGAGAGCGTGTCGACGTCCCGGGTGCGCTGGCCGCGCGCCACGCCGTCGATGGCAACGTTCGCCCACGTCGGGACGATCAAGATCTGGAGGACGCCCGGGGGACCGGGCGCCGATGCCACTACCGTGATTACGGCGGGGGTGCTGCGAACGCCGTTGCTCGTCGCGGTCACGCTCGCGGTCCCGGGCTCAACACCCGTCACGACGCCATTCGCGGCCACGGCGACGATCGTCGCAGCGCTGCTCGCCCAGTCCACGCGCCCGCCCAGGATGTTCCCCCCTCCATCCCTCACCACGGCGCGCAGCGCGAGCCGCCGGTCGACCCCTACGCGCGCACGAGCGGGCACGACCTCGACAGACGCCGCCGTAGTCGCGTTCGCTTCAACCGGTTGCACGGTGATGGAAACGCTGGTGCGATTCTCTCCGCTCGCAGCGGTGATGGTGGTGGTCCCGGGCGCGATCCCCCTGAGCGCCCCATCGCGGGACACGGACGCCACGGCGGAATCCCCATTCGACCACGCGATGCCGGCGGAGCCGACGACTTCGCCGGCGGCGTTCTTGGCGCGCGCGTTGAGCTGCGCGCGCTCCCCCACTCGCACGCTGGCGGGCGCGCTGACGATGTCGACGGCAGTTACCGATGGTCCCGAGGGCGAGCGCAGCAGGAGATACCCGCCCACGCCGGCTACGCCGACCAGGACCGCTGCCCAGGGAAGCAAGCGCCTCACAGTGAGCGGGCGCTTGGTCGCGGGCTCGCGCCGCAGGCTGATCTTGCTGACCGGGATCGGGCTCCGCGGCGTCTTCGGTAACGCCCGTACGTCGTGGCCGCGCCTGGCAAACTCCGCGAGGCTTAGGCGCACGGGATCATCGGGCGCAACGACACGCAGCCCCATCGCGGCCACGGCGGCGTCGAGCGACGGCCAGCGCTGGCTCGCGTCCTTCTGTAGCATGCGCATCACGGCGTCGGCCAGGGCGGGTCGGCAGTCTGGCCGGAGCTCGCTGATCGGCTGCGGTGCGTCGAAGAGCTGTTTCTTCATCAGCTCCTCGATCGTCTCCCCCTCGAAGGGCGCCCGCCCTACGAGCGCCTCGTACGCGACGCACCCCAGCGCATACTGATCAGAAAGGCTCGTCGCCTTTCCCGACCACTGCTCGGGACTCATGTACCTCGGCGATCCGACAGTCGATCCGGCGGTGGTCAGGCCCTGAGCGGTGCTGACCTTGGCCACGCCGAAGTCGGTGATCATCGCCATGCCTTCGACGTCGATGATGATGTTCGCGGGTTTCAGATCCCGGTGGACGACCTCGCGGCGGTGGGCATACGACAGGGCTCCCGCCGTGTCGTGGATGATGGCCTCGGCGGCATCGATGGCGAGACGTCCTTCATCGTGGAGAATGGCATCGAGGGTGCGGCCCTCGACGTACTCCATGACGAAGAAGACGACCTTCGTCGTCTCCTTGAGGGCGAAGACCGACGTGATGTGGCGGTGGCGTAACGATGCCGCGATCCGTGCTTCGCGCCGAAACCGCTCGACTGCCGCCTCGCCTTGCAGTAGCGACGGCGGCAAGACCTTGATGGCGACTTTTTTGTTGAGGGAAATGTCGTGGGCGAGATACACGAGGCCCATCCCGCCCCGACCGAGGATGCCCTGGATCTCGTGGTCGCCGAGCGTGACGTGCTGGAGATCCGCGAGCAGCTCGGCTTCGGCCGCGACCGGCACCGGAGCGCCGCAGCCGCCGCAGAAGCGGTCGCCTGTGAGAATGTCCGTCCCGCAGGTCGGGCAGGATCCTACTGACGCAGTGGCGAGAGAATCACGCGGCTGCTGGGCGGGCATCGGACTGCCACACGACAGGTACTGACACGAACTTCACGCTTCCCTCGATCCCGTTCCGCACGCTACAGCGACGAGGGTCAGAAGTGGCCGAATATGCAGGCCGGTACGAAGACTGTCTAGGCCTCCGGCTGTGCGCGCGGTATCGGCAGACAAAGTAGAGTCGAGCAGTCAAACCGCAGTCAGGAAACGCTCACCTCGCGTCGAGGCGGGACGCGGTCGGCTTACCGCTCGGGCCGTCTCGCCCTAGAATTGTTCGGAGAACGCCGTTCCGCCAACGCGGAGAGGAGGTTGCCGCACTGTGGGTGTCCTGCGCGACTCGGGTAACACGCGACTGAGGCTCACTGCGGCAGGGCCGGGTGCCGGGCCTCAGGACGCCTTGCTGGAAGCTGTGAAGGGGGCGGCGGCGGGCGAGTTCACCGTGCTCGGTGAGATCGGCCGCGCCTCAGACGGCACGATCGCCTACCTCGCCCGAGACGTGTCAAGCAAGAAGCTCGTGGCCTTGCGTCTCACGCACGGCGACGCATCCGGCAGTGAATACTTGCTCGAGGTCGCGAGCCAGCTAGACACGACCGTCCCGGCACCACCCACGACCTGCCCGAAGTGCGGCGCGGGAGTTCGCGGGTGGGCCCGCTTCTGCACGCAATGCGGGGTCGACCTCTGGAGCGATCGCTCGGCCGGGGAAGGATGGAAGAAAGAGGACCTGGTCCAAGCGGTCCAGGAAGCGACACGCGGTCGGTTCGAGATACTGGGCGAGATGAGTCGGTCCGAGGGGGGCGGCGTGGTGTACTTCGCCCGCGATCTCGAGACCGGCAAGATCGAAGCGCTGCGACTGCAGAGGGAAGCCGACCGGGCATACTCCATCGGCCTGACCGGCGTGCTCAACCGGTTCGTGGCACCGATCTCGAGCTACCGGCCGCCTCGCGGGGGTCGCTAGCAGTTGGCGGCGCGCTCGCGCCGCTCGACGAAGGTGGCCGTCTTGTCGCTGCGCGTGACCCGCACGATCTCGAGGGGGTAGGCATCGGCCGGGAACGGGCGGCACTGCACGATGGTGCGCACGACCGCCACGAAGAAATCTCGTCTCACACCCGCGCTGTCCACGTGAATCTGGTCGCCGGGCGTCATTTTGCCCGCGCCGACGACGAGCACCATCTCCCGCTCGAAGTCGACCGCCGGCAGAGGTGGCGGCGCGGGCTGCGCCGAGGTGGCCTGCGCCCACACGGTGCGCCACGCCGCCCCGTCGCGCACCACAATGCGCACGGAGTCGCGAAACGCCGGTCCGTCGTCGTAGTACACACGCGCGGTAGAGAGGACTGGCGTGAGCACTTCCATGCCCGCCGCGCCGCGGTGACACGCGGCGACCAGAGTGCAGCCGCACATGAGGTAGGAGAGTCTCCCTCGCATCGTATCCCCGATCACTGAACGATTTGACTGACGCAGCCCATGCCGGCGAAATAGTCGCCCTTCAATATCGGGCGCGCCGCGCCCAGGTTCAATTCGGCCTCGAGACCTAGCGGCTGTCCCTGGACCGGCACGACCCATTGGACGACGGACGTCGCGCCAATGGTCAGCCACTTCGCTCGCTGCAGCAGCTTGAACAGTGCCCACGTCCCGTCGTATCCGAGCAGCGTCTCCTCGCGGCCGTGGAGCTCTCCCGACAACCGCACATCGCGCGCCGTCGCTCCGGCCCACGAATACCGCTGCGCCGCGGTGAAGGTGCGGGTGAAACGGCGGACCTGACCGTCCATGCTGAACGTGGCGGCCGGGATTCCCTCGCCTGGCAACAGCTTGATGGTGAAGTCGAACTGCGGTTGCGCCGCACCGGTCGGCCACAGGGCTTCCGTGACCGCGGCGATGCGGTTGAAGAACCTGACGAAGACCGGCGTCGGACTCACACCACCCGGCTTGGGCACAAACTGGGCGCCCTGCTTCACGAGCACGTTTTGCAGTGCGCCGTTGTAGAACTGCCATAGCGCGCCGGTGTTCGGCTCGAACATCGCGGAGAGCTCCGCCAACGTCGCTTCGCTGGGCGCATCCGGCTTCAAGGGATACTTGCCGAGCATCGTCCCGAACGACCGGCAGAACTGCGCGCCTCGCTCATTCAGCGCGGTGGCCGGCAGCCGACCCAGGAGACGCTCGACGCGAGTGATGGGCTCCTCGAGCAGGCTCCTCACCCGAACGCCCACACCTGCCGCTTCCCCGGCGACGGAGAACTTGAGGGCGACCTGTCCGATCGCCGACTTCGCGTTGCGGGCCGCGTCCAGCGTCTGCGAGACCAGTGCATCAGCGGCACCGGGGGGCGCGCTCGCGGCCTGGTCCACCACCGCCTGCAGGGCGTTCAGCGCGCCGACGTACGACTGGTTCGCTTCCACCACGAAGCGATCGGTCGTCCCGGGCGGCATCACCGCATGCACCGGCTGGAACGCAGCTCCGACGGTCTGGGAGTCCACGCTCGTGTTCTGCGACACCAGCGACAGCAGCTGGAGCAGTGGCGACTGGTTGCTCCCCAGCTGCGCCAGCTTCCGCGCGGCGTCCTTCGCGCTGCCGTACGGCGCGACGGACGCCGCCCCGAGAAAGGCCTGCCACCGCCGGATGTACTCGGCGGTATACATCGCCCTCAGATCGTCGACCAATTTCGCGCGGTCGAGACTCACACTTTGCTGCTCGCTGAGCACCCAGTCGTCGGCCTGGAAAAACCGATCGACGTGCTTCAGGGCGTCCTGCATGGCGACCCACCCCCGCCCCGTGAACGCTCCGGGCACCTCGTAGTCGTCCAGCACAAAGCCGGATGCGCCCGGGAACCTGCGGGGGAACTGAATGCCGGGATTCTTCGCGGGAGCTTCCGAGACCATGAGCTGGTAGATCCGGTCGGCGCCCGTGAATTTCGCGAGGAACGCGCGCGTGCGGTCCACGGTGCGGGCATTCGCGTCACGCCCGCAGCCAGCGGCGCGACACAACGTGCTCGCGTAAAACTCGAACTGTATTTCTGCCAGCTCCGTTCGCTCTGGATCAATCTGCCGTCCGTTGAGCCATCGGTCCTTGAGGACCGGCACGAGGAAGCTCGCCGTCATCCTCTCGGGGTGGCTCGTGGTCATGAGGTAGGCCTTCAATATCTGGTACGCGCGACCGTACTGAGCGGTGGCGTTGGGGGCGTCCGGAAGGCTGTCGAGCGAGCGCAGCATGGAGGCGCGGGCGGGCTCGAGCAGGATGCGGTCGAAGCGGTCCATGTAGATCTGTCGCAGCTCCCGGTACAGCCCCGTGCCCTTGTAGAACCACCAGCGACGCCAGCTGCTGAGGCGTCCGAGGTGAGCGCGCAACGTCTCGAGGCGATGGAGCGTTTCGGCCGAGGGTAGCTCGGCGGCACTCGGCATGACAGTCCCGAGCTCTCGGGCGGCGGAAACCGCCCGCCCATTCTTCGAGTACTGGACCGTCGACCACAGGCCGCCGACGAGCGCCAACGCCGTCGCCGCGCTGAGCGCGGCCCGCCGCAGCAGCGCCACGCTGCGCGCGCCAGAGGCCGCCGCCGCAGGAGCCCGATCTCGCAGCAGCACGTCGCGGAACAACGCACCCAAGAAGAGCCACTGCGGTATCCTCCGCGACCCCGGAGCGCTCGTGCCGGGCGTGGTGGCTGTTTCGAACGCTCCCGGATCGAAGACCTGCGTGGCGGCGATCTTTCGGGCACCCACCGCCCCGCGCCCGGTCGACGCCGCGGCGACCCCTCCGTCGCTCACCGTCACGGCCCGGACGCCCGCGTAATAGAAACCGCGCAGGACTGGACTCACGTCCAGTTGACTCGGCCGGCACAGATCGACGAGGAACTGGATGGTTGGAGCCACCGTCTTCCGGAGCTCGCGCGGGAACTCGTACCCGCCTGCTTGGCGCTCCGCGTCGGTCTCGCGCGCCAGCAGATCAAGCCGCTTCGCGGCCAACGCGGCAAGGAGGCGATCGAACGCGATGTTGAGCCGCTCAAACTCCCGGTCAGCGTAGAGACCCACCGCCGCTCGCCCCGGCCACCGCAACGTGGTGCCGAGCACCTCGTGCGCCTCGTCGCGCGAGAGACGGTCGACGAACTCGGCGAAGTAGGGAATCCGGTCTGCTCTGGTGAAGAGGACGTACACCGGCAGCCGCACGCCGAACCCTTGGGCGAGCTCGGTCAGGCGGCCGCGCAGCTCGCGGGCTGCCGTCGGCACCGCCTGCGCGCTGCCCGGCTTGAGGAGCTCTTCGCAGCTGAAACACACCATCGCGGCTCGGGCCGCCTGCGGCCTCCCGGTGAGCGTCGCCTTGAGGCGACGAGGGCGGACGCGCTGAATCAACCGGCGCCACCGCCCAGCGTCGGCGGCGAGCTTGCTCCCGGCCTCGAGCAGGACGGTGTGGTGCGTGTACCAGACGTTGATGCCCGGGGTGGGGCCGATTGCGTCGCCATGGAACACTTCGCCCGCCAGCAGCTCGGGTTCGAGCCCCGAGTGCACGATCAGCGTCGTCTTCGTGCTTCCGTCGGGTCCGAGCACCACCACCATCGGCAGGCTGCGAAGCGCGCGGGTGCCAACGGCGCGAGCGGACGCGAGCCGCGCCGCCGCCGCCGCGAGGGTCGTGTCGAGGTCGTCGCCATCTGGGGGCACCGCGCCGGCATCACGCTCCGCGCTCGAGCTCGCGAAGAACCACACCACGAGCCCAGCCGCGACCAGTCCGAGAACCCAGAGCCCGAAGCGCAGAAGCCAGAGACTCGCGCTCGTGAGCGCGAGCCAGCTGCCCAAGAACCACGCGAGGATCGCGTAAACCAGGTATGCGAGACCGGTCACCAGCCAGATCGTCGCGGTGCGCGACCTGGGGAGCGACGGCTTCATCGGAGCGCCGCCCGGAGGTCCGCGATCCACGATTGTTGCCAGAACCAAAACAGCAGCGACAGGACGAGACCGGCCGCGACCGCGGCGAGGGCGGTGTAGCACAGTGGACGGATCCAGGGATCCTTGGGAATCGGGATGACTTCATCACCGGGCGGCGCCCACGCCGGCGACAGCGACCCCGACACCCCACGAATCCTCGTCATCCTATCCGCCACCGTCCTCGTCCAACCCGCGACCTGCTCGCGCCCGGCCCCGCCATAACGCCCCTGGAAGCCGAGCAGCAGACACAGCTGGTACACTTCTAACAAATCCGAGAGGTCCTCGTTGTCCGGGCGGGCGAGCAACGCCTGCAGATTCTGAAAGAACGTCTCGCCGCCCATGTGCCCGCCGAACAACTCTTCCTGCAGCGGCTTGCGTGACCACTCCGCGAACGCGGGGTGGCGAGAGCTCAAGACGGATTCGTCCAAGAACACGACCACGGCGTAGAAAGCGAGCTTGACGTCCTCGCCGGCGTACCCCGCGTGCCGCGCTTCGTCGTGCGCCGTGCTGAGCAGGTGCTTGACGTGATTGCGGAATGAGGCCGCGTCCGTCGCGCTTTGGCGATTGGCGCGGAGGCGAACGATCGTGGTGAGCGTTTCCTGGAGCGCCAATGCCAGGGCGCCGCGGCGATACACGCGCTCGGCGGGAGCGCTCGCCGATTCTCCAGCTGGGCGAGCGTTCACGCTGTCACCGTCGTCCTGCGCTCGGTGCGTCCAGGATGACCAACAGCTCCAGCTCGGCGTCCGCCAGCGCCTCGGGAACGTAAATGCCGATGTCGGCGCTCTTGCCGATGGCGTCCCAACACGCCCCTTCCTGACGGATGCGGAAATATTGCGCGCCCGGCCGTGGGGCTACGGCAGAGGGCGGCGCCGGCAGGTGTTCCAGTGGCAAGCCCGCCTGAGCCTCTTTCACGAGTCGCGCGATGTGCTGCGCCGAGCAGATCTTGACCAGCCGTGGCACCGCAGCCACGAGCTCCGCCTGTGCGCCGCGCGCGGGGCGCACGCCGAGGATCCAGCTTGACGGACCCAGGCAGCGCCGGTCGCGGATCGTGCACATGTGGAGAAACTTCCTTGTACGCTCGAGCGGCAGGGTGAGACAGTTCGTCGGGACCACCAGGTCGAGCTGGGTGCGGATGTGACGCTCGAGCTCTCCGAAGCACTCCTCCAAACGATCGTGATCGTACAGCGGCAACGCGCGTGGATGGGAGTCGAGGGAGAACGTGCACAGCGCGCCGCCGAGGCGGGCGAGCTCGGCGTAGAGCTGCTCGGGATGCGCCCGCCGGGACTCGAGCAGGTGACGGAGCGGGGCGAGGCTCGAATGAATCGCATGGGTGAGCCAGAAACTCGCTACGTCGCGGGCCGCGTAGGCCGCGAGATCCGATTGGGAGGTCCGACGCTGACCCACGAGCGCGTCGCTCTTCGCGTCGAGGATCTCGATCACGCGCCGCAACCGCTCCATGAGCCCGGGGCTGGCGCCGATCTCCAACACCGGGGGGATGAAGTCCAGGTCGTAGACGAAATGTCCCGCCCCGTCGCGACGAATGCGCGCCAGCGGGAGCGCCACGAGGTCGTCCCGGAGCTCGGAGTCGAGGAGCACGCGGAAGTTCTTGCGGCCCAGTAAGACCGGCTTTTCGTCCTGCCCGGTGGTGTCGTCCGCCACGACGTGCGGCTCGGCGACGAACCGCAATTCTCCATCTCCCGTCGCCGGCTCGAGCGCGCAATTCGCCTTCCCCGGCCTGTAGGCCGGGATCGTGAGATAGGCGACGTGACGGTCCTGCGTCGGTGAAAACAGCTCGCGAATGGCGCGGGGTGCGGGAGGTGGGTCGGCGTCGGGAATGTGAAACACCAGGCCGTCCGGCATCACACCGCGGGCGTGCAGGATGGACACCGTGCCGTTACTCAACGCCTCGCTGTCGAGCTCGGCGCCGACCAGGCCGTGGGGCCGGAAGAAGAGCTGCGAGAGCGCGAAGGCGACGGAATCCTCGAAGTACCGGCTCTGCAGCTGAAAGTGGTGCTGCGCAAGGTGCATCCCCTCTTGCCAGACCACTCGTGTGAAGGGCTTCATGACCGCACTTGCTGAGGCTCCCTTGATCGGTACTATTCTAAACGGCGTCCGGGAAGCCGCACTACGCGGTAATAATACGGCGCGGGGGTCGGGGGGCAACGTCGCAGGAAACCGCAGGGTCGGTCATGACGAGTGAGGAGCTGCGACAGAAGTACCGGTTCCTGAAGCTGGTCGCGGAGCAGGGTGTGCGGACGTACCACGCGCTCAACGCTCGCGGTCACATCGTCATGGTGCACCACCTCCCTAGTGACTCGCCCGAAACGGCGCGCCTGCTCACGCTGCTCGACGCTTTGGGGCCGGCCGACAAGATGAGAATCGTCGAGCGGCTCACGGTGGACGGCGCGCCCGTCGTGGTCACGCAGTTTATCCAGGGCTTCCAGACGCTCCCGCTGTGGTTGCAAGCGACCGCCCAGCGTGCGCGCGGCGCGGGCCCAGCCCCCGCGGCGTCCCCGCCCCGGGCGGGCGAGCTCACGCAGCTGTTCGGGCCCTCGAGCGGCGAAAAGCCGCCACCGGAAGCCGCGCCGCCACGATCGCCCGAAGCACCGGCCCCACGGCCCGCGAGCGCGGAACGTCCTCCAGGAGATTTCACCGGCGTGTTCGGCCCCACGGGCGGTGCGCCGCCCTCGACCCCCGCACCGCCGGTCCCTCGTCCGCCCGAGCCACCGTCGGGTAAAGGGCCCAATGTCCGCTGGCGCGAGGCGTCCCCGGAGGTAAAGCAGGAGGACCGCCCGGCGGACCGTCCCATGGTTCGGTGGAAGAAGGAAGCATCGCCAAAGCCCCCGAGCGAGCTCACCCGGCTCTTCGGGGCGGCCGGAAGCGCGCCCGCCGATTCGACGACACCACCAGCCAGTCCGCCGCCATCGGAGCCGGCCTCACCGCCCGCGGGGTCTCCCCCAGGAGAATTCACGCGGCTCTTCCAGCCGGACCGAAGCCTCGGCGTTCCTCCCGCGGCGCAGCCCGAGCCCTCGCACGATTATTGGCAGGCGTTGAACACACCCGCAACGCCGTCGATGACACCCTCGGCGTTCGGCTCGCCGCCTGACCCTCCGCCTCCCGCAGCCCCCACAGGGAAGGAGCCCGGCGAATTCACGCGGTTGATGTCCGGTGTTCCAACGCCGCCGTCTGCGGGGCGCGCTGCGACCGCCCCCGCTTCGTCCAGTGGGGGCGGGCCGGGCGAGTTCACTCGGATCGTCGCAGCAGGTGCGCCTCCAGCGCCTCCGCCTCCCGCTCAACGGGAGGATCGTGATGCAGCGCCGACGAAGCGGGGTGAGCCGGGGGCGGGGGGGCGGTCGCGGCGATTGGTCGTGTTGTTGGTGCCGCTGGGGGTGGTTTTCGTCTTGGCCGCTGCATTGGTCCTGTTCTTCGCGCTCTAGTGAGCGCCGTAACGAGGCGCTACACCGGCGGCAGCACGACCAGCATCTGCACTTCGGGATTGGGGAAATCGCTCGGCACATAGGCGGCGATGTTGCGCGCGCGGGCCACTCCCTGCCACGCGGCTGCCGTCTTGCTCACGCGAAAGTATTGGTGGCCTACCCTGATCGGAATCGCGCTCGGTGGGTTCGGCACATGGGCCAGCTCGAGCCCCGGGAGGGCCTGCTTGATGAGTTGATCAATTTGGTTGGCAGAGCTGAGCTTCACGAGCTGCGGCACACGGCGCACCAGCTCCGGCTGCGGCAGATCGGCCTTCAGGGCGACATACCACTCGGGCGCCTCGAGGTAGCGATCCTGCTCGATGGCCGCGGCGTACACCGACGGCGCGACGAGCCGTAGTGGCAACGAGACGTAGTTCGCGGGCACGACGGTCTCGAGCAGCGCGCGGAGCTTCTCGTCGAGATCCGTGAAGCATCCCGCTAGATCGGCGTGGTTGTAGGCCGGGAGGTCGCGCGGATGCATCGCGGCGGAGAACGTGGTGAGCGCACCCGCCAAGGAAAGCATTGCGGCGAACAGCTGCTGTGGATGTCCCCGGCGTGCCTCGAAGAGGTGCCGCAAGAGCGGCATGTACGTGTTGACCGTGTACAGCAACCAGAAGTTCGCCACGTCGGAGATGCCGAACTCCGCGAGGCTCTGATTCTTCTGACGGCGCCGATCCGCAAGGAGGCTGCTCTTGGCCGAGAGGAGCTCGACCAAGCGGCGGGCGATCGACAGCAGGTAGTCGCTCGCCGCGATGTCGATCACGGGCGGCACGAATCGCAAGTCGAGCTGATACTCACCGGTCGGCGCGCGCGTCACGCGCGCAACGGGCAGGGCGATTTGCCCCTCGAGGGAGTCCCCTTCCACCAGCAGGCGGAAGTTCTTCCGCGCCACGAGGACCGGCTTCTCCGTTAACCCGGTATTCTCATCCCGACGAACCAGTACCTCCGCCACGAAGCGGGCGTTCCGCTGGCCCTCGGCGGCGGCCACGTTCAGCCCGCCGGAACGGTACTCGGGTATAGCGAGATAGACGGTGAGTCCCTCTTGATCCGGTCGGAAGCAACCCTCCAACGGCTTGGGCGGAGGCGCGGGATCCGCTCCCGGGATGTCGAACAACAGACCGTCGGGGAGGATTCCCGTGGCCGCGGTCAGCCCGAACGATCCTCCCGCCAGCCCTTCCCGGTCGACTGTCAGGCTACGGAAGCCCCAGGGCGCGAACGCCAGGGCCGACAACCGAAACTCGAGGAGGTCCTCCAGGAAGCGGTCCTGCACCTGCAGGTGCTGCGGGGTGAGCAGGACCCCCTTCGTCCACAGGACCGGCTGCAGCTGCCTCATGGCGCAGCCTAACCTAGTGCGGCGAAGCAGCAAGTCCAGGACCGAGGCGAGCGCGAAGCCGGCCCTTTGACGGACTCGTCCCTTCTGATGGCGATTTGACCAAGACTTGATCCCGCGCCGCTAGTTTGCACGCCGACCGACAGCGGAGGGCACCCTCGATATGTGCTTCTTGACACGCCCGTACGGGCGCCGTATTACCAACCGTGAGGTAGTAGTCCCGTTCTCGGCGACCGGGGCGACTCCTGAGCCGGGCGTGCGGTCCTGCCAGAGTCCCGCCGCTTTCGACCCTCCAGCCGCGTTCCGGAAGCCACACCGGCTTCGGTTTAGCTAGGAGCGCGCATATGCCCAAAGAGAGCGTCCACAAGAAACTCGAGCGCGTGCGGCCGCCACGCGTGAACATCACGTACGAGGTCGAGACCGGGGGCGCCATAGAAGTCCGCGAGCTCCCGTTCGTGATGGGCGTGCTGGCCGACTTCGCCGGCCATCCCACCGCAGAGCTGCCAAAGCTGAAGGACCGGAAGTTCGTCGAGGTAACACTCGAGAACTACGACGACGTGCTGGCCAGCATGAAGCCACACCTTCGCATGACGGTCGACAACAAGCTGTCGGGCGACCCGAACGCGGGGAAAATCGGCGTGGACCTCACGTTCGAGAGCATGGCGGATTTCGCCCCCGACCGGGTGGCCCAAAAGGTGGAGCCGCTCCAGAAGCTGCTCGACTTGCGCAACCAGCTGGCGGACCTGCGAGGAAAGATCCAGAGCAACGAGAAGCTGGAGGAGATCCTTCAGGCCACGCTGGGCGACGACGACAAGCGGAACAAACTCAAGGCGGAGCTGGATGAGTCCAAGCCGGCGGGAGGAACCGATGGCTGAGCCGAGAGTGGAGCAGTCACAGCAGCCAGGTGCCGAGATCGGCCCAATCAGCTTGCTCGAGCAGATCGTCGACAAGGGGCGATTCGGCGTCGAGGCACCCGCACGCGAGCGCGGGCGCGACATGATCAAGCAGTTCGTCACGGAGGTGCTCGCGGGCACGATCACCATGGCCCGCGACACCGACACGATGCTCAATGCCCGCATCGCGCAGATCGACCGGCTGATCTCGCTCCAGGTCAATGAAGTATTGCACCACGCCGAGTTCCAAAAGCTCGAGTCGAGCTGGCGTGGCCTGCGGTACCTCCTGTCGCAGAGCGAAACGAGCGAGACGCTGAAGGTGAAGATTCTCAACGTCTCGAAGAAGGATCTGCTGAAGGACCTGCAGCGTGCCCCGGAGTTCGACCAGAGCGCGCTGTTCAAGAAGGTCTACGAGGAGGAGTACGGCATCTTTGGTGGCTCCCCCTTTGGCGCGATGATCGGAGATTACGAGTTCGACAAGACCGGTGAAGACGTCGAGCTGCTCGAGAAAGTCGCGCAAGTGGCCGCGGCGTCGCACGCGCCGTTCATCTCGGGAACCTCGGCCAAGATGTTCGGCCTCGACAGCTTCACGCAGCTCGATTCACCGCGCGACCTCGCCAAGATTTTCTCGACGACCGATTACGCCAAGTGGAAGACCTTCCGCGAAAGCGAGGACTCCCGCTACGTCGCGCTGACAGGCCCGCGGATGCTGCTGCGCGAGCCCTACGGGAGCCAAACGGTCCCGATCGAGGCGTTCCAGTACGAAGAGCAGATCGGCGGCAACCACGACAACTACCTGTGGGGCAATGCGGCCTGGGCGCTTGGCACGCGGGTCACTAACGCCTTCGCGAGTTACGGCTGGTGTGCAACCATCCGCGGTGTGGAGAGCGGCGGGCTGGTGGAAGGACTCCCCGTGCATTCATTCACCACCGACGCTGGCGACGTGGCGATGAAGTGCCCGAGCGAGACGCCGATCACCGACCGGCGGGAGAAGGAGCTGGCCGATCTCGGGTTCGTGCCGCTGGTGCACTGCAAAGGAACGGCCAACGCCGCCTTCTTCAGCGTGCAGTCGTCGCAGAAACCGAAGAAGTACCAGACCGATGCCGCCACGGCGAACGCGCGCATCTCGGCGCAGCTCCCGTACATCTTTGCCGTCTCCCGCTTCGCGCATTACCTGAAGGCGATCATGCGAGACAAGATCGGCGGCTACCAGTCGAAGAGCCAGATCCAGACGTTCCTGAACAACTGGATCGCCGACTACGTGGTTGTCGACGACGACGCGCCGCAGGGCATCAAGGCCAAACGCCCGTTGCGCGAAGCGCGAATCGAAGTGCAGGAGGTACCGGCCAAGCCAGGCGCGTACCGGGCCGTGGCGTTTCTGCGCCCGCACTTCCAGCTCGACGAATTGAGCGTGGCCATGCGCCTGGTGGCGGAGCTGCCGCCGCCGGCGAAATGACGAGCTCGTATCACAACCGCAAGCCGCTTGAAGGGAGGATCTCATGGCGTTCGATGCATTCCTGAAACTGGATGGGGTGGATGGCTCCGCCACCCGGAAGGGCTACGAAGATCAGATTTTCCTGGACTCGTTTAGCTGGGGTGCGCACAACCCGACGAGCGCGGTGGGATCGGGACATGGCGCCGGCGCTGGGAGAGTGGAGATCAGCCACTTCTCGGTGACGAAGAAGACCGACAAGTCGAGCCCGAAGCTGTTCCAGGCCTGCTGCACCGGGAAACATTTCCCCAAGGCCATCCTCACGATCCTGAAGGCCGGCGGGGAGAACCCGGTCGACTACCTGAAGTACGAGATGGAAACGTTGTTCGTCTCCGACTTCCAGGAGTCCGGCGCGAGCAACGGCGGCGACGACATACCCGTCGAGACGATCAGCTTCGCGTTCGGGAAGGTGAACATGTTGTTCACCGAGCAGAAGCCGGACGGGTCGAAGGGTGGCACCGTGGCCGCGGGTTGGGACCTCAAGGGATCCAAACCCGTCTGATCCGGGGTCGAGGCCGCGCGTGAACGCTCAAGAGCTGTTTCGCGCGGGCAACCTCGACGAGGCAATCGCGCTGCTGGGCGTCGAGCTCCGGAGCAATCCGACCGACGCCCAGCGCCGGATGTTTCTTTTCGAGTTGCTGTGCTTCGCCGGCGATCACGATCGGGCGGAGAAGCAGCTCGATGTCCTCGCCGGGCAGACCCGCGACGCGGAGTTGGGTGCGCTGCTGTACCGGGCGGCGCTCCACGCCGAGCGCACCAGAGAGGCGATGTTTCGCGCGGGCGACTATCCGCGAAACGGGCCCGCGCCCTCGCCTCCCCGTGGCACGCTGAACCAGCGTGTGTTCAGCACGCTGACCGATGCCGACCCGCGGATCGGGGCGCGTCTAGAGGTGTTCGCGGCCGGGCAATACCTCTGGATCCCGTTCGAACACGTCGCGACGATACGAATGGCGCCGCCCAAGCGGCTGCGGGATCTGCTGTGGGCCCCCGGCGTGGTGCGTACCGGCGCCGGGTTTCACGGTGTCGAGCTCGGCGAGGTGCTGCTTCCCACACTGGCCCCGCTCACGTCTCAACACCCGGACCCCGCCGTCCGGCTCGGGCGGGTCACCGAGTGGACGACGTTGGACGCCGACACGGCAGTGCCGGTCGGTCAGAAGCTGCTGCTCGTCGACGGAGAAGAATTCCCGATCCTCGAGCTGCGCGAGCTCGACGTCACCCCGACTGCGCCTGCCGACTGATCCCCATGCCGCTCCCGGACGACCTGCTGCAGCCGATCCCGGGCACGAACCCGGCGGGCGCGAACCTCCGGTACGATACGGTCTACGCCCAAATCAAAGAGGCAGGCCGGGAAGAGGAGGACCTCGACCAGGGCGAGTGGAAGCGTCCGCGCAAGGTCGCCGACTGGCCTCTCGTGGCCAAGCTGGCGTCCGGGGTCCTCGCGAAGCAGTCCAAGGACCTTTGGGTGGCGGCGTGGCTCACCGAAGCGCTCGTGCGGCAGGAGGGCCTGGCCGGTCTCCGCGTCGGACTCGCCCTATTGCGCGAACTGCTCGAACGATTCTGGGACGGCCTCTACCCGCCGCTCGACGACGGCGACGCGGGGCAGCGCGCGGCGCCTCTGGCCTGGGTGGGCGGCTATGTCGACGTAGCAGTCAGGATGGTACCGGTGGCGAAGGGCGGGCATGACATCTTCCGGTACAAGGACGCATGCACAGTCCCCACCGAGGTCGAAGCGCGCAAGGACGAGAAAAAGCTGGAGGAACGCAAGACCGCGCTGGCCGCGGGAAAGCCGAGCCCCGAGGAGTTCGACAAGGCTTTTCAGGCGACACCGAAGGCGTGGTACAAACAACTGCGCGTCCACCTGCAGGAAAGCTTGGGCGGGACCCAAGCGCTGGAGGAACTGGGCCAGCAGAAGTTCGGAGAGGCAGCGCCCAGCTACACCAAGCTCAGGGGTGCGCTGGAGGAGGTGAGCTACGTGGTGGAGCAGCTCCTCGACAAGAAGCTCCAGGTCGAGCCGGACCCCACAGACGCCGTGGCTCCGCGTGACGCCGCATCGGGCGGCACGCTTACCCCGGCGGGTGGAGCCGTCTTGGCCCCAGAGCCCACGAGCATCGACGACGCTGCCTCGCGGATCGCGGGCGCGGCGCGCTTCCTGCGGCACACGGATCCGCGCAACCCCGCCCCCTATCTCATGCTCCGAGGGTTCCGTTGGGGGGAGTTGCGGGCGCATGGTCCTGAACTCGACCCCAAGCTCCTCACCGCACCCCCCACACAGCTGCGCACGCATCTCAAGGGGCTGTTACTCGACGGGAAGTGGGCCGAACTCCTGGACGCGGGCGAGAACGTGATGGCGACGCCCCATGGACGAGGCTGGCTGGACCTGCAACGCTATGAGCTGACGGCGTGTGAGGCGCTTGGCCCGGAGTACGAGTGGGTCACCGCGGCCATCGAGCGCGCGTTGATCGGGCTGCTGCGGGACCTCCCTCAGCTATCCGATCTCACGCTGATGGACGACACGCCGACCGCGAACGCGGAAACGCGCGCCTGGCTCGAGAGCGGCGGGCTCCTCACCGCCGCCGCGCAGGCGGCGGAGGAGGCGCGGGGCGCCCGTCGGGGGCCGGCGCGCGCGGAGACACGCCCTCACTTCGGCCATGCGGCCTTGGACCGCGCGCTGGACGAGGTCCGGGCCGGCCGGCCCCAGAAAGGAATCGAGCTGCTGATGCGCGAGGCGGAGCAGGAGAAGAGCCCCCGCGCGCGGTTCCTACGGCGGGCCGAAGCGGCGGGCATCATGGTCGACGTAGGTCTCGAGCCCGTGGCCCTCCCCATCTTGAACGAGCTCGTCCAGCAAATCGAGGATCACAAGCTCGAGGAGTGGGAGCTGGCGGAGGTGGTCGCCCGGCCCATGGGGCTGCTGTACCGCGCCCTCGAGAAGCTGGGCGGCGATGCGGGGCTCAAGGACACTCTCTACCAGCGCATCTGCCGGCTCGACCCGATGCAGGCGATCGCCTTCCCGGCTGGGAGTGCCGGTGCCGATGGCTCCGCAAGAGCTTGAGCGGACGGTCCAGCGATCGGTCCTCGATCGGCTGATCGACACTGACCCCGACAACGCGAGCGAACCGGCGCTGACGTGGGCGCAATCCGTGCGCGAGCTGAAGCACGCGGTGCGGCGCGATTTGGAGTGGCTGCTGAACACGCGGCGTATCGTGACACCCGCACCGGAGGGCTGGGCCGAGCTGCCCCGCTCGCTCTACCACTACGGGCTGCCGGACATCACCTCGCTCGCGGCCGCATCGGTCTCCGCTCGAGACTGGCTGCGGAAGCAGGTCGAAGACACGATCACCCTGTTCGAGCCGCGGCTGGGGAAGGTCCGAGTGACCGTCGCGGCTCCTGAGCCCGGCGGCCCACGGCAGCTGCGGTTCACGGTCGACGCCCTGCTGCTCATGGAGCCCAGCCCGGAGCAGGTCGTGTTCGATACGGTGCTGGAAGTCACGAGCGGGAGCTTCGAGGTGAAGGGCGGGACGGATGCGTGACGACCTGCTGTTCTACTATGAGCAGGAGCTCGCGTACCTGCGCCGCATGGGAGCCGCGTTCGCCGAGAAGTACCCCAAAGTCGCCTCACGCCTGGTGCTCGAGCCCACCAAGTGCGAGGACCCGCACGTGGAGCGCTTGCTCGAAGGGTTCGCCTTCCTGGCCGCGCGCGTCCACCTCAAGCTGGAGGACGATTTCCCGGAGATCAGCGACGCCCTGCTGAGCATCGTCTATCCGCATTATCTCCGGCCCATTCCCTCGATGTCGATCGTCGAGTTCGACCTGGATCCCGAGCAGGGCAAAGTCACCACCGGACTGCCGATCCCGCGAGACACCGTGGTCTACTCGCACGCCACGGGCGGTGCGCAATGCAAGTTCCGCACGTGTTACGACACGACCCTGTGGCCGGTGACCGTGACCGGCGCGCAATGGCGGAGCCCCGACCAGCTGAGCCCGCCGGTGGGCGCGACGGACGCTGTCGCCGCCGTGCGCGTGCAGCTCCAATGCCTCCCCGACGTGACGTTCGAGAAGCTCGAGCTGAGCACGTTGCGACTCTACCTCAATGGCGAGAGCAACCTGGTCGCCACGCTGTACGAGCTGCTCTGCAACAACTGCCAACAGATCCTCATCCGGGACTGCGGCTCCGGCCCCAAGCGCAGCCCCGTGGTGCTCCCGCCGAGCGCGCTGCGAGCGGTGGGATTTGGGCCGAATGACGGAATGCTCCCGGTGGCCCGCAGCTCCGTCGTATCGTACCGACTGCTGCAGGAATACTTCACCTTCCCCGAGAAGTTCTTCTTCCTGGACTTGGACGGATTCGACCGGGTCCGGGCGGCCGGGTTCGGCGGGAGCGCCGAGATCGTGTTCCTCCTCTCGCCGTTCGAGCGGACCGAGCGGCGGCCCGTCCTCGAGGCGGGAGTGTCTCAGCGGACGTTCCTGCTGGGGTGCGCGCCCATCGTGAATCTGTTCACCCAGGATTCGGAGCCCGTCGAGCTCAGGCCCACCCGGCACGAGCATCCGGTCGTCGCGGACGCCCGGCGGCGCCAGACGACGCACGTGTTCTCGATCGACACCGTGCTCGCCGCGCAGCCCGGCTCGTCTGAGGCGTTGGTGTTCGAGCCGCTCTATTCGTTCCGCCACGGCACGGATGGCGGCAGACCGGAGGTGTTTTGGTACGCGCGCCCCCGCCCCGCCGCTTGGGGCGAGGCGGGTGAGACGGAGGTGTTCCTGACGTTCGCGGACCGGTCCGGGCGGGCCGCACGCCCCGCCGCGGAGGCGGTAACGTGCCGACTCACGTGCTTCAACGGCGACCTCCCGAGCCGCCTCCCGTTCGGCGACGAGCGCGGCGACTTCACGCTCCCGGGCGGCGCGCCGCTCCAGCGCATCGTCGCGCTCGTGAAGCCCACGCGCGCGATCCAACCGCTGCTCGGAAGACCGCAGCTCTGGCGGCTGATCTCCCAGCTGTCCCTCAACTATCTCTCGCTCGTGCAAGGCGGCGCGGAGGCGCTGCAGGAGCTCTTGCGGCTGCACAACTTCGGCGACTCGCTCGCCGGCGGGAAGCAGATCCAGGGCGTCCTCGAGGTCACGGGCCAGCCGTGTTACGCGCGCGTCGCCGGCGCGCACGGCGTCAGCTTCGCGCGCGGGCATCGCGTGGAGATCACCCTCGACGAGGAGCAGTTCACGGGGGGAAGCGTATACCTGTTCGCCAGCGTCCTGGAGCACTTTCTGGGTCTCTACACCGCGATGAACAGCTTCAGCGTCCTCGCTGCCCGCACACGGCAGCGCAAGGAGGTCATGCGCGAATGGTCGCCAAGAGCCGGCTGGAAGACGATCGTCTAGGCGCGGCCGAGCTCGCGGCCCAGCTGACGACGGATCCATCGGCCTTCGAATTTTTTCAGGCCGTGCACCTGCTCGAACGGCTGTACCCTGAGCGGCGGCCGGTGGGCGGGTTCGGCGACCCGCGGGAGGAAGTGGTGCACTTCTCCGCCCGCCCCGTGATCGCCTTCCCGCCGAGCGAGGTGCACGCGGTCGACCTCGCGGGCGACCGGCCCGCACGCATGGTCGTGAGCTTCATGGGCCTCATCGGCCCGCTCGGGGTCCTGCCGCATCACTACACGTTGCTCGTGGCGGAACGGGCGCGCACGCGCGACCGCGCCCTGCGCGACTTCCTGGACATCTTCCAGCACCGGCTCATCTCGCTGTTCTACCGGGCGTGGCTGAAGTACCGGTTCACGGCCGCGTACGAGCGCGGGGGACGAGACGGCGTGACCGAGCACCTGCGCGATCTCGTGGGGCTCGGGGTCCCGGGCTCCCGCGACCGCTTGGCCGTCCCCGACGAGGCGCTGCTGTTCTACGCGGAGGCCCTGGGTCCCCAGCAGCGGCCTGCGGTCGCCTTGGAACACATGCTGCGGGACTACTTCGACGTGCCGGTCGAGATCGAGCAGTTCGTCGGCGGCTGGTATGCATTGTCCCCGAACACGCTCTGCTCGCTCGGAGCCGAGGGAGAGGGAAGGGGGGGGCCCGCCGACCAGGTCGGGCTCGGCGCCGTCGTGGGCGACGAGATCTGGGACCAGCAGGCGCGCGTGCGGATCCGGCTCGGTCCCCTGACGCGAGGACAGTACGAGCGGTTTCTGCCCGGCGGGCGAGCGCACGAGGCACTCCAGACCCTGACGCGGTTCTTCACGCACGACCAGTTCGACGTCGACGTGCAGCTCGTGCTCGCTCACGACGAGGTGCCGAGCTGTGTGATCGGAGGAGACCACGGCCAGACCGCCCCGCTCGGCTGGTGCACGTGGATGCGCACGGGCGCTTTCGGGCGGGACGCGGACGAGACGGTATTAAACCTATCCGGAGCGAGCGGGCCATGAACGTCAATTTGCGAGGCCTGATCGGCAAGCTGAACGCGCAGACGCGAAACGCCTTGGAGGCCGCAGCCGGCCTGTGTCTGGCGCGCACGCACTACGATGTCGAGATCGAGCATTTCATGATGAAGGCGCTCGACGCGAGCGACGGTGATCTCGCCTTCATTCTCAAGCACCACGGCGTCAACCGCTCGCGCCTCGCGGCCGATCTCACGCGCAGCCTGGACAAGCTCAAGTCGGGCAACGCCCGCACCCCCGCCCTGAGCCCCACGCTGACCAAGATGCTCTCGGAAGCATGGCTCATCGGATCGGTGGACTACGGCGCCGCGCAGATTCGGACCGGGCACGCGATCCTGACGCTCGCGACGAGCGACGAGCTGCGGCGCCTGATGGTC
>WNGO01000928.1_pt1 | contig 23323 bp, 21 predicted proteins | sample 5400511 | NCBI WGS metagenome assembly WNGO01 (sample SAMN13153380, study PRJNA577476) | soil metagenome | isolation source: 20 cm soil or saprolite under Garry oak tree replicate 2 | place: USA:California | collected 2016-06-15 | reverse complement strand
GGTTGAGGAATTGGCAAGGCTGGCTCACACTCACGTTCACCCATCACGTGCGGCTTGATCACCCGGTTGAGCATGTTTGGGCAGATCGACAATCCCGCTCCCCGCGCCTGAGCTGAGCTTCGTCGGCTCGCGTTGAGCACCGTGAACAGCCATTCCCAGGGTGGGACACTTTTTCGGCGCAAGTAGTTAACCCCGTCAAACAACTCAAGGGGTGAGAACATGACGGGAGGGAATATGCACCCCCCAACCGACAACTACCGCCGGATTAGATGCACGGTGCATGTTCAAACCCAGAACAAGAGGAGAAAAGGGGTGATCCGAGTAGGAGCAGCACTTGGGGGGGAGGGATACTCAACGAGACGCCCCAGCACACGATCCTTTTTGCTGACAGCTTCAACGGCGAGTCACCTTCGTTCTACCCGCTACTTGCTTGGCTTCAGAAGCGCACCCAGGTTAATGGGAACACCTACGCCAAAGAAGATTCCGCTGTGGGCGTGAGTCACAGTTGGACTGGTCGGGAAGATCTTAGTTGTGGTTACACCAGTCGCGTTGTACAAGAACAGTGGAAAGCCGTCAAAAGCGCCAACCTTATTATTCGCCAGATCATTCGCATTGTACTGGTTGTACGGAAATATGGTGGGATTGGTAGCTACGACCTGACTAGCGGCGCGCCGAAATCCGGCTGACGGTTCATCGATCGGCGTCAGCGAATATCCCACCAACAACGAAAAATACTTGTGAACTCTGAATCCGCCACCAACCACAAATCCGGTGAAGGTCTGGTCGGACCCTGGAGCAAACCGTAGACTCAAGAAGGTCTCAAAAGGATGAAAGTTCTTATAGTCTGGATCTGTTACGTTCCATGGGTATTTTCCCCAAGGTAGGATAAATCCTCCACCAAGGAGTAGTTCTAGATGCTTTCGTCCCACGTTCGTTTGCGATAGCGCATTGTTAGTAGCATCGGCCTTGTAACTCGTACTCTCGACCGGCATAAAGGATGCACCAACACCGGTCATCACTTCGAAGGCGCTTTTGTCGTAGGTGGGCTCTTTGACTTCGAATTTTTGATACTCAACTTTGTCACTTTCACTGTGTTTCACCACAACCTTGGCTACTCCACTTGCTAGTCCATCCGGCACAATAGTCAGAATTAGAGTATCTCCCCATGAGGTGAAATTGGCTTTTGTTTCGCCGATACAAACCGTTCCGGAGTCACCAAATCCGCTCCCGGTAATCGCGATCGTTTGAGCTGGGGAGGCTGAGCTGGGCTTGATGTTTTCAATTTTCATCTTACTTTTACTCTGATCTCCCGAAGATGCCGTGATTTCACCTTGAGTTTTCGAAGACGCCGTTTTGCAGTCTGAATTCTGCGCCTCAACTCGAGACAGTGCGAGCAGGAACAAACAAAGGATGAAGACACGGTAAAGCATCATTCTCGCTCATTTCTCGATTTCTTTTTCGGACGCCGTTCTTCAACCGCACTAAAGCATTCGCCAACCTCTCGCTGGCGCAATTCAGTCACTTTTCAAAGGGAAGCAGCGATCAGGATTTCTAACGGAACTGAGAATCCGTTGCCCCCGGGATAATCCCTCTCGCAGACTTGCGGTGCACCATAAAGTCTTCGGCGCGCGATGTCAAGGAAAAAGGCTTGTATTTTGGATTTCGTAACAACGTAGCTCTCCATCCATCCTCGGGTCGATGAACTCGAAACACCGAGACGAACGAAATGCCCGCCAAATGAAATGTCTTGAAACGCATTGAGCCTCTGCGGCTGAGGTAAGTGCTACGGGAGTTTAGGACCGTCCCGGCCAACAGCAAGGAACCGGAGAGAGATTCGTACGAGTTCTCTGAAAAGATTTCAGTTCAGAGGAAGCATCGTTTGCCGGGATGACCCTGCGACCATGTTCGCCACTAGAAGGATCTCCCTAGGTTGGCTGCGTTGGCCATCATGTTCAAGTCTGACAAAATAGTCGGGGATTCAAATCAAATGATCCAGATCAAACTGCTACTGCAGGCGGCGGTCCTGGACCACGGGCAAGCCTTCCGTATAATTCAATTGTGTCTGATAGTCGACTCTTGGATGCACGAGGGTAAAGGAAGCGCAGGGTCCGTATTATGGGGGTGCCGGTAGAACCCAGCATTGACGAGTACTTTCGCAAAAGATTGATGCCGGTGGAGGGTGTGATTCCCCAACTGGCCGGCATCGATATGTATGGCAATTCCATTCCTGCCGGAAGCGTAGGGGGCGATCTCTTTGAGTACATCAACTTTCAGCAGCGTTACAACATTGACGCTCGCATCGCGCGTGCCCTCAAGCAGTCCAAGCAGTATCTAGAGCCTCTTCCCAAAGGCCAGACCCCGCGAAACTCGGTGGATGAGCATGTACAGTGGTTGAAGTCTAAGCCGGCCTACAACCCGGCTGCCGCCGCCGAGTACAGAAGAGCCAAAAGCTCGGAGCAACTGAGAATCGCCGAGAATCTGCAAGAACTCTACACGACTGCTGGAGTGCTATTGGTCGATGCTCAGGGGCACGGGATCATCTCGGCAAAAATTGCGTCAACCGTACACGACACTTTTCATGCACTCATGCTTGCCGAGCTGGATCGAAACGGAACAACAACGCCCGATATCTTCGAGAAGATTAATCTTCGGCTCGCACAGTCGGTCACCGCGAGGAACGCCTTGGGTTTGGACAAGAATGACAATTCTCGCGAAATTGCGACCATGCTCTACGGTGAGATACGTCCCGGTGGATACATTCGTTTTGTAAATTTCGGCCACCCACCACCTTTGGTATTCTCTGCAGAATACGAAAGGTTCATGGAGGTCGACAAGGCTCGCATGGTGCAGTTCCTTGCGCTCGGACTGGAGATTCCCGAGGACAATCCTGACCGGAACAAGTACCTTTCGATGGCGCGCAGGACACGGAAAATGAACTCCTCGGACATCGCGGAAATCACACTCATGAGTCCCGGCGACATCCTCTTCCTTTATACAGACGGGGTTTACGATGGCAGCGATGAACGGAACCGGCTCCAGATTGAACAAGTGATCCGTGAGCGCAAAGGCGAGCCGGCAAAAGGGATTTGCAATGCGATTCTGGAATACGCGGTTAAGCAGGACGAGTACCTGGAGCAGGTTAGCGAAAAGGACCGCATCGATGACAAGACCGCCTTTGTCATCAAACGCTGGTAAGAACTCTAGGAACTCGGATAGTTTCGCGGTGTGAGTTCAAAATGGGTGTCTGGAACCGCTCGAACCACCGGTCGTGGCATTTATCCGGACACTCACACCCCCGACCTCCCCGAATCGCCGACTTCACTCTATCGATTGAATTCAATCGGGCAGCTCGTGGACTCGACCATTACCGGATCCATGGGAAGGAGTTTTCTCCACGATCCGAGGTTTCGGCGTCGCGGCTGGAAGACATTTCGGACTTTCACAAAAGGCCGGGCCTAACAGCTTTCCGTGATGACCCCGCTGGCACGTGCATGAGAGTTAACAGACCGAACGGATCATGAATAGCAAGAATCGATTTCCAGCAGGGATGGCCTACGGTCTCAACATTGACTGTCCATAGGCTACGGGAATTGCGAAATTCGAGCCGCCGAATTCACGAACCATGGCAAAGTTAATTCCTATGACTTTGCCCTCGTTGTTGAAAAGCGGACCGCCGGAGCCTCCGGAGGTGGTTTGGGCATCATACACAATCTTGTCCGGCAGTACCGCGCCAATGTGCCCCTGGGTCGTGGTAGGTCTGATCAGGTTACGGCGCGCGAGTTCTTCCATTACCTGCTTCGGATCACCTTTGGATGCGGTCGCGATGGATTGGAGCGTTTCTGTACCAGCCCGAGCCAGAATCGCATCCAGGGCAGTGGGATATCCAAGGAGCACGACTGGCCCCCCGCTGACTGCGGACCGACGGCTATCGGCGAGGATGATCTGTTTGATTCTCAGCCCCGAAATATTCCCCTTCACCACAGCAACGTCTGCCGCAGGGGAGATCTTTTCGGTGTTTACCGCAATGCCGTTCGGAACGCCAGGGAAATATGCTGTCATCTCCGCAATCACCGGCTCAACACCCTGATCGAGCATTTCCTTGAGATCGTCATTCTCCCACCACGGCTCGGCTACGTGATGATTGGTGAGAATTCGTCCGGTATCAGAGACGAGAAACCCCGTGCCGAAAACGTCCAGATGCACTTCGGGGCCACTCCCGGTGAGGCTGACGAGCGGGTTGTTGTGCTCGTCGGTGGCAGGCTCTCCGCTGCTTGTTACCCCTGCGTAGCGCAGTCTCGAGCCGGTAGTGTGCTCGCGAAAAGCGAGCACGACATGGATGAGGCAAACACTGGGTTCATAGGCCTGGATGATTCTCTCGGCAAACTTGCCTTCGGTCTCGATCTTCGCGAGGCGGTTTTCTACCGCGGCTAATTGAATCTGCAACGCACTAGCGTTTTCTGTCTTGTCGATCGCAATCTCGGATCTCAGGTCTGCACTCTTCTTTTGCAGTTCGAGTTTTTGCGGATCACTCGCCGGAGATGGACCGTGATCGCGGTCTTGAAGGGCACGACGCGACCGCTCCATCAATTGTTGTTGGGTCAGCACGCCCGCCTGCAATCGAGTGATGGCTGCATAAACCCGGGTATTCTGCTCCTGGGTCCGACGGTAGGAGAACAAAAAGGCCAGCGCAGCAACGACAAGTACCGCTGCGGTCGCCAGTCCGCCAACGCGAAGCGTCCGCCGTTCCTCATTGACTGCTGTTACCACTTGCTGGGTTGCGCTTCGATTCGACTCGGCAAGGTGGAACCGCTCCTCAGACTCGTCCGCGATGGACTTGTTCCGTAGTTGCGAACGCACGCGCGAACGCAATTCCTGGCTCGGCGGGTCCGCCCGGAGATACCATCACTACCCTGATGTTCCGAGTGTGCTCGGAACCCTTGATCTCGGAGAGAAGGTCACAGCAATCGAGCTGCGGCGGATCAGCACCCAGGATAACCACATCGGGCTCGAAGGCAAGGACCGCCTTCATCCCTTCCCGATAGTCGGTCGAGACCTGATAGCCCGCCTCGCTCAGCGCTGCGACGATGTCTTCCCTGAGACTATCCTCAGGTTCCACTATCAACACTTTCTCTGCTGTGTGGTCCATAAAGTTTGTTTTCTTACGATGCTACCGACCGTAACGGGATTCAATTCGGGCGACAATCGGCAGCCGTGATTCCGGACGCGCGTATCCAGGCGGCAGGCTCAGAGCATCCAAAATCAGAAAATAGTCGAGACTGGCTGTCACCCTCGGCACTCTAGGAGTACCCCCCGGAGAAGAGCAAGAGCCGCCGTCGCAGGGGAACGATTGTCTTTAAAAGGCGGGACTGCAAAGGCGACTCGTACCCGTTTTTTTGTCCGTATGTACTTATGATGCCGTCGCTCTGTATCGGTTGCGTTTTTCTGTCGGATAGGGACTGATTTCACGTCGTCCTCCGAAGGCTCAGAGGCGATGGTTTCTCTATCGTGCCGTGGGAAAATCGTGATGCTCGCAATCCGCTCGCACGTGGAAGAGCTTACACCCCAATTCTGAGCATGAACTGAAGATACATCAGAGTATCTGGATTTCGGTGGGGCGGCCCGGCCGGTACCGCCTCAAAGGTCAGAACGACTGTGAAAAGCGGGCTTCCAGGAATTCGTCCAGTTTCGCCGTCGCCTTGAATTGTGGAATGGGATCGAGTTCCTTGAATGCGGAAGTGAACGCATTCGAAAGACTCCAGATCGTTCGCGGCCGGAAATCCTCGTACTTCGGTTCGAAGTAGAGGTCATGGACGCTCCGGGCGAGATGTTTCGGAGCTTCCAGTTTGCCCTCGACGAACGCCTCGTAGATGACTACTTTCGCGGTGACGTCCGTGAGTTCGCTCCGCTGCCACGCCTCGACCTGCTTTCGCATCGGCTCGAAGTTTCGCTGCATTCGATCAACGCCAACCGAGATGCAGTCGATGAGCGAGAACGACTTCGGGTGTTTTGCGAGCACGGGGGTGAAATCGCGGTTAATCGCCATGACGGCGCCTGTTCGGCCGTCAGCCGGAATCAGTACTCCGCTTGACATGGAGTCAGGGCTGGGTCTTGCATTACCCAAATGCCCGATCTTCATTTAGGCTTTTGGCGCGGCTGAAATCAAGGAAACTACGATGCCCTTTTTTACTGGGTAGAGTACGGGTGGGCAAAAGGAGAAGAGGATATACCGGCCAAGTAAAGGTGGTCTTCCTGAGTTTCTACTGCAAGTTGCTTCTGGCTAGCTTGCGAGCGTTTTCATTCGGACTCCAGTTCGTGATTTTGATTGCGGACATCACTCTTTCCTCAGTTACAGAGCTAACTTTGCCCTTCTTATTGATTACGTTTGAGACCGTCACGATTGAGACGCCTGCCTTCATTGCTACGTCGCGAATTGTGACCTGGCTCGAGTGACCGCCAATGTCTCTCATGGTTCGCCCAAATAACCTTTTACGGCCGACTAAAATCGGTTTTCTGATCACGCTTTATGTCATGGAACTGCAGTTTGGTTGCCACCCCGACTTTGTGTTCCATAGACCCGGAGTCCGCAATAAGCCAGCCGGATACTCACCCTCCTCCTAGGGCATCTAGCACCGCAAGCGGGGTCGAGTAGCTGGGATCGTTGACGTGGGTACTGCCGGATGCGTCGGCATTATCAAAAATCGTCAGGCCATTCCAGACATAAATAGCATCGGGCACGTTCGTTCCGCCGTTGAACCAGCCTCCGCTTCCGCCCATTCTCGGGATGTTGACGCCCGCCGGATTCCAGTATTCGATGCCCATCCCCAGGTTATTCGGCAGTGCCTGCTGCACAGCCCCAAGATCGTTGAGGAATTGTGCCTGCAGAGACTGGCTGGGAGGGCTATACCAGGGATCATTCGAGTCAAACCCATTTTCATAGTGCTCAGCGGTTTCGATGATGAATATAGGCTTACCGATAGTATTGGCGGCCTTCACCAGTGCATCCTGTTCGACCGGTTGGTTGTTCGGATTCGAGTGCGCGGCCTGTGCATCGGTCAAGGGCCCATGAAAGAACGGATAATAGCTCTGGCAAATCGCGTCATAAGGAATGTTGTTCTGATTGACCAGAGTGAAAAATTGGGTCAAGTCCCATGCTGGCGTGATGTGAATGCATGTCAACGGCGCGGGAATCGCGGGTCCCTTCGAGGTATCACTGGCAGCGTCTCGGACGGCCTGCATGGCTTGAATCTGCAAAGATGCAAAGCCTGACAAATTACTGCCCGTCGGACTGCCCATGGAACCCAGGAATCCGGTGTCGACTTCGTTGCCGATCGAAACCAGATCGGGCATAACGCCCGCCTGCCGATATGAGATGAGTTCAGCTTTAGCGTATTTGTAGACGTCAGTCTGTAGCTGGCTCAAGGTGTCGGAAGACCAAGATGGGGGAACACTGGCTGAGCTCGCGCCATCGAAGAAGAGGGTTAGCTCAAGGCTCATGCCGAGATTTTTCGCCCGTTTGGCGAGGTCGATATCCTGTGGATCAGTCTCAGCGTAACAGGCATTGCCGGTACATCCAGTTTGCGATGGGTTGGAGTAAGGAGGAACGGAACTCGGCCGCACTCGCACCATATTCACGCCATGATTCTTGAGAATCTGAAGCACGTCGGTCTGAACGCCGTTGCTGTCTTTCCACCAGGTCAGGCCGGTGGCGATCCGCGCCGCTTCCTGCTTTTCCAAAAGTGCATTGTCGACGCCGCGGAAAAACGTCGGCCGCAGCAGCCATTGCTGGCTTTGGGTTGCGCTTCCCAAGAGTGCACTCTGGATCAGAAACGAGCCGCCAGCAGCGGAAGGCACATCGATCAGTAAACCCGTACTGCTATTCTGAATCGTGTAGTATCCGTCCGCGGTCGCGGTGAGCAGCCATTGTTGTGACGCGGCACTGCCGCAAGCATTCTGCACTACGTACGTCGCTCCCGAAATACTGGCGCTGTCGAAACAAAGACTATTGCTGATATTGCCGATCTGCCAGGCGTTTCCGGATTTCGTGAAGATCCATCGCTGACTTGTGTTTGTGAAACTGCGTGGCTGCTGCGCCAGGTGATCGCCGGCCACTGTCGACCCATTGTTGAGGTCAACCTGCAAACCACTGAGTTGATCCAGAATGTAGTACGGCTGTCCAGAGATCGGTGTGATGTCGGTCGGTTCGGGTGGTTGCTGGCTCGGGCCGGAAACGATCAGGGTAGCTGTTGCCGTTCTGCCTTTTCCACCTTCATTTGAGGTTACCGCGCCGGTGGTGTTGTTTTGCGTGCCCGACGTTACTCCGGTGACATTCAAGGAGAACGAACAGGAAGAACTCGCTGAAAGGGTCCCCGCGGAAAGACTCACGCTACTCGATCCGGCCGTGGCCGTGATCGTCCCGCCGCCGCAGGTGCCGGTCAAGCCATTCGGTGTCGCGACTTCCTGCCCCGATGGCAGAGCGTCCGTAAATCCGACGCCGCTCAAATTCTGACTTATATTTGGATTCGATAAATTGAAGGTAAGGGGCGTGCTTCCATTCAACACTACGCTCGAGGCCGCGAACGCCTTGACGATATTTGGAGGCAATATCTTTGGCGGAGGCGGCCCACCGGAGGAAGATCCTCCGCCACACCCGAGAGCCGCGAAAACGCTCGCAGTCACGAGCATAACCGCTACAAACCGTGACATCCATTGGAAACAGCGATTCCTGGGGTTAATTCTTGCCATCTGGGTTCGGTTCCACCGTATTCTTCTCAGGCCCTTCGTATGTCTCGGGCTTTTTGTAGCGGCTCATCTGGTGATACAGACCTTCCACTTGCTCGTTCGTTTTTCTGATTTCTTGGGACAGGCGCAATTCCTTCTGCGCCAACTCATTCATCTGAAGACGCTGGTAGGCGCGAGCCAGTTGGTAATGTGCGGATTCGTTCAGCGGATCCGATCGCACGGCCATGCGCAGGTATTTGACAGCCTCCTGCGGATTTTCATGCATCGTGAGGTTTGCAAGACCCATCTGCGCTTGAACTTCATTCGGGTTGAGTTGGTATGCCCGCTGATAGTGTGCGAGTGCCCGGTCCGGTGCTGACTGCAACAACGCGATTTCTGCCAGCACGCATTCCGTCTTAGCTGCATCGCCGTCAGTGGCGATGCTGGCTTCGAGTTCTTTTCGCGCTTCCGCTTGCGTGGCAGCGTCCGTGCGGGCCGACTCGAGAATGGTCTCGGCCAACTCATAATGAATGCCTGGCACCCGTGGATCGATTTGTAGTGCCTTGCGATAGTGTTCAATTGCGCCTTTGAGATCTCCTGCATTGATGAGCTTCTCGGCAATCGCCTGTTGCATGCGGGCAGAGCCGGGCCCAACGACGGCGAGTTTATTGAGGGTGTCCTCGGCAAGGTCGGAATAAATGCGTTGCGCAACGAAGAGAATGTCAGCGTTCTCAGGGTCAAACTTGACGAGTTTTCGCATGAGAGACGCGGCAGCTTCCATGTCTCCCTGCTGCTCATACAAACCGCACAACTCCATACCCAGCTGGACACGCAATGATTTCTCTTCCAGTTTCTGGAACGCCTTTTCTAACGAGGCTCGCGCAGAGGGTTCTCCCATCCGTTTCTGACAAATTCCGAGAAGGGCCAATGCTTTGGTGAAGGAGGGCTGAGCAGCCAGAGCCGAGTGAAGTTCATCGGAGGCTGCACGGCAATCGCCGCGGCCCATTTCGAGAACGCCGATGCCTGCGTGTGCCGCCGGATTCTTAGGGTCAAGGGCAAGAGCGGCGCGAAATTCCTTTTTTGCAGAGGCTGAATCGTTGGCCTGCAACGCGGTTTGAGCACGGCGAAGATGATCGCGGACCTGGGCATCCAGCGGAGGTGAGCCTTGAGCCACGGCGGAGTACGCCAGGCTCGCGACTAGAAGAGTCAAGCAGAGAGATGATTTGCGAAGATGGGCTGCGACCATGAGAAAACACCACGCAAGCGAATTGGGTCGAAATACTCCGCCGATTCTAGCTCACTTGAAGGAAGGGCAAGGAAAAGACAGGGCCCAAAACTCTCGCAGGTTTCGGGCCCAAGTGTTCTTCGCGTCAGCCAGAGTCGCTTCCTCTAGAACGAAAGCTTCGCCCCGAGTTGCCAAACGCGCGGGGTGTTGGCAACATCGGTCGGGATAATCATTCCCGCCGTTCCAGTGTCGATCGAGCTATTTGGGTTGCCATAGTCGATGTGGTTCAGAACGTTATATGAATCCGCCCTGAACTCGAACTTGACGCGTTCGGTAATGGAGAACGTCTTTCCAATGCCGAGGTCCATGTTGAGGAACTGCGGCCCGTAGAGACTATTCCGGAGGTTCTGGCCAAACGTTCCGGCTGCGGGGAGCGCGTACGCGGCTGGATTGAACCACTGACCCGGCGCCCCATGGCCGCCGCCGGAGTATGGGTCGCCGACGCGCACAGCGTAGAGCGTGCAACTCCAGCAGGTGCTCAACCCCGGATCCAGCGCGTTCCCACCGGTGAACGCGGTCGTGGCTGACACGGACGGAGAGAACGGTAGTCCGGTGTGCCACTGCATGATCGAGGACACACGCCAACCTCCGGCGACCGCGTCGAGCACGCCGTGGAGCCTGTACTGACGGCCAGCGCCAAAGGGCAGTTCGTAGACGACTGAGCCAACCAGGAAGTGCCTTATGTCGGTGGCTGAGGGAGCGTAGTTGGCTCCGGGGCTGTAAGGATCCTGGTAGGTGTCGACTCCGCCTGAGCCCCAGCCTCTTGAGGTGCCAGTGTCGAGGGATTTGGAGAAAGCATAGTTCGCCTGGAACTCAAGTCCGTGGGACATCCTCTTTTGCATGCGCAGTTGGAAGGCGTTGTAGTTGGACCAGCCATTGAAGATTAAGCCGGCAATATATGGAAAGTTCGGGTTTGGATTGCAGGCCCACCAACCACTGCTGCAGCCCAAGTTGTCAGCCTTGACCGCGTCGATGTTGGTGGTGTAGTTGAGATTCGCACCGTGCGTGAAGACATAGCTGGTGTCCAACAGGACGGCGCCCGGAAACTGATGCTGGACACTTACGAGCAGTTGCTGAACGTATGTCGTCGGGATGTTGCGCGGGTAGAAAGCAATATACGTACCGTTTGCAACCTCTGGAGTTGAGGTTTGCAGCGTGGGGTATTGGACCGAACCCGCTGGCGGCCCCGAATCCAGCGCAAAGGCTGGAGTGCTGCTGCTATAACCTAAGTAGGGGCTGGTCGGATTGAGGCCCAACCCGAGTGTGCCGCCGTTGCCGCCGCCGTAGACGTCAGCACCACGGGGAGCGTCAAAGATTCCGTAGCTGGTGCGGAAGACCCAACTCGGGCGGAACGCCCACGCGAGGCCAACGCGCGGCGCGAATTCCTTGTAATTTCCGTTCTCGATTGTGCTGAGATTGCTTACGCCGTAAGCCTTGTCGCTCTGTCCGCCGAAGAGAATGGCCCCGGGATACGCTCCTCCATTCCACGAATTGGCGAGCAAAGGATCATAGATACCAAACAGATTATTCTTAACGCCCCAGCCGGAAACCATCTGCCAGCGAAGGCCGAGGTTGAGGGTTACTTTGGAGGAGACCCGGAAGTCATCGTGGACGAACAATGCAGAGGTCCACGAATGGATGCTGGTGGGCACTGTCTGACCGACGTGCCAGGAATACACATCGCCCGCCAGGAAGTCAGCATAGGGAATACCGGTGTAGGCCCCGCTGAACTCAAAATGGCCGGAGTCCAGATCGCCCCAGCTTGTGTAGTTCTGGTAAGAGCGGTCGTACTCGCCTCCGATCTTCAGCGTATGGCGGCCGTGGATCAGCGTGAGTACGTCGGAAACGTTGTAGGTTCCGTCGCCGAGGACAGCATCGATATTCCCGTTGCCAGTCCCGGCGCCGAGGGCCGTGCCGCCCTCCAGAACGGTGCCGCTGGGACCGCCTTGGGCATCTATGGATATATGAGGAAACACATCGGCATTCGGTGGAACGTTGGTGCCGTAAGCCGGCTGGAGGCCAAGGGTCGTCGGAACGTTCTTGCCTAGTGACCAAGGCTTGTACTTATCGAGTTCGCGAGCTGCACCAATGCGAAACTCATTCAGCAGCGTCGCACTGATGGTGTAGACGTGGGACAGTTGGCCAGTCAGGTTGTAGTTGTGTCCCTGCGAGAACGCCGAGGCGTCATTGGGATAGAGCGGGTCCGGTGGAACAAAGGAAACGACGGTTGGAAAGTAGTTGAAAGTGAACGAAAGTTTTTGAGCCTGGGAAATGTTGTAATCCGCTCTGCCGGTATACCAGGTCGCCTTGTTGGAACTGGTGCCACTAAACACATAGTTGTTGAGAGGGGAACAAGTTTGCGCAACGGTTGGCCCAGGATTGACCGGTCCCGGGCAACCTGCGATCCACCCCGGCGCGTTAGCTGCAGGAAAGTACTTCTGCATACTCGAGGCGACTTGAGAATAGGTCCCTTGCAGGATCCCGGACGAGTCGAAAGCGGACCCAGTTGAGCCATTAATTCCGTAGAAGTTTCCGGCCTGCATCGCGGCCGTTGGGTAACTGTAGGTACCAGTCGCGGGTGTAGCCGCCGGATTGCGCTGATAGGTGAAAAAGAAGAAGAGCTTGTTTCTGAGGACCGGTCCACTGATGCTGCCGCCGTACATGTTCCAGTGCTCGACACTCTTTGGACTCGGAGCCGGATTAAACACGCTTCTGGAGTTGAAAGCCGTGTTCTGAACGTATTCGAACAGGTCGCCGTGCCAGGAGTTTGTGCCGCTTTTTGTGATCACATTGATAGCCGCAAGGCCGTTGCCGTACTGGGCGGGTGCGTTACTGGAATTGACGCTGACCTCGGAAATCGAATCCAAAGGCATGTAGAAATTGCTGCTGTTGTAGTCCCGCGGGGCAGTGGCGGCCGAGCCATCAATCATGAAATTCATGTTGTACGCCTGGGTGCCGTTGATGCCGATTCCCTGACCGCCCGCCTGAGCTCCCCCATTCAGCCCGGGGTTTACTCCGGGAATCAATTGCGTCATTTCACTTCGCCAATCCGTGCCAGTGATTGGAGCGTTGGCGATGGCTTGCGTACTGAGGTTCACGCGCTGATCTGTCGTCTCCGTTTCGACCAGCGGCGGCGCGCCGGTCACAACGATCTCTTCGGTGGTAGCTCCCACCTGCAGCATTGCGCTGACTTGAAGAGTTTCGATTTGGAGAACAATTCCGTCGCGAACAAGGTCTCTGAAGCCATGCTTCGAGAACTTGATTCTGTGGCTTCCCGGCGCTAGGAAAGGAACGTCGTAAAGTCCTGACTCATTCGTTTTCGTTGTCGTAACAACACCCGTCTGGACGTTCGTTACAGAAACAGCCACGTCCGACACAAATGCCCCAGCGGGATCCGTTACGCCGCCCTTGATTTCTCCCGTGTTTGTGTTTTGGGCGATGACGAGGCTTGTGGCGAAAGTCAAGAAGAACGCAACAACAAGACGCACCAGACTACCGGCATTTGTCAATCTCATCGCGGAGACCTCCGGATCAAATTTCTCGAAGGAAATAGCACATCATTTTCTCTGGGAAAAACGCTGCGAATCTCTTCCTTCACAAGTCTTGGAAAAAGCCAAATAATGCTTGCTCGTCGCGAATCGTATGCCGAAGCAATGCGCGGCGAATCCGCCAAAAGTTGGAGTGGCGAGAAGTATTTATCTTGACAACGCTCAATGGACTATGGAGGGACCACTCTTGGTGAGAATGTGTTTCGAAGCCTCAAAGGTGGACTAAACCGCGCTGCAGCGCCGTGACCACCGCCTGTGTCCGATCTTCTACGTCTAACCGTTGCAGAATCGTGCTCACGTGGCTTTTGACTGTTGCCTCCGTGATCCCGAGCAAATTGGCAATGTCTTTGTTACTATTGCCGCCGGCCATTAGCAGCAACACTTCCTTCTCGCGTGCACTCAATTCGGAATCAGGAACGCGCGATGCCAAGGCGCGAGCCACCGGAGGCGGCAGGAAACGGCCCCCAACGTGCACCTTCAACAACGCATCAATCAGCGTCTGGTACGGCATTCCTTTGATGATGTAGCCTTGCGCCCCTGCTTCCAGCGCACGATGAATGTCTTCGTCGCCGTCATACGTCGTGACCACGATGAAACGAGCATGCGGGTCGGTGGCCCGGATTGCTGCGATCGCTTCCACACCGCCAATGGCTCCGGGAAGACGTAAGTCCATCAAAGTGATATCGGGTTTATGCTGCCGGTAAAGTTTTACCGCTTCTTCCCCAGTCTCCGCCTGGGCGACCACGGTCATATCCTTGCGGGCATTGATAATCGCCCCGATACCCACTCGCATGAGCGGATGGTCGTCGACCACCATCACGCTAATTCTCTGAGAATTGCTCATATGGTGATCTCTGATGCCGCTGAAGCCACCGCTCTCCTGGGTATTTCCACCGTGATTTCTGTCCCTTTGCCAATTGTACTGTCCAGGATAAATCTCCCGTGAACACGTTCCACACGCTCCCGCATACCGAGCAGACCATAATGACGTTCGGGAGCTTGAGTCAGCACACGCACGTCGAAGCCGGAACCATCGTCCACAATTTTCAGAGTGCACCGGTCCGGCTCGAAATTCACTCGCAGCTCGATTCTGCTCGGCTGTGCATGGCGGATTGCGTTGTACAGTCCCTCTCGCGCAATCATCACGGTCTCGTGCACGGCAGATTGACTCAAGGCGAAAGGTTCGCCTGAAATCGAGCAATCCACCGTCACGCCAAACTCGCGAATGAACTGCTCGGCGATCTTCTTCAACATCTCACCGATATCCGTCGAAGTATCGGAGATCGAGCGCAAACCCCACACTGCCTCGCGTGCTTCCTCCAGAGTCGAGCGCAGCTGGGTCCGCGCACAATCCAGCAAATCGGTGTGATACCCGGAGTTCGATTGCTCCATGCTGGAATGGGCTTCTAGCAACGCAGAAACACTCGCACATCCCTGGATCAGAGTGTCATGCATTTCCCGCGCCAGGCGGTTCCGTTCGCTGAGTACCGCGCGAAACCTTACCCGTATCTGCCGCACCCGGAGCTGATAACTTCCCCACACGCAAGCTGCCAGCAAGACGACGACACATGCAAGAAACCAAGATGTTCGATAAAAATGGGGAGCCTGCACGATCTCTAGAGACGACGACGCAACCAGTTCCGGATTGCTCATTTGAAATGCAACCACCCGGAAGTGATAGCGGCCCGGCGGAACATTCGTGTAAAAGGCCACGCGCGAAGGCGCTGCCTCGCTCCAGTTCTTGTCGAAATTCTCAAGCATGTAGCGAAACCGGATGCGCTCCTGGGATCGCAACAGCACGACCCCGTAATGAATCTCCAGTTTCGCATTGTCTGGTCCCAGAAAAACCGTGGGCGACGCCGGAATCTGCAATCCGTCCGCGATCACCTGATCAATCACGACGGGGGCCGGCTTTGGCGGCAACGGTGGACCGATCGATACTCGCACCGGACCTTTGCTGCTGGGGAACCAGACTTCTCCCTGGCTGGTTAACACTCCGGCGGGTTTCTCGCCGCCGCACATTTGAATTGTTTCCAGGCCGTCTGATACTCCATACAGATTCAGTGCAACCGGGCGAGTTGGGTGTTCGGCGATAGCATCGAGCTCCTCACGGCTGACGGCAGAGATTCCGTTCGGACCGCTGATCCATAAGTTCTTCTTGTCATCTTCAAGCAATTCATAAATGCCATTGCTGGCCAGCCCTTGTGCCGTCGTGTAATGCGTCAGCACTCCTGAACGCCAACGGTACAACCCTCCAGTTCGCGTTCCAAACCACAACCCTCCATCAGAGTCCTCATGAATGGCCCATATCTTTTCGTTCTTTAGCGCCTTAGTCGCGCCGTCGTGCTCGAATGAATCCTGGTGCAGGCGGCTCAATCCCTCGTCCGTCCCGATCCAAAGATCCCCGCGCCGATCCTCCAACAGCGATCGTGTGCTAAAGTAGGCCAGCCCGTCGCTGACTCGATAGTTGGTAATGCGCTGGGCGCGCCATCGGCTTACACCTTCGTCGGTCGCAATCCAGACGCTCCCGTCCCGGCCTTGCAGGAAGGCGCGCACAAAGTTGTTCACCAGCCCCTCTCGCGTGGAGTAGTGAGTCAGTCTTTCGCCTACGAGTCGATAAGCGCCCCGGCCTTCCGTCCCGATCCACAACGCGGCCTCACGATCGCGGAAAACATTTCGCACTCGAACTCCGGAAATTCCGGGAAAGCTATACGCCTCCGCTTTTCCGTTGTGAACCCGAAACAGATTCACCGCCGCAACCCATAGGTCACCGTTGGTGTCCTGGTAAATTGTCTCTGCGTCGGAATCGGAAGCATCCGGCAATAGAACCGTCCTCACTGGAGTCCTGATCAGCCGCACCATCCCGCCTTGCGTGCCGATCCATATGTTGCCCTCAATGTCTTCGTACAGGTTCAGGACGGTGTTGCTTGGCAGAGGCTCGGGCGCCGCAATTCTCGCAAAGTGTCCATCTCGATAAGTGAGCAGGCCTCTGCCGATGGTTCCAATCCAAAGCGTACGATCGGAAGTCTCGCGTAGCACCCGAACCGTTCCTTGTACTTGGGGTACGGGCTTGAATGCAGGATCGCCCGGGGCCATTCTCTGCAAGCCAGATACCGTCCCTATCCACAGCGTTCCATCACCGGTCTCGACGATGGATTTCACCCGGTTCTGACTAGCTTCCCCGGCAAGGACATACTCCTTCGCCGAATCCCCATTCACCCGCAGTAACTTGGATCCGCCCACCCAGAGTTGGCCGTGGCGATCTTCCTGGATCGCATGAACAGCAAGAGATGGAATTCCCGGAGTGTCGTCCACCCGTTGCAGGCGCTCACCTATCAAGCGGAACAATCCAGCGTCAGTGCCGACCCAGATCTGGCCGTTGTTGTCTTCTCGAATGGCTCTTACGAATCCACTCGTCAATCCCTCCGGAGTCGAAAACCGCTGGAAAGCCCCACCACGATAGCGGATCAGACCGCCGCCCTCCATCCCGATCCACATCGTGTGGTCGCGAGCCACCGTGAGACAGAAGACATTGTCCTCGCTGAATGCGGGCGTATTCTCGCGGTTGAACGTCTGGAATCTCTCTCCGTCAAACCGCACCAGGCCGCCGGTCGTGGCAATCCACAAATACCGGTCAACGTTCTGGGCAAACGCCTGCACAACTTGCTCTGGAAGCCCGTCCTGCATTTGCCAAAGACGTTGTGTGTACGAGAGTGGCGGCTCATTCACCGAGCCAGGGGTAGTCGCCAAAAGCATCTGGGGACAAAGGACGAGACAAACAACGATGCAGAGGCAGAGGGCGCTTAGCCGGTTCTTAGGCGCGATCCGATGTACTCCAGTCGCCATATGATGCAAGTGCCAAAACTAACTATCGTCACCAGGCACCGGAACATCGAAATCTACCACATCTGTTTACTTCCGGCTGAATCGATCGAAGACCGTAATGACTGGAAGGGCATTGTGCGTATCGTCAAAGAATCCGCGAGCCGTGAGCGGACCGGTAACGGCCGGCTCCCACCAGAACACACCCTTCCCCCGGCCGTTGGGAGTTTCCATGACCACCCGGTTCACCTCATCAAGAAACTGACGCTGGCCTTCCGGTGATTCCGGAAACGGCGCCGGCTTCCCGATATAGTTACCAGGCTGCCAGTTGTAAGCCGCCTCGACCACGATCACATCCTTCCGGTATTCCCGCGCCATGAATTCGAGATTGGCGCGCAATTCATTCAGACTCCCATGCCACCACGGGTAATAGGACTGGCCGATTACGTCGTAGGGAATATCGTAGCTGTTGAGCTTGTCGAGAAATGCCTTGGTGCCCTTCCAATCCGCGCCGCGATCGAGGTGAATCATGATTCTAGGACGGCGGCCATTTCCGCGGCCTGCATCCACGCCATTAATGCCCGCATAAACCAACTGCGCGAATTTATCCCAATTCTCGGGAAGCTTGCCGTCCGGCCACATCATTCCATTGGTGATTTCATTCCCGACCTGGACCATGTCGGGCAAAACACCAGCATCGCGGAAGGCGGCAATCGTATCTCTGGTATACGCGAAAACCGCATCCACCAATTCCTCGTGCCTCTTGCCTTCCCACGCTTTCGGCATCGGCTGATGACCGGGGTCCGCCCAGGTATCTGCGTAGTGATAGTCCAAAAGGAAGTGGAAGCCCAGGCTCTTGGCCCTCTTTGCGAGAGCAATGGTGTAATCCAGGTTGTTTGGGAGGTCTGTCGGTACCCGAAACAACCGCAGGCGGATCCAGTTGTAGCCGTGATCCCGCAGAATTTCCAACCCGGGCTTGGCGACTCTGTTTTCTTTGAAAACAACTCCCTGCTGCTCGGCTTGCGCCAAGAAGGAAACATCAGCTCCGATCGCGTAATCCTGGCATGCAGCCGGAATAGAAACCGCCAGCACAGAGATCGTGAACGAGACAATCAAGTGACGTGGAATTCTCATGTTCATTCCGCAGTCAAAATTACGATTCTCCAGCGGGTATTAGTGCGTCGGCGTTTCCTTGGAAGTGCTCGATCCTGCAGTGTCCATGCCTTCGCCGGCTTTCCATTCGGCCGACTTCTCCGTGGCTATCGTGTTTTCGGGGCGCAGTAAGGTCACATGAAGTTTCAACAGTTTCGCATCAACCGGCTGAATCTCGCCGGTAACGACCTGCGGCTTTTCCAGATCGGCAAAGGCTTGTTCGCCGCGTTTGATCAAGTTCCCGCTCTCGTCAGAAATCTGCCAAGCAATTCGATAGTTGTGAAGCGGGTAATACGGCAGGCTCTCAACGGACTTGGGAGTCACCGTGACACGAAATCGCGATGGTGCAGCCGACGTGGACGCGTCCCAACGGACATCAATCGCCGCCAGCGCATTAAGCTCCTTCCAGACATAATAGGAGGGTTTTCGCTGCCGGTACTCATCCACCAGTCCGTGTTCCACGAAACCGCCATCCCATCCCGAGCGGAGAGTGCGCCTGGATTTGTAATCCTGATAACACCAGAGAATCGCTCCAGCAATCCAGTCCCGGCGCGCCATTTCGGGCATCTGTTTGCGAATGATGTCAACTCGCATGGGATCCGCATCTTCAGGATTCTTGGCGAAAATACCTGCCAGCCCGAATTCTGAAATGATTACCGCTTTGTTCGGAAACATGCTCCCAACCCGGTCCAACGATTCCGACAACTCGCTCTCCGGCCCGTGCCAACTCCCAAAGTATTGGTTCATCATCAGGAAATCGGCGTCGTTGGCAGCGGAATCTTCCGCTCGTTTCAATTTTGGAAGCTTGTCATCCGCGTACGTCACATAGCGGCTGGGATCGAGTTTTTTGATGTAGTCCCGCAACGTACGAAAATAGGCGATTCCGCCCGGCGTCCCAGTCGCACTCTCGTTGCACACACTCCAGGCAAAGATGCTGGGATGGTTTCCCGACTCCTCAATCATCTCCCGCAATTGTTGCTTGGCACGGGCAATCACTTGCGGATTCTTCATCTGCGTTTCGCTGAATTGCCATACCGGAATCTCTGGGATCAGCAATATCCCGTGGCGGTCCGCATAATCCAGGATGAACGGGTTCTGTGGGTAATGTACCGGCCGCGTCAGAGCAACCTGCAGCGACTTCATATCGTCGTAGTCATAGCGCATCGTCCCCGTGGTCTCGGCCAGCCCTTCCGAAACCGAATCTTCATGCCGGGCAACACCCGTGAGGCGAACTCGCTCCCCGTTTACCAGCAGGTGACGATCGCGAATCTCAACGGTGCGAATGCCAAACGTGTCGCTCTGCTGATCCAAAAGGTGACCTTGTCGGTCTCCCACCTCTATCGTCATGCGATACAAGTTCGGATGGTCGATTCCCCACAACTCCGGACTGCGCACGGTCGTGGCTATCGCTATCGGCACTAGGCCGGCAGCAACATCGACCTTAAGCGATTCATGGGCAGCGGTTTTTCCGTCCGGACCGAAAGCCGTCACGGAAAGCTGCAACTGCTTCCGCTCCGAAAAATGATTTTCCAGAAAAATCAGGTCGTTGACCGTTGCCTGACCGTCTTTTACTTGAGCGCGGATTTGTTGCCGATTTACTTCCACGGGCCCGCTCACCGTCAACCAGACATCGCGAACGATGCCACCATAGTCCCACCAGTCGTACCACGAATCCGGATCTCCCCGCTGCGCCAGGCCCGGAATCGTAGTGGCGTCAATGCGATTGTCCACTTCAACCGCCAAGTAGTTATTCGCTCGCAGTTGGTGGGTAACGTCGAACGAGTACGCGGTGTACCCACCTTCGTGCTTTCCGAGCTCGATTCCATTAAGCCATACGCGGGCAGAATAGAATGTCGCGCCGAAATGCAACTTCACATGCAGGTCAGGCGACTGCAGTGGCACCGCAAATGTCTTGCAATACCATGCTTTGCCGATGAAGCCGTCCTGCCGTCCCAGATTCCATGTGTGCGGGAGATTGATGAAAACCGTGTCCTTTGGTGGATGATTCTGCCAGTTTGAACGTTGGCCGATGGAATCCGCATCTGTCCGGAACCTCCAGTCGCGATCCAGATCAACGCGATCTGCCGCAACCAGCCCAGTGCGCCCGGCGAGAAGAACGATAGCGCACGACACAATCAAACGGAAATATCTGCTTTTGTTTGAGAACGACATTACTCGAGCGACACAACTTTGAATTTCGGTCACCTTCTTCTAAACCCCGATAATCTTACGGTGCCTCATCTCACCTCGAATCCTCCAAAAGTTGGAGTGCTTGAGAATTTTGAGTGAACCAACGGGGTGCTAAAACATCGGTCGCGCACAAAACCTGGCAGAAACTAGAACGAAACATTTGGACTAGAACTTGCACTCATGGCGTTCGCTTTAAGTCCTTGCGGACCAGGGTGACGTTGGCGGTATCAGTTAGAGACAGGCACATTCCTCGCACAACTCCGGTTCCGCAGACGTGCTACACATCACCAAGGTGACCGAGAAAGATGGCTGATCGGCCGTAAGTCCATTGTTGAGGGGGATGGCTGGCCGGCTGAAGTTGAGGTTCAGCTCTTGACCCTGGGTTCCCTGAATTGGGCACACAATTCGCACACAGAACTGGGGTGAACCCCTTCGTTGAGACAGTTTGGAATTGGCACACTCGCCGTTCCATAGTTTTTCCTTCTCAAACTTCCTCTTCTCTTTCAGGATGACGCTCGGCTGGTGAAGCGGAGGCGAGCTCTGCTGGAGAGCAACTCGCTGAGGAATAACCAGCTGGAGACTCATCGGAACGATGAGTCGGGGGGCGGCTCTTGGGTCGCTCCCCGCTGCTGTTTCCTACATCGGACTGATAGATCTCCCCATGCCTGAAAAAACTCATGGTTGCTCCAGCAGAATTCACTCCGTTCTTCGCCTCTCGCTCAAACTCCTCCGGCGACCGATAGCCCAGCGCCGAATGTAAACGGCACCGATTGTAGTACTGTTCGATGAAAGCCTCGATGTTACCGAGCAAGTGTTCTAAGTCTCGGTAGTCGTTCGCATAAATCTCCTCCCGTTTGAGCGTCTTCATAAAACTTTCGCAACTGGCGTTATCATAGGGGTTCGCCGGCCGACTCATGCTCGGGATCATCCGGTGCTTTCGCAAGATCTTCACGTATTCTCCAGAAGCGTACTGCACACCACGATCGGAATGATGCACCAAGCCTGGTGGTGGCTGCCGTTCGGCGATGGCCTGTTCCAGAGCCGCGATCGGCAACCGACTCGCGAGCGTCCGGTCCAACGCCCAGCCCACCACTCTCCGCGAAAACGCGTCGAGAATTACGGCCAGGTAGACAAACTCCTTCTTCAAGCGGATATAGGTGATGTCCGCTACCCAGAGCTGATTCATCCCCGTCAGTTTTATGCGGCTGGCAAGATTCAGATAGACCTCGAACTCGTGCTCGGAATCGGTGGTTACCACGAACGCGCGCGGCTGCACGGCCAGCAGGTTGTCTTCGCGTATGATCCGCAACACACGCTTGTGATTCACCAGCATCCCCCGCCGCCGTAACTCGGCGCTGATCCGCCGATACCCGTATCGGCGTCGATGCTCGACGGCAATCTGTTGAATCGCTGACCGCACTTCCATGTCTTCTTCCGCCGGCATCTTCTCCTGCAACGACCGATAGAAGCCTGCCCGGCTAACCCCAGCCAACTGACACATTCGCTCGATACTCAAGCTGCCTTGCATCGACATCACTCCCCGGATTTGGTCGTAGATGCCTTCTCGCCAGTGATACCGTGCTTCTGGCGTCGAGCCGCGACTTTTTGCAAGGCACCTTTGAAAAAATCCACCTCCAAGGTCTTCTCGGCCAGCAGTCGCTTTAGCTGGCCGACCTCTTTGCGGAGTGTGGATTCGCGCGGGTTCTCCGGCGGCGGTTCGGCGCTGATGTCAACCGGGTCCAGTTGATCGCGCCATTTGTACAACAGCCGCCGATGAACGCCCAACTCCTCCGACAGCGCTACGATGTTTTCGCAACGCTTCAGTCGCTCGACCGCCATTCGACGAAACTCGTTCGGATGTCGTCCCTTTCGTCTCCTCGCCACTTGCAGTTCCTTTCCCTGCAAAGTGTGCCATTTCCGTGTGTCTCAAAATAGGGGTTCAGTCCAGAACACACCTGCTCAAGGAGCGATTGTCCAGTCTTCCATCGCTAGTCTGGGAACCCGTCCAAACTCCCGCGTATTGTGCGTGACCAGTCTTAGTCCCAGGCTTCGAGCGTGTGCTGCAATGAACAGATCATTGCCTCCGATCATGCTCCCCAATTTCTTCAAATGGGCGCGGATCTCCGCATAATGCGAAGATGCTCTGTCGGGAAACTCCGGAACTTCGACATAACCCAGAAAGGCATTCAGGGCCGCTTCATCCTGTTGTCGCCGTGGAGACACTTCGACCCCATAGAGCAATTCGGACTTCGTAACGACTGAGATGCACACATCGCTCACTGGAACCTTCTGCAGGCGTTTCAGAACAAGATCATTTGAACGTTTCATCACGTAGGAACAAATGTCGGTGTCCAACATGTAGCGCACCATTACACATCCCGCTCCTGCACGGGCAGATCCTGCACGTCTTCCATGAAGCCTGACGAAGCAACCGGTGCCTCAGCGAAATAGGCAGTCCAATTAAAGGGGCGAGGAGACAGCACGACTTCGCTGCCCTCTTTTCGAATGAACACCTCCTGCGTCCGGAACTGAAACTCCTTAGGCAGGCGGACTGCTTGACTGCGGTTGTTCATGAATATCTTCGCCTTGCGCTGCATGTGCTGCTCCT
>WNGO01000540.1_pt1 | contig 23342 bp, 19 predicted proteins | sample 5400511 | NCBI WGS metagenome assembly WNGO01 (sample SAMN13153380, study PRJNA577476) | soil metagenome | isolation source: 20 cm soil or saprolite under Garry oak tree replicate 2 | place: USA:California | collected 2016-06-15 | reverse complement strand
CGCCGGTGAGCGCGCCGCGTCCCGGTCCGATCTCCACCAGGTGCTCGCCGGCGCGGGGGCCAAGCGAGCGCACGATGCGCAGGATCACCGCCGGATCGTGCAGGAAGTGCTGGCCGAAGCGCTTGCGGCGCGGCGCCGGGCGCGCTCTCGCGGCGCCGGGCATCAGCGCCGCTGCACGGCGAGACGGCTTGCCAGCTGCACCGCGGCGGCAAGACTGCGGCAGTCCGCCTGGCCGGTGCCGGCCAGATCGAGCGCGGTGCCGTGATCGGGCGAGGTGCGCACGATCGGCAGGCCCAGCGTCACGTTGACCGCGTGCTCGAAGCCCGCATGCTTGACGACCGGCAGCCCCTGGTCGTGATACATGGCGAGCACCGCATCGAACCCCGCGAGCACCCGTGGCACGAACACGGTGTCCGCGGGCAACGGTCCCTCGGCGCGGATGCCGCTCGCCTGCATCCGCGCGATCGCGGGAGTGATGACGCGCAGCTCCTCGTCGCCCAGGTAGCCGCCTTCCCCCGCGTGAGGGTTCAGGCCGCAGACGGCGATGCGCGGCGCCGGGATTGCCCACCAGCGCGCCAGATCGCGCGCCAGAATCGCGGCCGACTCGCACAGCAAGTCGGCGGTAATGGCGTCGCTCACGGCCCTGAGCGGCAGGTGGGTGGTGGCGAGCGCCACGCGCAGCTCGCCCGCGGTCAGCATCATCACCACGCGCGGGCTGTGCGTGCGTTGTGCGAGAAATTCCGTGTGACCGCTGAAGCGCACGCCGGCGTCGTTGATCACGCTCTTGTGCACCGGCGCGGTGACGATGGCGTCGAACTCCCCGCTGAGCGCACCCGCGACGGCGCGCTCCACCAGCGCGAGCACGTACGGCACGTTGGCCGTGTCCGGGCGTCCCGGCACGCTCGGGCAAGCGAGCGACAGGTGCTCGACGCTGAGGCTGCCGCCGCGGTGCGCAGCGGCAGCCGCTCCGGCCCGCTGCGTGTAGGGGCGCAGCGTGACCGCCAGGTTCAGCCGGGTGGCGCGCTCACTCAACAGCGCGCGGTCGGCGAGGCACACCAGCTCACAGGGCAGCTCCTCAAGAGCGAGTGCCAGGCACAACTCCGGCCCGATTCCTGCCGGCTCCCCACTCGTCAGCGCGATACGCGGAATCATATCGTGAGGCATGACCGGAGGGAGCACGTGAAGAGAACTTCCGGGGCCGTGAAAAACAGGGACGTTTTTCCCGGAGCCTCCAGGGACGGATCCACGGCGTCCCCGGAAGTTCTCTTCACGTGCTCCTCCCGCAAGCTCGCTAAGACTTGAATTCCACGAATGCGTCATCGCGCATGCGCCGCAGCCACAGCTCCGTCTCCTCGTCCGCCTTGCCGGCGCGGATCGCTTCGGCGGCCTGCCGGCGCTTGAGCTCGTCGGTGTTGTCGAAGCGGCGGTGCCCGAGCACCTGCACGATATGCCAGCCAAACTGCGTGTGGAACGGCTCGCTGAGCTCGTTGTCCTTCAGTGCCGCGATCGCCTGCTCGAACTCGGGGGCGAAGGTTCCCGGTCCCACCCAACCCAGGTCACCGCCCTCGGCCGCGGATCCCGGGTCCTCGGAGGTGGTCTGGGCGAGCCCCGCGAAGTCCTCCCCCTTGAGAATGCGCTCGCGCAGCGCCGTGAGCTTCTGCCGCACGGTCGCATCGTCGGCGAGCTCGGTGGTCTTCATGAGGATGTGCCGCACGTGGACCTGGTCCTCCACCGCCTTCTCGCTGGCGCCGCGCACCTCATTGAGCCGGATGATGTGGTATCCGGTCGGCGTGCGCAGCGGTTCGCTCACCTCGCCCGGCTTGAGTCGGGCGATCACGTCGTTGAGGAACGTGGGCAGCTCGCCGCCCTTGCGCCAACCCAGCGCGCCCCCCTCGAGGGCGGTCTGGCTGTTCGAATAGGCTACCGCGAGCTTGGCGAAGTCCTCGCCGCCCTTGGCGCGCTGATAAACCTCGGCGGCGCGCTTGGCGGCCTGGTCGAGCTGCGCGGGGCTCGCTTCCTGCGCGACGGCGATCAGGATGTGGGACACGTTGTACTCGTTGCGCTCGGAGGGGGTCTTGGCCTGCTTCTCGAGAAACTGGTCGATCTCGCGCGGCGTGACGCTGATGTGCTGCAGCACGTCCCGCTGGCGCAGCAGCGAGAGCGTGATCTCCTTGCGCAGGTCGTCACGGTAGGAGGTGTAGTCTTCGCCCTGCTTCGCGAGGGCCTCCGGCAGCTGCGAGAGCGTCAGGCCGTTGCGCTTCGCCACGTCCTGGAGCGCGGCGTTCACGGTCTCGTCCGACACCTTGACGCCGGCGCGATTCGCGCGCTGCACCTGGATTTCCTGCAGGACCAGGCGTTCGAGCACCTGCTGGCGCAGGACGTTCTGCGGCGGCAACTCGAGCTTCTGCTGGCGCAGCCGCTGGCTGACGACGTCCACCTGCGTCTCGAGCTCGCTGTTGAGCACGACGCCGTCATTCACGATCGCCGCCACGCGGTCGAGCAGTTCACCCCTGGTGGCCAGCTCGCGGGTTTGTGCGTGCGCCACCTGCTGCAGCGTGAGAGCCGCCACCGCCACCGCGAGGGGCATCAGGGCTGAAGTCAACATCCGCTGCATGTGATTTCCCGTTCCTTTACCAGGTGCCCTTCAGCGGGCCCTGACTCTTCGAAGGTAGCGCTTCGGGGGGCGTGTAGCCCCGGATCGCCTCGGCGAGGGAGACGTCCGACGCCGATCCGACACCAGCCAGGCCGGCAAGTTCCAGCTGCAACCAGACGCCGGTCTCCTGGCTGGCGGTTGGGTCGTGACTGTTCACGAACCGGCGTGCGCCGAGCCTCACGCGCCAGCAGCACGCACGGTACTCGAAGCCGGCGAAGCGCTCCAGTGGGGTGTGATCGCGCAGCGAGTAGACGTCCCGCGCGAACACGCTCCAGCGGCGCCGGATGGGCCAGGCTCCCGAGAACTCCACCTGGTCGAAACCGCGCTGGAACTGCTGCGCAGCTCCCTGCACCAGCTGCTGCACCAGCACGAAGCGCTCGTAGCGGTAGGCGAGGTTGAGCACCGCATCGCCGGCGGGCTTGTACTGCAGGTTGACCGTGGTGCGTTCGCTGCGCTCATTCTGCGGATCCCATTGCACCCCGGCGTCCGCGCTCCAGTCCTGGAAGGCCGTCAGGGCGAACTGCGCCACGAAATCCGAGCGCTTGCCGCTCGTCGCAGCTTCCCCGGGAAGGATCACGCGCGGGTTCTCGAAGTAATAGGACTGGCCGAAGGTGGCGGCCAGGAACTGGCGGCCGCTGTGCGCATCGAGCAGCCGGGTGGTGACGCCCGCGCTCACCTGGTTGGCATCGCTGACGCGGTCGGCGCCAACGTAGCGGTTGCTGCGAAACAGCTCCACGGGATTGAGGTCCGGCAGCGCGGTGTCGAACAGCGGCAGCTGCTCCTGCTTGCGATACGGGACCTCGAGGTACTGGATGCGTGGCTCGAGCGTCAGCTTGCGCTGGTTACGCGAGCCGGTGTCCCGCTCGAACAGCAGGCCGGTGTCGATGCTCGCGATCGGCAGCGTCCGCGACGGCGAGCGCGGCTCACCCGGGGCGGTGTTGTCGAGCTGGTAGCCGGTCGCGCGCCAGGCGAGCGCGGGGCGCAGGAAATATCCCGGGCCGGTCAGATCCAGGGAAGCCCCCGGCATGAGATCCGCCCGCCAGCCGGTGACCCCGGTAGCTCCGGCGGGGCGCTGGAAGTCGACCAGCTCGGAATCGAAACCGTAACGCAGCAGTCCGCCGGCACCCAAGCCGTAGTCGGCGCTGACCGCGATGCGCGGCACGCGCGCGTAGGGCCGATCGTTCACCGCCAGCGTGTAGTCGATCGTCTGGTATTGCTGCGCTTCGCCGTCGACGCGCCAGTGATCGCTACGGTAGGAGAGCGTGGCGCGCCGCTCGATGAAGGCGGTGCTGGTGCCCTCGGGGCCCTGGGAGAAGTCTTCGAAGTAGAACGGATCGCTGACGTTCTCCGCTTTCACGCTGAGGCGGAAATCATCCGGCAGCTCGGCCACGTCGGACAACCGCACGCGGCTGCGGCTGCCGTGGAAGGGGCCGTCGTAGGGCAGATAGTTCCAGTCCACCTCGCCGCGCTGGTTGTGCGTGAGGACGCGCAGGTCGCCGCCGAGGTCGGGCCCGCTGCGGCTGTACTCGACGGGCTGGAAGGTGAAGTCGGCGTTCGGCGCGATGTTCCAGTAATAGGGCACCGACAGCTGCAGGCCGCTGTAGGAGGTGTTGCCGATGCCCGGAAACAGGAAGCCGCTCTTGCGTTCGCTGCTCAGCGGAAACGATACCCACGGCAGGTAGACGAGCGGCACGCCCATGAAATCGACCCGCGCATCGCGACCGGTGCCGACCTGGTGGCGCGTGTCGAGCGTGATGCTGTCGGCCTTCAGCTGCCAGGAGCTATCGCGCGCCGGACAGGTCGTGAACATGACGTTTCGCAGGCGGATCACGCCCTGGGGCGTGAGGTTCATCTCCTGGGCGGCGCCGCGCGCGGCGCGCTGGCGCAGCGCGAACTCGGCCGACCTGAAGTCCGCGCCGGCCGCCGCCGAGTAGCTGCCGCCCGCGCCGCTCACGTGCACCAGCGGATCGCTGTAGTCGAGGTGACCCGGCGCACTGAGCGAGCGGTCCTGCGGGTTGTAGTGGACCTCGTTGGCGCGGATCTCACGTCCGCCCTGACGTACGACCACGTTCCCCTCGAGCGTCATGCTGTTGTCGGCGCCGAGTGTCGCCGTGTCACTGTCGAGGGAGATGTCGCCCTCGCCCCGTAACGGCTTCTCGCGCAGCGCACCCGCGGCTGCCGGCGCACTCGTCGCCGCTGGCGCCGCACCCGCGGGTGCCGCCCCCGCCGGCTGCCCGATCTGCGTCGGACAGGGAGGATCCTCGGCCCGGGCCGCTGGCAACATGCCGCCAACCGAGACGGCGATCACGATCCAGAATGGGCTCGAACGCGGCATGAACAGCGGCATTATAATGGCGCGCTACGCCCAAGCGCCCTGCGAAGACCCGCAACGCTCACATGCTCGAGACCGACGCGCGAGTTGCGCTGATTAGGGATTGGTTGGCGCGCGAGCTTCGCCTGGAGGTAGCGCGCATCGAGCCCGCATCCAGTGACGCGAGCTTCCGGCGCTACTTCCGCGTGTTCTGCGGCGCCGGCACCTATGTCGTGATGGATGCTCCTCCGGACAAGGAGGACGTGCGTCCGTATCTGAAAGTGTCGCGACTGCTCGAGTCCCTGGGGGCGCATGTTCCTCACGTGCACGAGAGCGACGCGCAGCGCGGCTTGCTGTTGCTCGAGGATCTGGGCGCGACGCTCTATCTGCAGCGGCTCGACGCCGGCGACGATCCCGGGCCACTGTACGCCGATGCGCTGCAGGTGCTCGCGGCCATCCAGGTGCGCGGCCGCGAGGCAAGCGCGCAGCTCGCCCCGTACGGCCGCGCCGAGCTCGCGCGCGAGATGGCGCTCATGCCCGAGTGGTTTCTGGCCCGGCACCTGGCGCTGACGCCCTCGGCCGATGAAGCGCAGCTGCTCGGCGCGGCGTTCGAGTTCCTGATCCAGGAGGCGCTCGCGCAGCCGGTGGTGTTCGTGCACCGCGACTATCACGCGCGCAACCTCATGGTGGTCCGGGAGCGCAATCCGGGGATTATCGATTTCCAGGACGCGCTGCGCGGGCCGGTGGCTTACGATCTGGTGTCGCTGCTGAAGGACTGTTACATCGCGTGGCCGCGCCAGCGCGTGGTGAACTGGGTGAGCGGCCATCGCGCACAGCTGCGCTCCCAGGGCGCCGATGCCGGGGCAAGCGAGGCGCAGTTCCTGCGCTGGTTCGATCTGATCGGCGTGCAGCGGCACATCAAGGTGCTCGGGATCTTCTGTCGTCTGTGGTACCGCGACGGCAAGGCCGGCTATCTGCCCGACCTGCCGCGTACGCTCGACTATGTGCGCGACACCTGTGCGCACTACACCGAGCTCAGCGCGCTCGGGTCCTTCCTCGAGCGGCGCGTCGTGGCGCAGCTGCCGCGCGCCAACGCGAGGGTCGCAGCCCACCTCGCGCGCGCGGCGGACGGGCACGCATGAAGGCGATGCTGCTGGCGGCCGGCCGTGGCGAGCGCATGCGACCGCTCACCGACGCGGTGCCGAAGCCCCTGGTGCGGGTGGGCGGCAGGCCGCTCATCGCCTGGCACCTCGCGGCACTGGCGCGCGCCGGTATCCGCGAGGTGGTGATCAATCTCTCGTGGCTCGGCGCTCAGGTGCGCGCGACACTCGGTGACGGTCACGACTACGGTGTGTTGATTACCTACAGCGATGAGGGACCGGTGCCGCTGGAAACCGGCGGCGGTATCTTCAGCGCCGTGCCGCTGCTCGGACCCGGGCCGTTCCTGGTCGTCAACGCCGACATCTGGACCGATATCGACTTTGCGGCGCTCGCGCTCGAGGAGAATGCGCACGCGCGCCTGCTGTTGATTCCCAACCCGCCGCACCACCCGCGAGGCGACTTCGGGCTCGAGGGCGATCTCGTGGTCAGTCGCGAGACCGATCGTTACACCTACTCGGGGGTGGGCGTGTACCGGCCGGAGTTCTTCGGGGGCTGCACCGCCGGGAGGTTTCCGCTGCTGCCGCTGCTGGATCGCGCCATCGCCGCGGGTCTGGTGCGCGGCCAGGTGCATCGCGGCGAGTGGTGCGACGTGGGCACGCTGGAGCGTCTGGCGAAACTTACGGCGCGCGTACCTGCGCTAGAATGACCCCCATGTCGGATCTGAAGGGCATCCCGGTGGTGGCGGAGGGGGGGCGCGCGCGCAGCGGCGAGAAATACCTGACCGCTCAAGGGTTTACCGCCATCCGTAATGGCATCAAGCGCGGCACCGACGGTGCGCGCGCGTTGCCCAAACCGCCGTGGCTCAAGGCGCGGGCACCCACCGGCGAGCGCTTCCAGAGCGTCCGCGCCCTCGTGCGCGAGCACCGCCTTGCCACGGTCTGTGAGGAAGCGAAGTGTCCCAACATCGGTGAGTGCTGGAACGCGGGCACCGCCACCATCATGCTGATGGGCGCGGTGTGCACGCGTGCCTGCCGGTTCTGCGCCGTGGACACGGGCAACCCGCGCGGCTGGCTGGATGCGGACGAGCCCGAGAACGCCGCGCGCACCGTGGAGCTGATGAGGCTCGGCTACGTGGTGCTCACCTCGGTCGATCGCGACGATCTTGCCGACGGCGGGGCGGCGCATTATGCCGCCTGCGTACGCGCCATCAAGCGCCGCAACCCGCACACGGCGGTGGAGGCTCTGACGCCGGACTTCCAGGGAGTGCGGGCGGATGTGGAGACGGTGGTCGACTCCGGAATCGAGGTGTTTGCACAGAACATCGAGACCGTGCAGCGCCTGACCCATCCGGTGCGCGATCCGCGCGCCGGCTACCAACAGACCCTGCAGGTGCTCGCGGCCGCCAAGGATCGCCGGCCCTCGGTCCTGACCAAGAGCAGTCTCATGCTCGGGCTGGGGGAGAGTGACGAGGAGATCGACGCGACGCTCGCCGATCTGCGTGCCGCCGGCGTCGACATCGTGACCCTCGGGCAGTACCTGCGCCCGACGCTCAATCACCTCGCGGTGCAGCGCTTCGTCACACCCGAGGAATTCGATCGCTATCGCGAGCGGGCTCTGGCGCGCGGCTTTCTCGAGTGCGTGTCGGGGCCTCTGGTGCGCTCGAGCTATCGGGCGGAGCAGGCCCTGAACCGCAACAACGCAGGCCTCGACAACCGGCGCCGGGCGACATGAGCCTCGGGGGCACGGCAGCGGCCTGCACGCCGCGCGCGGCCGCGGCGGGCGCCGCCCTGCCCGCGGCTGTGATCCGGCGCCTGGGACGGGTCGAGTACGAGCCCACCTGGCGGGCGATGCAGCGCTTCACCGAGGAGCGCTCGGCGGCGACCCCGGATGAGATCTGGTTTCTCGAGCACCCGCCGGTGTTCACCCTGGGGGTGAACGCGAGCCGCGCGCACCTGCTCTCGCCCGGCGATATCCCGGTGCTGCAGGTCGACCGCGGCGGCGAGGTGACCTATCACGGCCCGGGACAGCTGGTGGTGTACCCGCTGGTGGATCTCAAGCGCGCGGGTGTTGCGATCCGTGACTTCGTCACGGCGCTGGAGCGCGGCGTCATCGATCTGGCGGCGCAGGATGGCATCCGCGCCGAGTGCCGGCGCAGCGCCCCCGGTGTGTACGTCGAGGGCCGCAAGCTCGCGAGCCTCGGCGTGCGCGTGCGCCGCGCTGGCAGCTATCACGGCCTCGCGGTGAACGTGGCCCTTGACCTGGAACCCTTCCGCCGCATCAATCCGTGCGGCTACCAGGGCCTCGAGATGACGCAGCTGGCGCAGCTCGGCGGACCTCGCACCGTCGGCGCCTGCGCGCGCGCGCTCGAGCCGCATCTGCTGCGCGCGCTGGGGTACCGCGTAACCGCACCGTAACCTCCCTGCGACTGACATCGTTCCCCGGCACGGCTAGCATGCCGTGGTGCCAAGAGCCTCCCCTCTGCGATGCGCGGCGGCCTGTCTCGCGCTGTGCGCTCTCGCTCTCCTGCTCGCGTCCTGCCGGGGCGGGTCCGAGTCCGCGCATGCGACTCGCGTGACGCTGCTGAACGTCTCCTACGACCCCACACGCGAGTTGTACGTGGATTTCAACGCCGCCTTTGCCAGCTACTGGAAGGCGAAGCGCGGCCAGGACGTACGTGTTGATCAGTCACACGGCGGCTCGGGCAAGCAGGCGCGCTCGGTGATCGACGGGCTCGCCGCGGATGTGGTGACGCTCGCGCTGGCCGCCGACATCGATGCGATCGCCGCTGACGCAAAGCTGCTGCCGCTGAACTGGCAGACGCTGCTGCCGGATGACAGCTCACCCTATACCTCCACCATCGTCCTGCTGGTCCGCAACGGCAACCCGAAAGGCATTCACGACTGGGGCGATCTCGTGCGCGCCGGGGTGTCGGTCATCACGCCCAACCCCAAGACCTCGGGCGGCGCCCGCTGGAACTATCTGGCTGCCTGGGCCTGGGCCCGCGCGCAGCCGGGGGGCGACGAGGTGAGCGCGCGGCAGTTCGTGCGACGGCTCTACCAGAACGTGCCGGTGCTCGACACCGGCGCCCGCGGCTCGACGACCACGTTCGTACAGCGCGGACTCGGGGATGTGCTGATGACCTGGGAGAACGAGGCATTGCTCGCGGTGCGTGCACTCGGCGCCGACAAGCTCCAGATCGTGGTGCCGTCGGTGAGCATTCTCGCCGAGCCGCCGGTGGCGGTGGTCGACAAGGTGGCCCTGCGACGCGGCACGCGCGAGGTGGCGATGGCATACCTCGGGTATCTGTACAGCAAGGAAGGGCAGGAGATCGTCGCGCGCCACGGCTACCGGCCGCGCGATCCCGAGGTGGCCGCGCGCTATGCAGCGCGCTTCCCGCCCCTCAAGCTCGCCACGATTGCCGACTTTGGCGGCTGGGCGCAGGTGCAGCGCACGCACTTCAGCGACGGCGGCGTGTTCGATCAGATCTCCGCCCGCTAGAGAGCCGTGCCCCGCCTCATTCGACCAGCAGCTTGTAACCCGCGGCGGCGGTGCGCAGCAGCGCCGGCGCCGCCGGATCCGCCTCGATCTTCTGCCGCAGCCGGTGCACCAGCTGCTTCAGGAGCTGCCGGTCACCCCCGCTGCGATGTCCCCACACCTGCACCAGCAGCCGATCAGAGCTCACCGTGTGGCCGGCATTCGCCAGCAGCATCTGCAGCAGCCGCAGCTCGAGCTTCGTGAGGCGCACCGGGTCGGCGCGGCCGATGCTCACGGTGTGCTCCTGGAGATCGAGGGCCACGCGTCCGGCGGTGAGCGGGGTGGCGTTTGCCATGCCCGCCCGGCGCAGCAGCGCCTTGATCCGCGCCAGGAGCGTGCGCGGGCTGAACGGCTTGGTGAGATAGTCGTCGGCGCCGAGCCCGAGCGCGCGCACCAGATCCTCCTCCTCGCCGCGCACGGTCAGCATCATCACCGGGATCCGCGAGCGCTTGCGGATCGCCTCGCAGACCTGGAAACCGGAGAGGCCCGGCATGTTGATGTCGAGCACCACCAGGTCCGGGGATTCCTCCTCGAAGCCACGCACGGCGGAGGGCCCGTCGCCCGCCTTGAGCACCAGATAGCCCGATTGCGTCAGCGTGAAGGCAATGAGATCGCGCAGATCCGCGTCATCGTCCGCCACCAGCACTTTCATGCGCCGTCCTCCGCCGGCAGCGTCAGGGTGAAGCGCGTGCGGCCCGCGGCGGTGCGTTCGAAGGCGACGCTGCCCGAATGCCGGTCGATGATCGACTTCACGAGCCACAGACCGAGTCCGAGCCCCGCCGCCTCCGGTTCCGCGCCGCCGCCGCGCCGGAAGCGTGCGAACAGCGCCTCGCCGTCGCTCGCCGCCGGACCCGGGCCTTCATCCTCCACCCAGGCGAGCACCTGTCCCGGGCGCGCCTCGGCGCCGATGCGCACGGTGCTGTCCTCGGGCGCGAACTTGTTGGCGTTGGCGAGCAGGTTGACAAACACCTGGGTGAGGCGCGGCTTGTCGCCCGCCACCAGCGGCAAATCGTCGGGCAGGCTGACCGCGAGGGTCTGGCGCCGCTGCGCCAGGAGCGAGCGTACCAGGGCGCGCGCGTCCTCCACCACCTCGGCGAGCGCCACGCTCTGCCGGCGGATGCCGAGCTGTCCGGACTCGATGCGCACGCTCTCGAGCAGGTTGTCGATGAGCTGTGTCAGACGCAGCGTGCCACGCTCGAGCGAGGTCACCAGCTCCTTCTGCTGCGCCGCCGGCAGTTGCTCCAGACCCGCGAGCAGCAGCTCGATCGAGGCGAGCTGTGCGGCGAGCGGGGTGCGGAACTCGTGCGAGATGTTGGCGAGCACCGAGTCGCGTGCCCGGCGAACCGCCTCGAGCTCGGTCTCGTCGCGGATCACCTGTACCTGCAGGTCATCGACCTGGGCGGAGCTGGTGATCACCGCGGTGCGCGGCTCGCCGGGCGCCGCACCGAGGTGCTCGACGGCCTTGGCACTGCCGGCGCTGCGTGCCTGCAGGATCGGGCAGCGGAAATCGCAGGGGCGGCGGCCGTCTTCGTTACGCGGCTGCAGCACGTCGCCGCAGAAACGGCCCACCGCTTGGCTTGGCGTCACAGCGAGCAGTCGCGCGGCCTGCGGATTGAGGTAGCGGATGATCCGGTTCCTGTCGACCGCGTATACCCCTTCGACGATGCCGCTGAGCACCGCCTGCGCCTCCGCCTCGCGCCGCCGCAGCGTGCTGGTGAGGTCGATGAGGTTGCGCCGCATGGTCTCCATGGTGCGCGCCAGGGCACCGACCTCCGCAGCCCCGCCCGGCGGAATCGAGGCGGAGAAGTCCCCCGCGCCGAGGCGCGTGGCGGCGGCGGTGAGCGCGCGCACCGGGCCGGCGACCAGCTCGCCGAGGATCAGGCCGGCGAGCACCGCGAGCGCGCCGAGGATCAGCGCGGTCACCAGGAGCTTGCGCACCAGGTGGCGGGTGGGCGTGTCGACCGCGCTGGTCGGCAGCAGCGCCTCGATGAGCGCGATCGCCTCGCCGCTGGAGGCGAACACCGGTGCGGCGCACGCATACACATCCTGCGGGTCGATGCGCTGCACCGCGGAGTGCCCGTCGGCGAGCGCCGCGGAGTACAGCGGCGTGAACGCGGTCACCGGGCCGCTCGTGTAGGCGCGATAGTCGATCAGCCTGATCTCCGCTCCTACCTGTGCACTCAGGGCACGCCCCAGCTTCTGGTCGAGGCGCCGCACCACGTACACGCTCATGCCCGCCGCGCCGAGTGCGGCGCGGGCGCCGAGCAGCGGCACGCGCTCGGTCGCGGGCAGCGCCATGAAGGTCGCGCTCTGTTCGGCGCTCGCGGTGAGAATCTGCTGCCAGTCGAGCGCCGGGCCTGAAACGGCGACCACGCTCTTGCCGGAGAGCACCGCGCAGGCGTCCACGCCGCTCGCCTCGCACGAGCGCCGCAGGAGCGGCGGCAGCGCGTCGCTCTGTCCTTCGGCCGTCAGGCGCTGCAGCGTCGGACGGTCGGCGAGCGCGCGCGCCGTGGCGAGCGCGTCCTCGCCCATGCGCCGCAGATCCTCGCGCGCGGTGGTGGCGGCGAGCTGCACGCGCGCCTTGCCCTGTTCGTCCGCGAGGGCGCGCAGCATGCCGCTGGCGTACCAGGAAATGCCGCCGCCCACCAGCAGCACCAGGCCCAGGTGGATCACCACCAGCCACCAGCCCAGGCTGGTCCTCGCCGGGTCCGGCCACAGCGAGCTCCACAGGTGTGCGAGACGCGCGCGCATGGCCGTCAGCGGCGCCGATAACCGGTGCGCTCGACCAGGGTCTTGACCACGAGCGTCAGGGCCGCGAGCAGGGTGAGGAGCGAGGCGACGGCGAACGCGCCTACGAAGTTGTATTCGTTGTAGAGAATCTCGATGTGCAGCGGCATGGTGTTGGTCAGGCCGCGGATGTGTCCGGACACCACCGACACCGCGCCGAACTCGCCCATGGCGCGCGCGTTGCACAGCACCACGCCATACAGCAGGCCCCAGCGGATCTTCGGCAGCGTAACGCGGAAGAAGGTCATCCAGCCACCTGCCCCGAGCGTGATGGCGGCCTCTTCCTCGTCGTTGCCGAGCTGCTGCATGAGCGGGATCAGCTCGCGCGCCACGTAGGGAAACGTCACGAACATGGTGGCCAGCATGATGCCCGGCAGCGCGAAGATGATGCTGAGGTCGTGCTCGCGCAGCCACACGCCGAACCAGCCGTGCAGGCCGAACAGCAGCACGAAGATCATGCCCGAGATCACCGGCGAGATCGCCAGCGGCAGGTCGATGAGCGTGATCAGAATGCTCTTGCCGCGGAACTCGAACTTGGCGATCGCCCAGGCGGCGGCGAGTCCGAACATGGTGTTGATCGGCACCACCACCAGTGCCGTGGTGAGCGTCAGGCGCACGGCAGCCGCGGTGTCCGGGTTGGCGAAGCTGTGCAGGTAGGCCTGCAGCCCCCGCTCGAGCGCCGTGACGAACACGGTCACGAGCGGCGCGAGCAGTACCGCGGCCAGGAACGTCAGCGACACCGCGATGAACAGCCACCGCACCAGGGAGTGCAGCCGGGTGTGCTGTCCGGGTCGCGTGGCGTCGCCGGCGAGCGCGGCAGGCAGCGCCGCGGCCATCAGTGAGCCGCCTTGACGTGCCGGCGACGGCCCCACGCCTGCAGCAGGTTGATGGCGAGCAGCACGACGAAGGAGATGCCGAGCATCACCACCCCCAGGGCCGCGGCGCCGTGGTAGTCGAACTCCTCGAGATGGATGACGATGAGGAGCGGGGTGATCTCGGTCTTCATCGGCAGGTTGCCGGCGATGAAAATGACCGAACCGTACTCTCCGAGCGCGCGCGCGAACGCCAGCGTGAAGCCGGTCAGCAGCGCCGGCAGCACCGTCGGCAGGATGATGCGGCGGAATACGTACAGACGGCCCGCACCGAGGGTCTCGGCCGCCTCCTCCAGATCACGCTGCACCTCCAGCAGCGCCGGCTGCACGGCGCGCACCGCGAACGGCATGCTGATCAGCGTCAGCGCGAGCGTCACGCCCAGCCAGGTGTACGCGACTTTCACGCCCCAGGGCTCCAGGTAGCGCCCGATCCAGCCGTTCTGCGCAAACACCGAGGTGAGCGCTATACCTGAGACCGCAGTGGGCAGCGCGAAGGGCATATCGATGAGCGCGTCGATGAGCCCTCTGCCCGGAAACTCGTACCGCACCAGGGTCCAGGCGATGATGAAGCCGAATACCAGATTGATGGCAGCGGCCAGGAAGGAGGCGCCGAAGGACAGGCGGTACGAACCGAGCGCCCGCGGACTCAAGACCACGTGCACGAAGTCGCTCCAGTGCATGGAGGCGGCGGCCAGCGCCAGCGCCGCCAGCGGCAGCAGCACGATGGCGCTGAGGAAAAAAGTGGTGAAGCCGAAAGTCAGCCCGAAACCGGGCAGGACGCTGGGCTGGCGGAAGCTCATGGAGAACCGCGGTACACGATCAGTACCGGCCACTGCCCGCCGTCGAGCAATCCGCGGAAGCGCTCGGCGAAGCGTGTGAGCTCCGCGACGCCCACGATCAGCATCTGTGCGGGCGCTTCCGCCAGCCGCCGCGCCAGCTGCTGCGCGACATCGCCGAAGCGCAGCTCGGTGCGCATCTCCAGGCCGTGCGCCAGCTGCGCTTCCGAGCGCGCATCGAGCAGTTCGCGCATGCCGTGCTGCGGGTGGGCGCTGGCGCTCTGCTCGGGAAAGATACCCACGTAAACGGCTTCGGCAGAGAGATGGCGCAGCGCACTCGCCGACGCCGCGAGGGTCGCGCTGCGCGCCGCTTCACCCATCCAGTGAATCAGCACGCGCTGCGGTACCGCCGCCTGTTCCGGCAGCACCAGCAGGTCCTTCGCGCCGCGCCGCAACAGCCACTCGGCACGCTGCGCGCAGTCGGTCTGTGAAGCGATCGCGGTAGTGCCCACGAATGGGCTGTCCGCCGCGCACGCCGCGTCCGGCACGCCCAGCTGCGGCTCGGCGCGCATGGCGATGCGCGTCTTCATGCGCTCGGCCAGCTCCGCGAGCAAGGGCTGGCGGCTCAGCGCGTCGGCGAGGGCGGCGCTCGCGGCACAGGCGGTGAAGCTGGAAAGTGGTGTGGGCAGAACGTGCACGCGGCGCACGCCGATGGCGACGCTCTGCCCGGGGTGGATCTCGAAGCCGCGCTGCTCGTGCCGCGTGCGCGTCACCAGGAGCGACGCGCCGGCATCGCCGTTCGCCTGGGCGAGCAGCGGGGCCTGCGCGCCATCCTCGAGGCGCACGCGCAGGCTCTCGAGCGCGCCGGTGAACACCACCTCGTTCACCACCCCGCGCGCGAGGTAAGCGGAGCTCAGGGCGTCGCGCGACGCGGCAACCTCCACTTCCTCCGGACGTACGACCGCGACCACTTCGCGCTCCTCGACACCGGGCGGGCGCTCGGCGGCAGCCACCGTGTTGGCGCCCATCTGGACGCCATCGGGGGTGCAGCGCGCCAGGATCAGATTGGCCGCGCCGAGGAAGGTGGCCACGAAACGCGTGGCGGGGCGCGAGTACAGATCGTGCGGCGCTCCCATCTCGAGCAGCCGCCCGAGATTCATGACCCCGATGCGGTCGGCCATCGCGAAGGCTTCCTCCTGGTCGTGGGTCACGAGCACGGTCGTGATCCCGAGCTCGCGCTGCACCTGGCGGATGGTGCGGCGCAGTTCCTCGCGGATCTTCGCATCGAGGGCGCCGAAGGGCTCATCGAGCAGCAGCACCTCGGGCTTGTGCGCCAGCGCGCGCGCCACCGCCACGCGCTGCTGCTGGCCGCCGGAGAGCTGCGACGGCAGCCGCTGATCCAGGCCGTCGAGCGCCACCAGGCGCAGCAGCTCCTGGCGGCGCTGCCGGCGCGCCTGGGCGCGCATGTGCCGCACGCGCAGCGCGAACTCGATGTTCTCCGCCACCGTCATGTGGCGGAACAGCGCGTAGTTCTGGAACACCAGCCCCACGCCGCGCTTGCGGGCGGCGACGTGGGTGACGTCGCGGCCGTGCAGCGCAATGCGGCCATGGTCGACGCCGGATAGCCCGGCGATGGCGCGCAGCAGGGTGCTCTTGCCGCTGCCGCTCGGCCCGAGCAGCACGAAAAATTCCCCGTCACCGATGTCGAGCGAGACGTCGTTGACCACCGGCGCGCCGGCGTAGTGCTTGGTGACCTGGTCTAGGGTGATGGACATTGCGGCGATGCTAGCGGGGGCGCGACCGGGTCGTCAGTTTCCACCCGGTAACGGGCAGGTGACAAACAGGTTATAAGCGCGGCGTCTAGCGTAGCATCAGCAGGCGCATCACCACGGGGTGCCGACGAGCTCGCGTTTGTAGCGCTGCAGCTCCTCGTACACGCGCCGCCAGTGCGGGCCGGGCCTGCCGGTGCCGACAGGGTGGCCGTCGAGCGAGGTCACCGGCTGCACCTCGCGGGTGGCCGCCGAGATCCACACCTCGTCCGCGGCGCGCAGCTGTGCCTCGCTGATCGGCACCACCCGGCAGTGTATGGCGGTGCGGGCCGCCAGCTCTTCCACCACGCCGCGCGTGGTGCCCGGCAGGATGCGGCGCGAGTGCGGCGGCATGAGCAGCTCCCCGCCGAGCACCACGTGCACGGCGGAAGCGGAGGCTTCGGTGAGCTCGCCATCGCGCAGCAGGATGGTCTCCGCGGCCGCCGCGTCCACGGACAACTGCCGCAGCAGCACGTTCGCCAGCAGCGCGGTGGACTTGATGTCGCAGCGCGCCCAGCGGCTGTCGGGGGCGGTCACGCACGCGACGCCGCGTTCCAGTACCTCCGCGCCGCTCGCCGGCAGGGGGGCGCAGAACGCGAACACGGTGCGTGGAATGTGAGGGAGCGGTGCATGCGTGCGCCCCGGCTGCGCGCCGCGCGTCACCTGCCAGTACACGTAACAGTCGCCGCCGCCGTTGCGCTCGATGAGCGTGCCGAGGATCGCGCGCCATTCCTCGCGCGTGTGCGGATCCGCCATGCTGATCCCGGCGAGGCTGCGCGTGAGGCGCTCGGCGTGAGCGGTGAAGCGGAACGGACGTCCGCCGTATACCGGCATGAGCTCGTAGACGGCGTCCGCATACAGGAACCCGCGATCGAGCGGGGAGATACGCGCCTCGCCGAGCGGCAGGTAGGCGCCGTTCAGGTAGCACAGCGGCAGGGGCTCGGCCATGCGCTCAAGGGCTCAGTGGAACCACAGTGCCACGCCGTCCACGGCGCGCGTCCACAGCCCGCCCTGTGCGACCGGCGCAAGCGGCGTGAGGGGTGCGCGCGCGATCACCTCGCCCGAGGCATCCGCCACGGTCAACTCGCCGACGGGCTTGCCGGGGGCGAGCGGCGCGATCAGCGGCTCGCCGCTCAAGCGCGCACTGGTGCGCAGCGCCGCGCCCAGTCCGCGGCCCACGGTCGCGTAGACATCGTACGGCACGCCGACCGGGGCGAACTCGGTCGCGGACTTGTAGACGCGCGGCTTCAGCACCGTCTCGCGCGCCGCCTTGACGCGGATGGTCTCGAAGAAGGTGTAGCCGTAGTTCAGCAACGCGGCGCTGGCATCCTCGCGCGCCTTGACGCTCGGGGCACCCATGACTACCGACACCAGCCGCATGCCGTTACGGTTGGCGGAGGTCGCGAGGCAGAAGCCGGCGCTGTCGGTATGCCCGGTCTTGAGCCCGTCGACCGACGGATCCTTGCCGAGCAGGCCGTTGCGGTTGTCCTGGTGGATGTTGTTCCACATGAATTCACGCAGGCCGAACAGCGGATAGAACTGCGGAAACTCGCGGATGAGGGCATCGGCGAGCGCCACCGTGTCGCGTGCCGTGGTGTAGTGATTGGGCGAGGGCAGGCCGTCGGCGTTCTCGAAGTTGCTCGATTTCATGCCGAGGCGCCGCGCGTACTCGTTCATCATCTGCGCGAATGCCGCTTCCGTGCCGCCGACCTTCTCGGCGAGCGCGATGCTGGCGTCGTTCCCCGACTGTACGATCATGCCCTTGATGAGAATGTCGACCGGGATCTGCGTGCCGACCTGCACGAAGCTGCGCGAGCCCCCCGTGCGCCAGGCGTGCTCGCTGATGGTGACCATGTCGGTGAGCTTCAGCCTGCCTTCCGCGAGCGCCTTGAACACCACGTACGCGGTCATCAGCTTGGTGAGGCTCGCAGGCTCCGAGCGCTCGTCGGCGTGACGCTCGCCCAGCACGCGGCCGCTGAAGTGATCGACCAGCAGATAGGAGCGCGCGTTGACCTCGGGGGGTTTGGGTATCGGGGCCGCGGCCCGCGCGGGCAGGGTCGCGGTGGCGAACGCCAGCGCGACCCAGGCGGGCGCGACGATGAACAATGAGCGGACCACGGGTGCGGATCTTAACCCAAGCGCGACCTGCTCAAGCGCCGCTCGAGTGCGGCGCGCCTGGCGGCGCGCGCGCTTCAGTCGAGGGCCAGGCGGGCGTCGGGGATCCCGAGTGCTGCCAGGCGGGCGGCGAGCTGATCAAATTCCGCGACGCTGCCCACGGGCCCGAGGCGCACGCGGTACAGGCGTGATTTGCCCTCCAGGGGTGAGAGGATGAAGGCGCTCGCGAGTCCGGCGGCGTGCAGCCGCTCGAGCACGTGCTGCGCGTTGCGGGGATCGGCGAACGCACCCGCCTGCACATACAGCGAGGGTGGCGGTGACTGCGCGCTGCGCGTCAGCTCATCGGGCGCGTCCGGCGTCAGCGCCCGCACCTCCACGAGCGTGGTGCCCTCGTGGATCATGTCGAGCTTTGCGGCCGCCGTGTAGGACAGATCGATGAGGCGGTTGGCGACGAACGGGCCGCGGTCGTTGATGCGCACCACGACGCTGCGGCCGTTGCGAAGATTGGTGACGCGCGCATAGGTCGGCAGCGGCAGGGTCTTGTGAGCCGCACTCATGCCGTACATGTCGTAAGGCTCGCCGCTCGAGGTGTTGCCGCCATGGAAGGTCGGGCCGTACCAGGAGGCCACGCCGCGTTCCAGGTAGCCATCCGCGGCCGCGAGCACGAAGTAACGCCGGCCGAACACGTCGTAGAACGGCGGATTGCCGTGGGCGCTGCGCGGCTCCAGCCGCGGTAAGGCATCGGGGATCGATTCGATGCCCTGCGGCGGCGGCGGCACGGGTGCCGGCGGGGGCGCGTGTTGCGGAAGCGGCGGCGCACGGCGCGCGCTCAGCGCGCACGCCGTCAGCAGCAGGCACAGTGCGAGGGCGCTCGCGCCGGTGAACGGCCCGGATGCGCGGCACGCGCCCGTCACGGCGCGACGTCGTGCACGCGCTGCGCAAGCGCCTGGGCCAGATCGTGTACTACCATGGCGTAGCGTGCGCTGGCGTTGTAGCGCGTGATCACGTAGAAATTATGAAACCCGACCCGATAGGCCGGACCATCGCGCTGCTCGGCGGAGATCAGCACCACGGGTGTGTCCGCCGGCACGCTCATCGCGACCTTCACTCCGTGCGCGCCGAGGCTCTCGACGGTCTGGTTGAGCTCGAGATTGTGCGGCTCGATCTGGAAGCTCGGATCGGGCTCGAGCTGGGTCTCGGCCAGCACCGGTCCGCCCGCCACCCAGCCGTGCTCGCGCAGGTAGTTCGCCACGCTCGCGAAGATGTCGTCCCAGTTTCCCCACAGGTCGCGCGGCCGGTCGCTGTTGGTGCCCACGGCATAGCGCCGGTACTGTGAGGGCAGGAACTGCGGCACCCCCAGGGCGCCGGCGTAGGAGCCGGGGACGTTGAGCGGGTCGAGCTTGTTTTCCTTCGCCAGCAGCAGGAATTCCTCGAGCTCGCCACGGAAGAACTTCTGACGCGGCGGATAATCGAATGCGAGCGTTGCCAGAGCGTCCAGTGCGCGGTAGGGCCCGGTATTGCGCCCGTAGTGTGTCTCCACGCCGAGGATTGCCACCAGGTATTCACACGGCACCTGGTACTGCGCGGAGATCTGCTCGAGCGAGTTCCTGTGATCGAGCCAGAAGCGCACACCGTCGCCGATGCGGTCGTGGGTGAGGAAGCGCTCGCGATATTCCCACCACGGTGCCACCTTCTCGATGGGGCGGCTCATGGTCTCGATGATCCTCGGCTGCGGTTGCGCGCCCTTCAGCACCGCGCGGACGTCCTTGCGGTTGAGGCCGTCGCGACTCACCACATCCTCTATGAATTCCACGATCTCGGGGCGCTGCAGATCGAAGCCGCCCGGGACCGCGTCGGCCGGCTGCGCGCCCGCCGGGGTGCATGCAAGCGCGGCAAGCAGGATGTAACGGCACTTGTTGAAGGCCACGTGTTCGACTATGACCCGACGAGCTTACGGCGTGAATACAGGGCCATGAGAATACCGAAGCCGGCGAGGAGCGTCACGACCGAGCTGCCTCCGTAACTCACCAGCGGCAGCGGCACGCCGACCACCGGCAGCAGTCCCGTGACCATACCCGCGTTGATGAACACGTACACGAACAAGGTGAGCCCAAGACTGCCGGCCAAGAGGCGCGCGAAGGTATCCTGGGTCTGGGTGGCGAGGTAGATGGCGCGGCCGACGACGAACCCGTACAGCAGCCGCAGCAGCAGCAGGCCGAGGAGGCCGACCTCCTCGCCGATGACGGCGAAGATGAAGTCGGTGGAGCGCTCGGGGAGAAATTCGAGCTGTGCCTGGCTGCCGTTCATCCAGCCCTTGCCGAACACGCCGCCGGAGCCGATCGCGATCTGCGACTGGATGATGTGGTAGCCGGCGCCGAGTGGATCGGCCTGCGGGTTGAGAAACATGAGCACGCGCTTGCGCTGGTAGTCGTGCATGAAGCTCCAGCCGAACCAGGCCCCGAGGGCGGCGAGCACCGCCAGCGCCACCATCACGCGCGCGCGCAGGCCGGCGAGGATGATGACCAGCGCGCCGGCGACCGCGATGAGCGCGGCCGTGCCCACATCGGGCTGGATGGCCACCAGCCCCACCGGCACCAGGATCAGCACGCCGAGTGCGCCCAACGAGGACCAGCCCGGCGGCAGCGGCCGCTCATGCAGGTACCAGGCGCACATCATCGGGCCTGCGAGCTTCATCAGCTCGGAGGGCTGGAAGCGGAACAGCCCGAAATTCAGCCAGCGGCGTGCGCCCATGCCGACGTGGCCGATCGTGACGACGAGCATGAGCAGCACGCACCCGCCCGCGTACAACCACGGGGTGCTACGGCGCAGGAAGTTCGGGTTCACGCGCGCCAGCACCAGCATGGCGATGGTGCCGAGCAGCAGCCGCAGCGCGGTGCGTATCACCGTGCCGATGCTCTGGCCGGAGGCGCTGTACAGCACGATGAGCCCGAACGCGGCGATGAGCGCAAGTCCCACCGCCAGCGGACCGTCGATCTGCAGCGCCGAGAGCACCCGCGCAGCGCCCGTGAGCGTGCGGCGCGTGCGTGAGGCAGAGGTGATTTCCTCGTAGATCATGTCTGCGGCTTGAGCTTGCCGTCCGCGCCGAGCAGATAGGCGTCCAGCACCTTGCGGGCGATGGGCGCCGCGGCGCTCGCGCCCGCGCCGCCGTTCTCCTCCAGCACTGCGAGCGCGATGCGCGGCTGATCGGCGGGCGCGAAGGCGATGAACCAGGAATGATCGCGCAGCCGCTCGCTGATCAGCTTGGCGTTGTACTTCTCGGTGCGCGCGACCGTGAACACCTGGGCGGTGCCGGTCTTGCCGGCGAAGGTGTAGGGCGCGTGTGCGCCGATAGCGGCGGCGGTGCCGCGCTGCGTGACCCCGATCATGCCGTGCACCACGCGCTGCCAGTCCTCGGCCGCGACGCCGGGCACCTCGCCGTCCGACAGCGGGGCGATGCGATGCAGCTCCCCGGTGCGCGGATCGCGGTAAGCCGCGACCACGCGCGGCCTCCAGATCCTGCCGCGCATCGCGATGATGCTGGCATAGTGCGCCAGCTCGATCGGCGTGACGGTAAGGTACCCCTGGCCGATGCCGAAGCTCACCGTCTCGCCCGGGAACCACACGCGGTCCTGCGGACGCGAGAACGCCTCCTTCTTCCACCCGCGCGAGGGCAGGATCCCGGCCTTCTCGCCGCCGATGTCGATGCCGGTCGGCTTGCCAAAGCCGAACGGTCCCATAAACGTGGACATGCGGTCGACCCCGATCTCGTTGGCGAGGCCGTAGAAGTAGACATCGCACGAGCGCGCGATGGCATCGTCGAGATCGACCGCGCCGTGATGCTCGTTGTGGTATTCACGGTAGATGAAGGAGCTGCCCGGCAGATGGAACGAGCCGGCGCAGTGGCGGTGCGCCAGCGGGTCTACCACGTGATAGGTGAGCCCGGCGAGTGCGATCACCGGCTTCACGGTCGAGCCCGGCGGATAGGTTCCGCGCAGCGCGCGGTTGAACAGCGGGCGGTCGATGTCGTTTTGCAGGATGCCGTACTCGCCCGCGGTGATGCCGCGGCCGAACATGGTCGGATCGAAGCCCGGCAGGCTGACGAGCGCGATCACGTCGCCGTTGTTCGGATCGAGCGCCACGACCGCACCGCGATGCCCGGCGAGCGCGGCTTCCGCGGTGCGCTGCACCTTGAGGTCGATCGACAGCAGCAGATCCTCACCGGCTCCCGGCGCCCTGGTGCGCAGGTTGGGGACGAAGGCACCCTGGCGCTCCACCGAGCGTCCCTGCGCGTTGACGAGAACCTCGCGAAAGCCGTTGGTGCCATGCAGCTCACGCTCGTAGGCACTCTCGACGCCGAGCTTGCCCATGAGGGAGGTGCCGGCGTAGGCCGCGCGGTCGATGTGCTTCAGATCCTGCTCGCTGATGGCGCCCACATAGCCGAGCGCGTGCACCGCCAGCTCCCCGTTCGGGTACCAGCGGGTCTGGCGTGTCTTGATATCCAGGCCCGGAAACTCGAAACGCCGCACGGCGAAACGCGCGATGTCCTCGTCCGACATGCGCAGGCGGATCGGCACGCTGTCGAAGCTGCGGCTGGAGTCGATGGTGCGCTCGAGCTCATCGACGTCCTCGGCACGGATGAGATCAAACTGCACCAGGCGTGTGAGCGTCTGCTGCAGGTCCGGCACTTCTTCGGGCACCAGTTCCAGCTGGTAGGCGGGCTGGTTGCCCGCGATCACCTCGCCGTGGCGGTCGAGGATCAGCCCGCGCGCCGCCGGGATCGGCTCGTTGCGTACCCGGTTACCCTGGGAGAGATCCGCGTAGTATTCGTGACGGGACACCTGCAGCACGAACAGACGTACGATCAGGCCGACGGTCGCCACTGCCATGATCGCGGCGCACAGGAGCGAGCGCTGATCGAAGAGGCGCTGTTCCCGCCAGTGATCCTTGATGCGCACCGCCGGCATGGCTAGAACCCGTCAGAGACCATCGAGCCAAGGATAGTTCCGTTCACGTGTGCCCGCGCGAGCCGTAGCCCAGTATGGCGGCAACGGGCGGCCAGAGCAGTGCACCGGTCAGGGTGTGGACCCAGCGCAGTGGGCTCGTGACCGGGTGGCCGCTCCAGCCGTCGATCGCAAACAGCACGAACTCGTAGACGGCCAGCGCGGCGAACACGATCAGCGCCTGCTGGAACGCGGGCTTGGAGCGGATGCGCTGGTGCTCGCGCACGGCGATGTACGAGACCAGCGCCAGGGCGAGGGCGTGCTGCCCCAGCACCGGCCCCTGGAAGACATCGAGCGTGAGGCCGGCGAAGAACCCCAGGGCGATGTCGCCGGTTCGCGGCGCGTTCACCGACCAGTACAGCACCGCGAGCACCAGGAACACCGG
>WNGO01000887.1_pt1 | contig 23346 bp, 20 predicted proteins | sample 5400511 | NCBI WGS metagenome assembly WNGO01 (sample SAMN13153380, study PRJNA577476) | soil metagenome | isolation source: 20 cm soil or saprolite under Garry oak tree replicate 2 | place: USA:California | collected 2016-06-15 | reverse complement strand
GCCGATTCGCCTTGGTCCGGCGCCGCCGCTGGGCGGAGTCGGGCTCGCGCTCACCATCGCCATGCTCGCGATAGCGATTGTCGCCGGCACGGCGTCACGCCGCCAGGTGCGATGATCGCTCTCCTCATCCTGCTCGCCATGACGCTCTTTGCCTCGCCGGCGCTCGGCCAACAACGCTGGGAGCGTCAGGTGCAGGAGCGCGTCCAGCGGGCCGTCGCCGCTGTCGGGACACCCTCACCCTCGCCCGTGGTCAAGCGATCGGGCCCCCTGAACACTGATGAGACGGCGTCGTTCGAGACGACGCTGGTTCAGGGAACATCCTACGAGATCATCGCGGTGTGCGACGATGACTGCTCGCGACTGCAATTGACGCTGCTGACGTCGAGCGGCAGTGAGATTGCCAAAGAACGCAACAGCGAGAGCCTGCCGACGCTGCGTTTCACGCCGCAGACGACTATGGCGTATGGCATCCGCGTCGTGATGGAGGGATGTCGTTGGAATCCTTGCTGGTACGCGGTAGCCGTGGTGCCCGTGGGCAAAAACCCGCCCTAGCAGATAGTTTTCCGGTGTGCGTCAGTGCGTCCCCATCATCATCCTGGCCCTCATCGCCATCGGCGGCCTCACCTGGGCCATCATGGCCCTGCGCCGTTCGCTGGCCCGCGAGCGCCGGCTCGCGCGCGTCGATGACCTGACCGGCGTCCGCAACGCCCGCGCCTTTCGCGAGGCGGCGGGAGCGGAAATCGAGCGGGCCCGCCGCTACCAGCACCCCTTCAGCGTGGCGGCAATCGACCTTGGCTCCCGCGTGGGCGACGAGCTGGTCCGCGCGGCCGCCACGGTGTTGCGTGGCGCCCTCCGCGCCACCGACATGGTCGCCCGCCTGGGTCGGGACGAGTTCATAGCGCTGCTCCCCGAGACGAGCGCCGCTTCCGCCCGCATTGTCCTCGACAAGCTTCGGGTCGGACTGGCGGATCTCCGCACCGGCGACGGCCGCCAAGCCACGTCCGCGATTGGTGGCGTGACGTTCCTCAACCCGCCTCAGGCGGTGGAGGAGATCATCAAGGCCACCGACGAACGCATCGTCGAGGCGCGGTCCACGGGCGCGCCCTCGCACGTCACCTGGAACGCCGCGCCGCCTCCGGTCCCCGGCTTCGACGGGCGATGACCCGGCAGAATATCGCGAGCGGCACGCCGTGGGAGCCGGTCGTGGGCTATTCGCGCGCGGTGCGGGTGGGACGCGTCGTCCAGGTGTCCGGTACCACGGCGACGGACGCGCACGGCAAGATCATCGGCGTGGGCGACCCGTACGCACAGGCCGTCCAGGCGCTGCGCAACATCGGCCGGGCGCTCGAGCAGGCGGGCGCGGAGCTCCGCGATGTCGTGCGCACGCGGATGTACGTGACCGATATCGCGCACTGGCAGGCCGTCGGGCGGGCGCACGGCGAGGTGTTCGGCGAGATCCGTCCCGCCACCACCCTGGTCGCGGTCACGCGACTCGTCGATCCAACCATGCTGGTCGAAATCGAGGCTGAAGCGATTCTTCCCGAATGAGAATCGTCGTGAGCGGGTCGACCGGTTTGATCGGAACCGCGTTGGTCCAGGCGCTGAAACTGTGCAGCCACGAGGTCCTGCCGCTGGTCCGGCGGCGCGTAGCGGTGGGCGAACAGGCGGTGGCGTGGGATCCGGAGCGCGGCATGATCGATCGCGACGGACTGGAAGGGATCGACGTGGTGATTCATCTCGCCGGCGAGAATGTGTTTGGTCGGTGGTCGGCCGCCAAGAAGCAGCGCATTCGCGAGAGCCGCGTGCAGGGGACGCGTCTGCTGAGCGATGCGCTCGTGGGACTGACTCGCCCGCCGCAAGCGCTGCTCGCGGCATCGGCGATCGGATACTACGGCGATCGCGGCGACGAGGCGGTCAGTGAATGGAGCGCGCCGGGCGAGGACTTCCTCGCGTACGTGTCGCGCGATTGGGAAGGAGCCACCACCGCCGCGGCGCGCGCGGGCATTCGCGTCGTCAATATGCGATTTGGGGTGGTGCTCACGACGGCGGGCGGAGCGCTGGCCAAGATGCTCCCGGCGTTCCGTCTCGGGTTGGGCGGACGCGTCGGAAGCGGCAATCAGTACCTGAGTTGGATCGCGCTGGACGACGCACTCAATGCCATCGCGCATCTGCTGGCGACGTCCCGGCTCGCCGGACCGGTAAACCTGACGGCGCCGAGTCCTGTGACGAATCGTGAGTTCGTGCGAACCTTGGCGAAAGTGCTGGGCCGGCCGGCGGTCGTGACGGTCCCGGCGTTCGCGCTGCGCATGGCCTTTGGGACGGAAGGCGCGGCGATGTTACAGAGTGGGCAACGCGTCCTCCCGGGGTGTTTGCTCTCGTCCGGGTTTCATTTCCGCTTCGACACGGTCGAGCCCGCGCTGCGTCACTTGCTTGCCCCCTCGGAACACGGCCGGTAGTATCGAGCCATGACGGTTCCCGACGTCTACAGAGACGACCCTGACGACGCGCAAGAGCCCGAGGTATCCAAGCGCTCGCGGGGCGTCGCTTTCTTGTTGTCGTTCTTTGGCGGCGTTTTTGGATTGCATCGCTTTTACGTCGACAAGCCCCGCACGGCGATCGCCATGCTCCTCACGTTTGGCGGTATCGGCGTGTGGTATCTGTACGATCTGGTCCTCATCGCGGCGGGAGAATTTCGGGACAGCGAAGATCTGCCGCTCCGCAACTGGGGAGTAGCAGAGTCCTCCTACGAGCAGCACCGCCTCACGGGCCGCGCGGAGCAGCGAGTCAACGAGCTCGAGGAACAGTTCGACGCCCTGCGCCAGCAGTTCAACGATCTGGCGGAGCGGGTCGATTTTGCGGAACGCATGCTGGCCCAACGACGGAGTCTGGAGTCAGGAGGCAGGAGTCAGGGCCCCTCACTCCCGGCTCCCGGCTCCTGACTCCTGACTCCCGACTCCCGACTCCTATGAAAATCGGCGTGCCGAAGGAAATCGCCCCCAACGAGCGACGAGTCGCCCTGACGCCCGAGGTCGCGGGCCGCCTGGTCAAAGGCGGCTATGAGGTTTTCATCGAGCGCGGCGCTGGATCGGCCGCGTTTTTTCCGGATGCGGCCTATACGAAGGCCGGGGTTGGGGTTGGGGATCGGGGATTGGTGCTTGGACACTCGGACATCATTCTTCAGGTGCAAGCTCCCAATCCCGAGTCCCTGACCCAAATCCCTGAAGGCAGTGCGCTCGTCGCATTTTTCCAACCGGTTTCCGAGTTTGTGCGCGCGCTCGCGCAGCGGAAGCTGACCGCCTTCAGCCTCGTGCTCCTGCCGCGGATCACGCGGGCGCAGCCCATGGATGTGTTGTCGTCGCAGGCGACCGTGGCGGGCTACAAGGCGGTGCTCCTCGCCGCCAGCGCGACCGGCCGCCTGCTGCCGATGCTGGTGACGGCGGCCGGCACGCTCCCGGCCGCGCGCGTGCTCGTGCTCGGCGCCGGCGTCGCGGGCTTACAGGCGATCGCGACAGCGCGCCGGCTGGGGGCGATCGTCTCGGCCTTCGATGTCCGGCCGGCCGTGAAGGAGCAGGTGCAGAGCCTCGGCGCCACGTTCCTCGAGATGGCGATTGAAGAGCACGCCGAGACCGCCGGCGGCTATGCGAAGGAATTGTCGGAGGAGACGCACCGCAAGGAGCTCGCATTCCTGGCTAATGCCGTCAAGGATGCCGACATCGTGATCTCGACCGCGGCGATCCCCGGCAAGAAAGCGCCCGTCCTGATCACGACGGCGGCAGTGCAGGGCATGAAGCCGGGAGCGGTGATCGTCGACCTCGCGGCTGAGACGGGTGGCAACTGTGAGCTGACGGAGCCCGGCGCGGAGATCGTGCGGAACGGCGTGGCGATTCTCGGTCCGCTCAATCTGGCGAGTACGTTGCCGTTCGACGCCAGTCAGATGTACGCCAGGAACGTGGCCGCCTTCCTCGGTCATATCGTGCAGGACGGCAGGCTGCGGCTGGATTTCGAGGACCAAATCATCCGCGACACGTGCGTGACGCACGCGGGCGAGGTGCGGAAATCATGAGCGACTTCGGATCGATGCTGTTCGTGTTCGTGCTGGCGACCTTCATCGGACTCGGCGTGATTCGCCGCGTGTCGCGCCTGCTGTACACGCCGCTCATGTCCCTGACGAATGCGATCTCCGCCATCGCGGTTGTGGGCTCGATCGTCGTGGCCGGCGCCGACCACCCGCTCACGATCCGGATTCTCGGGGCCGTCGCGCTTTTCGCCTCGATGACGAACATCGTGAGCGGCTTCATGATCACCGACCGTATGCTCAAGATGTTCAAGAAGCAGTGATGCATCTCATCGGTGAGCTCTCGGCCGTCCTGGCGACGGCCCTGTTCATCTTCGCGCTGTACTGGATGAACGATCCCAAGACCGCGCGCCACGGGGTAATTGCGGGCGTGGTCGGGATGACGGTGGCCGTCCTGGCGACGTGGATCCAGCCGGAAATCATCCATCATGGCTGGGTCGTCGGCGCCATCGCGGCGGGATTCATCGTCGGCGTGCCGTTGTCGCGCGTGCCGCTCACCGCCGTGCCCCAGCGCACGGCGCTCTCCCACGCGTTCGGCGGGCTCGCTGCGGGCCTCGTGGGAATGGCGGAGTACTTCCTGTGGCGCGGCGGCTCCGCGACAGCGGAGATGACGCATTTCCGCATGAGCGCGCTCGCGGCCGAAGTCATTCTCGGATTCCTCACCTTCACGGGCAGTCTCATGGCGGCGGGCAAGCTGCAGGAAGTGCGCTGGATTCCGCAGCGACCCGTCACCTATCCCGGCCAGAACTTTGTCAACATCGGGGTGCTCGCGATCGCGGTTGCGCTCGGCGTTGCCGTCGTGCTGCATCCCGGCGCACCGTGGGCGCAGCAGGCGTTTGTCGCGATCGCCGCGCTCGCCCTGATCTTTGGCGTGCTGCTGATCATTCCCATCGGCGGCGCCGACATGCCCACCGTCATCTCGATCCTCAACGCCTATGCCGGCCTCTCGGCGGTCGCGATGGGATTCGTGCTCGACAGCAAGCTGCTGGTCACGGCCGGCGCGCTCGACGGCTCCAGTGGTCTGATTCTTTCGATCATCATGTGTCGGGCGATGAATCGCTCGTTCACGAACGTGCTGTTCGGCGCGTTCGGCAAGGCACAGCCGGCGCTGGCCGCGGGTGAGCAGAAACCATGGAAGCAGGAGACCGTCGAAGGCGCAGCGCAGCTGCTCGAGCAGGCGCGCAACGTCGTGATCATTCCCGGTTACGGGATGGCCGTCGCGCAGGCGCAGCACAAAGTGCGCGAGCTGTACGACGCGCTCACCAAGCGCGGTGTCACCGTGAAATTCGCGATCCATCCTGTGGCGGGCCGGATGCCGGGCCACATGAACGTGTTGCTTGCCGAGGCGAACATTCCGTACTCGGCATTGGTGGAGATGGACGAGATCAACCCCGAGATGCCGCAGACCGACGTCGCACTCGTGCTCGGTGCCAACGACGTCGTGAATCCCGCCGCGCGCTACAACAAGGGCACGCCGATCTACGGGATGCCGATCATCGATGCCGACAAGGCGAAGACCGTGCTCGCGGTGAAGCGCAGCAAGAATCCCGGCTTCGCCGGCATCGACAACGAGCTGTACGTGCAGGACAACACGTGGATGCTGTTCGGAGATGCCAAGGCCGTGCTGTCCGACCTGGTCAAGCAATTCGGAGGTAGCGGGATTCACTAAAGGACGCCACGTTTTCCTCCGTCTTTCAGCCCGGAGCCGTCCTATGCGTCACGGATTCATTCCGATGTTCGCCGCCGGCCTGCTGGCCACGGCATGTACCTCGCTGGACCGACCGGTCGTTTCACGCCCGCAGTTTGCCCATACGCAGGATGTCCTCGGCCTCCCCGACTTGATCGTGGACTCGAAAGCGCTCGCGACTTCGTGGGTGGTCTACGATCAGGAGCTCAAGGAGAGTTTCTGTACCTTGCAGGAGGGCGGCGTGCCGCCTGGGCAGCATCGCGTGCTGCGCTTCACCGTAACGACGCCGAACATCGGTGACGCTGACGTAGCTCTCGGCGATCCAAATCGACATTGGGATCCCAACGGCGACGGTGACGGCAGTGACTCCGATGGGCTGTATGAGAACAACGCCTGTCACCGCCATTACCACTTCCGCAACTACGCGACCTACTCCCTGCTCTCGGTCGACCGCACCAAGACTTGGATTGCAGCAAAGCGCGGCTTCTGCATGATCGACATCACGCCTTACAACACCAATGACGGCGGCATCAAGCCGTGGTATTACCGGGCGTGCGGCCGGCCAGCGCGGCCCGATCTCGGTCTACCGGAGGTCCCCGGCAATCAGGGCATCAGTGTGAACTACGGCGACACGTACGTGAAATGGTTGGGTGGCCAGTATTTCGTGCTAGACGGGTCCGACGGCCAAGCCGTCATTCCGCCGGGTGAGTACATCATCCGCATCGAGGTCAACCCTGGCTACGTCCCCAGCCGCAAGAATCCGTGTCGCTTCCTTGATCCGGCCACGGGCCTCTGTCACGCGCTGCAGGAGTCAGACTATTCGAACAATCTGGGAGAAGCTCTGGTTACGATTACCGACCATCCTGGCAAGCAGGGCTGGGGCCCGGGTGGTGGTCAGGATCCGTTGGACGAGATGATCGACGACGAGAACCGGCCGGACAAATGATTACGAGCCGTCAGCCGTCAGCCATCGGCCACCAGCGCTGATGGCTGATGGCCGACGGCCGATGGCTACTTTTCACCGCCCGCCGCACAACGCTGGATCCGCGAGGCAGAACGAGTTCGCAATGCGCTCGCTGATCGTGATCGGCAAGAACGTACCAGGATCGGCGATCGCTTCCGAACCACCCTGCCACAGGTCCGCGTTCGTGCCGAAGCGGTACTCATCTAACAGACGCTTGCCCTGCAGGAACAGATTGCGCTGCCGCTCGTACTGCAGCATCGCGAGCGCCGTCGGGCCGGCGCCGGTGTACGCGGTCAAGCCGTCGACCGCTCGTTCCGCGTTGATCGCGTTCTGAAACCCCGTGTTGTTCCCGGTGGCCAGGGCGGCTTCCGCCACGATCAAGTGCAGCTCGCGGGCGGACAAGAACGTCAGCGGTCCGTAACGCGTGTGCTTGAGGAAGCCATCCGCGTTGTTCAAGAGCAACCGCGTGAGCTCCGGATCCGCCTTGTTGTCGAGCGGATCCTTGAGCCTGAGGCTGTCCACCGCCACAGTCTTGCCGCCGCCAGCGCAGCCCGAGGTGGTACAAATCGGATACACGTAAGTCGATCCGATGCGCATTTCCAGCCGCTCGTTCACCTCGAACCCGATGTCCGTGCTGATGGTCGTCGGGTCGTAATGGAACTGATACCGCCAGTCCGGCGTCCCCAGCGTCCCCGCGAGCGCGAGTGCCGTGTTAGCATCGGTCACGGCGCCTGCATCGTTGACGAGGGGGCTCGCGACGGGAACAGTTGCCGGGGCCGGATTGAGCTTCGTCCACAGCGCCAGGTAGTAGCGAGCGGTTGCCCGTTCCGCTATCAGAGCGAGCTGCAGCTTCTGATTGCCTGTGGCCTGAGCGATCGCGAGACCACTCGTCGCGTACGCGATGGCGACCTTGTACACGGAATCCATCTTCGCTGCGCCGAGCGGTGGCGCCGCCGCGGTGCGATCGGAGCCGATCGGGAAGTTGTCGAACAGGTTCCCGATCATGGTATAGATGATCGCGCCTGACAGATACGTGCGAGCGAGATCATCACGATCCGGCAGCGTGTTCGCGGCGTCGAAACCGTTCAAGCGCTTGACGGTCTCATCGGCCCACCAGCGGGCCTCGCCCACGTAGAAGAAGGCGGCATCCACAAACTCATTGGTGGGCTCGGAGATCGTTCCCTGGTCCAGGTTCTGCCACGCGTCGCGCGATCCGATCCAGGTGAGCTCGTCCGTCGCGACGGAATATGGGGTGATGATCTGACCCCAGGCGCGCGCCACGCTTGCCAGCACGCCGCTGGCCTGCGACGCGGCGGACGCCGGATTGCTGAGGTCCGACTGATTGACGTTGTTCGGGTTCTTCACGTCCAGTAGGCTGCTGCACGCGGCGAGCACAAGCACGCCCGCCACTCCGAGCAGCCGGTGTGAGCGATTGGTTTTCATGGTATCACTCCTTTCCGGTGCCCGGGGTCAGAAACCGAACCGCACGCTAAAGGTGAAGCGTCGCGGCAATGCGAGGCCGAACGCGTCGATGCCTTCGCCAAAGTTGGCTTCGATGCCGTTCAGGTCGGCGCTGGCCGCGCCGCGTCCGTATTCATTCAGCTCGGGATCGATGCCGGTGTACGGCGTCCAGAGCATGAGATTCCGCACCGAGGCCTTGACCGATACGTAACGCAACCCGAGCCTTCTACTGGCCCACGCGGTTGGCACGTTGTAGGTCAATCCCAGCTCACGCCACCGCACAAACCTGCCGTTTTCGTTCTGGTTGAGGCCGTCATACGGCGTCAAGGCGCGCAGCTTGAGCCATTGCTTGACGGCGTCTACGCGCTGCTGCGCGGTGCTCGCCGTATTCATCATCGTCGCCTCCACTCTCGCCGCGGCCTCTGAGTTCCGTCCGATTACCGCGTTCGAGTTCCGGAAAGCGAACGTGAGGTCCGTGATCGTGTAGTTGCCGCCCTTGTACTCGAACACGGACGACAGCTCGAAGTTTTTGAACAGCGTCGCCGAGAGACCGAACGAACCGGCCCAGTCGGGCGTGGACTTTCCCAGATAATGATCCAGGAAGTCGCCATCCCCGTCTTCGTCCACGCGGATGGGAAGCAGTCTGCTCAATGACATCGTATCCGCGAACTTGGCGAGAAGATCGGCATCGGTGTCGAAATTGCCGTCGCCGTTGACGTCATAGGGGTATTGACCGGGCTGCAGGCACGCATAGGTCGCTCCTGAAGGCCTCGCGCTGCATGGCCCAACGAGCTTGGCGCCGAACAGTGAGTTGGGCGCGTATCCCTCTTTCACGAAGTTGCGGTAACGGGGATAGCTCCCACCGACCTTGAGCGGCGGCGATCCGCCGAGGCTCGTGACGATCTCGTGCACGAACGCGGCGTTGCCGAAGAGCTTGATCGAAAACTCGGGCCGGTTGATCGGGAGCACGTTCAGGCCGAACTCCCAACCGTGCGCGTCGATGCGGCCGATGTTGGACAGCTGCACGGAGCGGAACCCACCGGATGGGGCATATTGCCGCGGATAGAGGGCATCACGCGTGACACGATTCCAATAGGTGAGCTCGAGTCCCGCGCGGTCGCTGAGGATGCCGAGCTCGCTCCCCACCTCCCATTCCGTTGATCTCTCCGGCTTCAAGTCTGGGTTGCCGAGGTTACTCGGGACGAGACCGGGTCCCAGCTCGCTCGTGAGCGGGGAGAATGTCGTGAATTTGTCGAACGCGCCCGGCTGTAGTCCCGACGCTCCAATCGCGGCTCGCACACGCAGCGTGGAGAGATGTGACCGCAGCGCCGAACTGCTCCAACTTGAGAGCGAGCTGGGTTGCACCGCAATGCTCGCCTTGGGATAGAAAACTCCCTGGGTCGTCTTGCCGAAGGCACTGTGGCGATCATAGCGCCCGCCCAGGGTGAGGAAGGCGAAGTCCCGATAGGCGATTTGGTCTTGCGCGAACGCCCCGACGTTGACCGTCGACAGGAAGCGCTCGTAGATGCTCGGGGCGGAACCCGCGCCAACGATTTCGAGTCCGGGCCCGGGGAAGTGCTCACCCCCCTCCCCGACATCTTCCACCTTCGCGAGAATGGCTTGGCCACCGCCCACGAGGGTGGACTGGAAGTCCTGGCCGATCTTCGTCGTCCAGGTGGCTTTGGTTTCGGCGGTGATTTCGCGGCGGGTGCGATCGTCGAGAAACTTGTACCCGTCGGGATCGAGACTGATAAACTGGTCGACGTCGTACCCGAATGGGGCGAAGTCGGTGCTCACCTGATTGACCACATCAACGCCAAGCGTGGCGTCCAGGGACACCTGTGTCACTGGTTGATACGCGATGTTCACGCTGCCGGTGAAATGCTTGGCGTCTTGTTTGATCTGCTCCTGCATGTCTTCACGGACTGTGCCAAAAGCAGATTGGCCGAGGGGGTTCCCCGGCGCGAGCGGGCTACTGGGGTTTCCATCCGTTGTGCACGAACCTGTGCCGGTCGGCACGCCGCCGGAGTAGCATTGCGCGAGCTCCGGCTTGCTGAAGATGGCCGACGAAATCGTGCCGTAGATGTTGTTGTTGTTCGACGGCGTCATGTGGAACCGATCGACGTAGTCCGCGTTCACTTTCACCTTCACGTTACTCGCCGGCAGGATCACGAGGCTGGCGGAGCCTTGGGCGCTGCGGTCGAGATCGTTTGCAGGCCCGAGGTGTCGGTTTCCGAAGGGACCGTCGTCGTGGCTATAGCGGCCATTGATGTAGTACGTAACGGCGCTCGTGCCGCCATTCACCGCTCCCGAGAAGTTGTTCGTGTACCCGGTTTCGAACAGGTTGTCCGAGACGACGCTTCGGGAGAAAGGCACGAACGCTTGGATGGTCGTTCCGTAGAACTGACTCAAGCGCGTGGCCTGCGTATCAGAGCGCGCAAACCCCCAATTCGGCATGTAGCGATTTTTCGGGAAGCGCGAGATGCCCTGCTCGGTCATGAAATCGAACTGAGGTGCCCCGCGCGATCCTTGTTTCGTAAAGATCTGAATGACCCCCGCCGACGCTTCGGTGCCGTACAGCGTTGCGGCCGCGGGTCCCTTCAGGATCTCGATGTGCTCGATGGACTCGGGGTTAATGTCGTCCAGGCGCGATGGATATCCGCCGCCGCCCGTGCCGACGTAGTCCCCGAAGCCGCCGCCCCGGTCAACGCGCACGCCGTCCACGTAGACGATCGGCTCGTTCGGCTGTGATAGGCTCGCCGCGCCGCGGATGCGGATGCGCGCGCCTTCGCCCGTCAAGCCGCCGGACGGCAGGATGCTGACGCCGGGCTCCCGTGCCGCCAGCATCTCGGACACGTTTTGGACCGGCGCGGTCTTGAGCTGATTCGCATCGATCGTCGCGATCGTGTTGCCGAGCTTGCGCCGCTCGGTCGCGACGCCCGTGCCCGTAACGACAACGGCATCGAGTCCGATCGCCACCTGCGGCATCGCAAAATCTGCGGTCACCGGCGCGTCCGGCGTGACGGTCACGCTCTTGTTGCTGCTGCCGTAGCCAACGCGGCGAATGCGCAGGATCACTTGGCCGAGCGGCACGTTGAACTGATACTGACCGGCGGCATTGGTGAGCGTGCCGAGGTCGGTGCCGACGACCGAAATCTGCGCGCCGTCGAGCGGGCGCTGCGTCGCGGCGTCGAGGACCGTGCCTTTCACGGTGCCGGTGGTTTGCGCGGCGACGAAGGGTACGCAGGCGCACGTCAGCGCGACGCAGGCACCCAGGGTGCGCAGCGCACTCGTCCAACGAAGCGGAGATCTCATCTCCACCTCCTGTTTGGGGGAAACCAACATTGAACAGCGCATCGGCATACGTATCGCCTGCTGTTCATTCGGGACTCGATTTTATTTACTTCCCAACAACAGCCGACCGAGAACGGCGAGAACCCGGCCGGTTGGTAGGTAGGGCTAACCTCACCCCAGTTCGCTGCGTCGTCAAGGAAGCCCTAGATTGGCGGTATGCGGGTTGCCGTCATGCTGTCTCTCGCCGGCGTTGCGGCCTGTGGCGCAGAATCGGTCGAGGTCCCCCCGGCCGTGGATGCGCCGTTCACGGCCCTCACCGGCGGTTGGCTCCACACCTGCGGGATGACCACGACCAAGCATGTCTATTGCTGGGGGTGGAACCGGGACGGGGAAGTAGGTGACGGATCCACGGCCGATCGACCATATGCCAAACAGGTCTCCCCATCCCTCACGTTCAGCGTGGTCTCAGCGGGTGGGGGACACTCCTGCGCCGTGGCGACCGCGGGAAACGGCTATTGCTGGGGGCTCAATCTGACCGGCCAGATCGGCGATAGCTCGGTTATCTCCCGGTCGACCCCCACAGCCGTCACCCGCGGCTTGTCATTCGCGCAGCTGGCAAACGGCGGCACATTCACCTGCGGGATCGGAACGACCGATTCGAGCGCCTACTGCTGGGGCTGGGCCCACGATGGCGAGCTGGGCAGTCGACCGATCGAGACTTGCGTCACGCCGGACGGCGTTGAGCCGTGCAGCCGTGCGCCCGTCGCCGTTGGCGGTGGCCTTCGCTTTATGGCGATTAGTGCAGGCGCGCGACATGTGTGCGCGCTCGCCCCCGACAGTACGGCGTTCTGCTGGGGCAACAACGCTACAGGTCAGCTCGGCAATGGCACAACCGCCGATACCGCTTTGCCAGTGGCGGTTTCGGGAGGTCTTAAGTTCAAGGAACTAACACTCGGTTTTGACCACAGCTGCGGCCTAACCGCCGGGGGCGATGCGTACTGTTGGGGCGACAACACCTGGGGTCAGCTCGGTGAGGCGACGACCAGCTCGGCCCGCGAACCTACCGCGGTAAACGGCGGTATCATTTTCTTGTCGCTCAGCGCGGGCGCGGAGCATACATGCGGAATCGGAACAGGCAACGCGGCGCGGTGTTGGGGAGAAAACGGTTCTGGCCAGCTCGGCGCGGCGGCGACCGAGACGTGTACGTCCGCATCGGGGAGAACGGTCGCACTATGCAGTCACCTGCCGCTGCCGGTCAGTACGAATCAGATCTTCGCGTCCATCTTCGCGGGCGGCTACCACACCTGCGCCATCACGACGGGCGGCAAAGCCTACTGTTGGGGCGAGAACAGCAACGGCCAACTCGGCACAGGCAACACCAGTGGGAGCCTCGTGCCGGTCCTCGTCGCGAATCAACCGTGACCCGCGGCATCGTGCGAGCGGCGCTACTGGTTTGCCTGATGCCGGTGTCAGCGTGCTTGACCTACACGCCCCTCGGCAACGTCACGCCCGCACGCGGTGCGGAGGTCGTTGCGACGATGGCGCCTCTCGATGCGCGCGTCGGCGAAATCACGATACACCGCGTGACCAACGTCCAAGGACGCGTGGCGTTCGCGGACGCGGACTCGCTCGTGATCGCGGGCACGCGCTTCACTTCGGACGCGGGGACCGCATATCAGAGCATCGGGGACTTGGTAACCGTTCCGCGTACGCAACTACTCGAGCTGAAACAAAAAAGAGTCTCGGGCTGGAAGACCGCGATCGCACTTGGCGCGAGCGGCGCGGCGGTGGCCGCGATCCTCGCCGCGGTCGGACCGCTCTCAGGCTTCGGCGGCGGCGGCGGCGACCACAAGCCCCCGCCTTAGCGCTTCCAGCCGTTGTTGTCCCGCGCGATATCCGGATAGATCCGGCGCGGATCGATCATCACATTCGACAATCGCTTGGCCGTCGCGAGACGATACGCGAAGCGACTGCCGAGGTCCCACATCTCGACCGGCAGATTGCGGGTATCGGTCGAGCCGTCCTGGTAGCGCAATTCCAAGGTGACGGGCAGCACCATCTGGCCGCGATTCGATAGATAAAGGAAAGCAGAGTCGGCGCTGGACCGTACCGAGTCGACCGCTTGGTCGAGCCGGGCCGTCGTGTAGATCCAGTTGCGCCAGAACCAATCGAGATCCCGCCCAGTCAGGTTACTCATCGAGCGAAAGAAATCCGCCGGCTGCGGATGCTTGCCCTTCCAGCGGCGGACGTACTCGCGCAACGCGCGATCGAATTCCTCTCGGCCCAGCACCGCCTCGCGCAGGATCGACAGCATCAACGCCGGCTTCTGATACGCCGTCCAATAGAGCTGGCGCACGTCGTCGGGCTTCGTGATCATCGGTTGCTCGCTGCCCGGAATCGCGGTCGCGGCGTAGGCGGCCAGGAGCTCGCGGCGCACGGTGTCGGCGTAGGCGGTCCCCTTGAAAAACGCTTCGGCCGCATCGTAGTCGGCGAACGTGTTGAAGCCCTCGTCCATCCACGGATAGCGTCGCTCGTCCGATCCGACCTGCATGGGGAACCACTGATGCCCCAGCTCGTGCATGAGCACCCAATACTGGTCCTCACGCTTTTGGAGCGAGGGACAGTAAATGACCATCGGGTACTCCATCCCCTCGACCAGGCCCTCGACCGCGGAGATTTGCGGCCACGGATACCGCCCGAGCGCGCCGGAGAAATGTCTGAGCGTGGCGCGCACCATGGCGTTCGACTCTTCCCACGGCGTGGCTTCTGGATGATAGAACGTCTGAACCAGGATTCCGTCCCAGGTGCTGGCATCCCAGCGCAACCCCGAGCCGGCCGCCCACGCAAAGTCACGCACACCGCTCGCGGTGAACCGCCACGTCTTGGTGCCGGGCACGCGTCGTGTCGCATTCGCAGTCGCTTCCTGGCGCGTGATAACCTGCACGGTTTGTCCCGGGGAGGTGAACGCACCCGCGAGTCGGGCTCGCTCCTGCGCTGAACGCACCACCGATGGGTTCGCCAGCGCGCCGGTCGCGATAACCGTGAACCCCGCGGGCACCGTCAGGTTCACATCGAAGTCGCCGAATTCGAGATAGAACTCTCCCGCGCCCAGGAAGGGCAGCGTGTTCCAGCCCTGCACGTCGTCGTAGACGGCCATACGCGGATACCACTGGCCCAGCTCGTAAAAGCGCGAGCCAACGCGGCCCATGCGGCCGCCGCCGTACGGCGGAATCGGAAAATGCCAGGCGATGTCGAACGTGATGCCGAGATCCGGCCGGAGCGGCCGCGCCAGCTCGACACGCATCATCGTGCCAAACACCTTCGTCGTGAGCTGCCGCCCGCCCGCGGCAAAGCGATCGACCGTGATGCCGCCGACGAACCCCTTCGCGCTGAAATCGAAGACGACGCCGCCCGCGAACAGGAGCGGCGGCTGGTTCAGAACGCCGGAGATGGAGGTGGGAGCGAAGATGTTCTGGTCGAGCTGCACCCAGACGTAGTCGAGCGTCTCCGGTGAGCGGTTGACGTAATAGATGCGTCCTCCGCCGCGGAGCACGTTCGCGGCCGTATCGAGCGTCGCCTCGAGCGTGTAGTCGGCGCGCTGTTGCCAGTAGCGAGGCCCGGGTGCGCCCGACGCGCCGCGCGTGGGCGTCGGCGGCGGCAACGCCAGCGGGCGAAACGGGGACGAGTCGGCGACCGATTGTTGCAGAACCAACAGCAAGACGAGCATGCGATTCTCCTATTCAGAGCCGTCGGCCTTCAGCCGTCAGCTGACGGCCGATGGCTGATGGCTCGCAATCACGCCTGCGGCCCGATGGGCAGTTGCCATCACGGTAAGCATCGGGTTGACTCCGGATGAACTGGGGAAAGTACTCGCGTCCGCCACGTACAGGCCTCGTATACCCCACACCCGGTGTTCCGCATCGACGACCGACGTGCGGGCACGTGCGCCCATCCGGCACGACGCCATCTGATGAAAGGTGACGAGCAGCAGCTGATTGGGTCCCCATCCGGCCCGATACACGCGCCGGAGCCAGTCCTCGCGCGCGCTCCGCGCACCGGGCCGATAAGTCACGGCGCGCGCGAGCGGCGCCCAGATCTCCCGTGCACCCGCCGCCTCCAGCACCTCGGCGGCCGCGCCGATCGCGCGACGCAGATGCTCGCGATCATAGCGCGACATGCGGTAGTCGATGACCGCGGCGCCGGTGCGGTCCACCCGCACGCGCCCGCCGTATCGATCACGCAGCAGGATGCCCACAAGCCCGGTCTTCTGCAGTCTGGCCATGCGATCGCGATGTCCCGCCGCGGATTCCCAGGGTGCCGCCAGCGCCTGCAGCGAGGGATGTACCGGCGCCGTCTCAAACTTGAATCCATAGCCCGCGTCCAGATCGGCGAATTCGTCGGAGTAATGGGCCTGGACGGTACCGGTCCACGGACGCACGTCCTCGTCCATGTCCGCGAATACCGCCGTCGCCGGATGGAGCGCCAGATTCTGGCCGAGCGCGGGAAGGCGCACGCCGGACCGCAGCAACAGGGCCGGCGAATGCACGGCACCGGCGGCCACGACGACGGCCTTCGCCCGAATGTTGATGGTGTACGTGCCAACGCGTGCCTCGACGCCACTCGTGGTGCTGCGATCGATCAGAACTCGACGCACGTCGCAACCCACCACGATGCGTGCACCTTGCGCGGCGGCATCCTGCAAGTACGTGATCAACGTCGACTGCTTCGCGCCGCGGCGGCATCCCATCCCACAGTAGCCACACGCATCATCCTGCGAGCAGCCGCGAACGTCGCGCGGCAGGATGCCGTGGTGCCACCGCAGCTGCTCCAGACCACGAATCAAGACCTGGTCTCGCCCCGACGGTTTCGCATGATCGGTGTTGACGCCGAGCCGGCGAGCGACCGCGTCGAGCGCGCGTGTGAATTCGGCGCTTTCGAAGTGTGGCAGGCCGTGCTCGTGGGCCCACTCGCGGCGCACGCTGTCCGGCGTGTGAAAGCTCGTCGTGTAGTTGATCACGGTGCCGCCGCCGAGCGTCGACCCTTGCAGCACGACGAGCCCCAGATCGCGCGTCGCGAGCAGGCCGCCGGCGTCGTACAGCGTTTCGAGGGCTTCGCCTTCCTGATGCGTGAAATCCGCTTCGTTGCGATAGCCGCCCTTCTCCAGCACGATCACGTCCTTTCCCGCGGCCGTGAGCTCTCCCGCCACGACGCCTCCGCCCGCTCCGGAGCCGACCACGACAATGTCGCAATCGAGGGTCGTGTCGGCGGAGATGGCGATCGGACGAATCGGCTTGGGCGTCTTGGGTGGCGGGGGAGGGCTCAGTGGACCCGGATACCCGATGGCGCGCGCGGCTCCTGGCGTCGTGTAGTGCGTGACGGTTGTGAGCCGCTTCAGGGCTTGAAACGCTTTGCGCCGCTGCGGCAGGCGGCTGGTTGCCCAGCCGCGCATGCAGCGTTCGCGTTCGCCGGGGGACATGCGCCTGAACGATTTGGGAATGCCGCTGAGGAGCAGATTGACGGCAGCGACATCGAGCAACCGCAGCAGCAGATCGAGCTCGGCGCGATCGGCGGGGCGGGGAAGGGAGGCGATCCTCAGCGCGACCCGGTCACCCAGATCCGCCGGGGCGGTGTCGACCAGCGTCGCCGCCACCACGCGCAACACCTCGCGCGCGGCGGGCGACAGCGCGGGTGTCAACGCTCTTGGACGAACGTCAGCTTGAAGCCGTCAGGGTCGCTGATCATGAACACACGGTCACCCCACGGCATGTCCTGCGGTTCCTGGTCCAGCGCGCCACCGCGCGCTTTGATCTCAGCGGCGAGCTGATCCAGATTCTGCGCGGTGTGGCACCAAATCCGCGCGCCGACTCCCTTCTGGCGATCACGACCCTTCTTGAAGTCGTCTTGATTCAGCATGAATGTGATGGCACCTGCATGGATCTCGCAGCCGGAGAGCTCCCCGTTCTCGCGCCATTCGTCGCCGATGACGAATCCCAGCACGTCGCGGTAGAACGCCATGCTCCGCTGCAGATCGGTCGCGGTGAACATTGGCGTGAGCTTGCGGAGGCGCAGCGTTTCAGGCTGGCGTCTCGGCCGCGGGCGATCCTTCGGTGCCTTGGCTTTGGCCTTTCTGGTAGCCATGCGGATTCGCTCCAAAAACTCGGGGTCTCAAAGCGTAGCGAACCTGCCGACGTCTCGCCAGATTCGAGTTCACACCCTAAAGGGTGTGCTCGGCCAACGTTGTCCTTAAGGACAGTGATTGCCGAGCACAGGCTTCAGCCTGTGAAAACCCAAAACAGAACCAACCGGAGATCTCTGATCATGGCGACCAGCAACGCCGTAGCGACGTGGGAAGGCAAGCTCAAAGAAGGAAAGGGAAACTTCAAAGGCCAGAGCGGAGCCTTCAGCGGGGCATTCAGCTTCGGCACCCGGTTCGAGGGGAAGAAAGGCAGCAACCCCGAGGAGCTGATCGCCGCGGCACATGCCGGCTGCTTCAGCATGGCGCTGTCGTCCGCGCTCGAGAAGGCCGGCCATCCCGCCACCCGCATCGAAACGCGGGCCGCGGTCACGCTCGAAATGGTCGACGGCTCGCCCAAGATCACGCGCAGCGTCCTCGACGTGCGTGGCAAGGTCGATGGGGTGGATCAAGCGGCCTTCCAGCAGGCCGCCGAAGGCGCGAAGAAGAATTGCCCCGTGTCGAAGGCGCTGCAGGGCAACGTCGATATCACGCTGGAGGCAAAGCTCGTCTGACCCGACGCAAGCGCTGGATGGTGTACCTCCTGCGCTGCAACGACGGCTCGTTGTACACCGGCATCACCAACGACTTACCCCGGCGGCTGGCGTCGCACCGCAGCGGCAAGGCGAGCGCGTACACGCGCTCGCGACTCCCAGTGACACTCGCCTATCACGAAGCCGCGGACAATCGCGGCAGTGCGCTGCAGCGCGAAGCGGCCATCAAGCGGCTCTCGCGTGCGGAAAAGATCGCGTTGTGCAGCCCCGCGACATAAAACTCGCGATCGGTGCCGTCATCGTCGCGGCAGGGTGCATCGGCGCCGGTATCTGGCAGCTCGATCGCTTGGCGGGGCGGCGGGCGCGCAATGCGGTGCTGGCGGCACGCCTGGCGTTACCTGCACTCGAAGTGCGGCGCGGATTGTCGGCTGACAGCGCGCGCCAGCGGGACCTGGCCAGGACGAAGCTTCGAGGGGACGCCGGGGGTCGCCCCCTGATGACGCCGCTCCGGCTCGACGACGGTGGCGAGGTACTGGTGGATCGCGGATGGGTGTTCTCGCCTGACGCGTTCCACGTGGACCATTCGCTCTACCATGAGCCGGATACCGCCGAGGTGACCGGAATTGCGATGGTTCCTCCACGCGGGCGGGGGGACGTGGACGTATCCGGGTTTCTGCCATTCGTGATCCAGCTCGAGGGTCGGGACCCACCGGGCGGCCTGCCAAGACGCTGGCCACCGCCGGTGTTCGACAACGGCCCGCATCTATCCTACGCCATTCAGTGGTTCAGCTTTGCACTGATCGCCCTGGTGGGGACGGCCGTCATGATTCGTAAGGGTCGTTAGCCGGGCGGCGTACACGTTCGGCGGTGAGTTGCGCGACGGCACCCGCAGGGGTATCCCCACCAGGCGTCAAAAACGCTCCAGAACTACCGTTTTTGCCTGTATTTAGCGATATTGTCCGACCCACAAAACAGCTAAACAAAGGAGTTCTACATGGCGGCAGCCCTCCCCCTGAAGCGCCCCGTCAAGGTCGGAGAACTGGTCCGGCGCCGGCTGCGTGAGCTCAAGCGCACGCCGCGCGAGTTGGCGGATGCGGTTCAGGTGTCTGAGATCTATATCGCTGACCTCGTCGCCGGGCGGCGGCGCCCCCCGGCCCCTGGCCGTATGGACGTCTACGCGCCGATGACCAAGTTCCTCAAGCTGCACCGGAACGATCTCCCCACCTGCGCGAAGGCTGAGCGGGATGGGGAAACCAAGAGCAAGCGCCGGCCCCATCCGGAGATCCGGCGCCAGTTCCTGGCGCTCTGCCTCGACCCCGCCCACGCCCGCGTCATTGCCCGGCGTGTGGGGCGCAAGGATGGCGTCATGCTCGAGCGTGTAATCGTTGGGCGCCTGCTCGAAGTGGCGCAGGGCTTCGTGCGTCGTCAGCTCGATGACGATGTCGGCATCCGCATCGCGGCGAGCCGTGAAGGCTGCAGCTATCTCGAGTGGCGGATGAAGCTGATGGAGTTCCTCGATGCGACGCCTGAAGGGCTGACGCCGGATGACGGCGCGGAGTTTGTGCGGCCGCGCATCGCGGGGTGGGAGATCGACATGGACACGCAAACCATGCGGATCGTGTTGCGGTCACAGGATCCGGCGCCGCGGCAGGTGCGGGCACTGAGCATCTGACAAGACGGTAGATAAGGCGACGGTAAAGGACGGTGGGTGAAACGACGGTAAGGGTCTCGCGCCCTTACCGTCGCTTTTTTACCGTCGCATCTTCTACCGTCGCTTTTACTACCGTCGCTTTTACTACCGTCGCTTCTTCCATCCGGAGCACCGATGCTTTCGATTGTTGTCGCAACTTTGCTGGCTTTCCAGCAGCCGCCCCCGCCGCCGCCGCAAGACACGACTAAGCGCGACACCACCCAGGTCAAACTCGACTCATTGCCGCTAAAAACGACGCGCACGGTGAGCTTCGAGACATCGGAAGCCACATGGATGTCGCTGGACGTCTCGCCGGACGGCAAGACGATCGTCTTCGAGCTCCTCGGCGATCTGTACACCATGCCGGTCACGGGCGGCACTGCGACTCGTATCACCTCCGGCCCCGCGTTCGATTCGCAGCCGCGGTGGTCGCCGGACGGCAAGCGCATCGTTTTTCTGACCGACCGCAGCGGCGCCGAGAACGTCTGGCTGTGCGATCCGGATGGCTCGCACTCCAAGGCGCTCACGAAGGGCACGAACAACCTGTTCGCCTCGCCGGAATGGACGCCGGACGGCAACTACATCGTCGTATCGCGGACGAGCGGCGTCCTCGGCTCGGTTTACGAGCTGTGGCTGATCCATAAGGATGGCGGCTCGGGCGCCGCCATGTTGCGCGTGCAGCCCGGTCCCAACCAGCCGCCGCCGATGAATACGCTGGGTGCGGCCTTCGGAAAGGATCCGCGCTATATCTGGGTCTCGCGCCACCGGGGCGGCTTCGGCTACAACCTGCAATACCCGCTGTGGCAGCTCGCCCTCTACGATCGGCAGACCGGCCGGCTCTTCACGCAGACCGACATGTACGGCAGCGCCATGCGTCCAGTGCTGTCATCGGACGGCAAGTGGTTGGTCTACGCGACGCGGTACGATACAGAAACGGGGCTGCGGCTGCGCGACCTGGCGAGCGGCGACGAGAGGTGGCTCGTCTATCCGGTCACCCGCGACGACCAGGAATCCCGGTTTACCCGCGACCTCTATCCCGGATACGGGTTCACGCCCGATAACCAGGCCATCGTCGTCTCGTATGGCGGCAAGATTCACCGCGTGGCGGTGCCGTCGGGGCAGGTGACCGATATCCCGTTCACCGCCAAAGTTGACCAGCAGCTGGGGCCGATGGTCCATCTGCCGATCCGTGTCGACACGGCGCAGGTGTTGGTGCGGCAGATTCGCAACGCGTCACCGTCGCCCGACGGCAAGCGCATCGCGTTCAGCGCGCTGGACCGGCTGTACGTGATGGATCTGCCGAGCGGCACGCCGCGACGGTTGACGAACGATTCGGTGAAGGAGCAGGTGCCCGCCTGGTCGCCCGACGGGCAGTGGCTCGCGTACGTCACGTGGACGGATCACGGTGGGACGCTGAACAAGATCCGAGCGACTCCCGGCAGCCGGCCCGTGCGCCTCACGACCGACAGCGCGTTCTTCGATACGCCGGTCTGGTCCCCCGATGGCGCGCGCATCGTGGTCGTGAAGGGTCCCCGCGCGCCCCGCACCGAGGAGCATTTTGCGCCGGGATACGAGCTCGATTGGGTACCCGCAGCGGGCGGCGCCCTGACGAGGATTTCTCCCATCAATGCCGCCGGGCGACCGCACTTCAGCCGCGATCCCAGCCGCATTTACATCTACGAGGGGTCTGAAGGGCTCGTCTCGATGCGGTACGACGGCACCGACCGTCGCGCGCACATCCGGGTCACCGGCTACACCTACCCCGGACCCGGCGCCGAGCCGAATAACGCCGATGAGATCATCATCAGTCCAGATTCGGACCGCGTTCTGGCGCAGGTCGGCAACTACGTCTACCTGGTGACGATGCCCCTCATCGGCGGCCAGACGCCGGCGGTCAACGTGTCGGATCCGTCGTCGGCGGCGTTCCCGACCAAGCGGCTCACGATGATCGGCGGCGATTTCATCGGCTGGACGAACGATGGCCGGCAGGCGTTCTGGTCCATCGGCCGTTCGTTCCTCCGGTGGGATCCCGCCGTCGCCGACTCGATGGACAAGGTGAAAGCGCGGACGGATTCGATTCGCGCCGACTCGCTGAAGGGCGATGCGTTCAAGGCGCTGGCCGACTCGGTGCAGAAGCGGCTGCGCGCGCGCGCGGATTCGCTCGCGAAGCAGCCGGCCTACGAGCCAGTGCGTGTGGACGTCGCGATCCGGGTGCCGCGCGATATTCCGCGCGGTACGGTCGTCCTGCGAGGCGCGCGCATCGTCACGATGAAGGGCGACGAAGTCATCGAGAACGGCGACGTCGTCGTCACCGACAATCGCATCGTTTCGGTCGGGGCGCGCGGCGCAGCCCCGGGCGGCGCGCGCGTGATCGATGTGTCCGGGAAAACGATCATCCCCGGGTTCGTGGACGTGCACGCCCATCCCTGGCCCACCTGGGGCATTCACGAAACGCAGGTGTGGAAATACCTCGCCAACCTCGCGTGGGGCGTAACGACGACGCGCGATCCCCAGACCTCGACGACCGACGTCCTCACCTACGCCGATCTGGTCGAGACGGGGGAAATCCTCGGACCGCGCATCTTCCACACCGGTCCGGGCGTCTTCTGGGACGAGGACTTCAAGAGTCTCGAAGACACCCGGCAGGCGCTGCGGCGCTACAGCGATTTCTATCGCATCAACACGATCAAGATGTACATGACCGGGAACCGCAAGCAGCGGCAGTGGGTCATCATGGCCGCCAAAGAGTTGGGCTTGATGCCGACGCTCGAAGGTGGGCTCGACTTCAAGATGAACCTCACCACCGTGATCGACGGCTACCCCGGCTCGGAGCACAGCTATCCGATCATGCCGCTCTACAAGGATGCGGTGCAGCTGATTGCCCAGTCGGGGATCACGTATACGCCGACGCTGCTCGTGTCGTACGGCGGCCCCTGGAGCGAGAACTTCTTCTACGAGCGCTACGACATCCACGACAATCCCAAGGTGCGGCGCTTCATGCCGCACGACGAGATCGACCAGCGCGCCGAGCGGCGGCCGTGGTTCCGGGAGAGCGAGTACGTCTTCCCGCGGATCGCGGCGTCCGCGAACTCGATTCTCCGGGCCGGCGGCCACATCGGCCTGGGCGGCCACGGCCAGATGGATGGCCTGGGCGACCATTGGGAGCTGTGGGCGATGGCGGCGGGCGGGATGTCGAACCACGACGTACTGCGCGTCGCGACGATTCACGGGGCGAACGCGATCGGCATGGAGCAGGATCTGGGCTCGCTGGAGCCGGGCAAATTGGCGGACCTGATCGTGCTCGATGCGAATCCGCTCGAGGATATCCACAACACGAACACGGTGCGCTATGTGATGAAGAATGGACGGCTGTACGAGGGAGACACGCTGAACGAGGTCTGGCCTCGGCAACGGACGCTGCCCCGCATGTGGTGGTGGGGCACTGAGCC
>WNGO01003393.1_pt1 | contig 23352 bp, 28 predicted proteins | sample 5400511 | NCBI WGS metagenome assembly WNGO01 (sample SAMN13153380, study PRJNA577476) | soil metagenome | isolation source: 20 cm soil or saprolite under Garry oak tree replicate 2 | place: USA:California | collected 2016-06-15 | reverse complement strand
GCGCTGACTTCGCAAGGAGCCGCGGTTGACCGCACACGCCGGCGTCGTCACCGTACTGGTGGTCGATGACGAAGAGCCGATCCGGAACGCACTGCGGAAATTTCTAAGACAACAGCAGTTCGAAGTATTCACGGCGGGCTCGGCCGACGAGGCGCTGGAGCAGTTGCGCCTTCACAAGGTCTCGCTGATGCTGTCGGATATCCGCATGCCGGGGACCAGCGGGGTCGATCTCGTGCCGCACGCGCTCGAGATCGAGCCGGACCTCGCCATTCTCATGCTCACCGCGGTCAATGACGCGACCAGCGCCGCGCTCTGTATGCAGCGCGGCGCCATGGACTATCTCACCAAGCCGATCGAGCTCGCCGACCTCGGCCGCGCCGTCCAACGCTCGCTGAAGCGGCGCGAGATGCTGCTCGAGAACCGCCACCTGAATCAGTGGTTGAAGGAAGAAGTCACGACGCGTACCGCCGAGCTGCAACGCGAGCGACACCGGTTGGAGCGCCTTTCCACCGCCACGCTCGAGGCGCTGGTCAATGCGCTCGAGGCAAAGGATCCGTACCTGCGCGGTCACTCAGCCAGGGTCGCGGATCTCTCCGCGAACATCGCGACAGAGCTGGGACTCCCCGAAGAGGATGTGGACCGCATGCGGATGGCGGGCCGACTGCACGATCTGGGCAAGATTGGCACGCGGGACGTGGTCGTGAATAAGGAAGGGCCGCTCACGGCGGACGAGTTCGAACATGTGAAGCAGCACGTCATCATCGGCGCGCAAATTCTCGCGCCGCTCGTGCACCTGGGCGACGTCGTGTCGATGGTGAAAAGCCACCACGAGCGCTGGGACGGGACCGGCTATCCCGACGGATTACGGGGCGAAGAGATCCCGCTCGGTGGACGAGTCATCGGCGCCGCGGAAGTTTTCGATGCCCTGACGACGGCCCGACCCTATCAGGACAAAATGACGCCTGAACAGGCGGTCGCGCGGCTGGCGGAGTTGTCGGGAACGGTCGTCGACCCCACCGTCTACGATGCGCTCGCCCGGATCGTGGGGCGGCGGCAGACGCTGGTGTTCCTCGACGAAGACGGACCGACCATCTAAAAAGACCAAACCCCGGGGCGAGAAGCTCCCCGGGGTTGGCGGTCGGGTGAAGTGGCCGTCACACTTCAGCCGCGACCCTTGAACAACGTGCAGCACCGCATTCAGGTTTCATACGATTAGATGCTCGGTCCTGCTGAAGGGTTGCACTACTACCAGTGCTTCACCCTTCCAACGCGCGACATCGTAATTGTTTCTGCTTGCGACCCGCGACGCAATACGATCTTAGTATTAGACACGCCCCATGCCATTCCGTTGGGACCAAAAAACACGACGGGGTTCGAGACCTCCATCTGCACACCGTGGCTCGCCGGACCGGGCGTCCGCCACCAGGGAACCCAGCCCTGCGGCTCAAGACGGTCGATGCGAATCGTGTCGCTGTCGAATGCAACTCGCGCGCGAATTGCTCGCATCACGGCACCATGTCTTCCGACTGCCAGTGCTGTCGTGACATCGCGGACGGCGCGCTCCGTGGCGAGCCAGTCGATGAGTCTCGCCGCGCGTGGCACCCAGAGAGCCATGAGAATGGCGGCGATGCACGTGACGACGATGAGCTCGAGCAGTGTGAAGCCTTTGGACATCCATCGGTTATAACTGTCAGCGAAACCCTTCCAGCACCCGAAAAACCCGGCGAAAAGCCCGAAAACGCGACATTTGCGGGCTAACGCCCCGGCGACCCAAAGGCTATGTTGATGCGCGTGATGGTCTTGCCCTTCGGCATACCGGCTGCAAATAAGGTACGCGATGACCACTGAATCCAAAGCGCACCGCGCCGGACTTCCTCATGCGGTGTTTCTCCAACGGGTGACCGACGAACCGGCCACCTCCGCCCAGGTGCGTCTGGGCCAGGGCGCCTTCCTCGCTTTGCGGTTCGTCGATCTGCTGGCTCCTGATCGCGAAGCGCCGACCCCGGACGTGTTCCGCTATCAGTGGGCCGCGACCGAGCGCTATTGCGCGGAGCTCGCCGGCGAAGGCACCGAAGCGTCGCATCTCAGCTGCATCGTTCGTGCGACGGGTGACGCCCATACGACCGGCGAACTCCACCTCATCGGACCGTCTCTGTTCGCGTACGCGCTGTATCTCGAGCAGGAATCGCGTCTCGAGGAAGCCGAGGACGCGCTACACACCTTGATCGACGTCGGCGGCGATCGGCTGGCGACCTCGGACAATATCAGCGCGTGGATGCGGCTCGGTCGCGTGCGTCGTCTGCAGGCGGACTTCGACGGCGCCGAGGCAGCATACGCCCAGGCTGGGAGGATCGCTGCGCGTGAAAGCGACTGGGAGTTGGTACTGAGCAGTCGCATCGGACAGTGCAACGTCCTCCACTTCCGCGGAAATCTTGCGGAAGCGGAACATGGCTGGCGGGCCGTGCTTGCCGACGCGACTTCGATGGGATTCCGACGGGGAATGGCCGAAGCGGAGCACGGTCTCGGCAATGCTCTCGAGCGACGCGGCCAAACCGCGGATGGTGCTCCGCATTTGTGGCGTGCCTACGAGCTGTATGAAGACACGACGCTGCAGCTGCGGACACTCAAGGACTTGGGCAGTCTGTTGCTGCGGCTTGGCCATGTGGACGCGGCGGAAAACGCGCTCGCGGAAGTGGTTCGTCACGCCGTGGACGGCGAGAACCTCACCAACGCAATGATCGATTTGATGCACTGCGCGTCGAGCCGGAACGATCGCGTTGGGTTCGAGCGGTGGCGGGAGCGGTGCCTCGAGCACATTGGGCAGTCGGCTCCAAACCTCCGCACCGACTTCGCCCTCAAGGCGGGGATTGGATATGCGCGGTTTGGGAATTATCGCAGGGCGCGCACGTCGCTGCGTGAGGCGTTGGAAATCGCCAGCGCGCACGGGTTGCACGAGTTTGTGTTCCGCACAGAACGTATGCTGGCGGGCGTGAACGACTGCGGCGCCCCCGACCGAGTCGAGAGCGCCGCCGTTGAAGGCCCATACCGGACTGAATCGTTGCGAGAGCTCTCAGCCTCGCTCGCGGCGCTCCGGAGTTAGGGGCGATGAGAGCAGGTCTACCGGCACGTCACCGGATTGTTGTTGTCGCACGTTACACCGCTCGGCCCCGACGCATCGGCGCAAGCCGCCGCGGTAAGGGCGAACGACACGAGCAGCAGGGCTACTGCACAGCGCAGGCGGCGGGTCATAAAAGACCTCCACGGTCCGAGGGAGATGGTGAGCGTCAGAGCCAACATGGGCGTCGTGGGCAGTCGCGTTTAGGGCGTTTTTGCGGCATCGTAGGGCGTTTTTGCGGCAATTTGGGAATTCTTTCGGAGGACACCTAGGGAAATGCTGGTATTGGCAGCGGTTCCCGATCTACAGTTCCAGAAACTCCGGGTGGCGGTCGCGCCGAAGTTTTTCGTGGCGCGTGCTTCCACATGGGATGATGCGCTCGAAACAATCCGCAGCCGCCCAGTCGAGATCGCCTTCGTAGACCCGGGGCTGAGCGGGATTGCGAGCCGTCAGGAGATCGAGCGACTCCATCTGTTATTCCCGTCATTGCGGCTGATTCTCTACACGTCGATGACGCCGCAGCTCGCTCCGGTCCTCCTCGCGTTGGGCCAGTGCGGCATCCGCCAAGTCGTGTTGCGCGGCGTCGACGACCATCCGGAAGGGCTGTTCAACCTCGTCTCGGCCGAGGCCATGCACGCCGCCTCGCATCGGCTCCTCGATCAGCTGACCGTCGCGCTCGCCCCGCTGCCGTGCGAGCTCCGGTGGGTCCTGGAGGACGGGCTCCGCACTCCCGGCGTCGTACAAACGATCCAGCAGGTCGCGGCACGGGCGCGCGTGGACCGCGGTACGTGCGCCCGCTGGTTCGCGCGCGCCGGCCTGGCGAGCCCGCGGCACATCCTCGCGGCGGCGCGCGTGCTGTACGCGCACCGATTGCTGCAGGATCCCGGCTTTACAATTGAAGACGTTGCGAAACGGCTCGGCTACGCGCAGGCAAAGACCCTGCAACAGCATGCCCGCACCTACCTCGGACTCACGGCCGGCGAGATGCGCCTCTCGTTGACCGCCGACGAGGCGACCGCCCGCATCGTGCAGGGCTTCCTCACCCCCGTGCGGCGGGCGGCGGCGGCGACCGCGTGATGATGACCTCGCCGCCACGCAGACCGGCGACCGTGCTGCTCGTCGACGACGAGGCCGGACTACGACGGGTGCTGGAGCGATTCCTGGAGCGGCACGGCTACCGCGTGCTGTCCGCCGGGACCGCTGAAGCCGCTTACGACCTTTTGGCCTCGGAGATGGCGGACGCCCTCCTGCTCGACATCCATCTGCCGACGATGTCGGGATTGGCGCTCTACCTGGCCATTATCCACCGCTGGCCGGGGCTGGACGGCCATATTGCGATCATGACGGGGGATGCCGAAGCCGAGGAGGTGCGCACCTGGCTGGAACACCATCACTGCATGGTGATCCGGAAGCCGTTCAACTTGCAGCAAGTCGCAGAATGGGTATCGTCCGTGTTGGAACGAGACCGTTCCACAGGAGCGATGGACGCATGACGACAGTAGCACACGCAGATCCTCTGCATGTGCTTCGTGAATACCGCAATCTCGCGCCCTGGAACCTCCGAGACCTCTCGGTCGTGGTCGGCGCGGTTCTCGACGCCTCCGCCGTCACTCCCATCAATGCCGCGGCCCGCGCCGCGCCGAGCGAGCGCACGATTCGGTTTTACGTCACGCGGGGGCTCGTCAGTCCACCCGAAGGGCGGGGCACCGCCGCGACCTACTCCTATCGCCACTTTCTGCAGCTGCTGGCGATCAAGCTGCGTCAGATGGAAGGCGCCACCCTCGCCGCAATAACGAAGGACATGCACGACCAGACAGGCGACGTGCTGGAGCGGCGCTGCGCGCAGGTGCTGGGGACATCACTGCCCGCGCCGGACCGGTTACCGCTCAAGGGCGCCGATGAAATGCCGCGCGGCCGCTCCGGACGGGCGCTGACCGCGTGGCTGACGCGCGATGCCGTGAAGGAGACGGGCGGTCCGACGACCTGGCGCCGCATCCCGGTGACGCGTGGCGTGGAGCTGCACGTGGACGCCGATCACCCCCTCGCCCGCCTCGGCGCCGACGACCAGGGTCTCGCCGAGTCGGTGCGCCAGGCCATCACGAAACTCCTGCCGCACAGCACGTAATACACAGTATCGTCTCCAACACGGAGTCCTGATGATGTGGCTGCTGCTGGTGGTGGTCGTGATCGCCGGTCTCTGGATGGTCGGCGCATACAACGGCCTGATTTCGCTCAAGAATCAGACGGTCAACGCGTTCAAACAGATCGACGTGCAGTTGAAGCGCCGCCACGATCTGATTCCCAATCTCGTCAATGCCGTGAAGGGCGCGATGAACTTCGAGCGGGCGACGCTGGAAGCGGTGGTGCAGGCGCGCAACCAGGCGGTGAAGGTGAACGCCTCCGGACCCGAGGCGATGAAGCAGATCAGCCAGGCGGAAAACGCGCTGTCCGGCGCGCTGACGCGGCTGCTGGCGGTCGTGGAACGCTATCCCGACCTCAAGGCGACGGGAAACATTGGTCAGCTGCAGGAAGAGTTGACGTCCACCGAGAACCGCATCGCCTTCGCCCGGCAGCTCTACAACGATACGGCGACGCAGTACAACACGAAGCAGCAGCAGTTCCCCACGACGCTGGTGGCCGGCATCGCCAATGCGGCACCGGCCGAGCTGTGGGAGATCGAAGAACAGGCTGAACGCGCGGTACCGCAGGTTGACCTCTCCGGACGGTAATCTCTTCCAACAACAGAAAGCCAATCGCCGGCGTACGACGTGGCTGGTGATTGGCTTCGTGTTGTTCTTCGCATGGCTGGGGTTCGGCGGGGATTTGATCCTCTATCTCTCGACAGCCCGCGAGACACCATGGTGGGAGAACGAGCATTATCGCCACGTAGTCCCCTGGTTTGGCATCGCCCTGACGCTCATCGGAATGATCGTCGCCTGGTACGCGTATCGAACCGGGCCGCAGAAGGTGCTGTGGGCGACGGGGGCGCGAGAGGTTTCCGATCCGTCGAACGATGGGGAACGCCAGCTGGTCAACGTCGTGGAAGAAATGGCGATCGCGGCAGGGCTTCCTCGACCGCGAATCTGGATCATCCCCGATGACGATCCGAATGCGCTCGCAACGGGTCATGACCCCAGGGATTCGCACGTCGCTGTCACGCAGGGTCTGTTAGCGGTTTGTAACCGGGATGAGCTGCAGGGCGTGATTGGGCATGAGTTGGGACACATCAAGAACCTCGATGTTCGGCTCATGACCACTCTGGCGGCACTGGTCGGTGCGGTCGCGCTGATAAGCGATGGCATAGGCCGGGGACTGGGTCGAGGTCGTTTCGGCCGAACGGGCGGGGGCGGCGGGGGCGGGGGCGGACGAAAAGGCGGTGCCGGAGCGATCATCCTGGTGCTCTTGGTAGTGTGGCTCATCTCCTGGATGCTCGCACCGACCATCACCCAAGTTTTAGCGATAGCTGTGAACCGGGGCCGCGAGTATCTCGCAGACGCCATGAGCGCGCAATTCACTCGTAATCCGCTCGCCCTGGCCAGTGCGCTCGAGAAGATCGAAGGTGCCGGCGCGCGCACTCAGGCGATTAAGCGCGGTACAGCCCACTTGTGCATCGTGGACCCTTTGGGTCGGAGACTCGGCAGACGCGAAGGCTGGCTCGCCAACCGGTTGGCGACGCACCCACCGATCAGCATGCGGATTGCGCGCCTGAAGGGGATGGGTTACGCGCAGGTTAAAGGGGAGGGAGGGCTGGTGGTGTGAGCGGACGGGTCAGCCGGCCCGCGCTACGCGCCATTCACGAGTTTCGCGCCCGTCTGACGCGCTACAAGCTGCAGGAGCGGCGCCTCGCCCGGGAAGCGCTGGCTGACGATCCGGCGATCACTGCCGCAGTGCAGGCACACATGGCCGAGCACGGCATGTCGGAGCAGGCCGTCCGGCGGCAAGTCCGGAAATACCTCGACGAGATCATCCCGCACTTCAACGTCCTCTCGTACTACAGGGTCGGTTACAACCTCGCCAAGATAACCTGCTGTACAAGACGAGCGTCGACTATGGACGGCCGTTACTCGAGTACTACGCCAACTCGATCGCCCATCTGATTCCCGTTCGTGGCCCGCGGCTCCCGTTCCACAAAGCACACGAGATCGATCCCACGCTCCCGCGGTTGCGACCCTCCTAACTGCAATAATCTGAAACACGTTCAAAAACATGTGAAAACACGAAGCCCCCGGGACGGCTCAATAAGCTCGCCCGGGGGCTCCGACACATTGGCTACCCGGAGTCGAGGGCGTCGAGGCACCATTTCGACGTGGCTAGGGCAACGCGACTGGCCCCAGCTGTCCGACCCGGTGAGTTGACTCCCGGATCAACGAGCGCCTGAGCCCTTGGTTGCATCGGCGCCCTCCCCGGAATTTCCGTTCGGACTCGGTCTGAAGGCGTTGTTGGAACGCCAGGTCCCAACCCTTCCCTCCAAGCCGCGTGGGAACAATATAGGGCCCTCCTAAAACCGCGCAAGTGCCGATGTTTCTTCGGGTTAGCTCACTCTGGTGTGCATCGTCTGTGGAGAGTAAATAGCGCTCGCGCAATTCGTTCCAGCCTTCGTCCACATCATGTGGAGTTGTGAATCCACAGTCCGCACGTTCCCACATCGGGGTATTTAGCCCTCTATTGCCACCTCAAAGTAGGCAAACGGCTCGTCTGTGTCGGCCGGAATGAACAGGAAGCCGGCGCCGCTCGTCGCAAACCAGCCCGCGAGCAATTGCGTGGAGCGTCCGACGGCAGGTTCCGTGAATAGTGCTTGGGTCCAGCGACGAATGTGACGCAGCTCGGGTGCGCGACGTGACAACAGACTCAGCGCCGCGCCCAAGCCGTGTGTAGCTCTTAGAAAATGCGCGATTGCGTGGCCGCGTTGTGCAAAAATGTAGGAGCGGACTCCCGGCTCATCGTACAGCAAAGTACCTTCGTATGGATCGGCGGGCGGTGCATCCATGCGGGGGCCGAAGTAGACGAAGACTCGCGCATCACCGTCCCGACGCTCGACGACAATCGCCGCGGAATCGGGGCCGAGACGCGCGGCATGAACGAGATCTTCCGCGGCGAGTATGCCGACCTGCGCGGTCCACTCGAGCGCGGCGAGTGCTTGGTCGAGTGGCAGTCCCACCGCGTCGTCGTAGGCGATCAGACGCGGCGCTTCACCGGCGCGCAAGAAGAAATGCGCGAGCGCCTCGGCGCGATCTTCAAACGTCCGCATAACGCGGGAGGTTGCGGGCGCGGGCATTTGAGGATAATAACGGACCAGGAATTCAACTGTTAGAGGAGTCGTTTGGAGATGCTCGCTGGAATCGTGATGGTGATCACCGCCGTAGCGCACCCGCTCGGGGCGCAGGACACGACGCACAAGGACAGCGTGCCCGTGATCCCTGTGGCCGCGCCGGCTCCTCCCCCGCCCGTTCCGCCCCAGTCGCCGGTGCCGCCCGCAGCCCCCGCGCCGACACTCGAGCAGACGCGCTATATGGAGGGGCTGAAGACCGCAACACGCGGCATCGCCCAGCTGCGGGACGGATTGAACCGCGTGACGCGCACCCAGCAGGCCGATTCGGTGACCCGCCTCCACGCCGCCCGCCGCCTCGGCGGCCTGTGCACCAGCGCCCGCTCGTTCATTTTGAGCGGCCGGCCCAAGATGGCGCCGGCGGCCTATACCGATTCGTTGCGCATCCTCGCCAAGCAGTTGACGACTCGGCTCGATTCACTGAACGCGGCGCTGCCGGCATGTGAGAAGGGCGCGGGTCGGGATCCCACGGTGACGACCGGCTTGACGAAGAAACTGGCCGCCTACGATGACGCCTTGCTCGCCTTCAAGAACGCACAAGCCGCGTTGAATAAGCCCGACAGCACCAAGACAGTCAGCCAACAGTAGACCAGTAAGGCGCGGCTACAATAGTTTAGTTGCTGCCCGCCTGCCATTGCCGCAGCAGGTCCGCGACGGCTTGGCGCGTATCGGGGAATTTGAGTCCCGAACCGACAGACTGAAGTCGTGGCTGACCCATGGCCCGCGGCAGCGAGAAGCGGAACGCCTCCAGCGCCCATCGCCGCACGTAGCTCCGGTCGTCGTCCAGGTGCTTCACCAGCAGATCAAGGGCGCGACTACTGCCACGGGCGCCAAGTGCCGCGAGGACATGCAACGCGAAACGATCCTGTCCGGCGCGTGCCTCAACCGAGTCGATCAATGCCGTGTCCCCGCTCGCCGCGATCATGCGGTAGGCGGCGATCTGGATCGCGTCGCGGTACGCGGGCCTCGCTAGCGCCTGCAGCACGATGGCCCGTCGATTGGCGGTATCGGTGAGGGCCATGGCCGTCACCGCCGCCGCCCGGACGACGTCGCTCGAATCGCTGGTCCAGGCTCGGCGGGCGAGTGCGGCGGCCTGTGAACCGCCCAGGCCGCCGAGTGCCTCGATCGCGGCGGCGCGGACTTGCGCCGAGGTATCCGTGGTCGCCGCCTCGAGCGGCGCCAGCGCCACTGCCTGTGGGAAGGTCGCGAGTGCTCCGATTGCCGCGGCGCGCACGAGGAAGTAGTCGGCGCTGGTCGCCGCCTGGGCGAGTGCCGCACCCGCCGCGGCGTCCCTGGGACGCTGGCTCAGCTGTGCGATGACCCAGTGTCGATTCCACAGGTTCGGATCACGCTGGAGCTGCGTTGCGAGCCAGGTTGTGGGTTGGTCGAAGCTCAGCTGCTTGAGGATCGCGTTCCCGTCATCGAAAACCACCATGGTGGGGGCGGTTTTCACATCCCGAACCACGATCGTGTCCTGTCGTCGCGTTAACTGGGCGCGTGCAGTCACGTCACCAGCCGCCGTGCCAACGCGTATCGTCACCGGCATGCGAAACACTGCAGGCGTCGTGTAGCGTACGCCGCTGCTGTCTGCCTTGGAGGAATCCTGCTGCACCTGCTGGGCGACGAGCGTTACAGTGGACGTGCTCGAGTCGTATCGCGCCGCAACCGAGAACTCCGGATAGCCCGCCTGATAGATCCACTGATCCCAAAACCAATCGAGGTTCTCGCCCGTCGCGTCGAGCACCGCCTGGCGGAGGTCGTCGGTGGTCGCGTTGTCGAGGGCATGGTCAACCAGATAACGGTTGACCGACGCCCAGAAGCGTTGCTCGCCGAGGTACTGCTTCAGCATCTGGAGGACGAGCGCGCCCTTGGGATAGATGTTGTTGGAGGCGAGTGCCGCCAGCGGCATACGTCGATCGTGGTCGATCTGCGTGAATTGGTTGTACTCGTCGAGGTAATAGTCTTCTTCCGCCCGGGCGCCCAGTCTGCGGGCCCAGTATTGCCCGGGCATGAACTCAGCGAACCCCTCATTGAGCCACATGTTGGCCCAGTTCTCGGTCGTGACGTAGTCGCCGAACCACTGGTGTGCGAGCTCGTGGGGAATGAGGATCCACTGGAACCACGGCCTGTCCTGGTAGTCGCGCGCTCGCGGGAGCCAATCGACGAGGGTTGTGGCGCTGACGTTTTCCATTCCGCCAAAGAAGTCGGCGACCGTCGTCTGCGCGTACTTGGCCCAGGGATAGGTGACACCCGTGAGACGTGAATACGTGTCGATCATGTCCGGCGTCGGCTTGAACAATGGGCGCGCTAGGGCTGAGTCCTCATGGTAGACGTAGTAGTCGACTGGTGTGGTGCGCCACGTGTCGTGAATCCTGGCGAGCGGCGCGACGATGATCGAGACGAGATAGGTTGCGCTCGGCTTGTCCTGCAGCCAGTCGAGAGTGCGTGACCCGTCCTTGGCAGTGACGTCGGAGACCAGCCGGCCGTTGGAAACACAGGTCATCCCCTTGGGGACAGTCGCCACGACTTCCCATGTCATCTTGTCGTTGGGAAAGTCATAGGTGGGAAACCACAGGTGATTGTTGTCGTCCTCTCCCTGGCTCCAGACTTGGCGAGGACGGTGGGCACGGCCCTCCGGATTGATGAACGTTAGGCCGCCGCCGTTCGTGACAACGCCATGGTAGGTGACCCTGAATCGTGCCGTATCGCCGAAGCCGATCGCCTTCGGCAAGAACACGACCAGCGTGTCACCATGACGAGCCGTACGAAGGTTGCCCCCGCCCCCCGCCGTGACCGTGCGAATCTGGAGTTTGGCACCCGCGTCCAGAATCACGGAATCGAGGCCTGGCCGGCGCGCGACGAGCGTAGTCGTCACTCGCCCGTCTAACGAGGTCGAATCCCAATCGAAGTTCGAAACCTCGATCCGCTGGTGGATCAGGTCGTAGTCATGCGACCGGGTGTAGTGGTCATTGGCGATTCGTTCGGTGTTGGTCTGCGCGGTGAGCGGAGCGCCTGCCCAGCAGGCCGCCAGCAGCACGTGGATAAGGCGCATCGTTTTCCTCATATCGAGGTGGGCCCGGAATCTATCTGCGGGCTGCATCGTTGATTGGTGCTGTGATACTGTCGCTATGCTGCCTGTAAGACTTATCGGCAGGCCTGATTGACAGGCCCCTGCGGGTTCCATACTTTTGCCCGCGGTTCAAGCATACGTGGCACCGTCACTGGCTGTCTGCGCTTCCGCGAGGACCATATGTCTCGCGGATTTTTGCTTTGAGCCCGCCCAATGCCGCGGTGGCGTGGGTCGTTCCAGTCCGGGGCAGTGCCCCATTGTGCAGAGGTTAGAACAGTATGGCTAAGGGTAAGGTGAAGTGGTTTAACGACGCGAAGGGCTTTGGCTTTATCGCGCAGGAGTCGGGTCCGGACGTGTTCGTCCACTTCACAGCGATCCAGGCTGAGGGCTTCCGCAGCCTCGCCGAGGGCGACAACGTGGAGTTCGACGTCGCTCAGGGTCCAAAAGGTCTGCAGGCGCAGAACGTTCGGAAGGTCTGAGCGCTCCCCTCAGGGAAACGGGCCCGGGTCACACCGGGCCCGTTTGCTTTTCATATATTGGCGAATGACCCCACTACTCCTTCTTCTGCTAGTGGTCCAGGCAGCCCCCGGTGCGCCTCCGCCCCCACCGCCGGCCCCCGCACCGGGTGCGGCGCCTTCCGCCACCGCGAAGCCTGCCGTTGAGGCGTTTAGCTATCGCGGCTTTGCGCCTGGGATGCCGTACCGCGATTTCGCCACCAAGGCGCGGGCGATGGCAAGACCCAAGGAGATTCTCGGCTGCCAAACGATGAAGAGCACCGCTCAGGTGATGGACTGCGGCGTACGGGTTCGCGATCCCTCCGACAGCGCCGCGTTCTATCTCAGCGCCAATGTGATCGAGGGTCGAACGTCAGTGATCTCGTTCATCGATTCGGGCAAGGTGTCACTGGTCAAGCAACGGCAGAACGCCATGCGCAAGCAGCTGGGGAATCCCACGCGGCGCGAGCGCAGCATGTGGGAGTGGACCAATGGCCAGCGCTTTATTCGCCTCAACTGGCGAGGGGGGCAGGATTGGCGGGTGGTGTCGATCACACTCAACGACCGCGATGTGATGAACCGGATCGCGAGCTACGTTCCGCCGCCGAAATCGAAACCGCGTAAGCCGTGAGCGGTGCGGCGGACGCCTCAGATCCAGCCGCACGTTTCACATTGTAGCATTCACGAGTTCTTCCGCAAGCTTCCCGATTCCCTGAGCTCCGACAAGCTGATCCATCCAGCGAGGCGGCAGCGCCGTCTCTCCATGACGCGCGCCGAGCAGCGCACCTGCGACGGCCGCATTGGTGTCGGTGTCCCCACCCGCTTGCGCCAGGTGGATGAGCGATTCTTCGAGCGTGCGATCGTGCGCGACGAACCAGAACGCGATTTCGACACAGTGAACGACGTATCCCGTCTCGCCCGCCCGCGTGATCGGAAGATCGCTTTCCCCCTCCCGCGGCACGCGATGGATGGCGTCGCGCAGCACGCGGGGCGCACGATCGCCGATCCGGTGCAAGACTTCCTCGATGAAATAGATGTTGCCGTGCAGCAGCTCCCGCGCGGCGAGGTTGACCGCCGCCGCCGCCCACGTGCACCGCTCGTCGGCATGGGTGATCGCCGCCTGCTGCGTCGAGACCCGAATCAGCCGATCGACATCGTCGTGGTAGCGCAATGCAACCGGGACGCACCGCATGACGCTCCCGTTCCCCGCCGAACGGCCCGGACTCTCCTGATGCGCCAGGCGACCGGCCTCGAACGGCTCTTTCCCGCGATCGATCAGGGTGAGCGCGCGTTTGGTCGTCCAGCCGATGCCCCGACCGTCGACCTTCATCCATTTCACCCAGCGGTGCGCCACGTCGGTCGCGTCAAACCCCTTCGCCGCGAGCAGCGACTCGCCGAGCAGCAGCGCCATTGCCGCGTCATCATCGTAGGGAGAGTTCTTGGGTGGGGGTGCGAGGTCGTGCAGGCCATTCGGGAAGGCCTTCCGGATCGCCTCCGATCCCATGCCCTCCGTCGGGACACCCAGCTGATTGCCGGCAACCAGGCCCAGCAACGCGCCTCGAGCGCGGGAGACGAGCTGTGGGTCCATTGGCTCACAAATTAATGGGAATCGTTCTGGCCGTGGCCGGCACCTATCTCGTCATCCTGCTCGTGCTGTGGACGATGCAGGAGCGGATCACGTTCCCCGCCCCGAAAGCACCGGTACCGGATCCGGTACAGACACTCGGTTACGGTGAACGCATCGAGTTGAAGATGCAGGATGGGACGAACCTGGTTGGCTGGTACGTGTCGCCGGCGCCCGCGCCTCAATCCGCCGCCTCCCGCCGTGCCCCGCCTTTTCCCGCACTGCTCTGGTTTTACGGCAACGGCGAAACAATCGCAGCTATTTGGCCGATCATCCGCGACTTCCGTCCGCCCACCGCGGCGCTGCTGGTGCTCGATTATCCCGGCTACGGTGGGAGCGGCGGCCGCACGACAGAAGCCGGACTCTATGAAGCGGCAGACGTCGGCTATCGGGAGCTCACACGGCGAGCGGAGGTCGACCCCCATCGCATCTACGTGTACGGGCGCTCCCTGGGCAGCGCCGCCGCAACGCATGTCGCGGCGACGCACGAAGTGGCGGGCATGATCCTCGAATCACCCTTCACCAGCGCGCGCGCGATGGCTGCGCGGCACTACGCCATCTTTCCCAAAGCGCTGGTGCGATTGCGGTTGGATAACCTGGGCAGGATCGAGAACATCCGCTGCCCCACGCTCATTTTCCACGGCACCGCTGACAAACTCGTGCCCATGGAAATGGGAAAGGAGCTGGCCGCGGCGGCCGGTGGCCCGGTGGAATTCGTGATGATCGAGGGAGCAGGACATAACGACACGTACGACATGGGGGCAAAAGCCTACCGCGAGAAGATGGCCGCCTTCGTCAAATAACCACGACCGGCTGAAGCTGGTCTTTCTCCTCCTCGAAGATCCGCTGGGCCTCATCGAGTGCCCGAATCACCCCAGGCTCTTCTGGATCGGGGAATTTGCTGCTCGCGGCTACCCGGCCGGTGAGTTTACGAACTCCCACCAGCGCGCGCGTGACCTCGCACCTTCCCAGATCTCGATCGGTGTGGCCGGCGACGAGCAGCTCCTCATATAGAGGAAGAGCGGCCGGATCGCCCAAGACGTACAGCGACTCGAGGATCTTCGGGGCGAGAAAGCGGCGTAGCATCTCGTCGCCGCGAATCCGCTGGAACAGCGCAATCACGTACGGCGCCTGCCCCGGGTAGTAGCGGGCGGCTTCAACCGCCGCCGCGACGAACGCGTGGTGGGCGCCCGGCGTCTGCAGATAGCGGGCGAACAACGGCCACGCTTCCTTGGGATGTCGCTCGGCAAGCGCCAGGAACGCGAAGTAGCGCCGGCCCACTGGGGCCTGGGTGTCAGCGATGACGGTTCGCAGTCCCGCAACCCCCCAACGCGCGCCGACGAGCGCAGCGGCGGCGGCGTGCTGCCAGCGTTCCAGCTCAGGAACACGGAAGGTGACGATGTGCGGATCGAGGAACGCGCGGCATCGTTCCAGGACGGCGAGCAACCGCCGGTCCAGCTCCGCGAGCGCGGGTTCGAGCTTCTCAGTGTTGGCGCGCCGCGCCAACGCGAGCGCCTCCCACCCCAATTGCCCGAGATTCAACTCTTCCCACAGAGTGTCCAGCTCGGTGGCGTCTCGCGCGGTGAGCAGACGCTCGAGTGCCGCGGTGAATCCACACAAACGCTGAATCACACTCATGCTGAAATGTGGAAAGCGCGTGGATATTGCGCTATCCCATGGGCAACCTTAACCTTGCCCGCACTCTTCCTCTCCACACCAGGAGGACAGTTTTGCGCAGGCTCGTCGCCGCGGCGTTGGTACTCACGGCCTGTGGACGCGCTGACAAAAGCCCCATTGTTCTCGGGTTGGCCGGCCCCTTTTCACAGCCCCGTGGGGTTTCGATGCGTCATGCCGCCGAGCTGGCGGTGAAGGAAGTCAACGCCCGGGGCGGGATTCGAGGCCGGGCACTCGCCCTCCGTGTGTTGGATGACAGCGGGCGACCCGAGGTGGCCATTCGCATCGCGCAACAGCTTGTACAGGACCCGGCAGTCGTCGGAGTGATTGGTCATCTCACTTCCAGCGCGTCCCTGGCCGCCGGCCGTGTGTATGGAGAGGCTCGGCGCCCGGTGGCCATGATATCGCCCTCCGCTTCGAGTCCCGATCTCTCGGGAGTCAACCCATACATGTTCCGCGTCTGCCCGAGCGACCTGAATCACGGGATCCAGCTCGCCCGCTACGCCCGGCAGGTGCTGAGAGCCCGCAGAGTGGGCGTCATCTATCTGGACGACGACTATGGGCGCGGTCTGCGGGCCAGTTTCGCCGCCGAATTCAAGAGACTGGGGGGGGCCGGGGAAATCGTGGAAGAAGATCCGATGCTTGCTACCACGCCGAGCGTCGAGCCTTACCTGTCCCGCATGAGGCAGCAGGGTGGCGTGGACGCGATCATGCTCGCCACCGACCGAGGCGGGGCGGAGCTGGCGCTGAGCGAGATGGCGCGAATCGGCGTGCATTGGGCTCCGCTGGGTGGCGACGCCCTGAGCGGCATCGAGACCGCGGGCCCGCTCGCTGAGGGGCTCAGGATGTCGGTCGCGTATCTCGTCGATCAATCGGGCGACCGCAATGCCCAGTTTGTTGCCGCCTACGCGCATGCTTATCCCGGCGAGCGCCCCGATCATCGCGGGGCCGCCGCTTACGACATCGTTCAATTACTGGCGGGCGTGCTGACCGAAACCGGAGCCGATCGGCGTGCCATTCGCGACCGACTGGCGCGTATTGGGGGAAGCCTCCCGGCGTTTGAAGGCGTGACCGGCTCGATCGCCTTTGACGCTCGCGGTGACGTGCCGGCGAAACCGGTCGTCATCGGCGTGGTGCACGCGGGAAAGCTGGCGCCAGAGACTCAGTGATGACCATCCGTTGGCGCATCATCCTCGGTCTGTCCGGGCTGCTCGCCGGCCTCGTGGTCGCGGCGGTGGTCGGGGTGACCTCGCTCGGCACACTGCGGCGCTCGCTGGAAACGGAGATCGAGAGCCTGCGCTCGTCGAGCGAAGTCGGGAGCGGTCTCGTTACGGCGGTGTTCGATGAAATCCGCCTGGGCGAGCAGTATGCGACGCAGCGCGGTGGGCGCGGCGCGCGCGAGGAGTTCCAAACCGCGGTCGATCAAGCGTTCAAGTACCAGAAACAGCTGGACGCCTTGCCGGGCCTGTCTGAGGCCGATCGGATCACGGTCAGCCGCATCAAACAAGTGCAGTCGACCATCCATGTCGATTACTCACTGGCCCATGCGGTACTCGATCTCGGCCGGACGAGCGAGGCACAGGCGCTCTCGGGCGCCGTCCGCGCTCCCGTGAGCGAGCTGAATCGGCTGGCCCGCGAGCTGTCCGCGCGGCAATCGGAGAAGGCGGCCGCCGCGGGCCAGCGCCTGGGAGGACTCGCGCGCCAGCGCGAGATCGCGCTGTGGCTCGTGTTGATCGCGACGGCGATCGTCGGCGTGATGGTCGGCGTGTTCACGCTGCGCTGGGTCGAAGGGCCCCTGGTCCGGCTCGTGACGGCGGCCGAGCGCTTCGGCAGCGGCGATCTGCGCCCCGTGACCACAGGACAGATGCCGCGCGAGTTCGAGGTGCTGGCGGACGCGATGCGGCGTATGGGTGAGCGGCTACGCGGCATCGTCATGGAGGTCGTAGGCTCGGCCGACCGAATCGCGACGGCCGCGAGCGATCTCTCGTCGGTCAGTGAGGAGTTGGCGGCGTCGTCGAGCCAGGTCTCTTCGGCGATGCTCGACATCTCCACCGGCGCCGACCATCAACGAATACCTTGCTCGACGTCCGCGAAGTGGTCCGCACCACCGGGACGGAAGTGACGCATCTCGCCGAACAGAGCGCCGCGATCGACGACTTCGTGGACCTGATCAAGCGGATCTCCTCGCAGACCAATCTGCTCGCGCTAAACGCGGCCATCGAAGCCGCGCGTGCCGGTGAGCATGGCCGCGGGTTCGCGGTGGTGGCGGAAGAAGTCCGCCAGCTCGCCGACGAATCGGCGCGCGCGGCGGAAGACGTGGCGCGGACGACGCGCGTGATCCGCGAGCAGGTCGAGGAAGTCACGGCGACAATGGCGGTCGGGCAGGCGAAGGTGCGTGGCATCGAGTCGGTGGCCGAGGGCGCGGCTCGTGGGCTGACGGAAATCGTCGCCGCCATCGAACAGGTCGAGCAGGCGGCAAGTCGGGTCACGCACGCCGCTCAGGAGAACCGCGACGTCACCGAGCAGCTGGGGGCGCAGGCCCAGCTGGTGGTGAGTCGCGCCGTTTCACACGCGTCGAGCGCGGAGCAGGTCACCGCGGCAACGGAGCAACAGGGAGCATCGACCCAGCAAATGGCAGCGGCCGCCGGCGATCTGCTCCAGGCGGCCGAGAAACTGCGCGGGTTGGTCCGCGGCTTCCGAGTCTAGCGTTTCCTCTTTTTTGCCGGCGCCTTCTTCACCGCGACCGGCTTCTTCTTCCGCAGCCCCTCCTGTACCTCCCCCAGCACGCGGTCGCCTTCGTCGGGGCCTATCAGGCCACGACGCACGGCATAGCGGACGAGCTCTTCGGCATCGTCGGATGTAAAGTCGGCCAGGCCCGCCGCCGCCCGCATCGCCTTGATGAGCGCGTCCGCAACCGGACTGCGCAGCACGCTGGCGATGCCGGGGAGGGCTTCGAGCAACGACGAGATCTGGGAACCACCGAGTTCGGCTGGCATCAAGGGGTGGTTAAAGGTCGCGCCAAGCTATACGAACCACCCCGGGGTCGTCAAGAATTGCGGCGGGCGATGGTCACATCCGACTGGGTCAGGAGCTCGCCGATCACCTTGCGGGTCCGGGGGTCGAGCGGGAGCTCAAAATGCACATCCAGCCGGTACTCGGCGCGGTCGGCACCCTGCCCGGTGAGGGTGAAGCCCCGACGTGAGGGGGTGACGGCGTCGATCTCGATCTCCGCAACCGACTGAAAAGCCGGGCGATCCATGGCAACCTCCTGTTGCGGTGAGAGATAGCCCCGGGGGGAAGGGCGTCAAGAGCCGGTCTTATGTACATTTCGTGCCGGAGGGGAGTCGCCGTGGGCAGACGCGGGATCAAGGAGTATCGGGCGCCCGAAGCGCTGGCGCTCATAGCCGCAGACCGGGCGCATGAGCCTCTCGTGTGTCCATCCTGCGGAACACGTACCATCCAACGCTCGCCCCGCCGCCGCCCGTTTCGCCCCGGTGAGTTACTGACTCCGGAGCGGATCAACCTGTCATGCGCCGCGTGCAGCCGGCATGCCTCTTATATCACGCGGGAGCTGGAGCCGCCGCGCGACGCGACCATGGATCCGCGGAGCGCATAAACGAACCGCCTGGAGTATCGGGGGAATCAGCGTGGCTGGTGACGCGATACAGATGATGGGCACCGTGACGGAGGTGCTCCCCAACACGACGTTCCGCGTAAAGCTCGAAAATGGTCATGACGTGCTTGCCTACGTCAGCGGCAAGATGCGCAAGAATTACATCCGGATCCTGCAAGGGGACCGCGTGGCGGTGGACTTGTCGCCCTACGATCTGACTCGAGGACGGATTACCTATCGATACAAATGAAGCGGCAAGCCGTTAGCCTCCTTTAAGATGGGTGTCGGAACAACCGGTTCCAGCGAACTCGGAACGGATTCATCGCCACACTCATATAGATAACGAGCGGTTTCCCCCGGATGTGAGCGCGCGGTAGAAACCCCCAAAAACGGCTGTCGTACGACTCGTCCCGGTTGTCGCCCATCACCCAGTAGTGCTGCGCCGGTATGACGATCGGTCCCCAATCGTGCGTGTTCGGATGGTAGTGCCCCGGATCCTTCCCGACGTACTGCGGCAACTGGAGAGCTCTGATCTGGGCGCGGTACTGATCGTCGGGAGGAGGTATCAGCGCGGTGTGGAGCGCGTACGACTCGTCGAGGCGCTGCCCGTTGCGGATCACTGTATCGTGCACCATCTGCAGCGTGTCGCCCGGGACGCCGATGACCCGCTTGACGATGTTCAGGTTGGGCGTCGAGTCCTCTACCGACCGAAACACCACGATTTCCTGTCGCTCGGGCGCGCGGACTGCCGGCAGCCGGCAACAGTGGAGGTGGACCAGCGGAATCTCCAGCTCGCCACCAAACGTCACCTTGTTCACGAAGAGGAAGTCACCGGTCAGCAGCGTGTTCTCCATGCTCGCCGACGGAATGCGGAACGCCTCGACGAGATACGACCGCAGGACGATCCAGATCAGCACCGCCGACCCGAGCGCTTTAGCCCACGCAATCAACTCCTCCTTGAGAGTCTTCGGAGGACTCTCTGAAACGTTGGTCGACGTTCGTGAAGGTTCTGGGCGACTCACGGGTGCTCGACCCAGTCGGCGATGAAGATGTTCGTCTCTCCCTGGACCTTGCCGTGGCGATTCGATGCCCACACGAGCTGGCGGCCGTCGGGAGAAAACATCGGGAACGCGTCGAACTCGGAGCTCGTGGTGATCTGTTCCAGCCCCGAGCCGTCGAGATTCATGAGATACAGATCGAAGTTGCGGGAACGCGGATTCCTGTAGTTCGACGCGAAGATGATGCGGCGCCCGTCGGGGTGGAAATACGGCGCGAAGCTCGCGCCGCCCAGATTCGTCACCTGCCGCTGATGGGATCCGTCCTCGTCCATTACCCAGATCTCCATGCGGACCGGCCGGACCAAGTTCTGTCCAATCAACGTCTTATAATCGGCGGAATCGGCAGCAGTCTGCGGATGCCACGCGCGATAGACGATGTGCTTGCCATCCGGCGAGAAGAAGGGGCCGCCGTCGTAGCCGAGCGTGTGCGTAAGGCGTTTGAGATGAGTTCCATCGACGTGCATCGTGTAGATGTCGAGATCGCCGTCGCGCAGCGACGTAAAGACGATGGTCGTGCCGTCCGGCGACAGCGTCCCTTCGGCGTCGTACTGGGGATTATTCGTAAGCCGGCGCGCACCCTGACCATCGGCGCTCGCGACGTAGATGTCGTAATCGTACAGCGCCCAGACGTAGCCTTTGGAGTAATCGGGACGCGGGGGGCAGGCAGCACCGCCGTGCTCGGTACTGGCGTAAAAAATCCGCCGATCGCCATCGAAGAAGTACCCGCACGTGGTGCGACCCTTGCCGCCCGAGACGCGATGCAGGCCCGACCCATCGATGTGCATGATGTACTGCTGATCGCAGCCCGTGTCGGCTTCCTGCCGCTGAAAAATCAGCTGCTGGCCCGAACGCGCGAAATACGCCTCGGCGTTCTGGCCGCCGAAGGTCAGCTGGCGAACGTTGCGGAGATGGATTTCGCCCGAATCGGCGGGGACGTTCAGTGCCTGCAGCAGTGCGAAAAGCACGGTTACGAGCATTGGACTGGCAAGGTAGACGTGAACGGGGTCACTGGCAATCAGCGCTGGCGTTGGTGTTAGATTATCCGCTCCCATGAGTAACCCGCAGTCACCCAAGCCACCGCGCCAGCCTTTGATGGACCCGCTCGGTCAGCTGTGCGCCGATGGGAAACAGGCCGCTGAGTACTTGTGGCAAGTCCCGAAGGACGCGGCTGTCCGGCAGAAGATCCTCGAAATCTTGTCGCAGATCGGAACCGCGAGCGCGAAACAAGGTCGCACGGAGATGCCAAGGCTCGCGGAAGAGCTGAAGATCGCCGCGCAGGCGACACCCTCGCCGCAACAGGTGGAGGTTTTGGTCGACGGATTCGACCGCCTTACCAAGCTGTGGCAAGCCGCCAAGTCCGGCCTACTATGACCGAAACCGTCGCTCGCGTCGAGCTCGATCAACTCTGCATCAATACCATCCGCACGCTCGCCATGGACGCGGTGCAGCAGGCCGACTCCGGCCACGCGGGCACCGCGATGGCGCTGGCCCCGCTCGCGTACGTCCTGTGGCAGCGACATCTCAAATACAATCCCGCGAATCCCAACTGGCTCGATCGGGACCGTTTCGTGCTCTCCGCGGGGCATGCGTGCATGCTGCTGTACAGCGTGCTCTACCTCACCGGGTACGATCTCACGCTCGACGACATCAAGCAGTTTCGCCAATGGTCGAGCCGCACGCCGGGGCACGCCGAGCACGGCGTCACGCCAGGCGTCGAAGCCACGACGGGCCCACTTGGCCAGGGCGTCGGCAACGCGCTCGGGATGGCGATCGCCGAAGCGGAGCTCGCGTCGCTGTTCAACCGCCCCGGCCATGAGATCGTCGATCACCACACGTACTTCCTCGCCTCTGATGGCGACCTGATGGAGGGCATCTCCCACGAGGCCTGCTCGCTTGCGGGACATCTCAAGCTCGGCAAGCTGATCGGGTTCTACGACGACAACCGCATCACGATCGACGGTTCGACCGACCTCGCCTTCTCGGACGACACGGCGAAGCGGTTCGAGGCGTACGGCTGGCACGTTCAGCGCATCGCGGATGGGAACGATCTCGAGGCAATCGATGCGGCGATAACGGCGGCGAAGCGGGCCACCGATCGGCCATCGCTCATCATCGTGCGGACGCACATCGCGTGGGGCAGTCCAAACAAGCAGGACACTGCTGAGGCTCATGGCGCCCCGCTGGGCGCCGACGAAGTCCGGGCGACGAAGCAGAACCTTGGCTGGCCGTCGCTCGAGCCGTTCTATGTGCCGGACGAGGCGCTGGACGTTTGGCATCGCGCCAAGGATCGCGGCGCACGGCTCGAAGCGGACTGGAAAAAGAAATGGGATGCCTACCGCTCTGCGCACAAAGACCTTGCCGGCGAGCTGGATCGGCGTCTGGCCGGCAAGGTGTCGGAAGGGTGGGATGCGGCGCTGCCGGTCTTCGGCCCGAAAGATGCGCAAGCTACCAGGGCCGCCTCAGGCAAAGTGCTGAACGCGATTGCCGCCAAGCTGCCGGAGCTGATCGGCGGCTCGGCCGATCTCACGGGATCGAACAACACCGAGATCAAGAGCGGCGGTGTGTTCGCGGCGGGCTCGCATGTGGGCCGCAATTTCCACTTCGGGATCCGCGAGCACGCGATGGGCGCGGCGCTCAACGGCATCGCGCTGCATCGCGGCTTCATCCCGTTCGGCGGGACATTCCTGATCTTTTCCGATTACATGCGTCCGTCGATTCGGCTGGCCGCGCTGACGCATCTGAAGCCGATCTACGTATTCACCCACGACTCGATCGGCCTGGGCGAAGACGGCCCCACGCATCAGCCGATCGAGCAGCTCGCCGCGCTGCGAGCCATTCCCAACATGACGGTGATCCGCCCCTCGGATCCGACGGAAGTCGTTGAGGCGTGGCGCGCCGCCATTCTCCACAAGAATGGACCGGTAGCGCTGGTGCTGACGCGGCAGAAAGTCGCCGTTGTGGACCGGGCCAAATACTCCGCGGCGACAGGGCTGCACAAGGGTGGCTACGTGCTGGCGGGGGCTGATAATCCTGATGTGTTGCTCATGGCGAGCGGCTCGGAGGTCGATTTGGTGCTGGGCGCCTACGAAAGGCTGAAGGCTGATGGCCGGCGGCCCGTGGCCGTCTCAATGCCGTGCCTCGAGTTCTTCGATCGGCAGCCGCAGGGCTACCGCGATAGCGTGCTTCCGCCCGACGTGCCGCGCATCGCGGTCGAGGCTGCCTCCCCCCAATCCTGGTACCGGTGGGTGGGCGACAACGGCGTCGTTATCGGATTGGAACGGTTCGGCGCGTCGGCGCCCTACCAGCGTGTGTATCAGGAGCTCGGCCTGACTGTCGATCGCGTGGTAGACGCCGCGCGAAATCTCCGCTAGTTTTTTG
>WNGO01000537.1_pt2 | contig 23354 bp, 24 predicted proteins | sample 5400511 | NCBI WGS metagenome assembly WNGO01 (sample SAMN13153380, study PRJNA577476) | soil metagenome | isolation source: 20 cm soil or saprolite under Garry oak tree replicate 2 | place: USA:California | collected 2016-06-15 | reverse complement strand
TCCACTTCCGAAATCTTGGCATTAATAGAAGAAGGACGACGAAGAGTGCGACCGGGATGCGCTTGGAGACCGAACACGACGCATTGGTGAATTAGAATTGATGTAAATTAACTGGACAGCCAAACATTAGTTGGCTAGACTTTGGGCATGCTCGAGATGACTCCCGAGGTGGTCGACAAGGGCTTCCTTCTCACCAGCCTGCGCCACTTCATCGACGGCCTTGAGCTCGACTTCGCCCGCTACGCGGCGGAGTTTGACCAGAACAAGCAATGGACCATCGCGCCAACCATCAGCTTCGCCGTAACTCCTCCCCATTCCCGGGGAGGTGCCGCCGCAGGCGGCGGAGGGGCTGGACCAGACTAGGTGTCATGACGGTCGCGCGGAGGTCTCGTCGGTTCTCGGCCGAACGCCTGGAGCGCGTCGCACGCCGGCTGATGAATGCCTCTCCCCTCTGCTCCCTGGCGACCGTGTCGCCGCGCGGTCGCGCGCACGTCAACCACATGTACTTCGCGTGGGGCGATCGCTTCGCGATCTACTGGATCTCCGATCGCGACTCGCTCCATTCGCGGAATCTGGTGCGCAACAGCTCAGCGGCGATGACGATCTATGCCTCGAACCAGGTGTGGGGCCGGCCGGATCGCGGGATCCAGCTCTTCGGCTCCGCGCGGGAAACCACCGCCCCCGAGGCTGCGCGCGCTTACTCGCGCCGATTCCGGGACTTCGACCCGGAGGAAAACGATCTGCCGTACTACCGATTCGTTCCGCGCTCGGTGAAGCTGTTCGACGAGCGCTCCCTCGCGCCCGGCGCCCTGGTCACCGCTCGCGTCACCCAGGATGGCCTGGCGTGGTGGAAGACGGAGGTCTGGGCCTAGCGCCTCATTGGCGGATGACCGCCGCGGCGCCCTTCCTCAGCACGAACTTCTGGATCTTCCCCGTCGCGGTCTTCGGAAGCTCGGCCACGAAGGTGACCCCATGGGGTGCCTTGAAGTGCGCCAACCGCTCCCTCGTGAAGGCGATGAGCTCGGCCTCGGTCGCAGACGCTCCCGGCTTCAAGACGACATAACCGTAAGGCGCCTCTCCCCACTTCTCGTGAGGGAGACCGACGATGGCGGCCTCCTGGACCGCGGGGTGGCGCAGGAGGACACCCTCCACCTCCAGGCTCGATATGTTCTCGCCGCCGCTGATGATCACGTCCTTGATCCGGTCGCGGATCTCGACGTAGCCATCGGGATGAAGCACCGCTGCGTCGCCGGTATGGAACCAACCGTCTCCCATGACTTTCTTGGTCGCTTCGGGGTCGTTGTAGTAGCCGTCCATGATCACGTTCCCCCGCGCCACGATCTCTCCAAGCGTCGCACCGTCCGCCGGCACGTCTTTCCCACCTTCGTCGACCACACGCAGCTCGCCTGACGTGATCAGCTCGACACCGGTGCGAGCCTTGATGATCCCAAGCTCGGTTGCCCCGAGCTTCTTGTGCTCGGGCCGCGGCTCGCAGATGGTGATGAATGGAGCTGTCTCGGTGAGCCCATAAACCTGGGTCACCTCCCAGCCGAGCTCACCCTCGAGGCGCTCGATCGTGGCCGCCGCGGGTGCCGCTCCGGCGGCGATGACGTGTACACCCTTGGGGACCTCGCCTCGGACGTCTTCTGGAGCGTTGGCGAGGGCAATCAGGACTGTCGGCGCGGCGCAGAGCCAGCCGACCTGCTCCTTGCGGATGAGGTCGAAGACGCGCGCCGGTTCGACCTTCGGCAGGCAGACGTGAGTTCCCCCGACCGCGGTGATGATCCACACGAAAGTCCAGCCGTTGGCGTGAAACATGGGCAGCGTCCAGAGGTAGCGGTCGCCGACTGTGATGTGGAAGTGGACCAGCGTGCCCACGACGTTTGCCCAGGCGTTCCGGTGGGTGATCATGACGCCCTTCGGTTTGGCGGTGGTGCCGCTCGTGTAGTTGATGGTGAGCAGATCGGTCTCTGCGATCTCGGGTCGTGTGAAATCCGGCTTGGCGGCTCCGAGCGCTCGTTCGTACTCCGTCCACCCTTTGCGGCCCCCGGCGCTGCCCAGGCTGATGAAGTGCTCGACGCCGCGAAGCTGATCGCGCACCCCTTCGACCGCATCCACATAATCCGGGTGCACACACAGCACCTTCGCCCCCGAGTGCGAGGTGATGTAGACGAAGTCGTCCGCCGTCAGCCGGTAGTTGATCGGCACCAGGACCGCACCGATCTGCGGCACCGCATAGAACGACTCGAGCTGCTCGTGAGTGTTGGGAGCGATGTAGGCCACGCGGTCGCCTTTGCTCACACCCAGCGATTGCAGCACGGATGACCACCGATCGCAGCGTTCGAAGAACTGCTCGTAGGTGAGGCGAAGGTCGCCGTCGACCACGCCCTCGCGGTCTCCGTAAAGCTTGCGCGCCCGTCTCGCGAAGTCCAGAGGCGTGAGTGGCGTTTCCATCTGCCCCTCCTATGAATTCAGCATGAGGGCGAAGTCAGCCGCCCTGATGCCGCCGACGAACGCGTGGTGCGCCTGTGGCTCGAGCTCCACCGAGCGCTCGTACACAAAGGCATATACGTTGTCCATGTTCCAGTCACCGTAACCCTGGATGCGCAGCCCGTACCGCAGACCTTCGTCTTTCTGGCCCCGCTGGAAGAGGTCGATGGCGCGCGCGTAGATGGCTTTCAGGATTTCGAGCTGCATCGACAGCTCGGCGATCGTCTTGGCATCGCCTTCCTGCTCGACCAGCAGCTCGACCTGGGTTTCGAGGTCGGAGATCTCCTTCTGGTAGTCGTCCACCCCACCCTCCCAGGGTCGAGTGTACTAGTGGATCAAATAGTTGGTCGAGATGGCCGCCGCGATGAGGATCGCGATGATGTTGACGACCTTGATCATGGGGTTGATGGCAGGACCGGCGGTGTCCTTGTTGGGGTCTCCCACGGTGTCGCCGGTGACGGCCGCCTTGTGCGCCTCAGAGCCTTTGCCGCCCAGGTGACCTTCCTCGATGTACTTCTTGGCGTTGTCCCATGCCGCTCCGCCGCTCGTCATCTGAATGGCGAGGAACAGGCCCGTCACGATCGCTCCCAGCAGCATCCCCCCAAGGGCGCGCGGGCCAAGGAGAAAGCCCACCGCGAGAGGGGCGACTACAGGTATGACGCCCGGCAGGATCATCTCGCGCTGCGCCGCGGCAGTCACGATCCGCACGGCGGTTCCGTACTCGGGCCGGCCGGTCCCCTCGAGTATGCCCTTGATGTCGCGGAACTGGCGCCGCACCTCCTGGACGACTAGGCCTCCGGCTCGCCCGACGGCGAGCATCGCGAGGGATCCGAACAGGAACGGCAGGATTCCGCCCAGGAACAGGCCCGCGATGACCAGTGGGTCGGAGAGCTCGAATTTCGTGGGATGGCCGGCGCGCGCCAGCTCCTGCGTGTACGAGGCGAAGAGAACGAGCGCCGCGAGTCCCGCCGAGCCGATCGCGTAGCCCTTGGTCACGGCCTTGGTCGTGTTGCCCACCGCGTCGAGCGGGTCGGTGACGGCGCGCACCTCGCTCGGCAGCTTGGCCATCTCGGCTATGCCACCGGCGTTGTCGGTGATCGGGCCGTACGAGTCGATCGCGACGATGATGCCGGTCATCGAGAGCATCGCAGTGGCCGCGATGGCTATTCCGTACAGGCCGCCCAGCGCGTAGCTGATCAGGATGCCGGTCGCGATGACGATGACCGGCAGCGCGGTCGACATCATGCCGATGGCTTGCCCCGCGATGATGTTCGTCGCGTGGCCGGTCACCGATGCCTTGGCGATGAGGTGGACCGGCCAATAAGCCGTCTCGGTGAAGAACTCGGTGATCGCCACGATCAGCACGGTCACGAGGACGCCGACGAGAGCTGCGAAGAAGAGGTTGTCGGGGTTGCTGACTCCACCACCCGGCTTGAGGTAGCCGTTCGACGTCATGTAGTTGGTGACGAACCAGAAGCCGACGACCGCGATCGCGACGGCGACGAGCAAACCGGCGTACAGCGCGCCCATGATCCATCGCGGGTTGAAGATGCGTACGAAGAAAGAGCCGACGATCGACCCCACGACGCTCACCGCACCGAGAAGCAGCGGGTAGATCACCCACCCCTCCTGGTCCTTGAACAGCAGGGAGCCCAGCAGGATCGCGGCGATCATGGTCACCGCGTAGGTCTCGAACAGGTCTGCCGCCATGCCGGCGCAATCGCCGACGTTGTCGCCGACGTTATCCGCAATGACAGCGGGGTTGCGCGGGTCATCTTCGGGGATGCCCGCCTCGACCTTGCCCACCAGGTCGGCGCCGACGTCGGCGGCCTTGGTGTAGATGCCACCGCCCAACCGGGCGAAGACGGAGACGAGGCTCGCGCCGAATGCGAGGCCAACCAGCACGTCAGGGTCCTTGAAGAGGAGATAAGCGGCGGAAACACCGAGCAAGCCGAGACCAACCACCATGAAACCGGTGACAGCGCCGCCGCGGAACGCAACCTGCAGCGCCTTGTTCAGGCCTCCGCGCGCGGCCTCAGCTGTGCGTACGTTCGCGCGCACGGCGATGTTCATCCCGACGTAGCCGGCGATTGCTGAGAGGACTGCCCCGACGATGTACAGGGCGGCCGTCGTCCAGTTGATGAAGATCCCGATCACGATCGCGATGATCACGCCGATGATGGCGATCACGGTGTACTGGCGGTTCAAATAAGCGGCCGCGCCCTCCTGAATCGCGGCCGCGATCTCGCGCATGCGGTCGTTACCCGTCGGAAGCTGCAGGACCAGGAAGATCAGAACAACCGCAAACGCCACGGCCGCCAGGCCGCCGGCCACGCCAAACCAAGCTGTGTTGGGATCCATTTACCTCCCCTCGTATCGCGTTAGCGGGCCAGGTGCCGCCGGGCGCGCGCAGGCGCAATACCCGCGGAGCGATAGGTTAAAGGAACAGCGGCGATCACCACGAGAGCTCAAAGCCGCCCAGGGTGCCGGTGGCTTCTGACCAGCGCGTGTCCACCCTGTCGACGCGGGCCATCCGGGGGCCTTCCTCGACTGCATGCTTCAGCTGCTCCAGGACCGCCCGCTCACCTTCGGCGACGAGCTCGACCGTGCCGTCATCGTTGTTGCGCACCCATCCGCGAAGGCCCAGCTGCTGCGCCTTGCGCTGGACGAAGTAGCGAAAGCCGACGCCCTGCACATCCCCCCGAACCAACGCGTGCAAGCGCTCCATGCTTGGATCGACGTTAGCAACTGCACCCTCTTCCCCTCGGGGAGAGGGATCTGGGGAGAGGGGGCCTAAGCTTGCCCGGTGCCCCTGTCGAGCATCGTGGCCATCGGAGACGAGCTGGTCGGAGGCTTCACCCTCGACACGAACTCGCACTGGATGGCCGAACGGCTGCGCCTCATGGGCTACCCGGTGAAGCGCGTGACGCAGATCCGCGACAAGCCGCACGAGATCGTCGGCCAGCTGCACCTGGAGCTCGACGATCCGGACGTCACCGACATCTTTCTGAGCGGCGGTCTCGGCCCCACGCCCGACGACCGGACATTCGCCGCGCTGGCGGACGCGTTGGGCAAGGAGCTGGTGATCTGGGAAGAGACCCGAGCGCGGATCGAGCGTCGCGTCCAGCGAATGCACTCGATGGGCCTGCTCGAGTCACCTGACGTGACCGAGGGCAACCTCCGGATGGCGCGCATCCCGGCCGACCCTGCACATGTCTTCCGGAACCGACGCGGGATGGCCCCGGGCACCGTGTACGAAGCAAAAGGCAAGAGGATCTTCGTCCTGCCGGGTGTGCCTCTGGAGATGAAGGGCATCTTCACAGAAGAGCTCGAGCCGCAGTTTCTCGACGCTGGGTCCGCCGCCACCGTGCGCGAGCTCCGCTTCACGTTCGCGGTGGAGGCGCGATTCTATCCGCTGATGCGCGAGCTCGAGGGCACGTTCCCCGACGTGTCGGTTGGCTCGTATCCGAACTTCGAAACCAAAGAACTGGTCATCCGCGTTCTGGGCGCCGATCCGAAACGAGTCGATGAGGCGCTCGATGTGATCAGGAAGCGGGCGCCGGTTTAGGCGCGGAGCTTTCTCTCGAGAAGAGAGCGTTCCGCCGGGTTCTGCGACAGCTCCAGTGCGCGGAGACGCGCTTCGCGAGCGAGCGATCTTTCACCGACTTCGTCCAGCAGCTCGGCTCGTGTCGCGTGGAACAGGTGGTAGCCGTCCAGCGTGATCGCGAGGTCGTTGACCTCGCCCAGGGCGGCCTGCGGGCCGCTCACCCGCGCCAGTGCGACCGCGCGGTTGAGCCTGACCACGGGGGAGTCCGCGATGCGCAGGAGGGTGTCGTACAGCGCGACGATCCGCGACCAGTCCGTCTCGTGCCATGAGCGCGCCTCGGCGTGCACCGCGGCAATCGCGGCCTGGAGCTGGTACGGACCTGGGATGGACATCGCCGCGGCTCGATTCAGGATTTCGATCGCCTGGGCGATCGCCGCCGAGTCCCACATGGCCCGGTCCTGCTCGGGCAGCAGGACGATCTCGCCGTTCGAGTCGAATCGTGCCCGCGCCCGCGCCAGGTGCAGCCTCATCAAGACGATGAGTCCCAGCACCTCGGGCTGCTCGGGCAGCAGTCGGGCGACCAGGCTGGTCAGCCACATCGCATCCTCCGCGAGGTCGCGGCGCGACGCCACCTGAGAGCCCCGGCTCAGGTAACCCTCGTTGAACATCAGATACAGGACCGCGAGCACCGCGTCGATCCGAGGAATCAGCTCGGCGCCCTGCGGCACCCGGTACGGGATGTTCGCTTCCACGATCTTCCGTTTGGCCCGCACGATCCGCTGAGCCATGGTCGGTTCGGACACCAGAAACGCAGCGGCAATCTCCTGGGTGGTGAATCCGGCGACCGCGCGCAGCGTGAGGGCAACCTGGGCCTCCTGGGCCAGCGCCGGGTGGCAGCACGTGAAGATCAGGCGCAGCCGATCGTCCGCCTCGGATGGCTCAGGAGGCACCGTCGAGCGCTCCAGCAGCGCGACTTTCTCCGCATAACGCTGGTCGCGGCGCAGCAGGTCGATGGCGCGGCGCCGCGCCGCAGTCATCAACCATGCGCCCGGGTTGTCCGGGATTCCCTGGGCCGGCCACTTCTCGAGCGCGGCGACCAGGCTGTCCTGGACGACTTCCTCCGCGATGTCGAAGTTGCCGATGAGCCGCAACATCGCGCCGGTGAGCTTGGCGGCCTCTTCGCGGAACACTGCCGTGAGCGCCGCATCTGTGGCTTTCCTTGTCTCGTTCAGGCCCTCATCGTTCCACAGCCGGCCAGACCTCGACTGGCCCGGCGCGCCATGCCTTGGCCATCTCGAGTGCCTCGTCGAGATCCTTGACCTGCACGATGGCAAAGCCTCCGATGATCTCTTTGGACTCGATGAAAGGGCCGTCGGTGACGATGGGCTTGCCGTCCTTGAATCGAACCGTGGTCGCGGTCTGCGGGCCCTTCAACTGCTCGCCGCCAACGATCTTGCCGGCGCGGCTGTACTCCTCGAACCATTGTTCCGCCAGCTTCATGCCGGCGGCCATCTCCTCCGCTGACATGGTGTCGAAGCGTTCCTGGTCATCCATGGTCCCCACGAAAAGCAGCACGTATTTCATTGCAACCTCCTCTATGCACGACGAACGGGGAGGCCACGAATCGACAGCCTCAAGACCCGGTGAACTCGGCCTCCTGCTTGCTCAGGAACGACATGATCCCAATCGCCGCGTCGGTACTCAGCGCGGCCCGGGCAAAGTTCTGCGACTCGATCTCCAGCGCTTCGTCCAGCCGCAGGTCGTAGCCGCGCCGAACGGCGTCCTTGATCATCGCGATGGCGAATGTCGCCGCTTTGGCCAGCTTGCCCGCCAGCTCGTCGACCGCCCGTGGAAATTCTTCAGGCGTGACGGCTCTGTCGACCCAGCCCACCGCCTCGGCCTCCGTCGCCGAAAGCCTCGTCGATTCGATCAGGTAGCGCGTCGCGCGCGCCCTGCCGATCAGGCGAGGCAATCGCTGGGTGCCGCCTGCGCCGGGGATGATGCCGAGCGAGGATTCCGTCTGGCCGATCCGCGAGCGGCCGTCCTCGACCATGACCCGAAAGTCGCAGCACAAGGTCAGCTCGCTGCCGCCGCCGAGGGCATGCCCGTTGATCGCCGCGATCACGGGCTTGGGGCATCGCTCGATCGCGTTGAAGTGGTGATTCATGCGGCGCATAAAGAGCGCGATCTGGTCGACCGCGTCGGGCGCTTCGCGGTCGATGCCGGCAAGCGAGGTCAGGTCCGCGCCGACACTGAAGTATCTCTCGTAGTCGCTGGCCAGGACGACCACGCGAACTGAGGCTTCCTTGCCAAGCGCGTCGAAGGCCGCCGCCAGCTCCTGCATCAGGTCCTCGGCGATCGCGTTGTTGCCCTTGCGCCGCATCACGACACGGGCGATCGCACCTTCGCGTCGGATGTCGACCAGCTCGCCCATCTCGTTACGCCGTGAACAGAGGGATGCCGCCGGCGACCTCGATCACCGCGCCGGTGATGTAGCCCGCTTCCTCCGTGCACAAAAACGCGATCGTGTTCGCGATGTCCTCCGGCTGACCGAAGCGCTTGAAAACTGTCCGCGACTTGAACCGTTCGTACATCGGGTTGTTCGCGGCGGCCGCTTTGCCTGCCTCCGACTCGATGATCCCCGGCGCGATCGCGTTGGCCGTGATGTTGTGGCGGCCGCCCTCCAGCGCAGCAGTCTTGGCCAGGCCGATCAGCCCCGCCTTGGTCGATGAGTAGCTCGCCTGGCCGAAACCGCCCAACGTGCCGGCGACCGAAGACATGAAGATGAGCCGCCCCCACTTATTCTCGGCCATGTACGGCCACACCTCTTTCGTGCAGTTGAATGCGCCTGTGAGGTTGACCTTCACGTCGCGGTCCCACAGCTCGTAGGACTGGTTGGGGATCTGCGCGGCGTGGTCGAGGGTGGCGGCGTTGTTGATCAGGATGTCGATCTTGCCGAACTCGTCCTTGACGTTTTTGAAGACCTCTTTGATCTGGTCGCGATTGGTCACGTCCATCTTGATCGCCAGCGACTTACGGCCCATCTTGCGGATCGTCTCAGCGGTCGCGTTCGAGTGGACCCAACCTTGTGAGACCGCCACCTGCGCGAGCATGCTGCCCTGCGACTCGGCGGTCTGCTGCAGGTTGGGATCGTCCTCGACCAGGACGTCGGTGATGACGACGTCAGCGCCCAGTCCCGCCAGGGTCAGCGCGTCCTGACGGCCCAGCCCTCGCGAGGCGCCGGTGACGATCGCAACCCGGCCGGAGAGATCAAACATGGATTACCCCCTCAACTTGATGGTGCCGCGCTGGCCGGCGATCGCACGTGAGATGACCAGCCTCTGGATCTCCGCCGTGCCCTCCCAGATCTGATAGATCTTGGCGTCCCGGAACCACTTCTCCACCGGGTACTCCTTGATGTAGCCATAGCCGCCCAGGACCTGGATCGCGTCGGTCGTCACTTCCATCGCGACGTCGGCGGCGAAGCACTTCGCCATTGAACCCTCCGCCCGCTCGAATGGGGCGTCCTGCGTCGCCATCCACCCCGCGCGCCAGATGAGAAGTCGCGCCGCGTCGATCTTCATGGCCATATCGGCGAGCTTGAAGCCCACCGCTTCGTGCTGCCACAACGGTTTGCCGAACTGCTTGCGGTCCAGCGCGTACTCGAGCGCGAACTCATATGCCGCGCGCGCAATGCCGAGGGCGCCCGCCCCCACGCCGGGGCGCGTCGCCTCGAGTGTCATCAGCGCAGCAAGAGCGCCGGGACCGGCGCCATCCGCGTCCGGCTCGCCGCCGAGGCGGTGGTCCAGAGGGATCTCGCAGTCTTCGAGGATGACCTGCGCCGTGTGGCTGGCGCGCACGCCGAGCTTCTTCTCCTTGCGTCCCATGCGAAGTCCGGGCGTGTCCTTCGGCACGAGAAAGGACGCAATGCCGGCCGGTCCCTTCGACGGGTCGGTGTTGGCGTAGATCACGTGGTAGTCCGCGATTCCGCCGTTCGTGCAGAACTGCTTCGTCCCGTTAAGGACATACGCGCCCTTGACCTTGGTGGCGCGAGTCTTCATGGCCAGCGCGTCGGAGCCTGAGTCCGGCTCGGTCAGGCCAAGGCCGCCCAGGACGAGCTTGTCCGGGTCCGTGAACTCGGGCAGCCAGCGCTTCTTCTGCTCCTCCGTGCCGCTCGCTCGAATGCCGGCGATGGCGAGCGCCATCGACTGGATGCACACTGCGATGCCGGCGCAGCCCCAGCTGAGCTCTTCGTTGAGGATCAGCTCGGTGAGGAAGTCGAGCCCTTGGCCGCCGTATTCCTCGGGGATGAACGCGGCTGGGCTCAGGCCGAGGCGGTGCGCCTTCTTGACAACCTCGTAGGGAAATTCTTCGGTCTCGTCGAAATGGGCAGCGACCGGGCGGATCTCTCTTTCGGCGAATTGGTGCGCGAGCTTGCGGATCTCCTCCTGCTCTGGCGAGAGGGAGAACCCGAGAGTCACGCGGCATACTCGGCGACCGATTTCGTCAACACGGCCTCGCCGCGCCGGTTTACGGCTTTCACATCGAGCTTGCCGTCGCCCGCCGGTTCCGCGCGAAACGTCACGGTGTCACCTGGCACGACCATGCCCGAAAATCGCACCGCCAGGCGCCGCAGCCGGCCGGGCCCGCCCGCCGCCTCGCCGGCGACCGTGGCCGCGATGCCCATGAGCAGCATGCCATGCGCGATCAGGCTCGGCAGACCGACCGACCGCGCGAACTCGTCATCGAGGTGGATCGGATTCCTATCGCCGGACGCCTCCGCGTAGGCGGCGATCTGCTCCCTGGTGAACGTGACGGTTCGCTCCGTCAACTGCGGATCACGAAAAGGGCGCGGGAACTGCAGACGGGCGATCCCTGCTCGTCGGTCGTGTCGGTCTCGAAGGATACGAATCGCATGCCGCGGCGGCTGGTATCGGAGGCGACGCGTCCTCGTGAGCTAAGCGTCTCGCCGACGCGCGGATGCCTGTGCCACTCGAATTCCTGCTCGGCATGAAGGAGCCTGCCGAAATCGATCGCCGCGTCCTCGTCCCCGAACAGCTGCGGCGCGGTGGCCTCAAGTGCGTACGTCGCGGCGAAGGTGGGCGGAACCCCGTCGGCGGGGTCGGCGCCGATGGCGAGCGCAAAATCGGCGACACGCTCGGATTCGATCTCGAACCTCACCGCCGGGTACAACCGGCCGGCGACCGCAGCCACGTCGATAAAGCTAAGGCCTTGTGGGTCGGAGGCGCGCGAGGACGCGGCGCAACAGCATCGGCCGCAGGCTGGACCACGCCTCCATCACGGACGATCGGCTGGTCGCCGCGATCTCGGGTGGCGCGTAAGCCGCGACGACGAACCCGTCCGCCAGGGCGGACATCGGTTCTGCCGTCTCCGGGAACGTCCGCCGCAGCCGCCGGCCGAGCTCCAGAGGCGTCTCGCCAGGGCGGCGTTCGGCGCCGGCAAATCGCGCGAGCACCAGGGTCCGTTTCCAGACCGCCATCACGCTGCGCGGACGGAGATATCTGGACAGGACGACGAGCAGCAGGAGAAGCAGAGCCACGAGGCTGCCGAGGATCTTGGTGGCCGTCGACGCGTCCAGGACTGACGAGACCCGAATTCCGCCGATCGAAGGTCCGGCAGCCGGGTCGTTGCGCTCGCCACGATTGGTGCCTGGGGTCGAGCCACCGCCGAGCGGGATCGTGGTGCCGCCGGTCGGGTCCGAGCAGTTGTTGTCGCGCAGGCACGTGGCCTGGGGCCCGGCGCCGCGCGGGATGACGCTGTACACGCTGAGGTTGTCGGCCGTCGGCTCGAACGGGATCCAGCCGTACTGGGGGAAGTAGACCTCGACCCAGGTGTGCGCGTCCTCGCCGCGGACGATGAACTGGTTGGTCTGGGCGTCGAACGTCCCCGGGCCGAAACCGTTGACGAGACGCGTCGGGACGCCCAACGAGCGAAGCATGTCGCCCATCGCGGTGGCGAAGAACTCGCAGTAGCCCTTATGCGACGTGAAAAGGAAATACTCGATCGGGTCGACGCCGTCCGGGGTCCTGGCGTCCAGTGAGTACGTGAAGTGGCTCGGATTGCGGAGATAGGCCTCGATCGCCGCCGCCTGGTCGTAAGGGGTGGTCGCCCCGGCGTCGGTCACGATCTTGACCGCGAGGTCGTGGATCTCCTGCTGCACGGCCGCCGGGCGGTAGCCGCGTCTTGGCAGGGACGTGTAAGGCCTCACCCAGTCCTCATAAGCCGTACCCGCCGCCTCGAGCTCGCTCACCGTCGCCGTCGAATACTCGACGGTGGCCACGTAGTTTCCGGACGACGTCGTCGGCTGGACGCTGCCCAGCCGGTCGATCGTGTAGACCGTGGCGCTGTTGGCGTCGGAAAGCTGGATCTGAGTGCTGACAGTCAGTCGATCGACCCTGTACGCCAGGCCCGGATAGAAGAGAACGTCCTGGCTGCCTATCGGCGGGCGGAGCATCTTGATCGTGACCTTGCCGAGAGCGAGCTTCTGGTAGTCCTCGGCGTACTGATAGACGTCGTTCTTGGCGACCAGCTGGCGAAGCTCCGGCAGATTCGACTGCGTGTAGCGCCATTCGCCACCTGTCGTGATCGTCTCGTTCACGCCTCTGAAGTACTTCGGCCCGCTGTAATCGGCGATCGTGTACGTAAAGACGATGTCCCTTGTCCTCTGCAGGGATCCGTTGAGCCGCACGTCGGTGGTAAAGCCTGTGACGCCCGTCGACTTTCCGTTGCTGAAGAAGCCCGGGTGGCTCAGCCTCTGCTGCAGCTGCGCCCAGCTCGTGAACAGGCCCGACTCGACGTCGAGCGTTCGGTCGGCGGTGGAGAGCGGCGGCAGCATGATGCCAAGCACGATGAGCGCCGCCATCGCGACAAGCCCGCTCTCCCAGAAATCCCAGCGCGCGTCGCCCGTCAGCTTCACGTTCGCGCGCTTCGCGTTGGCGATCGACGCCGTGTAGTTGGTCCAGAGGAGAAGGGCGAGCGTCAGGACGAGCATGGCCAGGGTGTAGCCGTTTTGGTCCTGCGGCACGTTCAGCACGTTGGTCGCGAACGCGGCCGCACCCGGAATGAGGCCAAGCATCGGCTTGCGCCAGCGCAGCACGCACCAGCTGAGCCAAGCGCCGGTGATCCACATCAAAAGGCAGATCAGGAGCAGGTAAAAGGCCGGGTCGGAGGCGGCGGCCCCTGTCGTGATGCGGTCCCCCCATACGCTGATGAGCTGCGGGCCGATGCCATCACCGGGATGCCTTGCGTGGACCAGCGGCCAAGCCCCCACGATCGCGGCCACCGGCGCGAGCACCAGGCCAATCCCCAGCGAGATCGGCTCGCGCACCGGGAGCACGGCGAGGACTCCCATCACGAGCGCCCCCGCCAGCGCCACCCACAGGATCACGTCGATGTTGTCGACCCAGCGCACGGTCGCCGTCGAGCGCGCGACGGTGATGGTCAGCAGGATCACGAGCACCGCCGACCAGAAGCGGCCGCCACCGATGGACTCGCGCACCCGGTCCCAGAGCAAGACCTGCGGGCTGTCGCGGAACGCGTCCTCCGGGCTTACCAGCCGGCCGCTAGGCGATACGTATCGCATCCCTTGTCCTCATCAGGCGAGCGAAGTCGTCACCCCGCCGCACGACGTAGAGGTCGACGTCCTGGCCCAGGTCGAAGCTCGGGTTCTGGTCCGGGCCGCCAAAGCTCGAGGCGTCGATGTAGAACACGATCAGGCTGGAGCGCCGGCCGCGTACGGCCTGCAGCAGGTGCACCCACGCGGGGTCCGCGCTGGGCGTGATGACCGCGATGGCACGCCGTGGCAGGCGGCGGATGCGGTCCCACGCCAGCGTGTCGGTCAGCGGCGTGCGGCCATCCGCCTGGCAGACGGCAAGGTAGTCGAGGATGAGCCGGTCCTGGCGCACAGCTCGGTGCGGCTCGAGCACGGTGCCGCGCGAATCGTTGCCGATGAGGCCGACCTGGCGGCCACGGCTGTGCACCTGCGCGGCCATCGAGGCGGCGAGGCTGACCGCGTACTCGACGGTCGACTCCTCCCCCTCGCCGAAATGGACGCCGCGGTCAAGGTCGAGCAGGATCCACAGGTCGGTCGTCAGGGGCTGCTCGAAAGTCTTCGACATCAGGCGCTGGTGCTTCGCCGAGAGCGGCCAGTGGATGCGGCCGAAGCTGTCGCCCGTGTTGTAGTCGCGCACACCGCCGGTCTCCGGCGGGTAGTCTGCCCAGGCGCCGAATGCCTGCGAGGCGCCGACCTGCTGCGAGCTGGGCGTCAAGAGGTCGGGGACAGGCCGGACGCGCGGGTAGACGAGGATCGAGGTGCGCTGCGTCATCTTCAGCTCGCGGTCGAACAGGCCGAACGGTTCGCGGACCCGGAGCGAGGTCGGGCCCAGCGCCATCCAACCGCGGCGGCGGTAGATGCCCCGGGACTTCCACCGCACCACATCCTTGCCGAGGGAGATCACGCGCCCAGGCTGATAGTCCGGGATCTGGCTCAGGTCGCGTACCTCGACCCACGGCGCCGGGATCCAGCCCTCGCGATGTACCTCGAACGACTCTTCGTACGTCTCGCCCACCGTCGGCGTGCCGGGGTCGACGCGCCGGGCGACCGTGACGCCGCGGATCGCCAGTCGGGGCCAGGCCCAGGCGATCACGAAGAGCAGGCACAGCGCGTAGGCGAAGGCGTACGCGGGCCGGATCGCGGTCAGGTAGGTGAAGAACAGGAGGAGTCCGAGGGCGCCGGCGAGAGCAACCTTGCTCATGCTTGGCCGGCGGCTGCGCTACCCGTCGTACGCCATCTGGGGGACGTGCTCGCGCTCGAGCAGGCCCGCGACCAGCTTGCCCGCGCTCTGGCCCTGCATCTCCGCGTTCGGCCGGAGGATGATGCGGTGCGCGAGCACGGATTCGGCCAGCGTCTTGATGTCATCGGGGAGCACGTAGCCGCGCCCCTGCACAGCCGCGAGTGCCTGGCTCGCGTGGTAGAGGTGCAGCGTGCCGCGCGTGCTTGCCCCCAGCGCGACCTCGGGATTACCGCGGGTCCGGCCAACCAGGCGCGCGATGTACTCACGAAGCTCGGGCTTGACGAAGACTTCGCGGACCGCGCTCTGCGCGGCCTTCAGCTCATTGGGCGACACCACCGGCTGCAGCTCTTCCATCGGCTCGTCGATCTTGTGCTGGTTGAGCAGGTTGGCCTCCTCTTTCTCGGTGAGGTAGCCGAGCTTGACCTTCATCAGGAACCGGTCGAGCTGCGCCTCGGGCAGGGGGAACGTGCCCGAGTACTCGACCGGGTTCTGGGTCGCCATGACCATGAACGGCTTCGGGAGGGCGTGCGTCTCGCCATCGATCGTCACCTGGCGCTCTTCCATCGCCTCGAGGAGCGCGGCCTGGGTCTTGGGGCTGGCCCGGTTGATCTCGTCCGCCAGAAGGATCTGCGCGAACACCGGCCCGGGCCGGAACTCGAACTCGTTGAGCTTCTGGTTGAAGGCGCGGACGCCTGTGACGTCGGAGGGCAGAAGGTCGGGCGTGAACTGGATCCGGCGGAATGTGCAGTCGAGCGATCGGGCGAGGGACTTGGCGAGCATCGTCTTGCCGACGCCAGGGACGTCCTCGATCAGGAGGTGCCCCTCGCACAGGAGGGTGACGAGGCAAAGCCGGATCTCATCTTCTTTGTTGACGATCGCCCGACTGACGTTCGACATGAACGCATCGGCGACTCGACCGACCGCTTCCGGTGCCCCCACTCCCGCGATTATAGATTTGCTGTCTGGGAGCTCCATCAGAGTTGAATACGGTCGCAGGTTGCATTTGGTTCCGTGGCTCACGGACACATGGCGGCGGTTGCTGCGTTACCAAATCTCCGGCCAGATCCTGCTGGGGTCGACGCTCGGCTAGGAGACCTCTTCCTCTTCGACGAGGCGGAGGTGGCTGCTGACGTCCAGCCCCAGGTGGCGCGCGAAGAATCCCGCCACGCGCTCGACGTACAAAGGCCGGTCCGCGAAATATGCGCCGGTGTGCGGCGCGCCCTGCACGATCCAGATCTCACGCGGCCCGCGATACGCGTCGTAGAGGCGCCGGCTGTGGTTCACGCTGGTGATGTTGTCCGCGCCCCCGTGGATGAAGAACAGCGGCCGCGGCTCGAGCGAGCTGAGCACGTCGAGCGGTCGGCACGCGGAGAGCCAGCATCGCGTGCGCAGCCAGAACATCAGCCCGGCCAGCCAAACGAATGGAGTCCCTGGCAGCTTGCTCGCGCTGCGCACGTTCTCGACCAGGAGCGTGCGCAGGTCGCTGAACGGGCTGTCCAGCACCAACGCCTGCACGCCGGGCTCGCCCGCCGCGCCGAGCAGCGACACGACCGCCCCCATCGAGTAGCCGAGGAGGCCGATCCGTGCGCTCGGGATGCGCTTGCGGGCAAACGCGATGGCCGCCTGCAGCTCCAGCACCTCCTTGATGCCGAATGTGATCGGCGCTCGGTCGCTGCCGGGCATGCCGCGGTACGAGTAGAGGACGACGTTGAAACCTTTGCGCCAAAGCGAGACGGCGATCCCCAGCGCGCCCTGGCGCTGGCCCTTGTGCCCTCCCGAGATGATCACCGTCTGGGGCGAGCCCGGCTGGCGGAAATGCCACGCCCCGAAGTTGACGCCATCGGCTGTCACGAGCTCTACCTCTTCGTAGTCGGCCTGGAACTCAAACGGCGTGAACGTGAAGTCGTCGAGCCAGAGCGGTTTCGGCGGCGTGAACGCGCGCCTGTAGAGCTGGTATGACAGCGCGAGATAGAGGAAGAGCACCGCGACGAGGACGAGGCCGGCGTAGGTCAGAGGGGCCACCTGAATGTGAGCTTAATTAGAACGCTTCCGGCCCGAGCTTTTCGCGGGTTGTGCCGGTCGGCCGCTGACGCCTTCTTCGTACCGGCCGAGGACGAACAGCAGAAGACTCAGCCGGTTGAGCCAGCGCCGGACATCCGGGTTGGCCAAACCTCCATCTCGCTCGAGGGTGAGACACCGCCGCTCGGCCCGCCGCGTGATCGCCCGCGCGAGGTCGATCGCTCCGGAGGCCGGCGTCGCGCCGGGAAGGATGAAGCCGTCCGGCATGGCAACCTCGGCTTCGAGGCCGCCCATCAGCTGCTCGAGGCGTGCGATGTCGGTGGGCCCTGTCGCGGCGAACGTCTTGCCCGCGTCAGGGTTGGTGCCGAGCTCGGATCCGACCGCGTAGAGCCCACGCTGGAGCTCCTCGCAGATAGCGATGACTCGCGGATGCGAGCTGAGCGCGCGCGCCAGCCCGAGAGCGCTGGAGGCCTCGTCGACCGTTCCGAAAGCCTCGATTCGGGCGTCATCTTTAGGTACCCGCCCGCCGCCCAGCAGCCCGGTCGTGCCGTCGTCGCCCGAGCCCGCAAGCTCGAGCATCCGCTTCTTGCGGGTTGACGGTCTCTTAGCCGAAGACCTGATTGAGCTCGTACAGCTCCTTGGGCACGCGGCGGGTTGCCTGGATGACCTCGGCCAGCGGAACGACCTCGACGTCACCGTTGCGCCGGATGGGGATCACGCCGCTGTTGCCTGCGACGATCAGCTCGACCGCGGCCACTCCCAACCTTGTCGCCCAGATGCGGTCAACCGGCGAAGGGGATCCGCCCCTCTGCAGATGTCCGAGCACGGTGACGCGGGTCTCGAAGCCCGTCTCGCTCTCGACCGCGCCGGCAAGGATGTCACCGACGCCGCGCTTGGCGAGCCGCACGTGCCCAAATGCGTCCTTCTCCGCCTCGCCGCCGAGCTCGCGGTCGAGCTCGGGGATGCGAGCCCCCTCCGCGACGACGATGATGCTGAACAGCTTGCCTTCGCCGCGCCTGCGATAAAGGTGCGCGACCACATCGGGAAGCGTCAACTCGAACTCCGGGATGATGATCAGGTCGGCGCCGCCCGCCACCCCGCCGAGCAACGCGACCCACCCGGTGTCGCGGCCCATTACCTCGACGACCATGACGCGGTGATGCGCCGAAGCAGTCGTGTGCAAGCGGTCGAGCGCCTCGGTCACGACGCCGACCGCCGTGTCGAAGCCGATGCAGAACTCCGTTACCGACAGGTCATTGTCGATTGTCTTGGGCACGCCCACGGTGGGGAAGCCCGCTTCGTGGAGCTTCGCCGCGACGCTCAGCGTGTCGTCGCCGCCGATTGGCACGAGCGCATCGACGCCATGGTGTCGAAGGGTCTTGATGACGCGCACGATCCCGTCCTTCTCCTTGGCCGGGTTGGTGCGCGAAGTGCCCAGGATGGTGCCGCCCATGGGCAGGATGCCGCGCACGTCCGCCGGGGTCAGTTCATCGATCAAACCCTCTTCCATGCAGCCGGCCCAGCCGTTCTTGACGCCGCTCACCTGGTGCCCCAGCTGGAAGGCCCGACGGGCGACCGCCCGGATCGCCGCGTTAAGGCCAGGCGCGTCTCCACCGCCGGTCAGGACCCCGATGCGCACGGGAAACAGATTAAGGCCGCTCGAATCTTTCCAGTAGTTGCCGGAGGGTGAGGTCGGCCAGCGAGGTCAGCGTGAGGTCGGCGTGCGACAGATCGAGCCGGGCCGTGATCGAATTGGGAATGGCGACGCAGCGCATCCCCGCACGTTTGGCCGCGGTGATGCCGTGCGGCGAGTCTTCGATCGCGAGCGCCTCGCTCGGCGGAACGCCGAGGCACTGGAGGACGGCGATATAGAGGTCCGGCTCGGGCTTCGCATGGGCGACGTCGTCGCGGCACCGCAGACACTCGAACCGCTCGAGGATGCCGAGGCGGGCCAGGTGGCCTCTGACCCAGTCGCCCGTCGAGCTCGATGCGACGCCGAGCTTCAGACCGAGCTCTCGCGCCGCATCAAGGTGGTGCAGCACCCCAGGCAGCACGGCGTTCGCCAGGATCATCTCGGTGCGGCGCCCGACCCGGCGGTCCAGCACCTCCTGCGGGAGCGGCTTGCCCAACCTCTCCTCCAGGTGGTGCTGCGGGTGGAAACCGGCTGTTGTAGAGCCGACGATCTGCACCCATCGTTCGAACGGGAGCTCCTCGCCGTGAGCGTGGTAGACCTCGAGCCACGAGCGGTAGATCGGCTCCTCAGTGTCGAGGATGAGCCCGTCGAAGTCGAACACGATGGCTCGAATCACGTGCCCAAACCCTACTATCGCCGTGGCCGTGATCCGAGACGCATCGCATGCCTGAGACGAAGACGAAATCCCTTTCGCCGAGCGTAGAGCAGCCCTCATCGATCGGCCTGGCGAGCGCGATCCTGTCGGGCCTGGCGCTGGTCACCGTCGCCCTGATGCTGGTGGTCTTGTTCGGTTTCCTCGACGCGCTGCACTACCGCTCGCTCGCCGATTTCTTCACGCCCGACCCCGCAGCGGCAGCCGGGACGCTCGGGCTGGTGGGTGGCGCCGAGGGGGTGACCCTGAGCATCGTCCTCCTCGGCGTCATGTTCGGGATCCAGACCTCCTCGTCCCGCTACTCGCCCCGCATCATCGGCATCTTCACGCGGAATCCGCTCAACGCGCTGGTGCTCAGCTTTGCGTTGGCCTCGATCCTCTACACGTTCCTGGTCCGCTCCGAGGTCAAGGCCAGCTACGTGCCGCTGGCGAGCGTTGCCGTCGCCGAGCTGCTTGCCCTGGTCAACTTCGCCCTCCTCTTTCCATACGTGCTCTACACGTTCGAGGTGATGCGGGCGGAGACGCTTGTGTCAGGCATCATGCGGCGCGCCCGTAAGGAGATTCGCGCCGCCACGCGCAAGCGGCACGTCCTGCAGCGCCGGCGCGCGCTGCTCACGTGCATGGAGCAGGTATCCGATATCGCGTACGGGTCGATCCAGCTGGGCGATATGCCCGTCTGCCAACACAGCATCGAGGTCATGGGCGAATTCCTGGCCAGGGAATACCTGCCGGTCAAGAAGAACCTCAACCCGGAGTGGTTCAAAGTCGGGCACGCGGAGCTCCCCGGCGCATCCGACCAGATCGTCGCCGAGGTCAACCGCGCCGGCACCTGGTTCGCCTACACCATCTTGTCGAGCTTTGTCGACATGGTCGGCCTGACGCCGGTCCATCGCAAGGAAGCCGTCTACGCGATCGCTGTCGCGACCCGCAAGGCTGGACTGGCGGCGATCGATGTGGGCGACTCCGAGCTCGCGGAGCTCTGCGTCCGTTTCTTCAACACCTACCTGCGCGCCGCGATCAACCGATCCGCGCCGACTTTCGCATCCGGGATCATGAACGAGTACCGGCGCTTTGCGATCGGGGCGCTCGAGTGGCGCCGCGATCTGTCGGTGGAGTCCGCCGCGCACTTGCTCAGGTACGGCCGGCATTTTGACGAGGCGGGTATGCCGGCGATCTTCGGCGCCGCGGCGGAGGATGTCGCGGACCTCGCGATCGAGGCGCACGTGCGCGATCCGCAGGTGTCGTTCCGGCTCGCTCAGCTGATGGTCCGCAACCTGCTCGACCTGATCCCCAACGCGCGCCCGATCGGCTTGAACGGTTTGTTCAAAGGCGTCGCCAAGCTGACGTGCTGGTCGATGGCGTCGGAGGAGAAGGACATCACACACGTGCTGGTCGAGGGCATCGCCGCGGCACCCCCAGATTTCGTCGATGCGGCACTGAGCCGAATGGAGTCGATGCAGAGCGGGCTCTTCTGGGAGGTCAACGAGCGGGTGATCTCTTTCGACTGGGTGGAGCAGCCGCTGCGCGACGAGATCCCGCGGTTGCGCGCCGCGCTGCGCCGCGCCAAGAGCGGCGGCAACGGAGCAGTCATGGTCGCCCTCGAGGATGCGCCGGCCATAGCCCAGGACCTGGTGCCGCCGGACCCCCCGAGGACGGCTCCTACGCCTGCTCCGGCTTCGGCCCCAGAGCCGGCGCGTTGATCATCGCGGTCGAAGCCGTCTCGAAATAATCAAGCAGCGCCTTGCGCACGGCGGGCGCTAGGTGGAGCGACTCCACGGCCGCCGTCATGTGCCCCAACCAAGCGTCGCGCTCGGCCTGTCCGATCGCGAACGGCTGGTGGCGCATCCGCAACCGCGGGTGCCCGCGCTGCTCGCTGTAGGTCGACGGCCCGCCCCAGTACTGGATGAGGAACAGCGTCAGCCGTTCGGTGGCTCCCGACAGGCCTTCCTCCGGGTAGACGCGCCGCAGGACTGGGTCAGAGGCGACGCGCGAGTAGAAGCGCTGGACCAAAAGCCTGAACGCCGGCTCGCCGCCCGCCAGCTCATAAACGGATCGGTTCAGCATCGGTCGATGCTACGCATCAATGGGCTGGGCTCGCCGTGGCGGACGCCGAAGAGCGCAGACGAGACCCGCGAGCGATCAAATCCGCTCTGCGGTCGTGCGCAGCGGTTCCGGCTTGACCGCGTAGCGCTCGACCTCTTCCTCCCGCGGTAGGAACCAAGCGATTCCGATGGTCGCGATGACCAGGATCACATGGGAAAGCAGCGACTTCTGCAGGCCGATGGCATCGCCGATGGCGCCGTTGATCGGCACCCCTATCGCCCCGGTGACGAAACCAAGTCCCATCACCAGGCCCGACGCGAGGCCGGCCCGAGATGCCATCAGCTGCTGCGCCAGCAAGAGCATCAGAGGCGCAGTCGACGCCGCAAGGAATCCGATCAGGATGGCCGAGGCAAAAGCCCAAGGGCCCGGATAAAGCGCAAATAGGAGGATCGCGGGCACCGAGAGGACGAGTGTGGCCAGGATCACGGAGCGCCGCCCGAAGCGGTCGGCGAGCGATCCGCAACCTACTGTCCCCACCGCGCTGGCCAGGACGAGGGTCGTGGCGAGCGGTCCATAGAACTCGGGACCGTAGCCGAGCTGTTCGTACCAGGTGGGGGTAAAAGCCTGGAACACGTTGACCGTCCAGCTGCGGGACATCATCACGGCGATCACGACCGCGAGGGCGAACACAGGCACCTGGGCCGCCTGGCCGGCCTGGCGCACCGCCGCGGTGGCAACCGCTGCCTTGGTCCGCATTCGCCACAGGAGGTAGCCACCGGTCACCAGACCCGGCAGGACGAGGAATCCGGTGCCGTGAAGTCCATACGCGCCGAAGAGAAGAATTCCGATCAGCGGGCCGGCCGCCACGCCGACAGTGCCCGCGGTGACGTAGACCGACATGCCGAGGCTGCGACGCCACGCCGGCAGGAGCGCTCTCACGTCGAGCGCGCCGAGCGGGTGAAAGGCGCCCGACCCGAGTCCGGATGCGAGCGCGAGCGCGACCAGCAGCGGAAAGCTGTTGACGAAGCCGACGACGGAGAATGTGATCGCCGTCCACCCGAGGGCCAGGCCCGTGAAGCGAGTGCCGAAGCGATCGGCGAGCAGCCCAAACAAAGGCTGCGAGATCGCGGCCATGCCGCCGTAGGCCAGGCTGACGAGCCCAACGGTGGCGAGGCTCAGGCGGAAGCGGCCGATCAGCAGCGGGTAGAGGATCGGGATCACGCCGACGTAGCTGTCGACCGTGAAGTGACCCAGCATCAGCGTCAGCAGCTTCCCGTTGCGAAGGAACTCTCCCACGACACTTATGATCGCGGCGGTGGGCGAGCTCCTGTATCTCAGCCGCGCGGACGTGGAACGCGTGCTCGACGTCGACGCGATGCTCGACGCGCTGGCCGATGCTCTGGTGGCGTTCTCCGGCGGCCATGCCTCGGTCCCCCCACGCACCGCGGTGCGTGTCGCGGAGCGCGGGCTGCTCGGCGTCATGCCCGGCTACATCGCCGGCGTCGCCCTCGAGTCAAAGCTGGTGTCGGTGTTTCCGGCCAACCACGAGCAGGGCATCCCCTCGCACCAGGGCTTGATCGCGCTGTTCAACGAGAAGAACGGCACTCCGCTCGCGGTGATGGACGGCACCTACATCACCGCGATCCGGACTGGCGGCACGGCGGCCGTCGCGACTCGCGTCCTGGCGCGCGAGGATGCCTCGGTGCTCGCGATCCTCGGCGCAGGGGCTCAAGGCTGGTCGCATCTCGAGACCTTCCCGCGCGTCCGCGACTTCCAAGAGATTCGAGTCGCATCGCGCAACTCTGACCGGGCGATTGAGCTGGCCGAAAAGAACCCGCGCGCGCAAGTTGCGTCGTCATTCGAGCAGGCGGTGCGCGGAGCCGACGTGGTCGCCTGCTGCACCGATGCGCGCGAGCCCATCCTGCGACGCGAATGGCTGAAGCCTGGCGTGCACGTGAGCGCAGTCGGCGGCACATTCGGACCCGAGCTGGACGCGGAGACGGTCGCCGCGTGCAGCATCTTCGTCGAATGGCGCGGCGCGGTCACCAACGCGCCGCCCGCCGGCGCTCACGAGCTCCAGGGCCTCGACGCCGAGAA
>WNGO01000642.1_pt1 | contig 23432 bp, 19 predicted proteins | sample 5400511 | NCBI WGS metagenome assembly WNGO01 (sample SAMN13153380, study PRJNA577476) | soil metagenome | isolation source: 20 cm soil or saprolite under Garry oak tree replicate 2 | place: USA:California | collected 2016-06-15 | reverse complement strand
GGTTTCATCGACACGCACTTTCACTCCGGCATCAACGCCAGCGACTATATTCTCAACGACTCGACCAAGACCGATTTTTTTGCGTCCAACTATTTGGCTCACGGCGGACCGACGCGCGAAGGCGCGCATTCGGCTCACTTAAAAGACGTCGACGTCGGCCAGCGGTTTTCGCTAATTCACGTTCTCAAAAGCGGCGTGACGACGACCTTTGACATCGGCGGCGCCGGCGGTGAAACAGAGCGCTACGTCGACATGATCGATCAAGTCGGCATCCGTTGTGCCGCCGGGCCGAGCTACAAAAACGTTTCTTTCTTTCACGACCGCGAAGGTCGATTGGAATACGATTGGGATGACGAACGCGGGACTAAAGGATTAAAGGCCGCTATCGACTTTGCCCAGAAATACAACGGCGCGTGCAGCGGCCGCATGACCGCGCTACTCTTTCCCGGCCACGTCGACTCCTGCACGCCGGCGTTGTTGAAAGACACTCGGAAAGCCGCCAGGGAGATCGGCGTCCGCGTGCAGATACACGCTACGATCAATCTCTTCGAATTCCACACGGTCATGCAGCGCGAGCGCTGCACGCCAATCGAGTTGCTCAAAAAGATTGGTTTCCTCGATCCGGAAGTGTCGCTCTCGCATTGCATCTTCGTCAGCGGCCACAGCTGGCTCGCTTATCCTTACGGCGACGATTTGAAGATCATCGCCGACTCGGGCGCGTCGGTCGCCTATAGCCCGCTTAAATATTTAAAGCTCGGCATTGTTATGGAGTCCTTCGACAAATACCGCCAGGCCGGCATCAACATGGGCATCGGCACCGATACGTTCCCGAAAGATATTCTTTCCGACATGCGTTACGCGGCGATCGCGTCGAGAGTCGCCGAAAGAAGTTTTCTCGCCGGCCATCCGCGCGACGTCTTCAACGCGATCACGCTCGGCGGCGCCAAGATGCTCGGCCGCGACGATTTGGGCCGGCTGCAAAAAGGCGCAAAGGCCGACATTACGATCGTCAACCTGCGCGACGTCGCCTTTGGTGCCGTGCGCGATCCGATCCGCTCGCTGATGGAAACCGCAGTTAGCCGCGACGTGCGCACCGTCATCGTCGATGGCGAAACGCTCGTTGAAAACGGCAAGTATCTCCGCCTCGATGAGCAAGAGCTACTCGATAAGGTTCAAGCCAAGGGAGAACAAGTTTGGGACAGCGTGCCCAAATGGCATTGGACTGGGAAAGCGATCGACGAGGTGGTGCCGCCGAGTTTTAGGATGAAATGAATCGCGCGCTCGTTATCGGCTCTGTGAAATTCTGCGATAACTCTCTAGATAATTCTTCTATAGAGAAACAGTGGTACTCAATGGTCATTGTCATTAGATTAGCTTCTGCAGATTAGCGACCAAGCCTTTGATTTCCACGAATCCGCTTCAGTAATACCTCCGGCGAATCCGAACCACCTGCTTCGAGCAGAGTGAGATATTTCGGCACAAAGCTTTTGCCTTCGTCTTTGTACATTCGATAAAGCGCGAGCACCAAGAGCTGGCCAAAAACGTAGCTGTAGCAGTAAAAACGCGAGTGAATGAAGTGTGGAATGTATGACCAGCCCCAGCGGTAGCCGTCCGTCATGTCGACCGCATCGCCGTAGTATTTTCCGTTGGCTTCGAGCCAAAGAGTTCCGAGCGCGTCGGGTGTAAGGCGTTTTTCGGTTCTTGCTGCAAACGCCTTTTCCTCGAATCGGGTGAGCACGTTTTGGCGAAAGACGGTGGCGAAAATATCTTCGATTTTGCCGGCCAGCAGCGCGATTTGCACCTGCGGATCGGTTTGATGCGCCAGCAAGTGATCGAACACCAGCATCTCGCCGAACACTGAAGCAGTTTCTGCGGTGGTGAGCGGCGTATCGTAATTGCGCAGAACGCGCCGCCACGCTTGCCTTTGCGAATCTCGGCGTCGATCCAATTCTGGGCAAAAAATTCCGCCGCAATTTGCCGGAATTTTGGATCGAACGCTTCAAACGCGTCGAGAATTACCTGCTGCGCTTGTTGGTAGGGGAACGGTCTGACATCTTTACCGACGGGCGCGTATTGATCATACAGAGCGAGCCGTGGCAGCTCGAGCAGTTTGGCTTTGAGGCGAAAGTAGTCTTGAGCCAGAGGATAGTTCTCTTCGGTCACGTGCATCATGGTTCTCACGGCTTCGCCGTCGATTTCATTAAACAGATGACGTTGGGCGATGGGATTGGGATAGTGGCGCAGTCGGTCCATGGTTAGATGATCTTGAATGAGCGCGTCATAGATAAACGTCAATACTTGGTCGTGCAGCGAGAGACCTTGGTAGAGTGTGTCCATGGCGCGCTGGCGCAGCGCGCGATCCGGATCGTGGAGCAGCGAAAGGATTTGGCTGAGATTGAGGTCGTCTTTTCTCCCATCCTTTTCGAAGGGGAACGACAGGGACGAAGTGACTTCAGAAAACAGCCGGCCGAAGGCATTGCGCCCGGTGTTGTCCTTTTCGTTTATGATTTTTTCTTCGGGCTCCGTGAGAGTGTGCTGGCGATAACGGCGCAGACTCCTTAGATAGTGGCTGTAGGTTTTTAGCTTGGCGTCAGCAAGTAACCGATTTGCTGTCGAGTCGTCGACCTTGAGCCATTGAATTTCAAAAAAAAGCAGCAGATTGCGAATCTCTGTCGAGCGCTGCTCGACTCTCTGTTCCAGGTCCTGGTAGTCCGGTTCGCTAGTCTCTGCGGCGTAGAGGAGTCCGGCATAGCTGCCGACTCGACCCAAGGATTCATAAATGATTTCCAACTCCTCGAGCGCCTGAAGAACAACGTCCGGCGTGAGTGTTTCAGGTCTTTGCATCGCGGAACGAAAACAATCGGCGAATCTCTCAGCGCGGGCGCGGCAATCGTTGATCGTCAGATCAATGCGCGGATCGTCGTGCGCAGCAAAGATGTCGCTAAGATCCCATTTGATACCCTCGGCGCTGCTGGTTGCCATTGAGACGAATTCCTTTCTATGGAGTCTTATGGGCCAACGCTAACCGTTTGGCGCCGGCGCGTGGATTCGCTCCAGCGCCTCGTGCCAGCTCGGCGGCACGGCCGTTCCCTTGACCTTCCAGCGCACGAAGTCGGTGCTCCCATGTAGCGGCGCAGGATCATCATGGTTTCTCGATGCGGTTGCTTGTGGACGAAATCGCTGAGCGCGATTTCATCATCCCAGGCATAGATCAGCCCAGGCATAGACTGTCCAAAATCTTTTAACCAAGACATGCGCCAACGAGTAGCCGACCAATCCATACGCTGACTTCAATTGGGTTTGGATGCGCCGAGTATAATAGAGGAATTGCGGCAAGCTCCAAAAGCTCTTGAGCGGGAGGTAGGAAAGGATTGCGACGTATTCCCTTTTCGGCGCCGGTTTTTTAAACGATATCCAAGCTAATTCAGCCATCGAGTGAAACGGCAGGCGGCTTCTGTTGAACTCTGCTTGAATGAAAGATATAGCACAAAAATCCCGGTCTTAAGAGAGGATACCACCGTGTCGGAATTAGCCAAACTCAAAACCAAACTCGCCATGTCGTCGCGCATGCTTTTTAATGCTGGATTGGTGGATTATAGCGGCCATATCAGCGTGCGCGTTCCCGGGTCGGATCATCTTCTAATCCTCCCTCATCCTGTTAGCCGCGCGGTGGTTGTGGCGGATGATATGGTCGTCACAGACTTCGAAGGAAAATGGATTGAAGGAAAGTACAAAGCGCCGTCCGAGGTTCACATGCACGCGCGCGCCTACAAAGCCCGTAGTGACATTCAGAGTGTCGCTCATCTGCACAATCACATGGTCGCGACCTTGTCGATGGTCGATAAGCCCTTTTATCCGGCCTCTTCGAACCCAGGAGCATTTTTCGGTCGCGGCGCGCTGCCCAAATACATGGATCCTGCGCTCATCCATACGAACGAACAGGGCGACTTAGTCGCTAGGGCTCTTGGCAGCGCGGATGCGGTGATGCTGCGAGGGCACGGTTCGATGGTCGTCGGGCAGGCGATCGAGTGGGTATTTGCCGCTTGTGTTGACCTGGAGGAAGCCGCTTCGCGATTCTACAAGGCCGCTCTGTTAGGTCCGGTGCTGGTTTACAACGACGATGAAACCCAGCGCGTCATGCAGGGAAGGCGCAACGACTTCGTGGTCCAAAAGATCTGGGATCACAACGTTGCCAAAACCAAGCTCGCCGGATTGATGAACGGAATTTAGAACAGCTTGTCCCGCACATCAGAATTCGCAAAATTCTTCGCTCGGTACTCGCTGGCGAATCCAGCCAGATTAGCGCGTTTCTAGACTGCGCTGCACGGTCTGCAGGGTTTTCCTCCACGACAGGTTAATTGACTGAATTGATTGGCTGAAAATCTGTTTCCTACACCTTTCGGTCCGGTTTTTCTTGCGCGCTATCAGCGCGTATGTTATACAATCCGATTCAAATTAACGAGGAGTGGGGGTCACCGATGTACGACGACTTTTTAGCGAGGATACTTGAACCGGACATTTTCCTGGCTTCACAGTTTTATGGTTCGGGAGCTTTGTCACGCCAACTCGAAGGTGAAAAGCGGCTTATGATCGCAGTATTAAAAGACGCGGTCGAATGTCTCGACAAATACCGCGGCGCACGCAATAGCTCGGCCCGCTGCAATTACGAGAACGCCATCGAATGGGTTCAAGATACTGGGACGGATTGGCTGTTTTCCTTTACCAATATTTGCGATTTATTAGGGTTTGATCCGGAATATTTGCGGGATGCGTTACTTAAGCGGGAAAACAAATATACCAGGCCAGTGCGTCTAAAAGAATCGTCCCTGGCCTCGATGAGCATGCACTACTAAGCTATCTCTTTCTGGTTTTTAGTGTTTTCAGCTCTTCTTGAACGAGCTGACCGCGCGGCGTGCTTGGCCCAATAATTTTGATCGCCCTCTCAAAGTTGGCGATCGCCTTTTCATCTTCGTCTTGAAGCATGAACGCGTGGCCGAGGTAGTAGTAACCATCACCGGGCCGGTCGAGTTTGCCGTATACCATACCAAGCCGACTTGGCGGTCGATCCCAGAACGGCGCTAGGTTCTGGGCATTAAGATAGGCGCCCGCTGCGCTTCGCAGGTCGCCCGATTTCTCCAGCATTTCACCGAGATACAAGTAAGTCAGCGGCTCGTTGGGTTCGCTGGTCAAAGACTGGTCAAAGGCAATCCTTGCAGCACTATATTCACCGATTTCTCCGTACAACCGGCCCAAATCTCGCTGTAGGCCGGGATTCTCGGGGCGCAGCTGTCGAGACTTCTCGTAATTCTTTCGCGCTTGCACCAAGTCGCCCTGGAGCTGCTCGCTGTATCCGAGCAAATAAAGTAACTCAGGGTTTTGTGGGCTTTTTTGCACGAGCTTTTCGTATTCCTTAACGACATCGTCGCGATTGGGGCGATCCATGCGGATGATGATTTGGACTTTTTTCAAAGCGTCGGGATCATCGGGCCGAGGCTGAGTTTTGCCGAGCGATTTGACGACCAGCTCGGCGTTGGCGACGCGTTCTTGAGAGATCGGATGGCTCAAGATATACGCAGGCACATCGACCGGATTGAGCGCCCGTTCTTGATCCAACATCTTTAGGAACTCGATCGTGCCCTTGGGGTCGTAACCCGCCGCGGCCATGTATCGTGTGCCCAAGGTATCGGCTTCCATTTCGAGTTGGCGACTGAAGGCCAACTGGCGCGTCGCCGAGACGGCTTGCCCGACCATGCCTGCTGCTTGCCCACCGCTGCCGCTTCTCGCCAGCGCTACCATCGCCAGCAGGCTCAGAATCGAAATTGCGTCGGGCCCCGACGAGCGTGCCATGTGGTGCCCCTTGGCGTGCGTTATTTCATGTCCCAATACTCCGGCTAGTTCATCCGTGCTCTTCGCCCGTTCGATCAGTCCGGTGTATACGTAGATCGATCCGCCGGGAACGGAAAATGCGTTGAGCTCGTCTTCTTCGATGACAAAGAACCGATAATCGAACGATAGCGGCCCAGTGGCTGCCAGGATGCGCCGGCCGATACGGTCGACATAGCGTTCGGCTTCGGGATTGCTGACGAATTTGAAAATTTTTTTCGCTTCGCGCCGGAACTCCCGGCTGATCTTGGTTTCTTCGTCTTCGCTGGGCGGTCCCACCGAGGGCATCACCGATGTCAAAGCGGAACTGCAGCTATTATTGATGAGAAGGCTGACTAAAACTGCCCATGCACAATGCGCGCGCCATGGGCGGCGCGATCCCGGGCAGTTCATCATTGCGCGATTATAGGAACTAAAGCCAGCCCATTCAACATCGACTATTGCCGTTGACGATCTCGGAGCAAGTTCATATTCTCTGTGTTTAATTACCATTTTTAGGAGTCCAACATGTCGACACGATTCGAACTTCCAGCAGAGAAACTCACGTGGCGTTGTGATCTGTCTTTTTTACCGTTTGCCTGCACGGCCGAAATGACGCCGCTGGAAGATTTCATCGGGCAGGAACGCGCCATGCGTGCCATCGAATTCGGTCTCGGCGTCAACAAGCCGGGCTTCAACATTTTTGTCACCGGCCTCACCGGCACCGGCAAGACCAGCATCATCAAGGCGTTTCTCAAGAAAATTACCAGTCAACAAATGACTCCCAGCGCGGATTCACCGACGCCGGAGGATTGGTGCTACGTTTATAATTTTATCGATGCCGATCGGCCGCAGGCGCTGAAGATCCGCCGGGGTTGGGGCAAAGCGCTCAAAGCCGATATGGAGCAACTGGTTCACAACCTGCAGCGCGAAGCCAAGAAGATGTTCGAGAGTGACGAGTATGCGCACCAACGCCAGGAAATGGTCGAACAGATTCAGAAAAAACAACAAGGGATGATGGAAGCGTTGATGGAAGAAGCGAGCCACAACGGTTTCACGTTGCGCATGACGCCGTCGGGCATCGTGCTCCTGCCGACGAAGGACGGCAAGCCGATGCAAGAATCGGAATATCTGGCGCTGGCGCCGGCCGAAAAAAAACTCCTGGAAGAAAACCGCGGCGAGATCGAAAAGAAAGTGGAAGATACTTTACGCGAAGGCAAGAAGCTCGAGCGGGCCATCGCCGAGAAATTAGAAGAGGCGGAGACTCAAGCGGCGGATTATCTCGTGCGGCTCCCGCTTGCCGAGCTCAAAGAAAAATATCGCGACTATGCCAAAGTAGTCGCCTATCTCGATGGCGTGCGCGATCATATTCTCAAGAACCTGGGGCGTTTCAAAGGCGCTGACGGTGTTCCAGCCGCCGCTATGATGGGGGGAGCGATGCCATTGGGTGAAGTGCCAGGCGACCCGTTTTTGCCCTATCGCGTAAACGTGTTCGTCGACAACAGCGACGCCCAAGGACCGCCGATCATCGTCGAGACCAACCCGACGTATCACAATGTTATTGGCGTCATTGAAAAGAAGCCGATGCTCGGCGGCTACATAACCGACTTTACCATGATCAAGGCGGGTTCGATCAGTCGAGCCAATGGTGGTTATCTCGTGCTCCACGACCGGGACGTGCTCGCCAACGCCGGCGTCTGGGAGGCGCTGCAGCGCGTGATCAAAAATCGCGAGCTGAGGATCGAGGAGCCAGGAACATTTTTCGGTTTTGTTCCCCCTCAAGGTCTTCGCCCCGAGCCGATACCGACAGATACCAAAGTCATTATGATCGGCGATCCCTACCTCTATCGGACTTTGGCGTCGGCGGATCCGGATTTTCGCGAAACCTTTAAAGTGAAGGCGGATTTCAATTTTGAAATCGATCGAACCCAAGAGAACATCACGGCGTTCGCCTGCTTCATCAGCGATTATTGCAATCGTGACGGTTTACGCCACTTCGACAGCGAAGCCGTCGCCAGGGTGATCGAGCGGGGCGCTCGCCAAGTTGAGGACCAGAACAAGTTATCGACCCGCTTCAGCGACACGGTCGACCTGTTGATCGAATCGAATTATTGGGCGGAGAAAGATAAAGCGGAACTGGTTTCCGCAAAGCATGTCGAGCGCGCGATCGTAGAAAAAATCTTTCGTCTCAATCTCATTGAAAAGCGCTTACAAGAGCTGATCAACGAGGGAACTATTTTGGTCGATGTGGATGGCGCCGCAGTCGGACAGGTAAACGGCCTGGCAGTTTACCAAATGGGCGATTTTAGTTTTGGTAAGCCCTCGCGCATCACCGCGAAAACTTTTATGGGTCGCGGCGGCATCACGAACATTGAGCGAGAATCCAAACTCAGCGGCAAGAGTCATGACAAAGGCGTATTGATTCTCGGCGGTTACTTGGGCGGCAAGTACGCGCAGCAAACCTCGCTTTCATTGTCGAGCACGATTTGTTTTGAGCAATCCTATGACGGCGTCGACGGCGATAGTGCGTCATCCACCGAGCTTTACGCCATCCTCTCGAGCCTTTCGGAAATTCCCATCAAGCAAGGTATCGCCGTGACTGGCTCAGTCAATCAAAATGGCGAGGTTCAGGCGATCGGTGGCGTCAATGAAAAGATCGAAGGTCATTACGATGTCTGCCGGCTTAAAGAGTTGACCGGCCAGCAAGGCGTCATGATCCCGCGGTCCAATATGCGTCATCTGATGCTCAGGTCAGACGTCGTCGAAGCGGTGAAAGCGGGCAAGTTTCATATCTACGCTGTCGGCACGATTGACGAGGGCATTGAAGTGTTGACCGGCGTGGCAGCGGGCGAACGCGACAGCGAGGATCAATATCCCGCCGGCTCGGTGAACGACAGAGTGCAGAAAAAGCTGCGGCAATTCACCGAGCAGCAGAAAAAACTGGCCGCTCCCGAGAGCGGCAAATCTTCCGACACTCTGAGTGATTAACCCGGCGATCAGCCTTCGCGGGTTTTGGTCGATTCAGGCCGAACGCCAAGCGGAAATGACAGCTGCAGGGTTCTACCCTTGCGCAAGATGGTCAGGTGCACAACCCTGCCGGCTTCTAATCCGCCGATCATGCGCGCGACGTCGCGCGGGCTATCGACTTGGGTTTCGTTGACCGCAAGGATTACGTCTTGTTTTTGGATTCCGCCGCGCGCCGCGGATTGCCCGGGTAGGACCGAGCTAACGACGACGCCCTTCACGGGATGGATGCCGAGCATCTTCGCCTGCTCTAGCGAGACATCGGACATCTGGACTCCTAACCAGCCCCAGGCGAATTTGTCGCCGTTCGCCAGCCGCGGCAGAACTCGCTTGATGACGTTGATCGGCGTGGCGAAGCCCATGTTGCCGCGTTCGGACGCCATGGTGATCATGCCGATCACATTGCCTTTGCTGTTGAGCAGCGGGCCGCCGCTGCCGCCGGGGTAAGCGCCGGCGTCGGTCTGAATAAATTCGTAACTCGCCGAGTCGGGATAACTACGGCCGGAGCGGCTGACAATGCCTAAATTCATCGAGCTTTCGCGACCAAAGGGATAGCCGAAGACGACTGCCAAGTCGCCGACGCGAATCGCATCGGAATCGCCCAAGGTCAAAAGAGGCAATTGTCGTTCGGTTTTGATTTTGAGGACGGCGACATCGATTTGCGTTTCCGAGGCGACGATCTGCGCCGGTAGGCGCTGCGAATCGGCCAGGCGTATTTCAATATCTTTGGCTTTGTCGATGACGTGCTGGGCTGTCAAGATGTAACCATGAGAGTCGATGATAAAACCGGAACCGCGGCTGCCAAGAGGCTGTGCCGGTTTTGCCTTGGTATCCTGCATGGTCACGCGGATCTGCACGATCGCCGGGCGAGCATGATCGGCGAGCTGAACAAAGGCGCGGTTTAGCCGATCGAGTTCCGATTCGGCGGTGGGCTGTGCATCATGCCACGTAAAGGAAGAGTTTGCGCCGACTTTGTCCTCGGCCGCCGACACAGCAGGCTGAAGCGCCAAGAAAACTATTACAAAGGCGATTGAGAATTTCACGGTCGTAACCTCCGGCGACAGTAACGGCATTTCTTTATCGAAAAGCCTTTCCAAGAACAAGCGGCGCTAAATTCTCGATTGTACTTCGACCGGCGGGATGTATTATCCTTGTTTGGCATGAACGGTTTGGAGCGAAAGATTGTCATGATCACAGGGGGAAGCGGAGGCTTGGGCGCTCAGCTGGCGCAGGCTTTTGCGGCGCAGGGTTGCCGCGTCGCCCTTGCCGCTCGCAATCAAGCAAAGCTCAATGCAATCGCAGAAAAGATTGCTTTAAACGGCGGGCAAGTGCTCGCATTGCCGTGCGACGTGACGCGGCGAGAACAAGTGAAAAGGCTTGATGGCGAAATTCGAAAAGCTTGGGGCAGTGTTCAAATCCTCATCAACAATGCCGGCATGGCGCGCGCTGTAAACTTTTCTGACATGCCAGACGATCTGTGGGACGAAACCTTGGCGGTCAATCTGACCGGCGCCTATAATTCCTGCAAAGTTTTTTTACCGGCAATGATCGATCGCAAATGGGGACGCATCATCAACATCGCGTCGACCGCGGCGAAAGTCGGCTATCCCCACGTGACTGCTTACACAGCCTCAAAACATGGATTGCTCGGGCTAACACGCGCGCTGGCGTTGGAAACGGCGCGACTGGGCGTGACCGTGAACGCGATTTGTCCCGGCTACGTCGACGACGAGCGGACCCATGAAAACGCCAAAATCATGGCTGAAAAAACCGGTAAGAACGTCGACGAGATTCTAGCGCTATTCGCCGCTAGCGCGCCGCAAAATCGGTTGATCGCTCCCGTTGAAGTGGCATCGCTAGCCGTGCTCATCGCTTCGGAAAAGCTTGGCGCGATGACCGGACAGGCGATCAACGTCGACGGCGGCGCGGTGATGGTTTAGCCATGTCCAATTCGAAAGCCGGGGATCGAGACTGCATCCTGCCGTTCTTCGAACCGGATCACTTAATTTTCCGCGAGCGCGCACATCGTTGGGTCGATGAAACGATTGTTTCACCTAAACGACAAGACAAAACTTTAGAAGAACGCGCTATCGAGTTGGTGCGCGAGCTTGGTGCTAGCGGCTTTCTTAAGCACGCCGTGCCCGAAGAATTTGGCGGCATTCGCGCCACAGTCCAAACGCGCGACTTATGCACCTTGCGCGAAGAAATCGCGCGCGGCGATGCGTTAGCCGACACCATGTTTGCGATGCAGGCGCTGGGCAGTTACCCGATCACGCTGGCCGGTGATCGCGAGCAGAAAGGTCGCTTTTTGCCGCCGATCGGGAAGGGCGACTGCGTTGCAGCGTTTGCCATCACCGAATCAGAAGCGGGGTCCGATGTAGCCTCGCTGCAAACACGCGCCGTGCGCCGCGGCAATGAATTCTGCTTAACCGGCACGAAGAGCTTTATCTCTAATGCAGGCGTGGCCGATTGCTACGTCGTCTTCGCTTCCACTGAACCGGAAAAGAAAAGCAAAGGCATCAGCGCTTTTGTGATCGAGACCAAGACACCGGGACTGGTGGTGAAAGAAAAGACCGAGCTGTTGTCGCCACATCCGATCGGCGTCATCAAATTTGATGAATGTGTCGTAACCCAAGATGCGCTGCTCGGCAGGGAGGGCCAAGGATTGCAGATCGCCTTTGAAACGCTCGATCTTTTGCGCTGTACGGTCGGCGCGGCTGCGGTGGGATTTGCCCGGCGAGCGTTAGAGGAAGCGATTGGATATAGCAAAGTCCGCCGACAATTCGGGCGCGCCATTGCGGAGTTCCAAGCCACTGAGTTTAAGCTCGCCGAAATGGCCACGGAGCTGGAAGCCGCGAAGCTATTGGTTTATCAGGCGGCATGGACCCATGATCGCGCCGCAAAGGACGCCAAGCAGAAATCGTCGATGGCGAAATACTATGCCACAGAAGCGGCGCAGCGCATCGTCGATCAGGCGCTGCAGATCCACGGCGGCAGTGGCTTGATCGCAGGCAGCATTATGGAAAGGCTATATCGCGACGTGCGCGCGTTGCGAATTTATGAAGGCACTTCGGAGATACAGAAGGTTATCATTGCGCGCAGCCTGTTAAAGAAATCTTGAGGATCGAGGATAGAGATCGAGGATCGTGTTTCGGTCGTCTATTCTCGATCCTCTATCTCCGCATGCCTCGGGAGGATAAATGGATTTCGCACTATCGGAAGAGTTGATTGCCGTTCGCGATTTGGCGCGCGAGTTTGCTGAGAAGGAAATCGCACCGACCGCCGCCAAGGACGACAAGGAAAAAAACTTTCGTCCTGATCTGGTGAAAAAGATGGGCGAGTTGGGTTTTTACGGCACCATGATTCCGGAAACTTACGGGGGTAACGGTCTCGGGTTTCTCGCCATGGTGCTGATCACGGAAGAAATCGCCCGGGTCCACAGTGCCATGCGCGTGGCGATCAATATGCAGATCGGTCCGGCGCTCACCTTGCTGCAATTCGGCACCGAAGCGCAAAAAAAGCAATTCATTCCGCCGCTCGTCACCGGTGAAAAGATCGGTTGCTTCGCGATCACCGAGCCCGACGCTGGCTCGGACGTGGCGGCGCTGCGCACGACAGCGATGAAGGACGGTGAACGCTATTTGCTGAACGGCAGTAAGCTCTGGATCTCCAACGCGCCGGTGACCCATGGTGGTTTGGTTTACGCTTACACCGACCGCTCGCAGAAACATCGCGGCATGTCCGCTTTCTACGCCGATTGGGATCAGCCAGGTTTGACGCGCAAGCCGCTTGAAACCATGGGCGCGCATTGCTCGCCGATCGGCGAACTGATCTTCGACAACTTTCCAATTCCCGTGGCGAACCGGCTCGCCAACGAGGGCGACGGTTTTAGGATTTGCATGTGGCAATTGAATCAAACGCGGCTCAATTGCGCGGCGGGCGCGTTGGGAGTCGCGCGCGCCGCCAAGGAAGCGGCGGTGAGCTATTGCAATCAGCGGGTTCAGTTCGGCCAAAAGATCGGCGAGTTTCAGATGAATCAAGACTTAATCGCGCAGATGATCACCCACGAAGAAGCGGCGCGCCTGCTCGTCTACCGCGCGGCGTGGCTCGCAGATCAGAAGCAACCCAACAATTTAGAAACGTCTATCGGCAAATACAGCGCCGCGGAGGCCGCCAACTTCGCTGCCGACGCGGCGATGAAAATTCTCGGTGCGTACGGCTATTCGACCGAGTTTCCCGTCGAGCGTTACTATCGTGACGCCAAGTCCTACCAGATCGTCGAAGGCTCCTCGAACGTGCAGAAGATGATCATCGCGCAGGACGCGTTGGGGTATCGGAAGGCGAATCGGGCGTAGGTCTGGATTTACAAAGCTGGACAAATGAACAATTGCGGTTTTCCGGCGACAGGATCTTGTTCGACTCGGACCCGGATGCCGTACACCTCATCGATTGTTTTCTCGGTCAGCACTTCGCTTGGCGATCCGTCGCGGTAGATTTTTCCTTCGCGGAGCATCACCAGACGGGGAAAGAACAGCGCCGCGAGGTTGAGATCATGCAGCGCGGCGACGATGGTCATGTCGCGCTCGCGGTTGAGTCGGCACAGAAGCTCGAAGACTTGAATCTGATGTTTGAGATCGAGAAACGCCGAGGGTTCGTCAAGCAGAAGGAGTTCTGGTTCTTGCGCCAAGGCGCGCGCGATGATCACCCGTTGTTTTTCGCCGCCACTCAACTCATGAAGATACCGATTGGCGAAGGACAGGCAATCGGTCAGTTTCATGCTCGCCCGGGCGATCTCAAGATCTTTTTTTCCTTCGAGAGCGAAGGGGCTGTGATAACTGGCTCGCCCCATTAAGACGACTTCCGCGACTGTGTAAGGAAAATTGACGCGGCTTTCTTGCGCCACAACGGCAAAGAGTTTGCTCAGCTTCCGCCGACCATAGGTTTGAATGTCTTTCCCGTTTAGTTTGACCGCGCCTTGCCCATGCAAGACCGCCGAAAATATTTTGAGCAAAGTTGTTTTCCCCGAGCCGTTGGGACCGAGGATGCCGATCATTTCGCCGCGATCGACCGACAGACATACATCGTGAAGCACTCTCCGGTCTTGATAGGCGAATGACAGATTGCGAGTTTGGATCGCCGGACTCATAAAGCGAGTGATTTTCCGCCTTCCCGGTAAAGCAGGAACAGAAAAAAAGGCCCGCCAAAAAACGCGGTGATGATTCCCACCGGCAGCTCGGCGGGGGCGAGCGCGATGCGCGCAAGGGTGTCGGCCCAGCACAAGAAAATCCCGCCGGCGAGAAAAGATGCGGGCAATAAGAGACGGTGATCGCTGCCGACGATTAAACGCATGACATGCGGAATCATCAGTCCGACAAAGCCGATCATGCCGCTCACTGAAACCATGGCGCCGATCATCAACGATGATGCAATAAAAATTTGGCGCTGCAGCGCACCGGTGTCCACTCCCAGCTGCATGGCTGCTTCTTCGCCGAGCGTGATCAGGTTCAGTGAAAGGCCTTTCGCCCATAGCCAGAGAAAACCAAAGATAATGTACGCCCAAATGAAAGCCACGGTGAGATAGGCGCGGGTCGATAGACTACCCATGAGCCAAAAGAGCAACCCTTGTGCCTGATAGAAATCAATGATCGAGTTGAGAAACATGATCACGGCGGCAATGAAGGAATTAAAAATCACGCCGGAAAGCAGCAAGTGATAAGGATGCAGTCGGCCGTGGAACAGAGAGAACCGATAGACCAGCATCATGCTGCACAGCGCGCCGATAAATGCCGCCAGTGGGACCCAAGAGATTTCACCGAGCAGCCCGCCGGCGATGGGCAGAAGCCAGTTGGGAAAAAGGATCAGTCCCAAAATTCCACCCAAGGAAGCGCCGCCCGACACACCGAGCATCTGTGGACAGGCGAGCGGATTGCCTAGCAAAGCCTGCAGCACTACGCCGCAGGCTGCCATGCCGCCGCCGATGGCGACGCCGAGGAGCACGCGCGGCAGACGCGCGCGAAAAAGTATTTCCGCGTCCGGGTTCGCAAAAGATAAATCATGCAGAGCTCGCGAGAGGTCGAGGCGTACCGGTCCAATTAGAGCGCAGGCGGCAATCGAGAGCGCCAAAAGCGTGAGCAGCACGCCATTGACGAAAATCATCTTCCTACGGTCGAGGACGTTCACAACCACTTCCTTTATTGAGTCCACGGTTGGCTTCCGCGAAGCACTCCGGATGAACGAGCCGGGCGATTTCTTCGAGACCTTCGCCGATACGCGGTCCGGGCCGGAGAATCTTGTCCGACTGATAGGCGTAGACTCGGTGCTCCCTCACGGCGGGAATGGACTTGAGATCGCCCCAATGTTTGGCGGATTCGCCGCGCTCCGATCCCATGCCGGCCTCGATGATCACTTGCGGCGCTTTGGCCACGACGTATTCGTCCGGTAGATTGAGCCATGGTTGATCCGCGTTGCCGGCGATGTTTTCACCGCCGGCTAAAGTAATCAGCTCGTCGATAAAATTTTTTCCGCCGACCACGACCAGTGGCCGTAGCCCTACGGCCAATAAAGTAGCGCGGCGCGGCGCCGGCGCGACACGTTTTTTTATTTCGTCGAATTGAAGCGTGATTTTATCGACGAGCTTTTCGCCCGCTTCAGGGTTTCCTAACAAGCGCGCGATGCTTTTGATGGAACCCAAAATGTCGTTTACGCTTGCCAGTGAGATCAGAGTCACTTTGAGACCCAAGCGTTCCATCTCTCGCGCCTTCACCGGGTCGGTGGCGCTGCTGACGCCGATCACGAAATCCGGTCGCTTCGCAGCGATCGCTTCGAGACTGGGACTCATAAAGCCGCCGATCTTGGGCAGCTTCCGCGCTTCGGCGGGATAATCGCAGTAAGTCGTCACACCGACCACGCGATTGCCGAAGCCTAGAGCAAACAGAGTCTCGGTCACGCTGGGCGCGAGGGAGACGATTCTTTGCGGGTGCGGCGCGGATGCGGCTTGCGCGAGTAATGCTGATTTGCTCAAGGCAAACAAGCTTGCGGTAAGTAAATAAAGGGTAATTAACCGTTGCGAGTGTTTCATTTAGCGCCCAAAGCCAAGAAAAGGAATACCGAGGTCTCGCTCAATTCGCCAACGGCGCCGAAAGTGTCGCCGGTCACACCACCCAAGCGGCGGTGAAAATAATTCTTGCTCGCCAAGCTGAAGACGGCGACCCACGCCATCATGGCAATGCCGGTACCCCGCAAAACTGCTGCAACCAAGAACAGTGTGACGAACGTAGCTAGGAAGACATGTTTCGTCGACAAGTGATCTATTAGAGTCGAACCCAGTCCGGCCTTTGCCGCTTTGGAACGATAGCCGAGCAGCACCATTGCCCAACGGCTGAGAACCGGCGCCGCGAGCAGCCCGCGCCAGCGCTCGGTGTCGATGCTCTCAATAGCGTGGATTTTGAAGAACAACAGCAAAACAATGGCGATCAAGCCAAAGGCCCCCGTGTGACTGTCGTCCATGACGCGTAGCATGCGTTCACGGTCACCGCCGGCGCCCAAGCCGTCGAAAGTATCGCCGAGGCCATCCAAGTGCAGGCCGCGTGTCAGGAAAGCCAGTAGGGTCACGAGCGCCACACTCGAAAGCGCCGGGCTGGCAAACGATTTCAACGAGACATCCAGCAACACTAGGATCAGGCCGAGTAAAAAGCCGATTACGGGAAAGAAAATCGTAGCTCGCCCTAACTCATCGACTGAATGCTCCGTGCGCCTAGGCCATGGAATAATGGTCAAGAACTGCAGCGCGGCGAAAAATGAAGTCACGAATGTTTTTCCTTCACGCCGGCCGATTCAAAGGTCGCCATCTCGCGGATGATTTTTACCGATGCTTCGATCATGCCCATGAGCAGACAAGCGCCGGTGCCCTCGCCGAGACGCATCTGCAGATCGAGGACAGGCGCGAGCTTAAGCTGGTCAAGCATCAACCGATGACCACTTTCTGCGGAAAGGTGTGAGGCAAAGAGAATATCTCGGACAAGGGGATTAAATCGTTGCGCGAGCAGCGCCGCGGCGCCGGATATGAAGCCATCGAGCACCATCGGTATGCGAAATGCCGCGGCGCCTAAAATGACTCCCGTTATGGCGCCGATCTCCAAGCCGCCAACCTTGGCGAGAACGTCGATGGGATCATTGGCATCGGGTTGATTTAGATCAAGACCTTTTTGAATCGCTGCGATTTTTCTTTTTAGAGTTGCATCGTCAATGCCCGTGCCTCGACCCGCTGCGTCAGTGGGCGCAGCGCCAGCCAAAGCGCAGAGAATGGCGGCGGCGCTGCTGGTGTTGCCGATGCCCATATCGCCGGCACCGAGAAGAAAAAGATTGTTCGCAGTCGCCTCTTTAACAAGCTCAATGCCTAGCTCCACAGAGCGTATCGCCTCATCGCGTGTCATTGCCGGTCCACTCGCGAAATTCGCCGTGCCGCGGCGCACCTTGCAGTTACGCAAGCCGCGTGCTTCTACAAATTCGTAATCGACGCCGACATCGACGACTTTAGTGTCGACGCCGTAATGGCGCGCCAAAACGTTGATCGCCGCGCCGCCGCCAAGAAAGTTGTAAGTCATCTGCGCCGTCACGTCTTTTGGGTAAGCGCTCACGCCTTCGGCCGTGATGCCGTGATCCGCGGCGAAGATGAACAAAAGCTTTCGTCCGAGCCGCGGCGGGACTTTTCCTTGGATGACAGCGACGCGCCGCGCCAGCTCTTCCAATTTGCCCAGGCTTCCTTGCGGCTTGGTCAATGAGTCGAGGCGCTGCTGCGCCACACGTTCGATAGATCGATCCAACGGCCGGATATTTTTGATCGTCTCGTCTAGCGACATACCGCATCCTTCTTTACGGCCGTCGGAATCCCCGCAACCATGAGCACCACCTCCTTCGCCGCCGCCGCGATCCGTTGATTGGTCCAACCCGCGAGGTCGCGAAATTGCCGCGCCAGCGGATTATCCGGCACGATGCCCGCGCCGACTTCATTGGTGACGAAAACGACGGGAAAATCCAGTTGCGGCAAGGACCGCACCAAGGCTTCGACTTTCTCCTCGACTTGGTTTTCATCGCCTCTGAACAGAAGATTGCTCAGCCAAAGCGTCAAGCAATCCACCAGGGCGCAATCCGTTCGCCCGCGCCATGCCAGCAACGTCTCAGCTAATTGCACCGGTTCTTCGACGGTCGTCCACGCGCTGCCGCGCCGTTTTCGATGCGCCGCGATGCGCCGCGCCATTTCGTCATCTTTGGCCTCGGCGGTGGCAATGTAGACTCGCCGCAAACCCAACGCCGCGGCGCGCTGCTCGGCATACTTGCTCTTTCCCGAGCGCGCGCCGCCGGTAATCAAAATAATTTCTTTGGCCATGTCGCGATCCGCCTTAGGACGCTAGCCATTCGGCAAGCGCCGCGATCAACCGGCGGTTTTCTTGCCGCCGCCTGACCGCGACGCGGAAATAATTGCCGCCGAGCCCGAAGGAATCGCAGGCGCGGATGAGTATCTTCTTGCGCAGGAGAAAAGCGCGGAGCTCGAGGGCGTCGGCGCCGCGCTTGTCGATCCTGACGAGCAAAAAATTGGTTTTCGACGGCAAGGGATGCAAACCCCCAAGCGCCGCCAGACGCGCGCACAGAAACTTTCGCTCGCCTTCGAGCCAACGATTCGTTCTTGTGATGAAGCCCGCGTTCACAAGACAAGCCAACGCGACATTCAACGCGGCGCCGTTGACGGACCAAGGCTCTTGATAAGCAGCGAGCTGCTTGACTCTATGCGCATCGCCGAGCAGATAACCGAGGCGAAGACCCGGCATTCCATAGTACTTGGTGAGCGAGCGCAATACGATTAAATACGGATTGTGCCTCACCGTCCTCTTGACGGATTCGCCCTCGACAAAGTCGATGAACGCTTCGTCGACGACGACCATACTTTTTCTCGTCAAAGCGACATGAGCGATGTTTTCTATGGCCGTTTTTGGAACCAATTGACCGGTGACGCTGTTCGGCGTGGCGAGAAAAACGATATCGCAATCCTTTTCCCATGCCGCCATCAACCGTTCCATCGAGAATTGAAAACCGTCGTCGGTGGCAGGGGAAAGCGCGCGGGTGCGGGCGCCGACGAGGGTCAGCGCATTGCTATATTCGGAAAATGCCGGGCCGACGACCAATGCCGTGCGCGGCCGCAGCGCGGCACACAACAGATAGATCAGCTGGGTCGAGCCGTTGCCGAGCAGGACTTCTGCGGCGCTCATCCCATGGTGTTTAGCCACGGCCGATTTGAGTCTTCCTCCATAGGGATCGGGATAGCGCGAGATTTCGCCATAGCTTTCTAGGAAAGCTCGGCGCGCCGAGCGCGGCGGTCCCAACGGGTTGATGCTGGCGCTGAAATCGAGAATCGCGTCGGCTTGGATGCCGGCGCTCTGCGCCCAACGCTCGACATCGCCGCCGTGTTCTCGATGGAGCGGCGGCTCTAGCCGCGGCTCGTCGACAGCAGCGCGAAGGCCGCGAGCGAGAGCACCGCCGTGACCAGACATAAAATCCGTCCCTCCTTTAGCATTTCGATTTTGATCGGTGTCGAGTCATCGCCCATGTAAGGCTTATGGACTTCTTTGCCGAAATAAATGCTTGGACCGCCTAGTCGGATGCCGAACGCGCCCGCCAGCGCCGCCTCGGGATAGCCTGCATTCGGACTTAGGTGATTGGCGTGGTCGCGCCATGCGACGCGCAAAGCGCGCGCTGGATTCAGACGCACCGCCAGCGTGGCGATGACGATAAAGCAAGCGGTCAGGCGCGCGGGAATATAATTGAAAACGTCATCCAAGCGCGCGGCGAACTTGCCAAAGTAAAAATATCTTTCGGTGCGGTAGCCGATCATGGAATCCAGTGTGCTGACAGCTTTGTAAGCCATCGCTAGCGGCACGCCGCCGACGAAGAGATAAAAGAGCGGCGCGACGATGCCGTCGCAGGTACTTTCGGCCAAAGACTCCAAGCTGGCGCGCAGCACTTTGTCTTGATTCAAATGAGCCGTCTCACGGCCGACGATCTGGGAAAGTTTTTCGCGCGCGCTCATAAGGTCGCCGGCGCGCAGCGGTGCTTCGATGCGCCTTGCGGCGTCGATTAAACCCCGCGTCGCCAGCGTCGTGGACGCCAGCGCAGAGATGGCGATGAAGGACAGCCAGAAAGGGAGCCAATGGAAAAGCGCCACGAGTGCCCATGCGGTTGAGGCCGAGATGGCGATCACAAAAAAAGAAAGCGCCATGCCGGCGAGAAAATCGCGGCGTGGATTGCCGGTTCGCAGCAAAGCCTCGCCATGCGAGATGACTTTGCCCATCGACACCACCGGATGGGGCAGCCAGCGCGGATCGCCAACGGCGAGATCGAGCAGGAAGGCGGCGACCAAAAGTGCCGCCGAAGAACCCCAAAAAATTTGCCAATCCATAAAGACAACGTTTACCGATGCAATGTCACCGCTATCCCTTTTTCCACCGCCGTGTATGCCGCCTGGCCGATCAATTCACCGAGTCGAGTATGTTTGCCGCAGTAGCGCTCACGTTCGGCACCGAGAGAAACGACGGCGATGCAGTCGGTGCCCGTGCCCGTGGCGATGAGATCGGAAAGCGAACTCCGGATGCCCGCTTCGTGGAGCGCCCGCACGCGCCCTTCTGTGGCGATCTGGATCGCTTCCACTAAGGCTTCGTCTCTCAGTCCCGTTTGAATCGCAAGTATCATGTTGATGGTGTGGAGCGGTGCAGGCGCTGTTTCCAGCGTCGTGAAAGATGCTGGGTCTCCGACCGAAAGAGCGTTGCTGCAGCCCACGGTCGCAAAACATATGACCCTGCTGCCGCCGCCGCAGAGAGAAACTTCTATTAGGGTTTTCATCTCCACGGCAGTGGCCATCCCGACGACCGTGCCTTGAAGCCCCAGCTGCGAAGCCGATTCTTCCAGCCAGCGCTCCGGTTCAGCGCAGAACCATTGGTCGCTGCCGCTGACGTGGTGATTGATGACGTGATCCGCGTCGCAAAAACCGCCGTTGACAACCGCCCAACTCAAGGCCCGCGCCGGCGTGGGAAAGCTCACGATCAAGACATTCTGCTCGTGTCGGACGATAAAAGGTCGGTTCATGGTCGATACTTTCGCAGTGACGTCATGACTCGACGGCTCGACATGCGGCAACGAAACTCCTAGCAAACTCCGGATTGGAGCCGAAGTGCAAATGCACATAACCGGCCACGCAATTCCGGTAACGAAAGCCTGCGCACGGTGTTGTCCCATGCGTTCCTTTAACAAAATAAGCCGTATCGAGCTTCCGTGAGCTCGTGGAACCGTAGATCTCCGAATGGTGAAATTCGTGGCCGCGGATTTTTTCGCCCGGCGCGGCGAAGGTTTTCTTTCTGGTCAGGACTTCGCGATAGCCGAGCGCTCTTAAGCGCGGCAGCATGCGGGTCTTGAATGGATAGGCGCCGACCATCGCATACTGCCGCTCTGCACAGTCGGTCAATGCCGCCGCAAGATACATGAGACCGCCGCACTCGGCGTAAACCGGCCCGCCGGCTTCAATGAAATCCCGGATCGCCGCTCGCAACGGGCGATTGCGCGCGAGTTCTCGGGCATAAAGCTCCGGATAGCCGCCGCCGAGGTAGATGCCTTTCACTCCGGCAGGAAGGTCGCGATCGCGAATCGGACTGAAGTTTTTGATCTGCGCCCCGGCGTTGCGCAAAAGCTCCAGGTTATCCGGATAATAAAAACAAAAGGCTTGATCGCTCGCGACGGCAATCGGCACCTTGTCAGCCGGCGCTTTTCGCAGCGGGGTTTCAACGGGCGCGGCTATCTTGGTTCGCGCGCTCGCAAGTAAACGATCCAACTCGACATGTTTTTCGATGAGTTGCCCAAGCCGATTGACGAAAGCTTTACCGAGGAAGCCTTCCTGGGCGACGGTCAAGCCGAGATTGCGCTCTGGAATTCTCACTTGATTGTTGAAGGGGATTCCGCCGAAACACTTGAGGCCGGGCAACGATTTGAAAGCCTCCCTGAGATATTGCAGATGGCCTGTTCCAGCTATGCGGTTGAAGATCACGCCAATCAAGCGGATATTCGGGTCGAATTGGCGATAACCTAGAATCATGGCGGCCGCACTGCGCGCCATCGCCGCGGCGTCGACGACCAGAATAACCGGCAATCGCAGTTGTTTCGCCATCTGCGCCGTGCTGCCTTCCTCCGTGCCGCCGCTCCGGCCGTCGTAAAGCCCCATCATGCCCTCGACGACGGCGACGTCTTTGCCCTGCGCGTGGTTCTGAAAAGAGCGGCGATTGTAATCTTCCGACAGCATCCAACCGTCAAGATTGTATGACGGCACCCGGCAAATTTGTGCGTGCAAGCCGGGATCGATAAAATCGGGGCCGATCTTGAATGGCTGAACTTTCAAGCCGCGTTGCCGCAGTGCCGCCATGATGCCGAGGCTGACTGTGGTCTTGCCGACGCCGCTATGGGTGCCGGCGATGACGAATGCAGAAATAGCTCTCATGTCGGTCAGCCTCGGTAATTCTCCGATGCGCGGCGGCAAGGACCGACGATCCAACTCTTCAGCAGATTCATATTCAGCGAATTTCTGAGATGGCATGCCAGGCGATCGATGCGCGCGTTACGTTCGGCGTTGGCATTCGCGTACGAGGCCGCGGGCGCGAGATCGACGGCGGCGCGCGCGGCTTGGATGAACCCATGACGAAAATCGTCGTTGTCGAAGAAGCCGTGCACGTAGGTACCGAAGACGCGGCCCGATTCACTCACGGCGCCGTCGGGAACAAGTTCGGCCGCTTCCTGGCGTTCGATATCGGTTAGAGGAAACGCTCCGGTTTCGTAGTGCGTTTCACCGACGTGGATCTCGTAGCCTTCAAATGGAACTTGCGGAGATAAACCGGCGCGAAAAAAATTGCAGCGCAATGAGCCGCGAACTCGGCGCACGGTTTTCTCTTTGCGCAATACGGTTCGTACGGGCAGAAGACCGAGGCCGTTTTCAATGAGCGGCACTCCGTCATTCTCAATCCCGTGCGGATCTCGGATGGCGATCCCGAGCATCTGAAAGCCGCCACAGATGCCGATGATCGGGACGCCGGGTCCACTTAGGTGGCAAAGCTCCCGAGCAAAGCCGCGAAGTTTGAGCCACTGCAAGTCGGTGAGGGTTTGCTTGGTGCCGGGGAGGATGATCAGATCGGCGCCGGCCACCTCTTCGGGCTGCTGCAAATATGCCAACGACACCGCTGGCTCCAACGCCAGCGGATCGAAGTCGGTAAAATTCGCCATGTGCGGCAGTGCGATGACACCGATGCGCAACGCCCGCGCTGGTCCCGATTCAAGATTTTTCCAGCGCCGCGCAGCTAGTGCGCGGTCTTCCAAAACGACGCCGTCTTCTTCTTCGAGACCGAGATCGTGAAGAAAGGGCACCACGCCGACGCAAGGCAAGCCAAGGCGCTGCTCGATCATCGTGACGCCCGGCCGCAGCAGCGATTCGTCGCCGCGAAATTTATTGATCACGAAGCCGC
>WNGO01000665.1_pt1 | contig 23455 bp, 21 predicted proteins | sample 5400511 | NCBI WGS metagenome assembly WNGO01 (sample SAMN13153380, study PRJNA577476) | soil metagenome | isolation source: 20 cm soil or saprolite under Garry oak tree replicate 2 | place: USA:California | collected 2016-06-15 | reverse complement strand
GCCGCATTAATGAGCTGATGACTTCCGGAAAATTGTTCAGCGATGTCGGCCTAGCTCCGCTCGCGGCGAAACAGGATCGCGTCATGATCTGCGGCAGCCCGGCGCTGATCCACGACACACGGGCGCTATTGCTGGCCAGGGATTTTGTCGAGGGCAATCACGGCGAACCCGGTCAGTTCGTGGTCGAGAAGGCATTCGCCGAACGCTGAGCAAGCGGGGAGGGAGCCGCGCGTATCGGACGGCCCGCAATTCCCCTGCTGCCAGACCTTCTGGCATGCGCTAAAGTTTGCACGTCGAATGTAACGCAGGTGCAACATGCAGGTGCGGCCCGGCGACAATGATCTGCTGCTGATCATCGACGTGCAAAACGATTTCTGTCCCGGCGGCGCGCTCGCGGTTGCCGACGGCGATGCCGTGGTGCCCGTCATCAATCGCCTCGCCGAACGGTTTGCTCACATCGCGCTGACCCAGGACTGGCACCCCCGAGGCCACAGCTCCTTTGCCACATCCCATCCGGGCTCGGCGCCGTTTGAAACCATCAGCATGCCTTATGGCCAGCAAACGCTGTGGCCCAATCATTGCGTCCAGGGCACGCCGGGCGCGGCCTTTCATCCGCAACTGGCGACCGAGCGGGCGGAGCTCGTGATCCGGAAAGGGTTTCGCCCCGAAATCGATTCCTACTCCGCGTTCTATGAAAACGACCGGCGCACTCCCACGGGGCTCGCGGGCTATCTGCGCGAGCGCGGTTTTACACGGATATTCCTCGCCGGGCTCGCGACCGACTTTTGCGTCCATTACTCCGCCATGGACGCGCGCAGGCTTGGCTTCGAGTCCGTTGTTGTCGAGGCCGGCTGCAGAGCCATCGATCTGGCAGGCTCGCTCGATGCCGCCTGGACCGTAATGACTGCAGCCGGCGTGCAGCGCGTCAAGGACCTTGCGGCGATCTGATTCTGACGCGGTCCGCGTCGTCCGGGTATTCCACTAACCGCTGCCGCGCCTGCCAGACCGCTCCCCCTTGCGCGGACAAATCAAGGTCACCATTTGACAGGGCCAAGGAATTCGCCATGTTGGATATTACCTACAGCCCTTCAAATGAAGACGAGTCATCGCAAGCGGCCAGGCAGGCCGCCGCCGGCGATGACGCCTTGCTCGACGCCTATTCCAATGCCGTGATCAGCGTGACCGAACGCGTCGAGCCCGCGGTGGTTCGGGTCGAAACCGGGCCGAAGGTACGCAACGCGCACGAGCGCGGCGGTCTCGGCTCCGGGATCGTGATCTCGCCTGACGGACTGGTGCTGACCAATAGCCACGTGGTCGGTTCGTCCAAACAGATCAGGCTGCGCGACATCGAGGGCATCGTCACCGATGCGCGCGTGCTCGGCGTCGACGCCGACACCGATCTGGCGTTGCTGCGCGCCGACGGCGTGCGGGATTTGCGGTACGCCTCGCTCGGCAATTCCAAAACCCTGCGCCGCGGCCAGCTGGTGGTCGCGATCGGCAATCCGCTCGGCTTCGAATCGACCGTCACCGCCGGCGTGGTGTCGGCGCTCGGCCGTTCGATCCGCTCAGTGAGCGGCAGGACCATCGAAGACGTCATCCAGACCGACGCCGCGCTTAATCCTGGCAACTCCGGCGGACCGCTGGTGTCCTCCGCGGCCGAGGTGATCGGCATCAACACCGCGATCATCAGCGGCGCCCAGGGCATCTGTTTTGCGGTTGCCAGCAACACCGCGCAATTCGTATTGTCCGAAATCATCCGTCACGGCTATGTCCGGCGCGCCTATATCGGTGTATCCGGTCAGACCGCGCCAATCCCGAGAAGGCATGCGATCCTCGCCGGTGTTGAAAACAAGATGGGCGCACTGGTGGCGCAAATCGAACCGGAGGGGCCGGCGGCGCGGGCCGGGCTATTGCCCGGCGACGTCGTGATCAAACTGGACGGCGCTGACGTGAACGGCGTCGACGATCTGATCCGTGCGCTTGATCGCGACCGCATCGATCGCACGCTCGAGATGGATGTGCTGCGCATGGGCCGGCTGCGGGCCGTCGACATTCATCCGATCGAACGCAAGCCGTCGGCTCGGCAGGGCTGAGCCCCGTAGAGCCGCGGGTGCGAGAAACAGGCGGGCGCGATTGTGAGAGGCTATCGCGTCAGGATGATTTCCTGATCTTGAAGCTTGCCACGTATTCGTCGGGCTTTGACGGGTCGAATGGCTTTCCCATCACCGAAAACGACTTGTACGACGTTGCCGGCGGCGTCATTCCCATGTCTTTCATCCGAAAACGACTTGTACGACGTTGCCGGCGGCGTCATTCCCATGTCTTTCATGACCTTGCTGGTGCCGGTCGCGAGATAGACCTGCTCCGCCACGGACTTGTAATCCACTTCACCGGATACCTGGCCCCAGCGCTTCATTTGCGTGAGCATCCAGACCGCAAACGACTGCCAGGGAAACGGGTCGAAGTCGACGCGCTTGGCGTCCGTTTTGACGCCGCCAAGTCCGTCCGCGTAGATGCCGGTGAGAACCTGCTCAAGGACCGTGATCGGCGCGTTGATATAGTTCGGCGGTGCGATGGCTTCCGCGATCTGCTTGCGATTTTCGGGTTTGGACGCGTAGGCAGTGGCGTCGATGATGGCGCGCGTCAGCGCGGCGAAACTATTGGGCGATGTCGTGATGAACTCCCGGCTCGCGGCAAAGCTGCAGCAGGGATGCCCGTCCCAGATTTCCTTGGAAAGAATGTGCAGGAAACCGACGCCGTCGTAGATCGCTCGCTGGCAGATGTTGTCCGGCGCCAGGAAGCCGTCGATGTTGTCGGCGCGGAGATTGGCAACCATTTCCGGCGGCGGCACCGAACGCAATTGCACGTCGGTGTCGGGATCGACGCCGTGCTCGGCGAGATAGTAGCGCAGCAGATAATTGTGCATCGAATAATCGAATGGAATGGCGAATTTCATGCCTTTCCAGTCCTTCGGGTCGCGCCTGTCCTTGTGCTTGATGGCGAGCGTGATGCCCTGGCCGTTGATGTTCTCGATCGCCGGCACCGTGAAGGGGATGGGCTGTGCGCCCAGGCCGAGCGAGATCGCGATCGGCATCGGCGCCAGCATGTGCGCGGCGTCGTATTCCCTGTTGATGGTCTTGTCGCGGATCACGGCCCAGCCGGCGGTCTTCACCACCTCGACGTTGAGGCCGTGCCTGGCATAGAAGCCGAGCGGCGCCGCCATGATGATCGGCGTCGCACAGGTGATCGGAATGAAGCCTACCTTGAGATCCTTTTTCTCCGGCGTGCCGGCCTCCGCGAACACTTGGGTTGCGGTCTTGACAGGAAAGAATTGAGAGATGGCGGCGAGCGCCGTCGAAGCCCCGACCGATTTCAGGAAAGCTCTGCGCGCAACATCCTTTGGAAATATCGCGCGCATGACAGCGGAAGCCACGAAGCCCTCATAGCGCGCTTCCTCGTTTGGCGGCGTCTCGCAGCGCAGCGTCAGGGCTTTATTATGTTCCTCCACCGACCAATGTTGGCCGCAGCCACAAACCGATCGCGAAAGCTTGCCGTTGGCGTCAAAGGCATCGTCGAAGGTGGACATGCGGCGCTCCCTGTGATGCCGGCAGACCTGAACAGCAGCAAACTCAGCCGCAGCCGCTCCAAAACTCAGGCACCTCCCGCCGCTCGACCGCGGCGGGGGCACCGATAACCCGGCTGGGCTAGGCCGCCTTGCCGGTCAGCTTGGCTTCGGTCGGCAGACCTTCCTCAATCGGCAGCGATGGGTCGCGGGACCATTCGTTCCACGATCCGAAATACATGCGCACATCCTTGACGCCTGCATTCTTGAGCGCGAGGAATGTGTTGGATGCCCGCGCTCCCTTGAAGCAATAGAGATACACCGGGGTATTTTGCGAGATGCCGACGGTCGCGCATTCAGCAAGGATTTCGTCCTTGGACTTGAAGCGCGGCCCCTCGGGTGTCGGCTTCATCATGCGATACCACTCGAGCCAGACGGCGCCCGGGATGCGTCCCTTGCGCGGACAAAAGTCCTTGCCATACGGCGAGGAGCTTTCGCCGATCCATTCGTCGACATCGCGGACGTCGAGCAAGGCGATGTTGGGCTTGTCCAGCGCCGCAAGCATGGTTTTCGCATCGATCAGAATATCGCTGGCTTCCGGCACGATCGCGAACGAGGCTGGCGCCGGCGCGGGCACACTGGTGGTCACCGGCAAGCCTTTGGCTGCCCAGGCGTCGAACCCGCCATCAAGCACCTTGATCCTGGGATAGCCGAGCATGGTCAGCAGATAATAGCCGCGGCAGGACTGGCCGAAGCCGGAGTTCATCGACTGTTCGTAAATGATGGCGGTTTCCTTGCCCGAAAGTCCAGCCTTGCCGAAAGCGTCGGCGAACTTGGTCTTCAGCTCGTGAATGCCTTCCGGTGTCGAGGTGGCGAGGTAAGTGAAGATTTCGTGCACGTTCACGGCATTCGGGAGGTGTCCCGCGCCATAGGCATCCGGATTTCGCGTGTCGATGATCACACACGGCTCCTTGGATATGAGTTCGGCGAGTTCGCCGGCAGAAATCAGAACGTCCGTCATGTCAGGCCTCTCCTGTTTGGTGGTGGCAGTTAGGGTCGATCCGAAATCCCTTTCAAAATTCACGCATCCGCCAGCATCTTGCGAAGCTGCTTGGTTGCCGGAGTTACGATTGCGACGAAGTAGGCCTCGCGGAGCCTGCGCTGGACGCGATGGCTCTTCAGGTAGCCACGCGCGCCGCAATGAAGCATCGCCGCATGAGCGGCCGCGACGCTTGCCTCGCCGATGTGCAGGCGAAGCGCCAGCACGCGGCGCCAATAGCTGTCGTCGGCGTTGTACGGATCACGCGCCAGTTCCATGGTTTCCAGTTCAAGATCCGAAAGCAGATCCTGGAAGTGTCCCGGTTGCTGCGGCAGGTAGCGATTGACATGGCCAAGCGGCTCGACGACTTCATTCATGATCGTGATGCAATCCCTGATCAGGCCGAGGCCCATTCCGGTCTGCAGCAGGATGAAGCCCGCACGGATTTTTCTGACGAACGGGCCAGCCAGCTCCGCCAGGATGTGAGCGTTGGGCACGAAGACGTCGCGAAACTGGACGCTGTAGGTGCCGGTGCCATCCATCGCGAGGAACGGCGTGCACGGTTGCAGCTTTATCGCGGGATCGGCGCAATCGGCGAGAAACATGACGATCTCGCCGGGCTGATTTTCGATTTCGAAAATCGTGCCGAAGTAATGATCGGGTCCGAGATTAGAGACCCAGGGCAGCGCACCGCGCACCACGTAACCCCCGTCGGCCCTGCGGCCCTTCAATTTCAGTTTTTCGATCCCGAAAAAGCTCTTCATCGGATTTGAAAGGCCGGTGCCGCCGAGAATTTTTCCCGTTGCGGCGCCGTCCGCGAAGTCAGCGACAAGCGCCGGATTGCTGGAATTCACCGCGTACCAGACCAGCGTGTTCTGGCACCACGCCATGAAGGCGGTCGCGCCGCAGACCTCGCCAAGCGCAGCGATCGATTGAATGGCGCAGCGTAGGTCGGCCGCGCCATTGTTCGGCCGATGGCTGCCCCAGGCTCCGACCTCGCCGAGACGCCGCAGCAGGTCGGCTGGATAGATCGTGCCGCTGTCGATTGCCGGGGCGATCGGCGCCAGGTCCTTGCGCGCAATGGCCGCCACCTCATCGGCGATCGACGCCGACGGAACATCGGTGTCGTCGTCGAACGCGCGACGCGTTGCAGCCACTGAGTTCATCAAACTCTCCGAACTTGCCGAGGCGACGATTGCAAGTGACAAAACTCTCGCGACCCCTACGCGCTGACCTCGAGATTGACCGGTCGTGTGAAGGTGTTGGCGACCGGCGACCACTTCTTGACGTGGGACACCAGCGCGTCGATCTCGCTTTGCGGAATGCCCTCGCATTCCATATCGACCTTGACCCGCACGTCGGTGAACCCGACCGGTTTCTCACTGACATCACCGGTGCCCCACACGGCCGTGATGTTGAGATCGCCCTCGAGCTGAAGCTCGAGTTTGTTGACGATCCATCCGCGATGGACCGCATTGGCGTGGAGCCCGACCGCAAGGCAGGAGCCCAGCGCGGCCAGCGAGGCCTCCGATGGATTGGGGGCGGCGTCGTCGCCCAACAGCCCCGGCGGCTCGTCGACGATGTAGGGCGGCAGGTTGCGGATGTAGTTGGCGTGGCGGAACTTGCCCTCGGCCACCGTTTTGCATTTCAAGGTCTTGATGACCTTCGGGTTGGCTTTGCCATTGGCGATGAGCTGCTCCAGCCCTTGTCTGTCGATCGGGGCAAGGCAGCCTGTAAGCACTGTTTTTTGAGCGACCGCGGTCATTTGTTTTCTCCCTGGGGGTAGGATACCGAACGGTCTGTTTCCTGCACGAACCATGCCAGACGCCGCGCAAATGAAAACCCGAAGCGTTGAAAGCTCTTAGGCCGCGCTGCCTCGCAATTGATCAGCCGCGCGGTGCTCAAAGCTGGTGCAATTGCCGGTTCGCCGAGATTATTTTGCGCGCAGAAAGATGCGGCTTGATGATTGCGCCGCAGTCCGGTTAACTGGGCTTATGGGCAAATCACATTCGAAGAAGCGACCCATCGCTGTAAGTCTCGCTGGCGGCGATGACGAGACCGCGCGCGGGCGTTTGCTCAGCGCCGCGACATACTTGTTCTGCAAGAATGGAATAAACGCGACCGGCATCGACGCCATCATCAACGAAGCCGGCACCGCGAAGACCACGCTCTACAAACTGTTTGGATCGAAAACCAATCTGGTGCACGTGGTGCTGGAGACCGAGGGCAAGCAGTGGCGCGACTGGTTCATCGATGCGATCGAATCCGGCGGAGGCAGTGCCCAGGCAAAACTCGCGCGGATTTTTCCTTCGCTGAAGGATTGGTTTGGCCAGGAACGTTTCTATGGCTGCCCCTTCATCAATGCCGTCGGCGAACATGACAAGGATCAGAAGCAGCTTCGCGCCATCGCGATGCGGCACAAGAAAGTCGTCTTGTCGTATATCGAGAAGCTCGCCAGCGACATGGGTGCGGCTGAGCCGGTAGTGCTTGCCCATCAGCTCGCACTTTTGATGGACGGCGCCATCGTGGCAGCGATGGTAACCCGCGATCCCGGGGTCGCCGATACCGCGGCGCTTGTGGCAAATTCCTTGTTCGGACCTGCAAAGCTGAAAAAGCCCAAACGAACGGGTCACGCCCCGGCGGAACTTATGGCCGTCTGATCCGGCTTTCGGGTACTCTGCATTTCCATTACTCCTGCCAGCGGCCGCAGCCGGTTTGACGCGGCCGTTTCCTGTGGACTTGAACTCGTCCGGCATATCGTCGAACTTCTCGTCGAAAATGTCCGGGTCTTGAAAGAGTCGCGCGCAAGAGCGCCCGAGGCTCGAGGCGTCGGCAGAAAACAACAGAAACCCACGGGGAACGACCATGGCCAGACGACTGATCGATATTTCGGTACCGCTGCAAAACGACGTGCCGGCCGATCCGCCGGGAGGCCATCCCACCATTCAATACATCGATCATCAGCAAGGCCTGCCGCGCATGCTGCAGTTCTTCGAAGGGTTGAAGGCGGAGGATCTGCCGGATGGGCAGGGCTGGGCGGTCGAGCAGGTGCAGCTCTCCACCCACAACGGCACTCATCTCGATGCACCCTGGCACTTTCATCCCACCATGAACCGCGGCGAGCGCTCATGGACGATCGACGAAGTGCCGCTGGAATGGTGCCTGCAGCCGGGCGTGAAACTGGATTTTCGGCATCTGCCGGACGGCTATGTGGCAACCGCAAAGGATGTCGAGAACGAGCTCAAGCGCATCGGCCACACGCTTGCGCCGCTGGAGATTGTCGTCGTCAATACCAGCGCCGGGGCCAAATACGGCCGGCAGGATTACGTCAACTCCGGCTGCGGCATGGGCTATGAGGCGACGATGTATCTGCTCGAGCGCGGGGTGCGGCTGACCGGGATCGACGGCTGGAGCTGGGATGCACCATTCGTCTACACCGCGAAAAAATACGCCGAAACAAGGGACGCTAGCCTGATCTGGGAAGGCCACAAGGCCGGACGCCACATCGGCTATTGCCACATCGAAAAGCTGCACAATCTCGAGCAATTGCCGTCGACCGGTTTCACCGTGTCATGTTTCCCGGTCAAGATCGAACGCGCTTCCGCGGGCTGGACCCGGGCGGTGGCGATCATCGACGGGTGAAGCTGCGGCGGCATCCCGCCGTGACAATTGCCGCAATTCAAAAGGCCGGTCGCGGCGTGCGGCCGGCCTTTGCATTCGGCTTGGCGTTCAACGACCAGCGGGCGCCGACTCCGCGCCATTCTGGTAGCGCGACGAATCGGGCTGCGCGTAGGGAGCCGGCCAGTAAGCGTTACTGTTGCGGAACTGTTCGCTTATCGGCGCCGGCTCGCGATATGCCTTTCGACCATTATTATGCTCCGCGGCGGCGGCGATCTGGACGGTCGACGCAGCGAGCAAGGCCGAACCGAGAATGGTCAGGATTGTCTTTCGCACCTTAAATCTCCGTTTATTAAAGCGCGCTACGGCGACGCAAAAGGCGTCTCGCGCCTCGGCGCCTTGTCTTCCAAGTAACAATGGCTCATCCGAATTATTACGATCCCGCCAATCACGAAGCGGCGAGCCAGATTCTTGGTCAAGGAAATTTCTCGGCAAAATAATATTCAGCAGGCGAACCGAAGTCTTCGGGCCCAAGCCGGCCAACCCCAATGGACTTTTTTTAGCCGATCCCGTTCAATGGGCTAAGTCAACGACGCCCGCCTTGCGAGAGAAAATGAAAAAGCTTTTACTTGCAATTCTTCTGATCTCATCGCCCGCATGGTCGCAAACGAAACCGTTACCCAGGGGCGCGGCCGCGCGTGTCGACAATTGTGCGCCGATTGGCCGGACCGAAGAGGGCAAACTGGTCTATTCGATGAAGTGCGAGAATTTGCCGGCCCCGCCGCTGCCACCGCAGGCTGAAACCAGGGAGGTGCCGGTCCCGGAGCCGCAGGTGCAACGCAGCGGGATCTTCGGCTGGTCTTATGAAAGAAAGAGGCCGGGCGAATAGCAACGGCTTTCCAAAAACCAATACGCTTTACCCGGCGCTCCCCGCGCGATCGGCCTTTGCCGGGAGCTGCAAAAGACCTAGAATTTGACCCTGCGCGGGAATGGTCCTTGCTTCCGGTATCTTCGGCTGCAATCTGTTTCGCTAACGCGCTCCCTTCGTGAGCCCTAGGGGTCATTGAATGAGCCAACTCCTTGTCCACGCCGGCGACTTTACCTTCCAGGCCCGTTTTGAGGAACTGCTGGCGCCAAAGACCTGCGCGGCCTTTCGCAAGGTGATGCCGTTCGAGAGCCAGGCAATCCATGTGCGCTGGAGCGGCGAGGCGGTCTGGACGCCGCTCGGCGATCTCGATTTCGGTGTTGGTTATGAGAACCACACCAGCTATCCCGCGCCGGGCCAGATCGTCCTTTATCCCGGCGGCATCAGCGAAACCGAGATTCTTTTGGCCTATGGCAGCGTGCACTTCGCCAGCAAGATGGGGCAGCTCGCGGGCAATCACTTCATCACGCTGACTTCGGGCCTGGAGAATTTGCCCGAGCTGGGCAAGACCGTGCTGTGGAAGGGTGCGCAGAGAGTCCGCTTCGAGGCCGCCTAAATGGCTGAAGCCAGGTATCCCCGGGATCTCCACGGTTATGGCCGCAGCCCGCCCGATCCGCGCTGGCCCGGTGGTGCACGCATCGCCGTGCAGTTCGCGGTCAATTTCGAGGAGGGTGGCGAAAACAACATTTTGCATGGCGACGGCGCATCGGAAGCGTTCCTGTCGGACGTGTTGGGTGCAAAGCCTTGGCCCGGGCAGCGTCACCCCAATATCGAGTCGATGTTCGAGTATGGCTCGCGTGCCGGCTTTTGGCGGCTATGGCGGATTTTCACCGGGCGCAAGCTGCCGACGACCGTGTTTGGGGTGGCGACCGCGTTGCAACGCAATCCGCGGATTGTCGCCGCCATGAAGGAGGCCGGCTGGGATATCGCCTGCCACGGTCTGCGGTGGGTCGAGCACAAGGACATGTCGGAGGCGGAGGAGCGCGTGGAGATCGCCGAAGCGATCCGCATCCATACCGAAGTTACCGGCCAGCGTCCGCTCGGTTGGTACACCGGAAGATCGTCGATCAATACGCTGAAGCTGGTGATGGAAGCCGGCGGCTTCCTGTATTCCTGCGACTCCTACGCCGACGATCTGCCGTACTGGATCAAGGGACCGGCGGGACCGCATCTGATCATTCCATACAGCCTCGATGCCAACGATATGCGTTTCGTCAATCCGCAGGGGTTTGGCGGCGGCGACCAGTTCTTTAGCTATCTAAAGGACAGTTTTGACGTTCTGTATGCTGAAGGCGAAACCTCGCCGAAGATGATGTCGGTCGGCCTGCATTGCCGCGTCGTGGGCCGGCCGGGGCGCGCGGCTGCGCTGATGCGGTTTGTCGATTACATCATGAGCCATGAAAAGGTCTGGATGCCGACGCGGCTTCAGATCGCGCAGCATTGGCACGCCAATCTGTCTCATCTTGCCGCCAACGCCTTCGATATCGGACCATGATGGCGAAATGTCGCGAGCGACGATCTCCGATCTCAACGCGTGCAGCATCCGCCGTTGATCAAACTTGCAGCAAGCCATGGGGAAAGTTGAGGCTTGTCACGCTAACGGAACGGCGCAAGGGTCCGTTCAACGGGCTCGATCGTCGGATTGTCAACTTTGGGGGTACTCACATGTTCTATCGTCACGGAGCAATTGCAGCAGCGGCGCTGTCACTTGCCGTGCTTGCGCCAACTGGCTTGGCCAGCGCCGCGGATTTGCCGGTCAAGGCCGCGAAACCGGCCGCGGACGTGCCGTTCTTCTTCGTGATCGATGACCGTGTCACCTACTCGTACATCTTCACTGGCGCCCAACCTGGTGCGTATACGGTCAACCCGGACGGCACGGTCAACGGCAAGACCGCCAAGTCGGTCTATTCCTTCACCCATTTCGACGCCTGGGCATACGGCACCAACTTCCTCAACATCTCGTTGTTCAAGTCGGACCATAACGATCCCGCCTCGCCTTGCACCAACGCCGGCACCATCTTCGGCGCCCCGGCAGCCTGCGCCGGCGCAACCGAAATCTACGGCCTGTTCCGCTCGACGTTCGGCTGGAACGAGATCTTCAACACCAAGGCCTTCAGCGTCGGGCCGCTGCATAACATCTCGTTCGAAGTCGGCATGGACGCCAATACCGAAAACAGGTTCTTTGCTGCAGCCAAGCGCGATGTCGTCGCCGGTCTGCAATTCCAATTCGACTTGCCTTACAAGGGCTACTTCAACGTCGCCCCCCTGGTTTACTGGGAATTCTCCAACCACAACGCCTTCTCCCAATGCGGTCTGTTCCCCGGGCCTAACATTCCCGGCCTCACCTGCAATGCGGACGGCAATACCAGGTTCGATGCGACATGGGCTGTCGAGACCAACTACTACATGGACCTGGGCTTCCTGCCGCCGTACCTGGATTTCTTCTCGATCAGCGGCCGCGCTGCCTGGTATGGACCGAAGGGTGACTCGAACAGCCTTCCCTTCCTTTCGGGCCCGGGTCGTTTCAGCACCGCCTCCAAGATCGAGTTCAACGGCGAACCGATCCGCCTGACGTTCGATGCCAGCAAGGCTGTGTGGGGCGCGAAATACTCTCACTTCGTTGACCTCTGGGTGGCCTACCGCTACTGGCAAAACAAGTTCGGCCTCGACCACAATGCGATGCCCGGCGTCTGCACCCTCGCGACGACAGGTCAAAGCACCCACAGCTGCACCGAGTCGTCGCTCTATTCCGGCATTACCGTGAAGTTCTAACCGCCTGACCGTCTCAACGCGCTAGTTTAGTATTCCGCCATGTGTAAAATGTGATTTATTTACGTTGGTGAGTTCGGTGGAAAACTTGTGCGGGCCAAAAGCGCCCTAAAAATTTCAGCGGCATTTTGCGATTGTATGCAAGGGAGCGATGGAGCAAGAAGCGCGTGCGCCTTTGCCATTGGAAAGCATGAGTGAGATGAAGGAGGCAGGCGCCGGGCCACAGCACGCGTCGCTCGGCGATGAGATCATCGGCCGCATCAACCAACTGGCAACGATCTCCGATACGCCAGAGCATCTCACGCGCATCTTCCTTACCAAGGAACATCGCGCCGCCGCCGACCTCATCCTGAGTTGGATGCGGGATGCCGGAATGCGGGCGCATCTCGACGCGATCGGAAATGTCTGTGGCCGCTACGAAGGCGAGGTTGCGGGCTTGCCCTGTCTGATGCTGGGCTCGCATTACGACACCGTTCGCGACGCCGGCAAATGGGACGGCCCGCTCGGGCTGATCACGGCGATTTCCTGCGTTGGCGATTTGCACAGGAGAGGGCGGCGATTGCCGTTCGCGATCGAAGTGACGGGATTCGCCGATGAGGAAGGGGTCCGGTTCGCGTCCACGCTATTGGGGAGCCGTGCGGTCGCTGGAACGTTCGACGAGAGCGTGCTTGGCGCAAAGGACAGCATTGGGATTTCGCTGCGCGATGCACTTTCGCAATTCGGCGTCGACCCCGACCATGTCGGAGCCGCGGCAAGGACCCGCGGCGAACTGCTGGCCTACCTCGAACTCCACATCGAGCAGGGGCCGGTGCTGGAAGGCTTGAATCTGCCGGTCGGAGTCGTCACCGCGATCGCGGGCGCAACGCGGCTCGCGGCAAGCCTGACCGGCATGGCCGGCCATGCCGGCACCGTGCCGATGCCGCTGCGGCGCGACGCGCTGGCGGGCGCGGCGGAATCCATTGTGGCGATCGAGGAGTTCTGTCGGACCGGCCAAAGCGGGCTGGTCGGGACCGTCGGATACATTCGCGCTATGCCCGGCGCGACCAACGTCATTCCGGGGCAGGCATCGTTCACCATCGATATCCGGGCGCCTTCCGATGCGCAGCGCAAGCTCGCGGTGGCCGACATCGTCCGCCAAATCGAAAATATCGCCAGGCGCCGCAAGCTTGAGCTGCAAGTCGATGTCACCCACGAAAACCGCACCGTGCCCTGCGCGCCGTGGCTGAAGAGCCAAGTGGCGGAGGCCGTTGCAGGCGAGGGTTTTCGCGTGTTCGAGCTGCCGAGCGGGGCCGGGCATGACGGCATGGCGATGATCGACATTGCCGACGTCGCGATGTTGTTCGTGCGATGCCGTGGCGGCATCAGCCATCATCCGGACGAGCACGTTGACGCGGCTGACGTCGAGGCCGGGGCGCGCGTGTTGCTGCGGCTGATCGAACATTTTCGCCCGCGGGAGGGGGCGCAATAATTGGGGCACAGATCAGCGCGTGGCCGACTTGCCAGTTGGAGGCGAGGCCGGCGACAACAGGTCGCAGAATTTTTTGACCGCTCCTCTCAGCGACGTGCGGATCAGGTCAAGCCGTTTGCCAGAGTTCATTTGGAGCTCTTCGTCGCGATTGATGATCGATCCCGCCTCGAACAACACAGCCGGCATCTGTGTTTCCTTGAGCACGATAAGTTCGTCGAACCGGTAGACGCCCGCATCAGGGTCGACCAGTTCGCGCTGCCGTCGGCCCATGAGCGGCAGCGTGTATTGACGGGCATATTGTAGCCCTCTGTCCTTCAATTCATTGCCGAGAAGGCGGCCGAACAGCAAGCTTCTGTCCAGTTGAGGATTCTCATAGGAGACGAAAATCGAGTGGCCGCTGAACCGGTCGCTGAAGTAACTTTCCTTGCCCTCGAATTCCCACTTCTCGAGCAGCGAGTCCGGCACCGAATCGTGATGAATCGAAACCAGCAGGTTTGCCGATAGCCCGTTGGCCTTGGCAGCGCGGTCAAACAGGCTCGGCCTTGCGCGGCCGCCCGTGACCAGCAGGACGGTCTTGTTAAAGCCGTCCTCAACCAAGCTCCGCTCAAGATATTTGGCCAGTCGAAGATTGAAATCGTATTCCGACACGTTCCTGGCGCTGATCGCGCCCGGCGATTCGGCGGTGTGCCCGACGTCCAGGATGACGCGGAAATGCGAGCGATCGCATGTTGAAGGTTTGGGCTGTTTCCGGGCCTGCGCTATTTCTTTCGGCCAGGCGGGCTCAAAGACGGCCAGGGGCACAATGAGTGACGATGCCACGATCGACGCTGTCAGCATTCGATGACAATGGCGCAGCGACAAACGCCTGGCGGCGAGCGGCCCAGGCCTGCCACGAGCTCGATGAAGTTTTGTCATCATAGTCGTACTATCATAACGGCGCGGCCGAATTGCGTCCAAAATGAAGGCCCCGGCGTCCCTGTGGGCAGTCATTCGAATCGCTTCGGATAGGGTAGCTCGACATCGCGACGGCAGACGGCGAGCCCAATCGTGCCAAGCCGCGGCGCCAGGTCGATGCCGGCGGACAACTTATGCTCAAGCTGTTTTGGTAGATTCTGCCGCACCCCGCGTTCTCCCCCGCGCGGTCCTACTTAGCACAAGACTAGCCGACTGCCGCTACTCCCGCTATTGGTGCTATCAGCGCCAGGAATTGCCGGAACCCTGCAGGAGATGCCTCAAAATCTTGGGTTCGACACTGAAATGCGCAAGCCGGTTGAGCAGCATCGGTCAATGCCCCCGTTCGATCGGTCTGAGACTTCGGCAGCTGACCTGGATTGCGTCACACAGCCTGGACCCACTTCGGACATCGGCGCGACCCTGTCCTACGCCCTCCGGTTTCAACGCGCTCGTTTGAACGGCCGCCAGCCGCTATGCAACGGTCGGGAGGAGGCGCTCCACTTCTTCCCGCAGGTCTGCGATCGCCTTGCGATCGCCCGACAGATGCCGCAGCAGGCATCGCTGAAAGAGTCCATCAAACAGCGCATAGAGGGCGCTCCGGGAGACGACAGGCTGTCGGCCGCCAAGTGAGGCAAAGCGGGATGCGACGCGCCACACCATATCTTCCAGGCTCTTGTCGATCTCCGCGACGTCGTCGCGAAAGGCCTCTTCAAACAGAGACTGCGAGCGAAGGTCGTACCAGAGGCGATGCATCCGAGCCTCGTCGCGAACCGTCTCGCCGAGCTTTTCCAGAAAACCCTTCATCAGTTCATCGCGGCTTTGCGCCGCCGACGTGATCTGGTCGTATCGCGTGACGCACTTCGCCTTGTAGTGACGAACACAACAGCAGATCAGGTCGACCTTGTCGCTGAAGTAATAGTGCAGCACGCCGTGCGTAAACTCGGATTTCTGCGCGATCTCGCGCAGGCTGGTCCTCGCATAGCCGAGTTCAGCCAAGGTTTCCAACGCAGCCTCGGCAAGTTCGATTCGTCGTGCACTGAACTTGTCGACACGCGCGCGCTCGATTCGATCAGAAGGCCGGCTCGGCCGTCTCATCGTTTCAATTTTCCGCTGCGTCACTCCAGATTCTTTGCGCACGCCCAAACTCCGAATCACTGCGTCACCCCGCCAGCAATAATGCCCTGAAGCGCCATGCAAAATCATCCTCCACTCTCGTGGTCTAGGATTTACTTGACAAGTGGATAGTTTTTGGACAATCGTCAAGATATTCTTGGACAAATGTCAAATTTCCAAGCATCGCAGCCGGAAGAAGCTGCGCACGCGGGAGGAAGAGCAGGCAGCACACCAGTGCCGCCCAACCGTTTATTCCGATCAGCCGAATGTTTTTGCTCAGCGGACGAGCAGCAACAGGCTCGCCCCCGGGGGCGGCAGCCGCACCGCTCTACAGGCGGCGGCGCGTCACAACAATGAAATCACAAAGGGAGGAGCTTACGATGAGCGACAAAAGTCTGGCAGGCCGCAAGGCTCTGGTCACCGGCGGCGCGCGAGGCATCGGCGCTGCGATCGCAGAAGCGCTTACGAAGGCCGGCGCTTCGGTGATGATCGGCGACATCCTCGCCGATCTCGGCAAGGAAACCGCCGGCCGTCTTGCAAAAACAGGCGCCAAGACCGGCTTTGTGGAACTGAACGTCACCGACGACGCGCAATGGGAAAGGGCTGTCGCAGCCACCATCGCCACGCTCGGTGGCTACGACATCCTGATCAACAATGCAGGCATCGAGATTACCTCGCTCGTCGTCGATCTAAAGGCTGAGGATCTGCGCCGGATGTGCGACGTCAACATCGTTGGCACCGGTCTCGGCATGAAACATGCGTTTCGCGCGATGCGACCTGGCGGAGGTGCAGGTACAGGCGGCGCCATCGTCAATATCGCGTCGGTCGCAGCCACGATCGCATTCCCGGCCATTGCTGGATACTCCGGCACCAAATCGGCTGTTGACCGCATGACGCGGGTCGCCGCGATGGAAGCTGGCAAGCTTGGTTACGGCGTGCGGGTCAACTGTCTCTATCCCGGGCTTGTCCCCACCGATATGGGCATGCAGCTAGCCAATGACATAGTCGCCGCGGGACTCGCACCGGACGCCGGCGCTGCCGTCGGCTCGGTCGTCGAGCAGACGCCGCTTGGGCGGTTGGGCGAGGTCGGCGACATGGCCGATGCCGCTGTTTTCCTTTGCTCCAACGAGGCGCGCTTCATCACGGGTGCCGGCCTGCCGGTCGACGGCGGCATGGGCATGTAAATCGCCAAACGCAAAGAACAGAAATTCGGGAGGATATCAACATGAGCGAGAAAAAGCCTGTCATCGTCTACGGCGTTTCCGGCTACACGGGGCGTCTGGTCTGTGAATATCTGCGGGAATACAACATTCCCTTTATTGCCGCCGGCCGGGATGCGGCCAAAGTGAAGGCGGTTGTCGAAAAAATTCCCGGCATCGAAACCGCGGACTACGAAGTTGCCGGGGTTGAGCACACGGTCGAAGCGCTGACCAAGCTGTTCAAGGGCGCGCAGGTCGTTAGCAATATGGTCGGCCCATTTATCAAATATGGCCCGGAAGTTGTCGAAGCCTGTCTTGCGGCCGGCTGTCATTATACCGATACGACCGGCGAACAGGACTGGGTGCTGCTGGCGCAGGAGCGCTGGGGGACAAAATTCGCGGCCAAGGGATTGCTGCTCGCGCCCAACGTCGCGCAGATGTACACAACGGGAGAAATCGCAGCGAACCTTTGCCTCGAAACGCCCGGCCTCGATACGCTCGACATCCTGGTGCTGTGGAAGGGGTTCCCGACCTATGCCTCGACACAGACGATTTTCACCATTCTCAAGGCGAACTGGTACTATCTCGTCCAGAACAAATTTGTTGAATGGGATGTGACTGCCAATTTCGAGGTCAACGTTCCCGGTCAGCATGAGGGCGCCATCGCCGTGCCGTGGGGCGGCACTGCGCATCCGGTCTGGTTCAAGAACGATCCGCGCGTGTCCAACTGCAGGGTGCTCGGCGGCGTCATGCAGCGCGACGTCATGTTGGGCGTGGTTCAAACCCAGGAGATGGTGAAAGAGAAAATCAAGCCACTTCCGCCCGACCAGCAGGAAAAGGCGCTGGCCGACATCGCGGCTACGCTGCAAGCAACCATGCCGCCGCGCGAAAATCCGCGCATCAATACCTCGATCGACTCCGTCTATGCATCGGGACCGCTCGGTCGATCCCATTGCGTGATCCATGGGAATTGCAACTACAAGCAGACCGGAATGCTGCAGGCCTACGCCGCATTCTCACTGCTGCAGACTTCTCCCAGGAAGGTTGGCTTTGCCTCCGCCTGTCAGGCGTTCGGTCATCGGGAACTGCTGGGCCAGTTGCGAAGCTTCGGGCTGGTGATGAACCCAATTCTGACGGTTCACAATTGATCCAATCGGGTGGCGCGTACGACCGCGCCATCCGCCTTCTTTCCGGGAGGTAGTCCATGCGGCTTGTCGACTATCTGGATAAGGGCGCGTCGCTTGGTGCTGATGCTCCATGCCTGACCATGGACGGAAAGGACCTGAGCTACGGTGACGTGCAGCGCCTTAGCTATCGGATCGCACGCGGACTCGCCAATTCCGGCGTTACCCCAGGGGAGAAAGTCGCGATCTTGTCCGGCAACGATCCGATCGCCTTTGCCTGCGTATTCGGCATTTCGCGCGCCGGAGCCGTCTGGTGTCCGATCAATCCACGCAACGAGGCGGCAGAAAACCAGTTCATCCTCGATGCGTTCGATTGCAGCCTCTTGCTGTTTCACAGCGGCTTCGCGCCGATGGTCGACAAATTAAGGCTTCATCTGACGAAGCTGCGCAAGCTCGTATGTCTCGACGCCGATATGTCTTTCGCGCCCTCCTTCGAGCGTTGGCTTGCCGACATCGACGGCCAGCCCTTTCAGCGCGATCCCGTTGATGACCTTGCGCTCATACCCGGCACCGGTGGAACGACGGGCAAACCCAAGGGCGTAATGCTCTCGGGACGCAACATCGAAACGATGACTGCGTTGACCCTGATGGGCTATCCGTTCAAGGGGCGCCCTGCCTATCTTGCGCTCGCGCCGCTGACGCATGCGGCCGGTGTACTTTGTTTTCCCATCATGACGCTCGGAGGCAGGGTGGTGATCATGCATCATCCAGACGTCGGCGAATTCCTCGATCTGATCGCACGCTACCGGGTGACGCACACATTCCTTCCGCCAACCGTCATCTACATGCTGCTGGATCATCCAAAGCTCGAAAGCGCTGATCTCAGCTCGCTGCAATGCTTCTGGTATGGCGCGGCCCCGATTTCGGTGGCGCGCCTGACCGAGGCGCTGAAAAAGATCGGTCCGATGGCGCAGCTCTTTGGGCAGACCGAAGCACCGATGATGATCTCGATGATGCCGCCTGAGGACCATTACAATCCCGACGGCTCGATCGCGACTGGACGTCTGTCGTCGGCGGGGCGTGTCGGGCCGCTGGTTCGGGTCGGCATCATGGATGGCAACGGCAATCTGGTGCCGGCCGGAGAACGCGGCGAAATCGTCGTTCGTGGATCGCTGGTGATGGATGGGTACTACAAGAACGCCGAAGCAACGGCGGAGGCCTCCGCGCACGGCTGGCATCATACGGGTGATATCGGATATCTGGACGCGGACAATTTCCTCTACATCGTCGATCGCGCAAAAGACATGATCATCACCGGCGGCTTCAATGTCTATTCCGTCGAAGTTGAGAACGCCCTCCAGGCCCACGAAACCATTCAGGATTGCGCCGTCATCGGTTTGCCAGACGAGAAGTGGGGCGAACGCGTTGTCGCCGTGGTGCAGCCGAGAGCAGGACGCACGGTAGATGTCGCTGCGGTATCGGCCTTCGTGAAGCAGCGGGTCGGGAGCGTCAAAACGCCCAAACAGATTGAAGTTTGGGATGACCTTCCGCGCTCCAAGGTCGGCAAGGTGCTGAAATCCGAGATCCGTGCTAGGATGCTGGCGGACGGGAAGACATGACCGTGGCTATGCCAGTACCCGTAGCAGCGCGCACTTTTCGGAGCTCGCGCGATGTCCAATCCGCCAGTGCTGAGGACTTATGAGTTGACGCCGCCCTAACCCGCGGTCACGTCGACCAGTTCCTCGCCGTCGAGGACGTGCTTTGCCTTGTCGCGGTCGAGATCGCCTTCCCACGCCGCGATGACCACGGTGGCAACGCAGTTGCCGATCAAATTGCCGAGCGCACGCGCCATGCCGATGAACCAGTCGACCGACAGCACCAGCACCAGCCCGATTGCGGGAATGGAGGGCACCGCGTTCAATGTCGCCGCCAGGATCACGATCGCGGAACCGGGAACGCCATGCGCGCCCTTGGAGGTGATCAACGACACGCCGAGCACCAGCAGGAGGTCGCCCAACGATAGCGGGGTGTTGGTCGCCTGCGCGATGAAGACCACCGCCAATGTCAGATAGATCGAGAACGCATCGAGGTTGAAGGAATAGCCGGTCGGGATCACGAGCCCGACCACCGAATCCTTGACGCCGAGCCGCTCGAGTTTGCGCATGACCTGCGGCAGCACCGCGTCCGACGACGCAGTCGCCAGCACGATGGTCAATTCCTCGCGCAAATAGGCCAGGAATTTGAAGATGTTCAGTCCGGCGAGCGCCATCACGCCGCCGAGCACGGCAAGAACGAAGACCGCGACCGAGATGTAGAACAGGGCGACCAGCGAGACCAGTTGCTGGAGCGATCCGACGCCGTATTTTCCGACGGTGTAGGCGACGGCGCCGAGCACGCCGAGCGGCGCCAGGCGCACGATCAGCCCCATTCCCCGGAACAGCACGGTCGATACCGCCTCGATGAACGAGCCGATGCGTTCGCCCTTCTCGCCGCCGACCAGGGCGAGGCTGACGCCGAATAGAATCGCGAAAAACAGCACCTGCAGCACGTCGTTGCGCGCGAGCGCGTCAAACGACGTCGTCGGGATGATGTTCAGGAGGAAGCTGCCGATACCGCCGCCCTGCAGCTTGTGGGCGTTGTCGGCGTAGGTATTGATGGCCTTGGCGTCGAGCGTTGCCGGATCGATGTTCATGCCGTGGCCGGGGCCGAACAAATAGGCGAGCAGGATGCCGACGACCAGCGCGACCGTGGTCATCGCCTCGAAATAGATCAGCGCCTTGACGCCGACCCGCCCGACCTTTTTGAGGTCGCCGGCGCCCGCGATGCCGTGCACGACCACGCAGAACACGATCGGCCCGACGATCATCGAAATCAGCTTCAGGAAAGCGTCGCTGAGGATCTTCAGCCCGATGGCAAAATCGGGGACCGCCATGCCGAGCACGATCCCCAGCAGAAGCGCGGCGAGGACCTGCACAAACAGCGAGGTGTACAGCGGCTTTCGCGCTGGCGTCGCAGCGGTGGTGATGGTCGTCATCGAACGCCCCCCTTGGCTCGGTTCAGGACATCTTAGGCGAAAACAGAGCAACAAGCGTGCCAGCCGGCCGGGATTTCGGGGATAAATCATCATTCCGCAGCCTTGGCCGCCTCGTCCCAAAAACGCGCGCCGGAATCGGGACGCCACGGGATGCGCCGTCCCTTGTCCTGGCCCGGTCCTCCCCCGGGCAGCTGGAAGGTGCCGCACACCATGTCCCGATCACGACAGGAAGCTGCCTGCACCAGCCCGCCTTCGGGCGATTATTGAGGCCGTCATCGCGCTCAACGAATATGCAAATGGAAGGCATTAAAGCTGCGCATAGAGATTGAGCACTCACCGGCGCCCGTTTCAACGATTTGAAAACATGATGGATTCGGCGACGTCACGATGCGCGGCGGCGTTGTACACAATGGCATGGGCCTTGCTTTGTTCATTTGGCGAGTTGTCTCGCGTGGGGCGCTTTAGGTCATGGCGAACTCAAGGCAGACGTCCATCGGCATAGTCGCCGCCGAGCCGGAGCCGATCGATCTCGACTGGTCGACCACGGCGCTTCTCATCATCGACATGCAGCGCGATTTCATGGAGCCGGGCGGCTTCGGCGAAACGCTGGGCAACGATGTCTCGCTGCTTGCGCGCGCGGTGGAGCCGATCGCGGCGGTGCTGGACGCGGCCCGCGATATCGGATTGCTCGTCGTGCATACCCGCGAGGGTCATCTGCCCGATCTGTCCGACGCGCCGCCGGCCAAGATCGAGCGTGGCGCGCCATCCTTGCGCATCGGCGATCCCGGCCCGATGGGACGGATCCTGATCCGCGGCGAAGCCGGCCACGACATCATTCCCGCGCTTTATCCGCTGGACAGCGAGATCGTCATCGACAAGCCCGGCAAGGGCGCGTTCTACGCGACCGAACTCGACGATGTCCTGCAAAAATACGGCATCGTGAATCTTTTGGTGTGCGGCGTGACCACCGAAGTCTGCGTCCACACCACGGTGCGCGAGGCCAATGATCGCGGCTATCGCTGCGTCGTGCTGGCCGATGGCTGCGCCTCCTATTTCCCCGAATTCCACGAGATGGGCCTGAAGATGATCAAGGCCCAGGGCGGCATCTTCGGCTGGGTCTCGGACTCGGCCGCGGTTCTCAAGGCAATGACGGCGGAGACTTCAAACCATTTGGCAGCGGGAGCATCACGATGAGCACGAACATGGCGGGGACTGCCGGAAAGCCCGATTTCAAACCTGACTTGTGGACGCCGGGAGACTGGAACGCGTTCTTCGGATTCGGCACTAACATCCTCGTCAATATGCTGGTGCTGACGGGTCTGCTGAGATTCGTGCTGAAGATGCCCGACTCGCTGGTATTCGGCCGCATCCTGCCGGCGCTCGGACTGATGATGTGCCTCTCCACCTTCTACTATGCGTGGCTGGCCTATCGGCTGGCCGAGAGGACCGGCCGCACCGACGTCTGCGCGCTGCCTTCCGGTGTCAGCGTGCCGCACATGTTCATCGTCACCTTTGTCATCATGTTGCCGATCACGCTCAAGACCGGCGACCCGATGAAGGGCTGGTCCGCCGGCCTGGTCTGGGTGTTCTTCCAGAGTTTTATCCTGATGATCGGCGGATTCATCGCGCCGATCATCCGGAAAATCACCCCGCGCGCCGCGCTGCTCGGCACGCTTGCCGGCGTGTCCGTGACCTTCATCTCGATGCGGCCGGCGCTTGAGATGTACATGACGCCGCAGATCGGGCTGGTGTGCTTCGCCATCATCCTGGCAAGCTGGTTCGGCGGCATCAAATATTACAAGGGAATCCCCGCCGGCCTGGTCGCGATCGCGGTCGGCATGATCATCGCCTGGGGATCGAACCTGTTCGGCCTCGGGCTCGGCGGTCTGAGCCTCAAGGGTGTCGGCGACGCGTTCGCGAGCTTCGGCTTCTCGGTGCCGATTCCGGCCTTCGGCCAGGTGTTCTCCGGCTTCGAATTCCTCGGCGTCATTCTGGTCACCGCGATCCCCTTCGGCATCTACGATCTCGTGGAGGCGATGGACAATGTCGAAAGCGCCGAGGCCGCGGGCGACGAATATCCGACCACCCGCGTGCTGACCGCCGACGGCGTTGTCAGCCTGATCGGCTGCCTGATGGGCAATCCCTTCATCAACGCGGTGTACATCGGCCATCCCGGCTGGAAGGCGATGGGCGGCCGGATCGGCTATTCGGCCGCGACCGGGATTATGGTGATCGTGCTGTCGTGGTTCGGCATCATCCCGGTGCTGCTGGCGCTGGTGCCGGTGGTGGCGATCTCGCCGATCCTGCTTTACATCGGCATGCTGATCGGCGCGCAGGCGTTCCAGACCACCCCGGTCAAGCACGCGCCGGCGATCGTGCTTGCGCTGACGCCGCATCTTGCGGCATGGGCCAAGCTGCAGATCGACACCATGCTCGGGTCGACCCTCAATGCCGCGCAAAAGGTGGGCGGGCTCGCCGCCGACAAGGTGGGCGACGTCAAGGCCGCGGCGATCGCCGCACTGCCGCAGCAGGGCGTGATCTATCATGGGCTCGATGTGATGGGCGGCGGTTCGATCCTCACCGGGCTCGTGTTAGGTGCGATCGGCGTGTTCGTGATCGAGCGCGATTTCGTCAAGGCTTCGGCGTTTGC
>WNGO01000530.1_pt1 | contig 23517 bp, 18 predicted proteins | sample 5400511 | NCBI WGS metagenome assembly WNGO01 (sample SAMN13153380, study PRJNA577476) | soil metagenome | isolation source: 20 cm soil or saprolite under Garry oak tree replicate 2 | place: USA:California | collected 2016-06-15 | reverse complement strand
TGAACAAACATCTCGCGTCCAATCGCCTTCTGATCCTGAATTTCACTGACGCTCATGATGGAACCCCTTAGTCGCTCGTTTCGATTTACTGCTACCGAAGTGAGAATGACGAGTGCATTGCTTCTAGATGAAAGGTCCTACATAACCGGAGCAGCGGATCCGTCTGACCACCTGCCCACAGGAACCATGAACACGTCGATTGGTTCCGGAGCGCCACGGAACTGTGGATTGAGCATGACGGGAGACTTGGGTAGATCGGCACCCCAAGCGACCCCGTCCATGAGTGGAGTGTAAAACATCAGGTGAGCCATCCAGCGGTGATCACCAGCATCGGTTAGGTACTGGTCTTTCGACATCATGTAGCTCATAGCTCCAGGCTCCAGGGGCGGCAGTTCCTTTTTTTCGTATGCGGCTTTGAGAGCATCAATCACCTGCGCTTTTGACTTCCCAGCCAGAATCATCTCCGTCCTCTTGTAGGTAAGTGGCAGGACGGATCGCGCGCCCGGCGGATTAAAGCAGAGCGGACCTCGAAGTTTAGGGTTCCAAAAATTAGCGGCATCCTCACCATTGAATGGGCCCATCCACCCTCGCTCCACGGCGCACACGAAACCGTTCTTGCCTTCGACGGCAGTCTCGTAGCCATGCCGTCCGAGGACCAGAATCGTTGCGTCGCGGGATATGGCCTCGGGTGCCGCGCTTCGAGCCAAGGCAATCTCGGCATTGCGATCCGTCATAAGGTACTGCTCGACCGGAGCCATACTCGGATACAACATTTGACGATCCTGTGCCCGCGCCTGCCATGCCGCGTCCAGGATAAGAATCAGCGCGAAGCCTAGAGAGGCAATCGCCTGGAATCTCTTTCGGTTCATCACTTCCTCCTGTATTGGCTGATCTCACCGCAGTTGTTATTCAGAGGCACAGATGCGATCGTTTTTCTCCCTCCATCAGTCCCTCGTCCGCTCTTGTCTCGGTGACCTGCAGTCGATGCAGTTCACCGAGCCTACGAACCGGTTGGTATGTAACAATATCAACCGCTTGTTGCAACCGATGCTATCACCCTCGCTTCCGGTTGCCCGGCGCGCGCAGGGATCGTAGCCAGTCCACGATGTTTCTGATGCCCGCTTTCATCACTTTCGGATCCTGGGCATTCTTTGCCAGCGAGCCATAGCCTTCGACCATCGCGATCAGTAAGCCAGCGGCTTCAGCGGGTTCCACGTCGCGGCGAACGCTTCCGTGGGTCTGGCCCTCTCGCAAAACGGAAGCAACGGCCTCCCGCCAGGCATCGAAGATTATCGCCAGCCGTTTCCGGAATCCCGCGTCAAGGGGAGACATTTCCTGCGACAGGTTGTTCAGTTGGCAGCCGCCCCGTACATCCACGGGCCGAACGGGTATACGTTGAACTGCGCCGATCAAAGCGTCGATTGGGTCCTTGCCGCTCTGTAGCGGGCGCACCCACTTGCCGCGGACGTTGGGGGCGATGACCTCTTCGACCACTGTATATCCCAACTCTTCCTTGCTCTTAAAGTGGTAGTACAGTGCACCCTTTGTGACCTTAGCTATGGCCAGAATGGTGTCCAGGCTGGCACTCTGGAAACCCGACCTGTAGATCTCGCGGGATGCCGCCTGCAGTAAGCGCTCCCGTGTGCGCTCAGAATCGCGCAGCAGCTTCGTCGCTCTGCGTTCCGAACTCTTGCGTGCTGCCAACATACCGACCAGTATGTACGTTAAATCACCTGAAAGTCAATCACGATCGAGTGGCCGGCCTGTTGGCTGCCTGAACCTTCTCGAATTGCGTAACCCCTTGCCCCTGCGTATGAAAAGTTGGAGAAATACTCGCTGTGGCCGTTTTGGGATCATCCCAGGAGATTGTTAGTCCGCCACGCGTTTTCGAACTCTGAAGTGTCGGGCCTGTTGTCTCACGTAATCGTTGTGAACGTGGAACACCACATGCTCCTCCAGTACTGACTCAGCAGGAGTTTGTGACGTTGTGAGCCAATTCTGCTCTCGATTGCACACTAACTGTCCGAGCGCCGAGTGGTGCCTGGCGTAAATCGCCAGTCATCCCGGTACCACGACTTTACCGGAGGAAAGAGGACATATGAGTACGCTTAGAGGGTTGCGGAATTTCTGGCTACCGTGGGTTACGACGATTGTTCTGGCTTGCTTGGGCAATGCCTTCTCACAAGTAAGCTACAAAGTTACCGATTTAGGCGCTCTGGGGAATGACAATTTGGGTTGTGCCATGTCCATCAATAATGAAGGCTGGACGGTGATTCAGGATGCGAGCATGGTACCGGGGGAGCAGGATAACGCGGGTGGGACAATTCTAAAGGCACGCGATGCGATAGCCATCAACGGATTCCAGATCGACCTCGGCACGCTCGGAGGACCGAACAGTTGGATGAACTGGGGTGAGATCAACGACTTCGGGCAGATAGTGGGTTATTCCGAAACGGCTGTCCCAGACCCGAACGGCGAAGACGTTTGCACCTTCGGCACACACCTTACTTGTCGCCCGTTTCTTTGGCAATTTTTCCACATGAGCGCTCTCCGGACACTCGGTGGAAATAACGGGCAGGCGAGCGCGATCAACAACCGTGGACAAATCGTAGGATTTGCAGAAGACGGTACCGTGGACTCCTCATGCCCTGCTGGCAAAACTAATAATCGGACTCAGCTGCCGGTGTTGTGGGAAAACGGCAAAGCCAAGGCCAAAGCTCTTCCTACAGGTAACGATCCAAGCGGAAATGCACTTTGGATCAATGATAAAGGCCAAATCGTAGGCTTCACGGGAGCCTGCGCTGCGACGAGTCACGCCGTTGTGTGGGACCACGACAATGTAAGCACGCTTCCTGACAACAAAACTGGCGCTGAGGCTTTCGGCAATAACAACCGGGGCCAAATTGTTGGATTCGTCGGCGCCCCCGACAGCGGAATCCCGAATGCCGCGCTTTGGCAGAATGACATGCTCATCAACCTCGGCCTTCTGCCGGGAGATCTTGGCGGCATAGCCAGCGGCATCAACGATAAGGGCCAAGTCGTGGGAAGCAACTTCGACTCGAAGGGCAACTGGAACCATGCTTTCATCTGGCAGAACAACGTCATGACCGACCTCAACGCGCTGTTTCCTCGCAATTCCAACCTCTTCGCAGTCATGGCTAACAAAATCAACGAACGCGGACAAATCTCGGGAATGGCAATCGTGCTCAGCGGGCCGGATGCGCTCAACATCCACGCCTTTGTGGCAACCCCAGTAAACCAAAGCATGGGCCAGTCGGTTGCAGATGTCGCACCTACACGCCCGAAATCCAATTTACCCGCGAATGTTAGCAACCAGCATTTGCAGAGATTCGGACTCGGCCGATTCGAGCAATAAGGGGGTATTTTCGAGGCTTCCGCACCATGCATTCCAGCCGGAGATTGTGCGGGACAACATGGGTCACGCGAATATATCGACGTGACCCAGATTGTTTTACGGCAAGAGCTGGTGGGAAGAGCGAGTGGATGCGGTCACCCAAGCTGTCGAAGCCGTAACCAATGCCGCTCAAAATGCCGAGAAAGAAGAAAAAAGGAATCAGCCTGAATGGGCGGAGACCGCCTCCTGACCTGGAGTGCGGCTCACCAGCAGTATTGAATGATTTGTGGGTCGAATTCCGTTTTCTCTAGCCTACTCGTTTGTTGGCGTAATCCTCGCTACGCTCATTGACCGAGGCGAGTTGCACACGACACGGAAGCGGTCCAGAAACGGGCTTGTGAGAGGTGGTGAGGTCACTCCAAGCCACACCGCTTAAGGCGGGAATACTTCCGGCTGCGTTGTCAGGCCGACTCTATTTTACTTGGCGTGCCTGCGCGTCGGGGTGGCAGGCTGAACCGCGTTAGCGGCTCGGCGCACATCGTCGTTTGTGAACACTGCAAAAAGGTACGGCTGTGATTCGAGGAAATGAGCCAGGTCACGCAACGTCAGACCAAGAGACGATAGCCGGTCCTCATCGACGAAGATCTGGCCGTTTTCCGGTTCGAAGGACGTAATCAGCTGCTTCGCCTCTGGATCAAACTTCTCGTGCAACAGGTCTACGATCGATGGTGCCAAGTGCCGGCGATCCGGCGACGATGGTTCCGGTGGCATGCCATGGTCCGCGGTCACCGCAAGGAGATAGTCATTACCCACCTTTGCTTCTAACGCACTCAGTATCCGCTTCAACTGACGATCCATCTCGCCGAGCGTGACGCGCAGTTCGTTCGAATCAGGACCGTACTTGTGGCCCACGAAATCCGCGCCCTTGTAGTTCATCAGAATGAGGTCTGGAACGTTGTCTTCGCCGAGCGGCTCTCGCTCCATCATCGCGGCCATCGCATCGGCTTCGAATGCTGGAAACAGAGCCGAATATCGCACCGCCTGGGTCGAGTCGATTTTATGACCCATCCACTCCCCGCTCGCCGGCCACAATGTTTTCGCGTTGCGATCCTTCAGATACGCAGGCAGCCGGAAACAGTTGGGGTTTGTGGTCCAGTTGCCCGAGTCCTGATCGTAGCTTGCGAGAACGACAGGCGATCCATTCAACTGACACGCTCCATGTCCTGCGAGCGGCGTCGCCGCTCGGTCGATGCTGCCCTGTGCCAAGATGATCGCGCGACCAGCCGTCTCCAGTTGCCAGACGTCAGCCAGCGTCAATGCCATCATGTCTTGTGGCATTCCTCCAGCGAAAGAGTCGTGGCGCCGGCGCTGCGTGCGCTCGTATACGCTGACCCCTGTGATTCCGTGCACGCGAGGATCGGCTCCGGTCGAGAGCGTCGAGTGCCCAACGGCTGTGTTGGTCGGAAGAAAGTTAACCTGCGCCTGAGTGAACCAGGCACTATGCTGGCGCAGGGCGGTGAGCGTTGGCATGGACGCGGCGTAGCGATCGAAATAATCCCGGCGCATGCCATCCAGGACGAGCAGCATTACCACTCGTGGTCGAGCCAAACCAGTGCGTAAAACTGGTAACACATGGCCTGTCGTCGTCGGAGGCATCTGCACGCCCAGCGCAGCCGCAAGGGTTGGCGCAACGTCCTGCTGCACGGCCGGAGTCGAGTACGTTCCCGTTCTTACCGCGGGGCCCGCAAACATCAGCGGAATCGCTACGTCATATATCCACGGCGAACCGTGCATGTACGCCACGTCGGGCCGCGTGATGAAGTCGCCTTCGCGCGGCACGATCAGGAGTTGGCCGGTTCGTCCCGGGAAGTATGCTCGAGCAAACATCTCCAAGAAGCGCTGTCGCGTCGCAAGGGTGTTTGAATCGGCTGGTGCTGCATGCTGGATCCGAGGTGCGTCGCTCCCAATAGATCGCTGGACCTGCTGGCTCGAAACCGTCCAAGTCATCGCGATTAGGGTCAGGGTGATAGCGATCCGCGATCCTACTTTGCGCATGCGAGCACTTTTGGCTGATTGCAGGTTGTTCAGGTCCGCGCTGATCTTAGTTCCGTCAGCAAGGATCCTGCAAGCTGCCGTGTGACGGGCTTGTACTAGAGACGCTGGCCATCTCCCCGCCGCCGCCGTATTCCGGGTGCGTGGTCGACGATCCGGATGTGACCGGGAGAGCCCTTTCAGCCGTGACACGCTCAATCCCGCCTCAACCCAGAAATCTTAAGTTAGCGCGTATGAAGGGCTCCACCCTGGGTGGAGCCCCAAGACCTAACACCTAGCACCCAGATCGCGCCTAAGACCCGACTCCGGGGATCAGCGGCACAAAGCGGCAAAGTTCACGGAGTTCAATGTGCGGCTGACCGTTTTCGATACGAACCAGCCGCAACTGCTGCGAATCCTCCGATCCGACCGGAATGATCATGCGTCCGCCCTCACCCAGCTGCGTGATGAGAGCCGGAGGCATCTCCGCCGCCGCCGCCGATACCACGATCGCATCATATGGTGCTGCCTCGGGAAATCCTCGCGTCCCGTCGCCAATCACAACTTTCACATTGGAGTACGCCAGTACCGCCAGCAGCGCACGCGCCGACTCCGCCAGAGACTCGTGGCGCTCAATCGAGATCACACTCTCGGTCAACTCAGCGAGCAAAGCCGTGACATATCCCGAACCGGTCCCAATCTCAAGGACCTTGTCCGTGGGCGCAAGCTTCAAAGCGTCCAACATGACAGCCACGATGTATGGTTGCGAGATGGTTTGCCCTTCCCCGATTGGCAGCGGATGATCCTCATACGCCTGGTCGCGGTACCGCTCCGGCGCAAACTCGTGGCGAGGCACTCGCTCCATGGCAGCCAGGACGCGTTCGTCCGCAATGCCACGCCGCCGTAGCTGCGAATCCACCATCTGGCGCCGAAGGCTTGAGTACAAGGCGGGACTTGCCGGGGAGGTCATGCAGGGTTCGTGAACCGATTTACGTATATTCTATTTCTTCCGCCGCCGGACGCGCACATCAAAGCTGATCACACCGTTCTGATCGCGCGTGCCCAGCACCGATATGTTGCGATTGATGTAGTACTCGCCCTGGATGATTTGTTGTGAACTCTGGGATACGTTGGTGCTGTAGCTGAGGGAGAGGTTGTTGGCGAACTCCTGCTCAATCGTGATCTGTGGCCCACGGCCGGTGGGATTGGTTTCTGTGGTCAAGCCCTGCGGATCGATCTTGATCCGGCTGACTCCGAACAATTTCTGCATGCGATTGCCGACCGCCGAATTGATCGCTTGATTGATGATCAGATTCGTGGCCTCGTCGTTGAACAGGGTCTGCCCCGACTGCTGCTGCAACTGTTCCGACTCTTCACTGGTGCGTCCCAAGGCCAGCAATGCAATGATGTCCGACTTCGGCAGCGGCGGTTCGGAGCGATAGTTCACGTTCAATCTGTCGGGAGTACCCGTCACGGTCACATCCAGATCGTAGTTGCGAACGTGGGTGGTGGCTTGCAAGTTGACCTGCGGTTCGATGGCCACCGGATTAGCAAAAGTAATATCGCCGCGCTCTAAACGGAACTTGATCCCATTAAATGTGGCGTCGCCTTCGAGGATGTCGGCGCGTCCCAGCACACTTGGCCGCGCGAGAGAACCGCGCAGTCTGAGATCAGCGTCGCCTGAAAGTCTTGCGACCGCCGTCTTCATCTGGAGTTCGGGCGCGGTCCGGACCGCAACGTCGAGTTTCACGTTGTAAAGAGGCGAATTGGCGGGGGTAATGGCTCCCGACTGCCGGCTACGCTCCAGATACGACGCAAAGTCGAAGCCCGGCGTCACGGCAAGCTTCGTCACCAAAACGTCACCCGAAAGAGTCGATGCCGACTTCGTACCCGCCCAATGCAATTCCATTGTGGCCATGGAACTCACACCCGGCGGATTGCGAAGCCTGACGTCTTTACCGATCGCACTGAGGTTGAAATTGAGCTGCTGATTGTAGTTGGTGGCTTCTCCCTTGAGATCGAGCGTGCCCCCTCCAGCACGGCCCGTCAGTTGTTCGATGTAAATGCGATCGCGGGTGAACTGGAGCGTGCCATTGAGCTCGCTTAGGCCGCTCGGGATCCCGGCGTAATTGGCGGTGCCATTCTTAATCTCGATCGTGCCCTGGGGCAGCGGATCTCGCACCGTGCCACCGAGAGTCCCGTGGATTGTCGCCTGGCCGCCCGCAGTAAGGTTTGAATCGATCCCACCAAGCAGCCGCAGATCGACGAGCCCGTCTGCCGCAATATCGAGCCGGTGCGCATCCGCATAGTAAATGGCCCCATGTCCGGTTACATCGGTGCCCTCTCCCACAAAATGCGTTTCCGGGATCTGAAGAATGCGATCGGCATAGGTGAACCGCGCCGGACCCTGATTGTGCAGCTTGGCATACTCGACATCGACGGTTACGTCGGTCAGATTTCCATCCAGGCTCCATTGCTGCGTGTGGCGCAATGGTCCCTGCATCGTGACGCTGCCAATCACGGCCGAGTGACCGGTCAATTGATCGCCGAGGTAAGCGCGCCACAACGCGTCCAGATCCAGATGATCCATATGTGCCGTGATATTGGCCGGATAATCGCCTTGCATCCCGACGGTTCCGTCCACCGTCAGCGAGCCCTTGGGGAACTGGGAATGGCCGCTTACCACAAGTTCCCGCTCCTTCGTGATCGCTTGCAGGAAAAGATCACCGGTGAGTTCGCGATCCAGGGTCAGATTGCGCACATGCACGGCCGCACTTATTACTGGAGCTCCCAACGTTCCAGAAGCTTGTAGTGTGAAGTCGGCGCGACCCTCGATTGGCAACTCGTCCAGGTGAATCTGGCGCACCCGCGACAAATCGAAATCCTTGCCCGCGAGATCGAGATGGAATCCACTCGCGGATGGCGCGAAGGTGGCAGTGCCAGTTACTTCCGCATCCTGGTGCGTAAGACGAATATTACTCAGTGTGGTTTCGGCTCCCCCGAAGCGAAGATCGGCATCGAACTTTTCAATCTCCTCGCCGTACGCGGAGGCATTGGTCGCGCGAATATGCCCTTGTCCCTGCGGATTAGCGCGCGTTCCGTTGATTTGCAGGCTCACGTCCGCCGTTCCAGTCAGCGGATAGTCCAAATCGGCGAGCGCTGCGGTCGAGGCAACATCGACATTGTGCAGATTGATGCGCGCCAGGTACGGACTGTTCTCGGTGAGTTTTCCTTTTTCCATGCTTGCGCTGAATTCAAAATCGGCGCTGGTATCACCCCGCCGCAAGCTGCCGCCACGCAGCAGAAGTTCCCGTGACGAAAGATCCACGCTCGCCCCCAGAGAGTCCCAATGCACAGCCTTTTCGGGAGTCCGCGAGGTGGCCGGCACCGTAAACTCGAAGTCCTCCGCTACCAGCGTTCCGGCGATTCTCGGCGAGGAAAACGTTCCGCCGGCCGCGCCGCTGAAGGTCGCGTTGCCATTCACTTGAAATGGAAGGTCGGTGGGCCCGCCCAAAGCCTTTATCAGAGGTCGCCATTCTTCCAGATTGGAAGTCGAAACTGAGAGATGCAGCTTCGAGGAAGCCGCCAACGTTCCGGCACAGACGATCTTGGAATCCGGCGTAGAAAGGGAGAACTGAGCGAGTTCCAGAGAGTCACTGATCCGGCGATATTTTCCCTGAATGTGCGCCGTGATGGGTAATTCTCGAGTCGCTGGTTTCGCCGGAGGAGCGACCTCGAGGCTGACGCCAACTTCGGCATTCTGGGGGCTTCCCTTCCAATTGGCGTCCACGTTTCCGCTTGCTGCTCCCGCCGGATGAAAACCGTCCAGAGGATGTGCCGAGGTGTCCATGGCAGAGGCTGCCTCGCCAACGGAAACGTCGCGTACCCGCAGGTGTACCACACCAGTCTGCACCTCCGGCGACTTCACTTTCTCACCCCTCTTGGCTGAAGGCCGTGATACTCCGATCCGAGGCAGGTCCTGCTTTTTTTCTCTTTCCGCAGAATAGGGAACGCTGTGCAGCCAGTTGTCCACTTCAGCATCGCCGGTAAACGCGCCGCCCAGCAGCTTTCCTTGCAACTTCGACAGCTTGATCTGATCGTCGCTGAACGAATAGTCGGCAGACGCACTCGCCTTTTTGAGGGCGAATTGATCGTTCTGCCAGCCCAGATCCCGTATCGCCAGCGCTCCCGAAGTCCTGAACTCCTTCAAGGACCAATGTCCATTGCCCTTGAACTCCGCGCTGCCCTCACGTAAGTCGTTGCGACGAGCGATGGCCGCCATTTCACCGAGATGGATCTTCGCATCGTAACTTCCATCGAGATGAGGATCGCGGAAGTTGGTGATTCTCCCGTTGGCTTCGATCGACGAGCGGCCTGAATTCCATTTCAGAGACTTGATATCGGCGAAGGTAGGCGCGAGGCTGAAATCAAGAGCCGTCATCCAGGAAAATGGCCGCAGATCCTGAATCGCAGCGTCGACCTTGCCCAGCGCCACGTGACCGTCATACCTGCCTCGCAGGAAGGAATAATCCATCTCGACGTTCGCGCTTCGGACGTCGAAGTTGAGAGGAACCTTCTGATCCGCCCACAGCAACTCGCCGTTGCGAACCGAAAGGTGATCGATGGAAAGCGCGAAAAGCTCCTCGACAGGCGAAGGGCCAGACCCTCTCGGCAACTGTTGCAGCGACGGAATGTTCGTAGTTGAGCCATCCGGCCCAATGACGACATGGATCACGGGACGTTCGAGAGTCAGCGATTGAAATCCGAATTGTGTGCGCAAAAATGAAATGACTTTGACTTGTCCGACCACGCTGTCGGCATGAAGCAGAGGAGCGTCCTTCGGAGATTCCTTGCCATGCACGGTGATGTTGCGGATCTCGGCCTGTAAGTGAAAGGGAACAACGTGGAAGCTGCCGATTTCCGCGCGCCCGCCAGTGATCCGTTCAATTTCCCTGACCATCCGCTGGTGGACATAATTCTGGAATGAATTTGTCGTGCTATACCAGAGTCCCGCCAGCACGGCGATAATCATGACCCCGGCGGTGATCAGAATGTATTTCCACCAGCGTGGAGCTCTGGCGGCACGCTGCTTCACCGGGTCTGCACTCCCTCGGCGGTAGGCTCGGGCGCGCCAGGCACGCTGAGCTCGCTCTCGGAGCGCAGGGAGTGCAGCCAGGAAACCATCAACTCGCTGACTCTCTCTTCCGTGAGAAGTTCACGGATCTTGGCGGAGACTTCCTGCAGTGGAACCTCGCCAGTTCCCGATTGCTTCAACTGTGGGACGAATTGATCGTGATAATAGGCTTCAATACTCTTGGAATCGATCTGAATCGTGGGACGCAGATGTGCATCCACCAGCCGCATAAGATCGAGCTGTTGCTGCACGTGCGCTACCAGTGCCTTCTCTGTCAGCCCGAATTTCGTCAGCACCGCTTTCCAGCCTTCATCGGTGGCGGCATCCGGATAAAGCTGCCGCGCCTGCGCAACCTGCGCCGCCGCCTCCTCTTCCGAGGCATGCTTGATCAGCGCGGATTTCATCTGCTCTCCCAGCAACTCCTGGTCGATGAGCCGGTCGAGCACCGCCCGCCGGTCCTCCTCGGTAAAGTCGCTGATGGATCTGCCACTCAGTAACCCCTCATAGCGCAGCGCGGCGTTCCAGTCACTCTGCAGGATGATATGGCCGTTCACGGTGGCGACAATGCGGTCGAACACTTCGCCCGCCAAGGCGGGACGACCCATAAAGCTGCAGGAAAGGACGAGTGCGGCGACGATCGTTACTTTAGTGCAAACTTTTGTCATCAGAATGGCTGGCCTATGCTGAAGAAAACGTTGAAACGCCGTAACGACTGCGTGACCACCTCGGGCGTCGGATTCGTGTTTAGCTGAAAATATCGGGTCGGATTCAGGCTATATCCGAAATCGAACCGCAATGGGCCTAAGGGTGTCTTGTATCGTACGCCAACTCCCACGGCGTGCGAAGTGTAATCATACCCGGAGTTATTGAAGTTGATAATGCACGGGTTGTTCGTTGTACTACTGGGTAGGCATTGTGCCGTGTCGGGCTGATGCCAGCGCATCAGGCCCTTTAGCATGTCGTGCGGCGCAGTGAAGACATTCCCCATGTCGTGGAAAATGGCAAAGCCAAATCCTTCTCCCAGGTAGGGCAGCGAAACCGGCGGGAACCGCAGTTCCAGATTGTTGACGAATACCGCCGTGCCGCCAACCGGGAAACCGGACGACGGATCGCGCGGTCCTGCCTGATTTAACCCGAAACCGCGATGGGAGTTGCCGCCACCGGCGAAGAATTGTTCCGGCAAGGGAATCGTAGCGAATTCGCAGGTCGGCTCCCCAGCCGAGTTTAAAGGGCAAGACCCGGGGGGCAGTACACGCGTCCCCTGGAACGGCTGCTCCAGTCCAATGCTCGTCGAGCGAGCGAATACGAACCTGCGCTCGGGCTTACCCTTGCCGAAGGCATGGTAGGTGGAATACTGGACCAGTGCCCGGCCAAAATTCGTGGGTAGCGTGGACTCCGGCGTTTCGGAACGCGACCCGAAGATACTCGCCGCCACCGATGAATCCAGGGTAAAGTAGTCGCCCTTCGTACTCTCCAGCGGGTTATCGCGTTTGTCGTGGATAAACGTGAACCCGGGCCCGCCAACACGGGCAGGCAGCGACAACAACGCAATCGCCCCCGGGGAAAAATTCGTCGCGAAGTGGCTGGCCTTGACGGCCCGAAAGTCGAAGCGATACGTGATCGAGTTCGGTCCGGTACGGGTGCCGGGTTCCGTCCCCGCATTCCCGAACTGCTGCCGAAGATCGATCTTCCCCTCTAGCCGCTGCGAGGTAAACGTGGCGACGTCCAGGCTGTTGTCGTAAAAGATCGTGTAGATAAGCTTGAACTTATTGCTATTGAGTAACTTCGGCACCGTGTAGCTGATGAGTCCGCGCTGTTGCAGACGGCCGACGTGCGACTGGAACGTTATTGTCTGGTCGCGTCCGGCAAAGTTAAGCCGTGTCACGTCGAACTCTACCCGTGGGCTCACGCCAGTCTTGCCCTGTGGTGCACTCGCGCCCGCCGGCTGGCCGGTCTGAAACTCAAGTCCAAGTCCGTAGGTAAATGTGTAACGTTTGGCCTCGCGAACTTGGATCAGAATGTTTTTCAGCGGATCGTTGCCTTCCGGATTTTGCACCGCCGCATCCACCTGGCTGAATATCCCGAGGTCGTAGAGCCGGGTCTGCGTGTTCAGCAAGTCTCGCTGGCTGAGCGGCTCTCCGGCATGCACCTGCAGGTCGCGTTGCACCACGAAGTCGCGCGTATGTTCCAAACCTCCCACCATCACCTGATCGACGGTGAAGCGTTCGCCTTCCTGAATGGAGAAGGTCACATCTTCCCGGTTGGGCTCCGTAGGGGAATGATTTGTCGCGATTTCCAGGGACGCATTGGGAAATCCATGATCGAAGTAGTAGCCCAGGATTCGCTCTCGATCATTGGCCAGGTCCTGCTCTGAGTAGGGCTGTCCGGGCTGCGTACTCAACTCGGGCAGATCGCTGGTCTTGACCTTCTGATTGCCGACCACATGCGCCTCGCCAACCGTCGTTCGTGGCCCTTCATCGATGTGGATATGAACGGCAAGTTTGTTCGCTGCTCCCTGGTAGTTATCATCCACTTTGGTTTCAATCTTCACCGCCCGAAAACCACTGCTCTTGTAAAGGCCTTCCAGAGTCGCAACGTCATTCTTCAGCAGGTCCTCGCTGTAGCGTCCGTGACTCAAGAACCGGCTGGCCGGCTGAATCTGAAGGTAAGAACGGAGTTTCGCCGTATCCAGAAAATTCTTATTACCCGAAATGTCGATGAGAGCCAGTTTGTGCGAAGGACCGGCGTCGATCTCATAAATGATTCTGAGTGTCTTGGGATCGTTCTCTTTCTTGATTTCCACCTTGGCGTCAAAATGTCCCCGGGTTTGCAAATAATCGAGCAGGTTCTTCATGCCCTCATTCAGCAGGTCATCGTCGACGGCATTTTCCTCGTAAACGGGGATCTCCCGCTTGAGCACGCCACGACTCACGTGATACCCGCGCGCCGAAATCAGCACCACCGGGCCGGGGTCGATCTGAAAGGTAAAATCCAGCGCATTCCTCTCTGGCCGATAAGTCTGTGCGGCGATAGACACCTGAGCGAGGGCGCGGTTCTGCTTCTGGAACTTTCTGCGCAACCGCTGCAACGAGCCCGTCACGCGGGCGGCGGTGACGCGATCGCCACTATTGATGTGGGCAATCCCCTGGACCTCAGCCGGAGACAGGCTCGAGGTTCCGGTCACTTTCACTTCCCCGATGTGCGCCTGCGGCCCGGCGTCGATGTGAAACAGAATGTCCACTTGCTGAGCGCTCGGGTTGGACGTGCTTTCCGCGGTTACTCGAGCCTTGTAATATCCGTTCTCCTGCATCACCTGGCGGACGTTCTCGAGCGCGCGATCCAATTTGTCCTGGCCGTAGCGCTCTCCGAGCTGGAATTTCGAGGCGTTGACGATCTGGTTTGCATTCGGACGGCTGGGCGCTCCCTCAACGTCAACGGCACCCACAAAGTAGTTCGGCGTGGTGACGAAAGCCAGCACTACGCCGCTGCCCGAGGGCGTGACTTCCGCCTGGATATCGGCAAATCGACCGGTCCCATAGAGTGCCCGAATACTCGCGCTGACCTGGTCCCGATTCAGCGGACTTCCAACTTCTTGCGGAAGTAATTCAAGCAGGTGATCCCGGTCGCGTTCCGCGACACCCGGCAGATCGATCGCTACAACCGTTTTCCCCTCGTAATTTGTTCCTGGAGTCGAATCCTGCGGGACGGATGAAGACATTGTCACTGCACCTGAAACGGGAGTGGCCCCCTGCGATAAAGCCGCCGCCCAGACGAACATTATCGCGGTCAAACATGTCGCGTACCGTCTCAGCAAGGTGTCCTTGGAATCAGGCGCTCTCTGACTTCGATACGTACGCCCGTTCGGTTCGTTGTATGAGTTAGGCTCAACCTCGAGCGCAGAACTCTGTTTCAAACCACGAAAAACGCGGAGATAGGAATCGCAATTCCATCGTGCCCTTCGTGTCTTTTGTGGTTTACGAATCGTTCTTAAGCTCTACTCGACCCAGCCACTTATAATAATTGTTTTAGAGCGCCGCACTGGTGACCTCTTTGGCACAGGAAACAAGGCAGAACATCGGCAACTCGAACCCGGCATCCCTACAGAACGATCGCTACTCCCGCCAGATTCTCTTCCGCGGTATCGGCGCAGAAGGACAGCGTAAATTACAGGCCGCCCAGGTAAGCATCGTTGGCTGCGGCGCGACCGGTTCCGCCCTTGCCGGACTGCTGGCTCGCGCCGGCGTTAGCACACTGCGCATCATCGACCGCGATTACGTCGAGCCTAGCAACCTTCAACGCCAATCCCTCTTCGACGAGTCCGACGCCGCCGAATCGCTTCCCAAAGCGATCGCCGCCGCCCGCAAAATCGCCGCCTTCAACTCGCAAATTGTGGTTGAGCCAAAGGTAGAAGATCTGGTGCCTTCGAATATTCAAGCCCTGCTTGAAGGATCCGACCTGATCCTCGACGGCACGGATAATTTCGAGACCCGCTATCTGATCAACGACTATGCAGTCGAGCGGTCGCTACCCTGGATCTACTCGGCCGCCGTGGGAAGCTACGCCGTCACGCTAAATGTGGTGCCCGGGCAAACCGCCTGCCTGGCCTGTATCTTCCCCGATTCTCCGCACGGCATGGTGGCGACCTGCGAGACCTCCGGCATTCTGAACTCCGCCGTAAATCTCGTGGCATCGATCGCCGCGACCGAAGCCTTGAAGTTTCTGGTTGCAGATGTAAAAGCCCCGGCTCTTCGGCGCACACTACTTTCGTTCGATCTCTGGACCAACGAGCACGCCGAGATTTCAGCGGCGAAGCCCCGGCCAGGCTGCCGTGCCTGCGGTGAACGCGACTTCATTCACCTGGCGGGTGAAGGACGACCGCACATCACGCTCTGCGGCCGAAATTCGGTGCAAATCCATGAGCGCCAACGCCCCATCGATTTCGCAGAGATGGACCGCCGCCTCCAGCCTCATGGCATGGTCCGCCACAACGACTTCGTCCTGAAATTCTGGCACGAGCCCTACGAGATGACACTTTTCCCCGATGGCCGCGCCATCATCAAAGGCACCACCGACACCGCGGTCGCCCGCAGCCTCTACGCACGCTATGTAGGCAGTTGATCTTGATTTGTCATGCTGAGCGACGCCGTGAGGAGCAAAGCGACTCACTGCGCAGTCGAAGCATCCCTACCCGCGAGACACCTCCCTCGTTACCAGCAACTGACTAATCTCTGCTAATCTTCTCGTTTCGTTCGTCGATTCAAAGGGGCCTAATGCACGACACCACTCGTCCCGAGCCGAGCCGCTCTTATCGCTGGGCAGTTCTTATCTTTGTCAGCCTGGCCCAGGCTGGGAACTACTACATCTATGACAGCATCAACGCTTTAGAACGCATTTTCATCGACCATCTGGGCTTCTCTGCCACCCAATTCGGATGGCTCAATGCCAGTTATAGCGTGGCCGCCGTCGCAACGCTCCTCGTCGGCGGGATCATCATCGATCGAATCGGAACCAAAAAGTCCATCCTCGCCTTCGCAGTGATCTGCTTTCTGGGAGCGGCGCTCACCGCATCCAAGGGAAGCGCCCCCGTGATGATCGCCGGACGCACCGTGTTAGGCCTGGGTGCTGAGTCGATGATCGTAGCCGTCACCACGGCACTCGCGAAATGGTTCAGAGGGAAAGAGCTGAGTTTTGCCTTCGGCATCAATCTCACGATTGCCCGGCTCGCATCCGTGGCCGCCGACAACTCCCCGACCTGGGCCAATCGCGCCTTCTACCCCGACGGGCCGGCGGGCCAGCCCAGTTGGCAGAATCCCCTGCTGATCGCGGTGGGTGCCGGACTCTTCGCAATCCTCTGCTCAGTCATGTACTGGATACTGGAGAGTCGAGCGGAAAAGCAATACGAACTGGGGAAAGCCGGCTCGGTAGACAGAATAGACTTTGGCGAGACGTTTCGAATACGTGGCCTGAACCTTGAGCAGGCAATCCGAAAAATATGGCGCGGATTGTTAGACCTGTTTCGCTTCAACCCATCCTATTGGTTGGTGGTTGGCCTTTGTTTCACTTTCTACTCAGCGATCTTCCCTTTTCGCACGTTTGCCATCGATCTCTTCACCAATAAGATTCTCGCGGCCCACGGCGGTGTGCTCGCTGGCGAGGCCGCCCGCGTAACATCCTTAGAACAAGCAGGACGTTTGAACAGCCTGCTGCCTCTGGCGGCGATGATTGCCACGCCGCTGTTCGGGCTTCTCGTCGACAAGGTTGGCAAGCGCGCTCTGTTCATGATGTTTGGCTCGCTCTTGCTGATGCCGGTGTATCTCATGATCGCGTACTCCCCATCCTCGCTGTACATACCGGTTTCCATGATGGGAATTGCATTCTCATTGATTCCCGCCGTTATGTGGCCGTCGGTGGCGTACATCGTGGATCAGTCCCGGCTGGGTACTGCATACGCACTGATGACCCTGATACAACAAATCGGGTTCTTCATTCTGAACCTGTTAATCGGCAAGGCGAACGACTTTGCTCATGCGGGCTTGGACAATCCTGGCGGATACGCGCTCGGCATGTGGATCTTCTCGATCCTCGGCTTTGTGGGAATGGCACTCGCCCTTCTTCTTCGCATACGGGAAACCGGTCCGCACGGGCACAGGCTGGAAACCATCACGTCGTAAGCGACAAACTAGAGACCTAGAATTTACCAATTTACGAAGAACGCGACTCTAAATTTGGGATAGGGTTAAATGGTTATAGCGACCAACTGTTTAACCTCCTACACCCAAAGGGCTTTCACGATCTGGGAAGAGGTGAGCAGAATCCTAAGAACGGTAGAATAGCTTTCAAAAGTGGAATCCATGAGTTACTTTCGTTCCGCGGCAACAGCTCGCAACCCATACAACGTAAAGATAGTTAGCCGCATCTCACGGGGTGCGGCCGGAAAAGGCAACTTGACCGACCCAGAGCAACGGCAGGCAGGCGACTTAGTCGAAGCCGAGCTGATCGAGAAGGCGAAGCTGGGAGACGCCCATGCGTTCCAGGCCCTCTACGAGAAGCATAAGCGGCGTGTGTACTCGCTTTGCCTGAGGATGACATCGAATACCGCCGAAGCTGAGGATTTGACCCAAGAGGCCTTTCTTCAGCTGTACCGCAAGATCGCAACATTCCGCGGCGAATCGGCGTTTTCGACGTGGTTGCATCGGCTCTCTGTAAACGTAGTTCTGATGCATCTGAGAAAGAAGAGCCTCCCCGTGGTTTCCCTGGAAGAAACCACCCAGGGTGGCGCCGAAGACGATACACCGAAGAAAGACTTCGGGGCAGAAGACATCGCGTTAGCCGGATCCATTGACCGGCTGCAGTTGCAGCGAGCAGTGGACGACCTTCCCCCCGGTTACCGGACGATTTTTGTTCTTCACGACGTCGAAGGTTACGAACATAATGAGATTGCCCAGATCGTGGGCTGCTCGATCGGGAACAGTAAGTCCCAGTTGCACAAGGCGCGGATGAAGTTACGGGATCTGCTCAAAATGAACCGGGCAGAAAAAGTATCAAAAACTGAGAAATCCTGAAGCCCACCTACAGGCAACAAAGTAGTAGACAGAGCCAGCGAAGACTGGCAGCGGGCGGCCAGACAGAAAGTGCAAGCATTTTGAAGTGGCAGTACACTGAGGCAGCAGAGGCTTGGGGAGAGTTGTATGACTTGCGTTGAGTTGCAAGAGAGCCTGGCGGAGAACGAAAGCGGTAGCAGCGCCGAACAACGAGATCATCTTCGCAATTGTGCCGCATGCGCGAAATTGGTGGCAGAACTGCTTGTCATCGCCTGCTCGGCAGGCGATATGCGCGCGGCGCATGAACCGGATCCCCGCGTCTGGAAATCCATCGAAGCTTCTTTAAGACGGGAGGGGCTGATCCGCCCACAACGCAGAAGCCTCTCCCTTCTTCCGTCTTTGGGTAGTCAATGGAGTTGGGCTCGTTGGATGGCACCCGCGGCGGCACTCCTGTTGATCAGCCTCGGCATTTACCTCCGGCAGCACTCCCAGACAACGGACACTGGCGCCCAGAACATCACCGCTCCCGCAACCGTTGTTTCCGACGCAGCCATCGCCGGACTGAACGACGACGACCTTCTGCAAGAGGTCGGGCTGCAATCTCCCGCTCTGCAGGAACAGTACGCCGACAATCTGCGCCACGTGAATCAGTACATCCAGGATGCAAAGAATGTCGTTGCCACCGATCCGAACGACGAAGAGGCTCGCCGTACGTTGATGGAGGCTTACCAGGAAAAGGCCATGCTGTTCGAGCTGGCTTTGGATCGTTCTCTTCAGTAACTTGGAATGTGTCGGGCGGAAAGATAAAAGGGATCTCAGAACTTTATGAGCGGGCACACAATTCAACTTGCCACTATCAGCGCCATCCTGGCCGGAACCATCATGTCCGGCACGCTGCTCGCCGAAACCCACAAGGAGTACCGGTTTAATGTCGGGCCGAGAGCTGGAGTTTCCGTCAATAATCCATATGGCTCGGTTTCGGTAAAGCCTTCGACCGGCAACATCGTCGTTATCCGTGCCGCGCTTTCTTCCGACAGGGTCGAAGTCGACAATGCATTGGTCGGCAACCGGGTTGAAGTTCAGTCCCATCTGCTTCCGGGCGCGGATGCGCAGTCCGGCCGCGTCGATTACGAGATTCTCGTCCCCGCCGACGCCAGCATCACCCTGCGTTCCAGTACCGGCAGTTTGCGCGCCGAGAAGTTGCATGGCGACGTTTCATTGGAAGGCGCGGCCGCAAGCGTCGACGTCCGCGACATCACCAACGCTCACGTGCACATCAAGACTCTCAATGGTCCCATCACTCTGACCAACGTGCAGGATGGGCATGTCGAAATCGACTCTCTCAGTGGCAACGTAACCCTTCGCAGCGTCAACGGTCCCCTCGTGCAGGTCGTTTCCACCAGCGGCGGGATCAGCTACACCGGGGATTTCGGAGACCATGGCGATTACCGCTTCACCAGCCACAGTGGCGACATCGACGCACTCGTCCCGGGCAGCACTTCCGCCGATGTGAGCGCCCGCTCCGTCCGCGGCGAAGTGCACGACGATATCCCGCTTCAGCCCAAACCGCACACCTCTTTCGTCCTTAAAGAGGGCGTTGCCTTATGGGGTACCATGGGGCGAGCCGCCGTCTCCTCCACGGTGGTGCTGCGGAGCTTCAGTGGTAAAATCCACCTCAGAAAACGCGCATCAGAATAGCGAATCAGAGAAATCCGGACCGTTTGAAGCAGCGTTCTGGCAAGACGGTGGGCGCGAAAGGGCGTCATCGCGTGCAGTCCCAGCTTCCGCGCGAACACCGTCTTTCAGGCATCTTCCTGGTCGGCTTTATGGGAGCCGGCAAGACCAGTGTCGGCCGCGCTCTGGCGCGCCATCTGAACTGGGATTTTGAGGATCTCGATGAGCGCATTGAGCGTCTCGAACGCCGCACCGTACCTGAGATCTTCCGCGAGTCCGGTGAATCTGCATTCCGCCGGGCAGAACATGCGGCCGTGCGGGATGTGCTGACCGAACTGGAGGGAGGCGCAGTCAAAGTCGTAGCCTTGGGCGGCGGCGCGTTTGTCCAGGAAAGCAATGCGGCTCTGCTGGGAACGTCCAGCGTGCCAACGGTCTTCCTGGATGCACCGGTCGAGGAACTCTGGCAGCGGTGCTTGAAACAGGCCGGCGAAACAGGGACGGAACGCCCGTTGCTGCGCAGCATCGACCAATTTCGCGAACTTTTTGAAACCAGGCGTAAGCACTACTTGCAGGCCTCTCACAAGATTCAAACGGAAGGTCGCGCTTTCGAGGAGATTGCCGCCGAGATCGCCGCAACGCTGGGTTTGAAGAAGATCGAGATCCGGACCCAACAAGGAGAAGTCGAGTGAAGTTTGATCTGCGGATCGTCCGCGCAATCGCCTTGCTAGCCGCTGTCTCTTTGGCGGTTTCTGCTCCTGCGTCCGACAAAAAGAACCAGGCCAAAGCAGCCCCCGCCCAAGCCGTGGATTCCGGCTCTTTCGGCATATTTGTGAAAGGGGCGCGGGTCGCCACCGAGACCTTCAGCATCCAGCAGCAGGCCGACTCCAGTGTCGTCAAGGCCCAAGTCAAGCAAACGGCGGGTTCTGATCCGGTGAGCCAGAAAAGTGATCTCGAAATGACCGCTATGGGCACATTGATTCGCTACGAATGGAGCCAGTCCTCCGGCGGTTCTCTCACGGTCGCCCCGAATAACGAATTCCTGCTGGAGAAGATCAGCACGGCTTCCTCTTCAAAACCCACCGAAAAGCCTTTCTTGATGCCCACCACTTCCCCAATCCTTGACAACAACTTCTTCGTGCACCGTGAAGTGCTGATCTGGCGATATCTGGCCGCAGCCTGCAAGCCGGAAGGTGGCGCTTTGAAATGCCAGCAGGACCCGGGAGACTTCGGCGTTCTTGTTCCCCAGGACGAGACCTCAGAGCATGTCCGCATGGAACTGGTGGGCAAGGAAAAAATACCCGTCCGCGGAACCGACCGCGAACTGATGCGCCTGAATCTAAAGGGTGACGATTTTGACTGGGCCCTATGGGTCGATGAACAGGATCATTTCAAGCTCATACGAGTGGCGATCCCTGCCGATAACACCGAAGTAGTCCGGGATTAGCTGTAGCTGCCCGGCGGCAGAAGCGAGACCGCCCCTGGAAAACTTATTGCTACTGGCTGACGCACGCACGGCTCGGGTCATTGTCACGGCGCTGCTGTTCGCGCTGGGGCTTGGTTTTCTCTACGTCACGCGCGAAACACTGGTCGCCTTCCTCTTCGCTATCTTTTTCGCTTACCTCATGAGCCCTCTGGTGAATAATCTGGAGAAGTTGCTCAAGGGCCGCGGCCGCGCCATCGCGGTGCTATATACGCTCCTGCTTGCGCTGGTCGTCGTGTTCTTTGTGATCGTCGGTCCCAAAGTGACGCGAGAGGCGGCTCGCCTGGGCCAGGCATTGCCCGGCCTGCTCGAGAAGGTCAGCTCCGGCGAGATCACGAACCAGCTCGAGCAGCAGCATCACTGGAGTCACAACACCACCGAGGCGGTGCGGGCGTTTCTGGTCAGCCATCAGGATGACATCACAGCCCTGGCACAGCGGATCGGTGTGCGCATAGCCGATGTCGCGAAACAGGCATGGCTGCTGTTCGTTGTGCCTCTGCTCTCGATTTTCTTTCTGAAAGATGGGCGCGGGTTCAGCGACTTCCTGCTCACCACGATCCAATCGCGCCCCCAGCGGGAGTTTCTGGAGAACGTGCTCAACGATCTCAATCAGATGCTGGCGCACTTCATCCGCGCGCAACTCACTCTTGCGGCCCTCTCTCTTGTCGTCTACTCCTCATTTTTGGGCATCATGGGTGTGCAATATGCTTTGGTGCTGGGCACGATCGGAGGTTTGCTGGAGTTTATCCCGGTGATTGGTCCGCTGGTGGCCGCGGTCACCATTCTCGGAGTTGTGCTCCTCACCTCGCCCCATCACTGGCTTGTGATCCTCATCTTTCTCCTTGTCTGGCGCGGGATTCAAGACTATGTGTCCTCTCCCCACATCATGGGCGAGAGCATGGAACTGCATCCCCTTGCGGCGATCTTCGGAGTTATGGCGGGAGCGGAAATCGCAGGAATCCTGGGCATCTATCTCTCCATTCCCGTAATGGCCAGCCTCCGCATCGTCTTCCGCCGCTGGCGCCTTTACACCGAGAAAAAGAAATTTGGCCCTCTCACTGCCGAATATTCGATCGGCACCCCGAGCGGTCATCGAAAGTAGCGCCGGCGTCCCGCTGGCTGTGTGGGAGGGCGTCTCACCCTTTCACACATGCCACGACCGGAATTCCTGAGCTTTAGTAACGCCCTGACTGGCCCCAGGCACAGAACGAATTCTGCGCTTGTTATAAAATTCCAAGTACTCACATGAATAAGAAGATTCCTATCGGCATTCTCGGCGCTACTGGTGTAGTCGGACAACGATTCATCCAGATGCTGGAGCACCATCCCTGGTTTGAAGTCGCGTGGCTGGCGGCTTCGGATCGCTCTGAGGGCAAGGTCTATGAAGACGCGGCTCGCTGGCGCCTGAAAACGCCCATCCCCTCCGCTGTGGCGAAAATGAAGGTGTCCCCGGCTACTCCCGAAGGCGCGCCGAAGATTATCTTCGCGGCTCTTGACTCCGCCATCGCCGCTGAACTCGAACCTCGCTTCGCCGAGGCCGGGTGCGCGGTAGTCTCCAACTCCAGCGCGCTTCGCATGCAGGAAGACGTTCCGCTGGTCATCCCCGAAGTCAACAGCGGCCACATCAAGCTGATCGATATCCAGGGATGGCGCAAGAAGTCTGGCGGATATGTCGTCACGAACCCCAACTGCTCGGCAATCGGTTTGGTTCTGGCACTCGCGCCGCTTCATCAGAAATTTGGCCTCGAAACCGTCATGGCCGTCACCATGCAAGCGGTCAGCGGTGCGGGATACCCGGGCGTGGCCTCGCTCGACATCCTTGGCAACGTGATTCCCTTCATCAAGAACGAAGAAGAAAAGATGGAAGAGGAGACGAAGAAACTCCTGGGGAACCTCAATGGCTCCAAAATCATCCCGGGCCCCTTTGCCATGAGCGCCCAGTGCAACCGCGTCGCCGTGGAAGACGGTCACACCGAGTCGGTCTCGATTCGCCTGAAAAAGAAGGCGAAGCCGGACGAAATCATCGCCGCATGGAACAGCTACAGAGCCGAACCGCAGGAATTGAAGCTGCCCAGCGCTCCGGAAAAGCCGGTGGTCTACCTCGAAGCGAATGACCGTCCACAACCGCGCTTCGACGTCGACATGGGCGCCGGCATGACGACGGCCGTCGGCCGTCTACGCCCGTGCAGCGTCCTCGACTGGAAGTTCACGGTGCTATCGCACAACACGATCCGCGGTGCCGCCGGTGCAGCCCTATTAAACGCCGAACTCCTGAAAGCCAAGGGATACCTGGGATGAATCC
>WNGO01000566.1_pt1 | contig 23536 bp, 30 predicted proteins | sample 5400511 | NCBI WGS metagenome assembly WNGO01 (sample SAMN13153380, study PRJNA577476) | soil metagenome | isolation source: 20 cm soil or saprolite under Garry oak tree replicate 2 | place: USA:California | collected 2016-06-15 | reverse complement strand
ATCTTCCCTTGAAGCAAATTTATCAGTGCGATGAGAAGGATCTGACGAGGCTGTGCATCCGCGACCTGGAAGCGGGGGAAACCAACGGGCGGATTGGATACAAGCCCGGCACTCGCTGAAACTAAGTACTCTATTACATAAATACAGTAACGTATAATTCTGGCACTAGTGACTTGTTACGCTGGTGCCGGGAGGGCACTATTTTCCACGTAATAGCCCGTACAAGATCCTCCTCACCAAGCAAGAACGAGACGAGTTGGAACAGCGCGCCAATAAGTATACGTTATCGTATTTAACTGTCGCTCGCGCCAGCGAAAGACACGGGGCAGGCGGCGTTTTCTGCGACCGGGAAGTTTACGTCGAACCTGGAGTTTGCGGACCGGGAGAAGAAGAAGGCGTTTGTGGAGAGCATCGCCAGCGGGAATTTTCACAATCAGGCCGACAAGGGCGCTGCTGAGCCCCTTGGAAATGGCCACGTACATTAGGGAATTTCAGAGCCCGTGGGTCCAGGCGTGGTTCGACGTTGGGAATGTGCTGCTCTACGGCTATCCGCAGGACTGGATTCGCACGCTGGGGAAGAGCATCGTCAAGGTGCACCTGAAAGACTTCAAGTGCAAGGAAAGTGGGGACGAGGTCTACGTCCGGGACGTGAGCCGACGCGTGGACCGGCTGGTGCTGGGGGCGGAGACAAATTGGCTCTTGTGCCAGTCCAATATCTGGTAGAATTGGCCGAAGGTGAGAGACAATGCTTCCACTCCATCTCCAGCCGCAAAGTCACGTTCCGCTGTACATCCAACTTCGCGATCAATTGCGCGCCCTCGTTCATGCGGGAGATTTGCGCCCGGGCGACCGCATCCCGGCCAGCCGTGAGCTGGCGACCATGCTTGGCGTTCACCGCACCACGGTGGCGAATGCCTACGCCGAGCTGGAATCGGAAGGGCTAATTCAGGGCCACGTAGGACGCGGTACGTTCATCAAAGGAAACGGCAACGGGCTGAAGATTACGCCTCCTGCGCCGCCGGTCCTGAATGGAAACGGGGGAATCCGGTGGGAACTGCTCTTCGCCGATGAACGCGGGGAGGAGATCCTCAGCCGTCTCACTGCCAATGTGCCGGAAGATGCGCTCTCTTTTGTGATGGCGCGTCCGGCACAGGAGTTCTTTCCCATCGAGGAGCTGCAGACTTGCGTGAACGCGGTGCTTCGCCGCGAAGGCGCGGAGGTGTTGAATCTTGGTCCGTCGGACGGCTATCCGCCCTTGAAAGAGGCGCTGCTCGAGATGCTGCATCACGACGGCATCGCGGCGAAAGATGAAAACCTGCTCATCACCGATGGATGCCAGCAGTCCTTCGACTTGATCAGCAAAGCTTTTGTGCGTCCGGGCGATTCGGTGATTATGGAAAATCCGACGTATCCAGGAGCGGTAGCAATCTTCCATGGAGCCCGCGCGAGGTGCCTGAGTGTTCCGATGAGAACGCACGCGGAGCCGGGGACGCCGCTGGGACTGGATCTGGAGGCGCTGGAGGCGACGCTGGCGGCGAATCGCGTCAAACTCATATTGCTCACGCCGGACTTTCAAAATCCAACGGGAACGTCGATGCCGCTGGCGTCGCGGCGCAAGGTATTGGAGCTGGCCGGCCGGCACCAGGTCCCGGTGGTGGAAGATCACATCTACGCGCGGCTGCATGCGCGCGAGGAACGCATCCCCTCGCTGAAGCAGCTCGACCGATCAAACCTTGTGATCCATATCGACAGCTTTGCGAAAGTGGCGTTTCCTGGTTTGCGCGTCGGATGGATTGTTGCTCCGGCGGCGGCGATTGAACGGCTGCGCGTGGTGAAGCAGACGACTGACTTGCACACCGATCAGCTCGCGCAAGCTACGCTCGCGGAATTTCTGCGGCGCGGACTTTTCAGCAAGCACGTCGCGAAGATGCGCAAGGTCTACACTTCGCGATTGGCGGCGTTGGATGAAGCGCTGCGGAAAAACATGCCGGAAGGCACACGTTGGACACGTCCGGAAGGCGGCATGTGCCTGTGGCTGGAGCTGCCGCCGGGATTTGATGCCAGTGAATTGCTGATCCACGTGAAAGAACGCGGCGTGCTGTTCGCGCCGGGACGGTACTTCTATGTGCAAGCGCCACTGCCGAATACGCTGCGGCTGGGTTTTGCCAGTCTGGATGAAAAGCAGATTGCGCGCGGCGTGGCCACGCTGGCGGAATTGCTGAAGATTGAGATGCGGAAGCGGCAGCGCGGTGTGCGACGGGCGGAACGCAGCCGAGTGGCGCTGGTATGAAGAAATGAAGCAAAGAGATAACGAAGTAAGGAAAAAAGCAGGGCGAACCAAAATTGCGCAAGACAATTACGCTGACGCCGAATCCGGCAAACAAATGCTTTGGCTGCGGCGGAGACAATGCCGGCGGAATGAAGCTGACGTTCGAACAGGATAACGTGAATCGGCGGATCGTGGGCCGGTTTGTTTTGGGTGAGAGCTACCAGGGTGGCGGAGGATTCGCGCATGGCGGAATTATTGCCACGCTGCTGGATGAGGCCATGGGGAAAGTATGCCGCTTTCGCCAAGTTCGTGCAGTGACGGCGGAATTGACGGTCGAGTACCTGAAGCCCGTCAACGTGCAGAGTGAAATTGTTGTGGAAGGTCGCGAGACGGAGCAGAAGGGAAGAAACCTGTTCATGACCGGCGAGATTCGCAATGGGGTTGGCGAGGTTCTGGCGCGAGGCAAAGGCCGGTTTGTCGTCATCGGGCAGAAGTGAAAGAGATTTGACGGAGAAACACCGTCGAGAAGTTCGAGCAGCGAGAGGAGAAGCGAAATGGACGCGAAGAAGGTGAATGGAAGCGGCAACGCAAGCAAGGGATCGAACGAGTGGCGCGTGAAAGTCGGCCTGGCCGAGATGCTCAAGGGCGGGGTGATCATGGACGTCACCAATGCCGAGCAAGCGAAGATTGCCGAAAAGGCGGGCGCGTGCGCGGTGATGGCGTTGGAGCGCGTGCCCTCGGATATCCGCAAGGAGGGCGGAGTGGCGCGTATGGCGTCGATCAAAGTGATTCGCGAAATCATGGCCACGGTGACGATTCCGGTGATGGCCAAAGTGCGCATCGGGCACTTTGCGGAAGCGGAAGTGCTGCAGGCGCTGGAAGTGGACTTCATCGACGAGAGCGAAGTGCTGACGCCGGCCGACGAAGAGAACCACATCTGGAAACACGACTACCGCGTGCCGTTCGTTTGCGGCGCGCGCAACCTGGGTGAAGCGCTCCGGCGTATCGCGGAAGGCGCGGCGATGATTCGAACGAAGGGCGAAGCAGGCTCGGGAAACGTGGTGGAAGCGGTGCGGCACATGCGGGCGATCGTCAGCCAGATGAAAAAACTGACGACGATGCGCGACGACGAGTTGATGCGCGAAGCGAAAGAGCTGGGTGCGCCGCTCGAATTGATTCGCCAGATCGCCAAAACCGGCAAGCTGCCGGTTCCGAATTTCTCGGCGGGCGGCATCGCCACTCCGGCAGACGCGGCACTGGTGCGGCGGCTTGGCGCGGAAGCGGTATTCGTCGGATCGGGCATCTTCAAATCCAGCGACCCGGAGGTGCGGGCGAAGGCGGTGGTGAAGGCGGCGACGCATTTCGATGATCCGAAGATTGTGCTCGAAGCTCATGAAGAGCTGGGCGAAGCCATGCGGGGACTGGATGTCCGGCAGATGGAAGAGAAGGACATGCTTTCGACGCGGGGATGGTAAAAAAGTGATCGATTATCAGTGATCGGTTTTCAGTCGAAAACCGCGGCGCAAGGGAGTTCGATTAGATTCGGTTTCGTTTTTCAAAGGAACCGTGATTTGGGGAATGGGATTCGGAGCCAATAGAGTGAAGATCGGGATTCTGGCGGTGCAGGGCGATTTTGAAGCGCACGCGGCAATGTTGGTGCGGCTGGGGGCGGAAACGGCGGAAGTGCGGACGCCCGCCCAGCTCGAGGGCTGTGATGGGTTGATTCTGCCGGGTGGCGAGAGCACGACACAGTTGCAGTTCTTGCAGGAAGAGGGCCTGGCGGACGCGATCGGGAAATTCGCGGAACAGAGAGGAGCGATTTTCGGGACGTGCGCAGGAGCTATACTGCTTGCTACGGAAGTGGAGAACCCCAAGCAAGATTCCTTAAAACTGCTGGATATGACCGTGTTGCGGAATGCCTACGGGAGGCAGATCGCGAGCGACGTGGTCAGCGGCCCAACGAAACTCAAGAAGGAGCCGCTGGAAATGGTCTTCATTCGCGGCCCTATCATTGAGCGCGCTGGTCCGGACGTCGAAGTTCTCGCGGAGTACGCCGGGAAGCCCGCGCTGGTGCAACGGGACAACATTATGGCAGCCACCTTTCATCCTGAATTGACAGACGACACCACCGTGCATGAACATTTCCTTGGTCTTGTAGCGGCGGGAACGAGTCGGGCAGCGAGCAGCGCGAAGTCCTAATCGTGGGAAAAGAAAAGAAGGCAGATTCTGGTGCCCGGCATTCAAGCCGGACGAGAGTTCTATTCGTGTGCGTGGGGAACGCCTGCCGGAGCCCCATGGCCGAAGCCATTGCCCGCTATGACGCCGCGGATGTGATCGAACCCTCCAGCGCGGGTTTGAGCCCGATGGGATCCATCCCAGAGCAAACCAAACAAACACTGATGCTAAATGGCTACTCCGCAAATGGACTGACCTCCGATGCGCTCACCCGCGAAGCTGCCGATGCCGCGGACATCGTCATCAACATGACCGGGACGCCCCTGGAAGCAACTTTGTGGGATCAGGAGAAAGTCGAGGACTGGATGGTGCAAGATCCTTTCGGCGCTGCGCCGGAGACGTATCAGAGGGTATTCGAGGGCATCAAACGGCGCGTAAACCAGCTTGCTCTTGGCCTGCGAGAGAAGCGAGCGCACAAGACAACGGCAAAATAGGAGTGGCGTTGCGGCGAGAAAAAACAAGCGTATCGCAGGAAGATTATCTGAAGGCGATTTGGGAGATGCTGGAAGAGGACCACACGCCCATCAGCGCGCGGCTCGCCGAGGAATTGAAAGTTACTCCTCCCGCGGTGACCGCTGCCTTGAAACGCATGACGCGCGACGGTCACGTGCACGTGGAGCGCAGCGGACGGATCGACCTCACCCGGAAGGGAAGAAGGTTTGCCGAACACCTGGCGCTGCGGCATCAGCTTGCGGAGATGCTCCTGACGGAAGTGATCGGCTTGTCCTGGGCGAAGGCTCACGACGAGGCCGAGCGAATGGAACATGCCATCTCGCCGGAAGTGGAAGCTCTGCTCCTGAAGCGCTTCGGCGACAAAAAGACCTGCCCGCACGGCGTTCCTCTGCGAGGAGGAATCGCCAAGCTGAGGAGGCAGGGAGCGGTATTGCTGTCGGATTTGCGCGCGCAGGAAACGGCCGAAATACTGTGCGTCTACGAGAAGGATGAACAGTTCCTCGAATTTCTGGAAGGGCTGCATTTGCGACCGTCGACGACCGTAGAGGTGCTGAGGCGCGAGTACGATGAAACAATGACTCTCCGTTCCGCGGGGAAGACCATGCACCTCGGAAAACCTGCAACGAGCAGGATTTGGGTACGGCGTCTCAGTGCTTGAACAGAGAGTTGTAAGTTCTTAGTCTTTAGCAACGGACCCGCGATGCGCGGGTCGAACAGGTAAGGAACTGAGCCTCGGGGAATCTAAACCCCCACCCTTTGCATAGGACGGAAAGCAAAGAATCGGGCATGCGGCGTCTACCGGACCCTATTGCGTCTATATCATAGAAGGAATAAGGCGCCCGTGGAAGAGTATTTGACGAGCCCGCCCGTGCAGCATCGAACGAAGATGCTGGCACTCCTCAAGATGCTGGAGCAGGAAGGACCAAACCTGCCATTTCCCTATTCTTCGCAGGTCCGGGAGAAGCTAAGAGAGCTGCGAAGTCAACAAGGGAAGGACAAGCCGAGAATTCTTTATTTCGGAGACGCGAGGAGGGTGTTTGTGCTTCCGCACGGAATCGTAAAACGGAGTGCGCAATTGCCGGAGGGGGATATTGGCATAGCGGAAGCGCGGATGGAGGGAAGAAAGAAATGACGACACCATGGAAGCGTTTCTATCAGAAACAGATGGCGGATAAGAAGCTGCGAGGGCTGGTCGAGAGCGAGCTGGAGAATCTGCAATTGGGGGTGCAGATCGCGAAGCTGCGGGCCGAGGAGAAACTCAGCTAAACAAAACTGGCGGCGAAGGCGGAAATGAGCGCGCCAAAGATCTCGGCGATGGAGAATGAGCCACTGAATTTGACAATAGGAACGTTGATCCGCGTTGCGCATGCCTTGGACAGCAGGGTTGAAATTAAATTGGTCCGCAGGAAAAGGGTGAATGCGGGACGACCACAATGATTTACGAGTTTTCAGTGTCGCTTTTAGTCCGATCCCCACTGCCCCCACAACGGAAAACTGTTAATCAGCGTCTAGGATTCGGAGAGGACGTGCTCGTAGTAGGACTCGTAGTCGGGGAGCACGTCGTTGGCGCGGAGTTTTTGGTTGGCGTTGATGCGGGTGATTTTGCCCATGTCGCGGGCTCGGGCGGGATCCCAAACGCAACGGGCAACCCCAAGACCCGGGCTCCCAAACCGAGCCTGGGGCACCCTCCGCGTTTCTTTACTTCCGCGAAGAATATTAAAGTGCGATACTCTCGGCCATTCTTACGTCGACAGGATTCTATTTTCCAAGTCCGAGCCACCCGCCCAAAGAAGTGGGCGCCGCGGCTCCCGTAAGTCTCGATGAGCTGCCTGACGCGGCGTCCCAGGACGGCGCGGATCAGGATATTCGCATCGAGGACGATCATTTCAACTGGTTGGCTTTGCCGCGCCGGCGCAACTGCTTGAACTCGGCCACCAGCTGCTCCTCGTCAACATCTGCCAGGGCCTTGGCAAGGCGGTCCGCGGCAGCCTTGAGTTCAGAAAGATCGGCTGTTTTGGGGTGTTTGCGGCGTGTGGGAACGTAAACGCCGAGGGTCTCCCCGCGCCGAGTGACGGCAACGGGAGTATCCGATTCCAGGAAGCTGGCGATACGTTCCCGAAACTCACGGACACCGACTTTTATGGCACTCATCTGCGATGCTCCTGCTCATAGCGTACACAAATGTGTACGCATTGGCAAGTTTCAAGGAAAAAAGGGGCTAAGATCGCCACGAATGACGGTGAGATCGTCCAGGCAGGACGTGGCGAGGCACGGGCCGCTTTCGTAGTTCATGACCGCTTCTATAGTTCTTGACATATCATGATTTGTCAAGTTATCATGATTTTGTCAAGAGGATCACTCTTCATGTCACAGACGCGGGAGAAATTCGCCACCCAGGTTAATTCCAAAATCTTGAGGGATGTGCGCGCGTTGGCGGACGAGGAAGGCCGCCAGCTTCAAGCCCTGGTGGACGAAGCGCTCGCGGACCTCATCGAAAAACACAAGAACGCCAAGCCACGCTCCCAGGTCATGGGCGTGTACCTTGCCAGCCACGAAAAATATGGCCCGTTATACAAGAAGCTCGCTCGATGACCGACTACCTGACCGTGGCCGAAGTGCTGGCCATGCACGCCGATCAGATAGAACGCTACGGTGGCTCCCCTGGCGTCAGGGATCAAGGGCTATTGGAAGCCGCGCTATATCGGCCCCAGACTGGCTATTATGCCGATCTCATCGAGGAAGCCGCCGCGCTCTGGGAGAGCCTGGCGCAGAATCATTCCTTTGTGGATGGCAACAAGCGGACGGCTTTCGCCGCTACGTATACTTTTCTTGCCATCAACGGCCTGTACTTTACGGCGGACGCCGAAGAGACCTACGTTTTTGTATCCAACCTTTACAGGGCCAACCAATTCCGATTCGACAAACTGGTTCCCTGGTTACGCGCACACGTGGAAAAGAGGACCTAACACCTAGATACGGCGGGGAAGCGCAGCATGCTGCGCCACTACAAGGGAATGTCAGAAACAAGGAACAGGGTGATGACCGCCACGCTCCCGCTGACCATGTAGGCTACGCCCAGCGTGGTCAACCGCTGTGTGAACATCAGAAACAGGTTAGCTTCGGGCATACAAGAAAATCGTGCGAACGGCCTGACGGATGGTTTCGTCGGTCAATCCGCGTGCTCCGCGCGCAACGCAGCCACCTTTAGTTGCCGGGCGGAATGATACAGCCGTTCGGTGGCCCGCAATTTCTCCGCCGGCGACATTGCTTGCAGCACCTTTTGCGCTTCGGTTTTCATGATGGCAACTGATTGTAGCTGTTTCTCGCAAAATGCCAAGAAAAGCAGATTCCTCGGGCAAACCCCGCCCTCGGAATGACAAACGGGTAGTTTTTCAGCACCCCGCCAATGGTTCACAGTGGGTTCACGGACCAATATAAGACGGTTAGCCTGCTTACTGAAAGAGGTTAGTTTCGTTCGTCGAGGAGGGCTTTGAGGCGGGCGTAGCCGGCGCGGCTCACCGGCAAGCGCGTGCCGTCGGTGAGAATCGCAAGGCGGCTGTCTTTGCCGTACGGCTCGATGCGTACGACGCGTTCCAGATTCACGATGTAAGAGCGGTGGATGCGCACGAAGCTGTCCGGGTTGAGCCCTGCTTCCAGCCCGGCGATGGTTTGCTGCTTGAGATGCTTCTTCCCCTGGCTGGCCAGCGCCACGTAGTCGTCCTGGGCTTCCGCGTAGTCAAGCTTGGCAACCGGAATGAGCGTAACCTTCGTGCCGTCTTTCACTACCAGACGTTCCAGGAATTGTTGTGGCGGCCGCGCGGTGGCCGCGAGTTCGTGCGCGGAAGGCATTTTCTCGCCCAGCCGGTTTTTCGCTCTTTCCAGTGCCGCATCAAAGCGCTCGCGTCCGATGGGCTTCAACAGATAGTCGACGGCGTGGACATCGAAGGCGCGCATCGCGTATTCGTCGTACGCGGTCACGAAGATGACGGGCATTTCGGTACCAATCAGTTCGAGGACATCGAATCCCGTCAATTTGGGCATCTGCACGTCGAGAAAGATCAAATTCGGTTTGTGCTCCGCGACGGCCTTCACGGCTTCGATGCCGTTGGCGCATTCGGCGGTGATTTCGATTTCCGCATGGGGTTGCAGAAACTCGCGAATCACGTGGCGCGCGAGCTCTTCGTCATCGACGATGAGCGCCTTCCATCGTTTGTTTTGCGAGGGGCTCATTCTTTTTCCTCGCTTTCCGCCGGGAGAGACAAACTGACTTGAAAGAGTTCGCCTTCGGTGTTCACGCGCAGGCTGGCGTCCTTGCCGTAGCGCGCCTCCAGACGCCGTTGCACATTCTTCAATCCCATGCCTCCCGAACGGCGGGGCGGAGCTTCCGGGTCCCAGGAATTCTCGACGAGCATGGCCAACCGTCCGTTCTGGCGCTGCACCGCCAGGCGCACGTCGCCACCTTCGGGAAGACTGGCGATGCCATGTTTGACGGCGTTCTCGACGAGCGGCTGCAACAACAAGGGCGGCAGCAGGCAGTCCTTGGACTCCTCTTGAATCTCCTCATGCATCTTCAACCGCGAGCCAAAGCGGACTTTCTCAATCGCCATGTATTTTTGCAGCAACTCCAATTCTTCGGAAAGGCGCACCGAGGTCTTTTCACCCAGGCCCAGAGTCAACCGTAAGAAATCACCGAGCAAGACGCACATATCACGCGCCCGCGCCGGATCGATGCTCGTCAGCGCGCTGATGGAATTTAGGCTGTTGAACAAGAAATGCGGATTGATCTGGGCTTTCAGGGCTTTCAGCTCCGCATCGCGCGCCTGGATGCTGGTCTGCATGGCGCGTGCCTCAACCTCGTGCGTAGCTTCTTGGGCCAGAGAAACATAGTGAAACGAAACGGCCAGCAGGTATAACACGCATCCTGCGCCATAGACAATTGTGGTTCTTTCGGCAAAACGGGCTTCAATGCCATGCAGGGCGGGCACGAAGGATAAGGCATGTGCCAGAAGCCTTCCGGCTCCGAGCCACAGCAGACTCAGGATCTGCGCGGCCACGACATGCGTCGCCAGAAGTCTCCAGATCAACGTTCGTTGGATGGGCGCGATCCGGCACGAATACCAAGCCGGCAGAGAGATACATTCGCCGATGACTGCCAGACCAAAGCCGAGAATCCCGGCCGGCAACCATGTCAGACCGGCCGGCGTGTGCAGAACAAAGGCAAGGACCGCGGCAATGGGCAGAGCAGCAACTTTGTAAATCCGGTGCTGGTTTTTTAGTGCGGTGTTGAGGTTCATGGAGGCGTCTCAGTTCTTGATTTCGACGCCCCCGAAGATGACCGCGCCCGTGAGGATCAATAACTTGTGGCGAGGATCGGTGAGGTCCACGGTTCGGCCGACGCGAGTCTTGTCCGAAATGCCGCCGAAAATCGGCGTCCCGCGAAAGGCCACTTGCCACGTCTCCGGCACGCGAAGTTCGACGCCGCCGAAGATGGCGTTGATTTCCAGCGTGGCTTCTTCGGCCTGCATGTTGGCGTCGGTCAAATCGATTTCGACACCGCCAAAGACCGCGTTGATGTGCCCGCCTTGAAAATCCTGAGTCGTCACTCTGCGCTCGATGCCGCCAAAAACGGCCATTTCGCTGAGTGTCGTCCGTGGGTCGCCTCCAACGGGGGGCGTGGAAGGTTTTCTTCGTGCCTCGATGGCGCCCCACATCAACATGAGGCCGGTCGCGATCAACAGAATCGGCCAGATGTCGTTCCACCGGAAGTGACCGATGCCCAGCTCGTTGAGCTGAAAAAGTACTCCTCCGGTGATCAGCAAAATGCCCCAGAGGCGGCGCTCGCGCGACATGATATTGGGGATGCCCGCGCAAACCAGAAGCAGCGGCCAGAATCGCCACAGCCGGTCGACGGAAATGATGCCTATGTGATCGAGGAGCAGGGCGACTCCCCCCAGAACAAGGAACGCACCCCAGAAGAGACCGCTTGTGCCTCGGCCGCAGGTGTTTGTTCTCACCGCGACCAGGCCCCCCCGTCTTCCCAGATCTTCGGCGCCTGTCTTCACGCTGTCGTGAATATCGCTGTAGATCCGGTCGCGGAGGTCATCGCTGAACTTGTTCGGATCGAATTTATTCTCGTCACTCATCAACGCTCTCCCATTGCCGAAGAGCCTGCCCGGCCTTGTACGCCGCGAATCGGCCCCAGAATACATCTCGCAATAGCACTGCTCCGATGATGATGAGGATCAGCGGCCAGCATGGTACCAAGAATTGCAGCAGAACCGACAGAAACCCCGCGCGATCAAAAGCGTAGTCCTGCAGGACATGCAATGTCGCCAGGACGAGCGCCGGCAGTATTCCCTGGGCCGGCTCCGGCGAGGTGCCGACGGCACTGGTAATTTGCCCGGTGACCCCGTTCAGATTCGCGAAAAGAATAAGGAATCCGAGGGCGAGGAGGATTGCACCCGCGATCGATTTCAAGCTTCGCCGGGATGTTTGTTGTGCCGCCATGTGGTCCTCCTGAAGGGCGATTTCCTCGCCGCAAAGTGAGAATAGAGTTTCGATCGAAGGTATGCATTGAAGATTCGGCCAAAAGGCGGGATTTACCGGCGAATGGTGGCAGGGAGAGGGGGAGTAGCAGGCCAAAAATCAGCTGGTCCCAACCAGGTGAAGTAAATAGAAGTGAATAAGAACGCTTGCAAAATGGACGAAATCGCAATAGCGTACGCGGCAAGCTTTGGGACACCCCCCTGCACACTCTCGTCCCTGGGTTGCGAGGAGATACGGAATGACCGAATCTGTGGTCAGCAAAAATGCCGAGCGATGGCGCTGGCTGCTCTATGTAGCGATGGCGATAGCCGGTGCATTGCTGACATTCGTTGGCGCCCGGGCGCAGCAGAAGGCCGCGGAAGATACCGCTTTTCGCAAGCTCATCAACGGCTATTGCGAGGCTTGGAGCACGGGAACGGCGGACGCTTCGGCGAAGTTCTACGCCCAGGACGATGGACTCGTTTTTTATGATGTGGCGCCGTTTGCGTATCACAGCTGGAAGGAATATCACGACGGCGTCCAAACGGCGATTCTGGACAACGCGGCGAGTATCAAACTGACGGCGGGAAAAGATCTGCGAGTGACCCGCCGCGGCATGATCGCCTGGACGACTGTGCCGATGCATCTGGCGGAAAAAACAAAAGACGGAAAAATGATTGAATTGGATCTCCGGTACACCGGTATTTGGGAAAAGCGCGGTGCGAGTTGGGTGCTCGTGCACGAGCATCTCTCAACGCCGTTGGCCGGAAGCTAGAGTCTTGACGAGGAGGGCTGGGCGATTCGCCCATTGCGCAAAAGATGCTCAAGACATTGCAGTACTACTGGAATGCATCTCGGGGCTATCGATTCAAGCCGTGGGAAAGTCCCTATATGCGGTGGCGCTTTGAGACTTTTCTTGGGAAAGAAGCAGCCAATCTGACCGCCGGAAAGTTCTTTCACCTCGCTTGGAAGTACCGCGACCATATGGAACGTTTCGTGGACTGGGCCGCGGAAAGACGCCGCTTTCAACGTCGGCGTCACGCCTGAGACTCGAACACATTCCCTCCACGAACTTGAATGACTCGCGCGGACCTCTCCGCCCGGAGGTATAATGCTGTCTGAGAGGAGGATGCATGGAAGAGCTGAAGATCCTCCAGAAGACCGAACAGTTGCACGAGGCCGCGTGGTGGGAAGCGGAGCCAGACGAACGAGTTCACTGCTATCTTTGCCCACGCCACTGCCACATACATCCAGGGCAAGCAGGATTCTGTTTCATTCGCATCAATCAAAGCGGAAAACTCTATAGTCTGGGATACGGTGCGCCCGCCGCGCTGCAAGTTGATCCCATCGAAAAGAAGCCGCTGAATCATTTTCTGCCGGACACGCGCGTTTTCAGCATGGGCACGGCGGGCTGCAACATGGGCTGCTTCTTCTGCCAGAACTGGGACATTTCGAAATCGCGGTCGGATCAAGTGCGTTCCCAGCATGTTCCTCCGGAAGATGTGCCGCTGCTGGCGCTGAAACATGGTTGCGAGTCCATCGCCTTCACCTACAACGAGCCGACCATCTGGGGCGAGTACATCATCGACATCTGCAAAGAGGCCAGGAAATATGGTCTGAAAACGGTGATGGTCACCAATGGCTATATCACTTACGACGCCTTCCATGACATTTACGATCACATCGACGCGGCGAACGTCGATCTCAAAGCCTTTACCGAGAATTTTTACGGGAAGATTACGCTGACGCATCTTCAGCCGGTGCTGGAGACGCTGGCGTGGCTGAAGAACGAAACGCCTGTGTGGTTTGAGATCACCAACCTGATGATTCCAACCTTGAATGACGATCCAGCTGAAACGCGGAAGCTTGCCGAATGGATTCTGACCCATCTGGGGCCGGACGTGCCGCTGCATTTCACCGCGTTTCATCCGGACTTCAAGCTGCAGGACAAGCCACGGACGCCTCCCCAGACTCTCGACCGTGCACGGCAGATTGCGCTCGACGTGGGCCTGCGCTACGTCTATGAAGGAAATATCTACAGCGATGGAGCGAACACATATTGTCCGAAGTGCGGGAAACTGCTTGTCCGTCGCTCGTGGCATGACGTGCTTGAGAATCGCGTCAAGAATAGCGCCTGCCCGAAGTGCGGATTCACGATTCCCGGTGTTTGGACGAACGATGCAAGAGGGAAGCGCTGGCCAAAGCAAGGTGTGGCCGCGGCCGCGAAGGCCTACGGCCATTTGAATCTGTAAGTCCCGCCTCTCATCGCGGATGGAAGTGATAGTAACCCGGCCCCACGCGCATGGCGTGATGCCACGCAACCGGAAACGCCCACCAAACCAAAGTGCCCAGAATTCCTTGCCCAATGGCGAGTGGAATGATATTGCGATCGCGGGCAAAGAGCCACGCCATGGCGACTCCCCCGATGAAGGTGAGCGGAATCAACACGGGATTTGGCCAGTGAAGCGTCGCAAAAATTGTGCCTGCAAGCAGCGCGGCACGCGCCGGGCTGCCTGTTGCTGCAAGGAGCCGGTTCGTCAGATAGGAATTCAGCCCCACCTGCTGGAGCAGGCAAAAGGCCATATACCCAAAAAAATGCCTGGGCACGAAGAGATGATTTAAGGGGCGATGCCATGCTCCGAGCAGGATTCCCGCGAGGCAAAGTCCTCCGATGCAAGGAGCGAAAATGACGGCGGAACGCTTTGTGGCGGACCACAGGTTGTCGGCCCGCCATCCCATCGTTTTCGGAGTGTCCCGGTGGATCACGAAACTGGCGGCCAGCCAAACGGGAAACACAATCCACGATGACCAAGCGGAAGTCTGAAGCTGCCAGATGTACCACCCAACGTAGCCGCAGAATGCGAGCGCCTCAATCAGATTCAAGGAACGAAGCATGGCTGTGGTCATGGCCATGCTAATCCACGGAACGTCCATCGTCGGGATGACTGAGATCGAGAAGCTGCAACGCGCTCTCAAAAAGTTGATCGATCTCTTTTTCGCTGACTTCGCGCGGGGCGAGCAGTTCGTTCAGGTCGAAGTCCGGGAATCCGCGATTTGTCACCCGCGCCGGCAGGAGTTCCCGCAAGCGGCGGGATTCAATGGATCCCAGATCGCGGATTTCCTCGAACACCGCGCGCTGCAGGGGGTCCCCAAAGACACGGGGATCAAGCAACTTGCAGAACTGAACGCGCGTCCCGCTCTTGATCAGCACCGAGCAAAGAAACCGAAGAGTGTTTCTCTCCAGTTGAAATCCGTCGGCTGTTTCTTTTCTATGCATCCGAAGGCTCTTGGTTACGAGTTTCCCGGTCCGCTTTCATGCAAGGGCGAGCGTGGTGACAGAAAAAACTGGAATTGTTGCGCAGGTCCCGCGCATCAAAGCTGGGCAACTCGCGATAGATGAGATGATACTAAGTTGGTCTAGGTTGCGTTCGGGAGAGTATCGATGGGAGAAAAACACCGGGTCGTTATTCTCGGCGGCGGATTCGGCGGACTGGCTGCGGCACAAAAGCTGAAGCGTGCGCCTGTCGAAATCACCCTGATTGACCGGCGAAATTTTCATCTCTTTCAACCATTGCTGTACCAGGTGGCTACCGGTTCGCTGTCGCCCGGAGAAATTGCCGCTCCAATCCGCGGCGTCCTGAGCCGTCAGAAAAATACCAGCGTACTTCTGGGCGAGGCCGTGGACGTCGATCCACAGGCAAAACGCGCTATTTTGCGGGACGGCGCGGCATTCGAATACGACTCCCTGATTGTGGCCACGGGAACGCATACCTCTTACTACGGCAATGACTCGTGGCGGGAGTGGGCGCCTAGCCTGAAGTCCGTCGAAGAAGCCACGGCGATCCGGCACAAGATTTTGTATGCCTTCGAACGCGCCGAGCGTGCCGCTACACCGGAAGAAGCCGGCGCATGGCTTACCTTCGTCATTGTTGGAGCCGGCGCCACCGGGCTCGAACTCTCGGGAGCGCTCGCGGAAATCGCTCGAGAGACCCTGCGGCACGATTTTCGAAAGATCGACCCGCAGAAGGCGAGAATCATTTTGATGGAAGGAGCCCCAAGAGTCTTGGGCCCCTTTCCCGAGGATTTGTCCGCTAAGGCCGAGAAGCTCGTCTCGTGTCTGGGCGTGGAAGTGCTGAAAAGCGTGATGGTGACGAACATCGACGCGAGAGGCGTCACATTCAAACGCGGTGATTCAAGCGAGGTTCTGGCGGCGAAGACCGTGCTCTGGGCCGGCGGCGTCACGGCCACTCCATTTGGCAGGAGACTTGCCGAGCGCACGAAATCGGAATCGGATCGCAGCGGCCGGATCAAGGTGAACCGCGACCTAACTGTTCCCAATTTCCCGGATATTTTCATCATTGGCGATCTTGCTCACGCCGTCGATGAGAAGGGAACGCCGCTGCCTGGCGTCGCGCAAGTCGCGATGCAGGGCGGAGCGTACGCCGCCAAAGTCATCCGCGCACGTCTGGAAGGGAAGAAGGAGTTGCCGCCGTTTCACTATTTCAATAAAGGCGAGATGGCCGTGATCGGTCGCGCGGCCGCGGTGGCAAATATTTTTGGCATCCATGTTTCCGGGCTGCTCGCCTGGCTGATGTGGGTTTTCATCCACTTGATTTATATCGTGGAATTTCAAAGCCGCGTCCAGGTTTTCGTCCAGTGGGGATTCGAATACTTCACGTTTAGCCGCGGCGCTCGCTTGATCACCGGGCAAGCTGCCACGGATTCGGTCGATCAGGCAGCCTCGATGGGTAACAAGAGTAACAGCAGCTAGTGCAGTGTCCGCTAAATAAGTATACAAGTTATGGCTTCTTCTTTTTGCTTCGCGGCAGGGTACAGCCGGGCTGAATCTTCTCGAGCGTTTGCCGGCAGCGAGAGAGCTTCTCCATAATCGATTCCGAACGTCTGCCCGTTAGGTTTGAACGGTTGGCTGATGCATGAGAAAATGCGTCGGACATGCCTGGGAATTGTCAGGAGAGTGAGGAATGAAGATGCGTACGAATCGGCCTGCATGGCGAGGAAAGCTTGCCAAAGCTGCAATTCTTTACGCAGCGATCCTTTTTTTCTTTGGTCTATGGAATTCCGCGGCTTGGCCACAGGCTGTTTCTCAAGACCCGGCAGTCGAGCGCGGACTCAAACAGTTCCAGCAATCCTGCGGATTCTGTCATGGCCCTGATGCCACCGGCGCTCGGGGGCCTGACCTTGTCCGCTCGCCGCTTGTGGCTCATGACGTGAAGGGTGACAAGATCGGTGAAGTCATTCGTCTCGGCCGCCCGGATAAAGGCATGCCAGCGATGCCGGTGACCGATCAGCAGGTGCTCGACATCGCCGCGTATCTGCACGCGCGTGCCGCCGAAGCGCTGAATTCGGCAGAGATCCCAAGCAAGTATCCAATGGAGAAGCTGCTTACCGGCGATCCGGAAGCCGGAAAGGCGTACTTCAATGGAGCCGGTGGCTGCAAAACCTGTCATGCCCCCACGGGCGATCTGGCCATGATCGCTGCCAAATACGCCCCCATTGATCTCGAAGCGCGCATTCTTTATCCCCGTGGCAAGAACTCCATCGCGGTAGTGACGCTGCCCTCCGGCGAGCAAGTCAAGGGTCCGTTGGCGCACGCGGATGATTTTGTGATTGCGCTGCGCGACGACTCCGGTTGGTATCGGTCTTTCTTGCGCGATCGGGTGAAAGTTGAATTGCAGGATCCTTTGGCAGTCCATCGCGAACTGCTCGACAAGCTCACGCAAGCGGATGTTCACAACCTCTTTGCGTATCTCGAAGGTCTGAAATAGGGAATAGAAACGCCACAAAGTCAGAAGACTGGAGTGGGAATGCATTCTCAACTGCGTGGAATGATGGAGTGTAGGCGCTCTTGCGAGAATCGTCTTGAGAGTAATACGGACCTTTCTTTGCACCTCCGGGTAGTGGTTGTCGTCTTCCTGCTGCTCGCACTGGGACTGCATGTACCGTTGGTCACCGCGCAAGGGCTCGACTCGGCGGCTTTGCTCAAACCCGCAACCGATACGTGGCCGACCTATAACGGGGACTATTCGGGTCGTCGCTTCAGCACGCTCGACCAGATCAATGCCGGAAACGTCGGCTCACTTACACTCGCCTGGGTCTTCCAGCCGCACGCGTCCACGATCAAATCGACGCCACTGGAAGTGAACGGCATTCTCTACTTCACGGCGCCCGACAACGTCTGGGCCGTCGATGCGCGCTTTGGGCGGGAGATCTGGCACTACCACCGTCCTTCCGAAGGCGACCACATTGGCAATCGCGGCTTGGGTATGTACAAGAATTGGCTCTACTTTACTACGCCCGACGCGCACTTGGTCTGTCTCGACGCGAAGGATGGCAGCGTCCGCTGGATCGTCGAGCTCGCCGATCCGAAGCTCGGCTACTTCTCGACAATGGCCCCACTCGTTATACGCGACCACGTGATCGTCGGTGTCTCCGGGGACGTTACGGACGTTCGGGGTTTCCTCGAGTCTCTGGATCCGGAAACTGGAATGATTCAATGGCGCTGGTACACCGAACCGGACCCCGGCCAACCGGGCTCTGAAACGTGGCCCAAAGACACCGACGCCATTCTCCACGGTGGGGGCATGACGTGGATGACCGGAACGTTTGACCCGGAGCTCAATCTGCTCTATTGGGGAACGGGCAATCCCAACCCCGTGCTCGCAGGCGAGGGGCGCGTCGGCGACAATCTCTACACCTGCTCCATCGTGGCCCTGAATCCCGATACGGGGAAGCTCGCTTGGTATTTTCAGCCCTCGCCACACGACGTTCACGACTGGGATGCTGTCGAGACGCCCGTCCTATTCGACGCGGAGTTCAAGGGCAAGCAGCGCAAGCTTCTCGCGCAGGCCAGCCGTAATGGTTTTTTCTTTCTGCTCGATCGAACGAATGGTCAGCATCTGGTCGCAGCTCCGTTCATCGACCAGACCTGGGCTTCCGGCGTCGACTCCCGCGGCCGCCCGATCGCTAAGCCGGAAGCCACTCCCAGCCCGGACGGCGCGCTGGTCGAGCCTGGGTCAGACGGAGCCAGCAATTGGATGGCGCCAAGCTTTGATCCCCAGACCGGCCTCTTTTATGTGAATGCCCGCCGAATCTTCAGCATTTTTTACCTCACAGCCACGGGGAAGCCCGAAGGTTGGGGAGGCCGCGACCGCAATCTCTGGGCCAATTCGACGCTTCGCGCGCTTGACTACCGTACCGGCAAAGTAGTGTGGAATCACGAAATCGGAAACGGCGAAAGCATCGCAGGAATTCTTACAACCGCCGGCCATCTCCTCTTCAGCGCCGATAATTCTGGCAATCTGCTGGTTCTAGATCCCGTCACGGGCAAGGCGCTGTGGCACCTGAACGCCGGCGGACGCATGGCTGCCTCTCCGATGACCTACGAACTCGACGGGCGGCAATACGTCATCCTCGCTGTGCAGGACATTCTCTATGCCTTTGCGCTGCCTCCGCCTCTCCCATCTCACTGAACAGACGTCCAGGCGGAAGCGGCAAAATCGAATGTGCTCTCACCCGCTTGGTTCATGCCATAGCGCATTGCCAGACATTGAAGAGTCCCATGGGAGCCATTGGAATTCGCTCCTAGAGCAGTGAAGCAGCTCTATCTATCTCGCTCAAAGCGAAGTGGATTTCTTGGGCGAAGAGGGCGATGGCGCGTTTGAATGGTGCCGGGGCCCGGTTTGCACCATTGGCGCCACGGAATTCTCGCTGCCGGTGGCAGCATGACAAGGCAACACCATTGAAATTAGGCGGCGTGGACCGCGGGCCCCTGGAATGGCCTTAGAGAGCGCGGAACGCAGAACATGCTCATCTGGCCAACGGGAACAACGAAAACAAGGCGTCCATTAGACGGCAGCCCGCTATTGTTCCACTTCGGCTATTTTTCATACTATGCTGGCTTAATCGCAAAGCGAAGAAAGTAACGAAAAAGAACGAGGTCATCAGGTCTTTTCTCTACGACATTTTCCATAGTTTCCTGATTCAAGGTTCCTAGGTCCAAGGGATTGCGGAGTGTTGACCACGATGCTAGGTTACCTGCCTATCTCTGGCTCCAGCATTTTCGCTAAACAGCCGACGACTTGGAGGTCTAGTCATGCGAGAGTTGTTAACGGGTGACCCGGGCCACGCCAATAAGAAGCATCCTTCACTAAGACTCGCCCGTGCGTCCGCAGACCAGGGTAGTGATTTATTCAAACCTCAGGCCGAGACAAGTGCGAGGACGATCGAATCTGTATCTCAGCAGTTTGAAAGAGCAAATCCCGATTCCCCAGGGCTTTTGTTGTTGGACACATTGCGGCAGCCCCTTTACGTCAACGAAGAGGCTGTTTCCATCCTTTGTTACCCTGAAGGCCCGCCCAGGAATGAAAGTCTTGGCTATTCTCTGGTGCGCACGATAGACTCGCTGATCCCCAAGCAAGTCGGTTCGTTGTGCTCGCAATTTCCCAATGAATTTGCTTCTGGGAAAAGACGTTATCAAGTCCAAGTGTTCAACATGAATTCCTATTTGGAGAAGGGCACGGGACCAACCTTGGCTATGTTGCTCGAGAGGAACCAGCGAGCGGCGCTTGATCTCTCGAGAATCAGTCAGAAATTCCGCTTGACGCCGCGCGAAACCGAGGCCCTCAAGTTTCTGACGCAGGGATATACAACTAAGCAGATCGCCAGCCGGATGCACATCAGTCCGAATACCGCAAAGACTTTCTTGAGATTTGTCATGTTCAAGACGGGAGCTTATGACCGGTCTGGAGTCCTGGCCAAAATCCTGCAGATTTCGAAAGATGACGCAGTGAATCGGGCACACCCATACGAGCGGCTGATGGCTATCTAGATTGCTGTGGCGGCTACCCCACAGGTCATGACCACAGACCGGTTTTTCCCTGCCCGAGGCGAGGAGCGTATCCCTCAGATTACGTATTGGAGGCCGATGCGGTAGTGCCGGCTCCGAGACGGGCGGTCTACCCAACGAACTTGAACCAGCGTGGGGATCTGGGCAGGAAAGCGAGCTAGCTTGAGCTGGCCCTGAAGAAGAACCGACTCTCTAGGGGCGTGAGTCGCAAGCAGGCAGAACCCGCCGTCAGAGATATTCTTTACTTGTCCGCGGAAGGTCATCGTTCCTTTCTGGCCGTGAAACGCAGCCAACTCGCTACCCTCGAACTTTCCCTCGATCGGATAGCGCGAATGGCCTCGTTTAGCTAGCGATTTTATGCCCATCTCATTCCGACAAGAACGCCCGGGTTTCCGGTACAGCTATGAAGGGCCAGATGCCATTGGCTTCAGTGCGCAGTTTCCTCTCTGCGGCTAATCTGACTACTACGGCAGCGTGACGTTGTTGAAGAATTCCCCCATAGTCGGGGCGCTTGAGGCGGCACCGGGAAAGACGGTGACTCCGAGGCCTCCGAGCATAAGGCGCAGAGTGCTCTGGTGCTGGTACAGAGTCGTGGACTGGTAGCCGGCTTTTGAGAATGGGGAGATGAGCACGTTGACGACACGACCGCCGCCATGCGTATTATCATTGTCCGATTCATCGGTGGTGATGATGAGCAAGCCGTCTTTCTGGAACAGTGCGCTCTTGATGAGCGGATCGATGTTGGCCTGGAGCCAAGTGTCCGCGGTGGTGATGCTGCAATCATGCGCGTCGTTGCAAAGATTCGGAACAATGAACGAATACTCGGGAAGGGTGCCACTGGCCAGATCGGTGGCGAATTGGGTGAAGGGAACGAGATTTCGTACTTGCGTCGGGCTGTTTTGCACGTCCGTCAGGTAGGCCAGAGGATTGTGGCGCACGGCGTAGTTCCCCGTGTTGCCGCCGGTGTAGCCGACCGAAGGCAAGTCTTCGGCATAGGACTTCCACGTCTTACCCGCGGCAACGAGTTCGCGGACAACATTGTCGACGGAAACGGGGAAGCTTGAAGGTGTCTGGCTGTCGTCGTTCGTCAGGACTTGGCCAGTGGCGAGCATCAAATAGTTGCCAATGGAAGGATGTGTGTTGCCGTAATATTGCGTGGCGAGGCCGTATTGACTGATGAGGCTATTGAGATAAGGCATAGCGGTAGTGCCGATCACGCTGGAGTAGTTTGTGTTTTCCTCCACAATGATAATGATATGGCCGAAGGGAGCAACCGCGGCTGTATTGATGGTGATGGTAAGGCTGGCGGAGGCCGTTTGCGCGACAGTGTCCTGTACTTGGATGGTGGAGGTGAACTGGCCGGCAGTAGTTGGCGTGCCAGATATGACTCCGCTGGAGGGGGCCAGAGTGAGCCCGGGGGGAAGTTGGCCCGAGGGCTGAGACCAGGTGTAGGGGGGCGTGCCGCCTGTGGCCTGCAGCGTCGCGCTGTAGGCTGCCTGTATCCGGCCAGCAGGTAGACCGGTAGTGGTGATTTGGAGCACGGGGGTCGGGTTCACCGTAAGCGTGGCTGTATTGCTGGTCACGCTTCCCACGGAGTTGCTGACGACCACGCGGAACAACGCGCCGTTGTCCGCCGAGGTCGTCACGGGCGTAGTGTAGCTGGCTGACGTGGCCCCACTGATGGCTGTCCCATTCTTCTGCCACTGGTAACTCAACGGCGCGGTGCCCGTTGCCACCACCATGAACGTGGCGGTCTGCCCCACCGTCACCGTCTGGCTGGCTGGCTGCGTCGTGATCGAAGGCGCCAATGCCGATGCATTCACCGTAAGCGTGGCCGCATTGCTGGTCACGCTTCCCACGGAGTTGCTGACCATCACGCGGAACAGCGCGCCGTTGTCCGCCGAGGTCGTCACGGGCGTAGTGTAGCTGGCTGACGTGGCCCCACTGATGGCTGTCCCATTCTTCTGCCACTGGTAACTCAACGGCGCGGTGCCCGTTGCTACCACCATGAACGTGGCGGTCTGCCCCACCGTCACCGTCTGGCTGGCTGGCTGCGTCATGATCGAAGGTGCCACTGGAGGCGGATTATTTGAGCTGGCGACATTTCCTGCACATCCAGCACTCACAATCCCAACGGCGAGAAGCAACAAAGACAAAACCACGCCCAAACGATTCATGACTGTATCCTCATCTCTCAAAGTGTTCCCCGGCACGCAGCATCTGGGAAGGGGAGGGGCAACTCACCGGAGAAAAACTGCATCGAGCCAGCCTGTTCTAGCTCGTTTCTTGGATGGCTGGAGTTCTGAAGTTTAGGCTCTTACTTTCCGAACTGTCTACTGTTCTGAAGGCCAGGGGGTCAGGTCTAACCTGGCTTACCCTTAGTACAGGAAGTGCTCGTATTCCGGTGGTTGCTCTGCCCAGTCGAACGTGTCGGCGCCAGGGGCAGCAGAGGGCACGAGGTAAGTGGTTGTTTGGAAGGCAAGCCACAATGCGGGATCCCAAGCTTCTCTTGTTTGCCGCTCGCGGCAATCTCGTCTGACGACTCGATCGTTCTGCTTCCAGAAATCGACTGGCGCGTGCTGTCGGGAGCGTCTTTCGCTTCGCAAGTCGAGAAGGAAGAAGGCACCGCCAGGGGAAGAGCGACATCGAGAACACGTGTCAACCACCTCAGAAGAGGAATCGCAGGCTCAGCTGGAGCTGCCGCCCGGGTTCGGCCACATTGGCCAGTCTGAAGAACGTCGTCGACGTCATCGTGCCAACGTAATTCGGGAAATTGACATGGTTCAACGCGTTGAAAGCATCCACTGCGAACTCAATGGAGGGCGGGTGCTCTCTGTGTGCCAGGCGCCAGCGCCGCGCCAGCCTGAAATCGACGTCCGTGTATCCGGGCCCCCGGCCAGCATTGCGCCAAAGCCCGGGCGGCCGATCATTGAAGACGTTATCCCCGTCGAGATCTGTTCCAGTAGTAATGTTGTACGGGAGACCGGACCACGCGTTGAGGATAGCGGCCGCGCGGAAGCCCGCAGGCAGGCTGTATAAGAACACAAGGTTGAGGCGATGCCTGCGGTCGTAGTCCGAGCGTCCCCATTCGCCCTGCAAGTCATAGTTATTGCCAGGAAGAGAATACATGCTGCTCGCGCTATCCAAACTGCGCGACAGGGTGTACTGAGCCACGACGTCCGCTTTGC
>WNGO01000528.1_pt1 | contig 23559 bp, 19 predicted proteins | sample 5400511 | NCBI WGS metagenome assembly WNGO01 (sample SAMN13153380, study PRJNA577476) | soil metagenome | isolation source: 20 cm soil or saprolite under Garry oak tree replicate 2 | place: USA:California | collected 2016-06-15 | reverse complement strand
TGGGATGCAATCGCATCAGGGTCCACGGTGGTTTGGTCGTCCACCTTAGTACTTCCCGGTTCTTCACTGGCAATCTGTTCAAGCTTCTTTTGGGCCGCGGGAGTCCGAACTTTGCCACTTAGGGTGACTTTGCCTTCCTCGGATTCCACCTTGACTGGGGATCCCTTTGTCTCTGGGTCTGCGGCAGCCTTGTCCTGAATGTCCTTCGCAATTTGGTCGTCACTAGGGCGACGACGCGAGCATGCCATGGACAGGGCTAGCAAGATACTCAATATCGCAATCGAAATCCGTGAGCGCTGCGAGTTGCACATATGTTCTCCTTGCGCGGTGACAGGTGGACACTCGATTCATCGTGAGCGGTGGCAGCCTTCGACTTTTACGCCCTTGAAGCGGCGGATTTTCATCCGTGCGCTGATGCTCGAGAATACGGGGCAGCTACGCCATCGAAAACTGTCGTTTCTGCCAGTGCTTCTTGCCGGCTGCCGACTCGCGTCAGCTCAGACAGAATCTGGAGCGAAAGGATGTTCTGTGGCATGGACGCGGAACGGAACGGCTCGTGTTCGTGTATCACATTCCATGTCGAACCATGGCAATCGTCGTACATGGGGGGCGATTTTCGTGAACGTATTTAGCGGAGTACTGGCAGAGCAGAAACTAGGGGGGTGAACCAGGCTAGTTTTCGCTCTGCCCGCAGCCGAGCGATACAAGCTGGGAATCAGTTTGAGTTTCGCTTTGGGTATTTTGCCTCTGGCTGACTGGCAACAATGAGTGTTCCTAGTCGCTAGAAACGGGTTCTTCTACACAAACCGTCAGGATGGCCAAGCGTGTCGAAGATGCTGCCTCGCGACTGTCCATTACTGGCGTATTCACCGGAACCCCAATCTCAGGCGGCTGGTCATCCTTATGCAGAGTGCAGCAAGTTCCATGCGCGGCAGTTCTAATAATGCGATTTCCCTTTATCTGCAGCTGACGCTGGCAGGTAGCGTTGCGGTTTGGATTTTGATTATCTGGTCGGGCCACGTGAACATGGGTTACGGCCTCGTGATGCCGGCGATCATGTGGTGTCCGGCAGTCGCGGCGCTGCTCACTTCTCGTCTTCTCGGCAGGGAATTCAGTTCTCTGGGCTGGCGTTGGCCGCAACCAAAGCATCTTGCGGCAGCGTACTTCGTACCACTGGCTTACGCCTCGGTTGCATATGGCGCGGTCTGGGCATTGCAACTTGGAGGGTGGAATTCAGAATTTGTTAGCTTGGTTGTCGATGGACTGGGGCTGAAGGGATTGCCCGCATGGGCTTCATTCACTCTCGCCATCATCTGCATGGCTACAGGTGGCGTAATACAGAATGTTTCAATGACTTTGGGTGAGGAGATTGGCTGGCGAGGGTTCCTGGTTCCAGAACTGGCAAAGCGAATGTCATATACAAAAACCAGCCTGGTCAGCGGCTTGATCTGGGCAGCTTGGCACAGCCCGCTTCTGCTATTTGCGGATTACAACGTAGGGACGAATCGCTGGTATGCGCTTGGTTGTTTCAGTCTCACGTGCATCTCCATGAGCTTCATGCTTGCGTGGTTAAGGATGAAATCTGATAGCTTGTGGCCCCCGGTGCTTTTTCATGCCAGTCATAACGTCTTCTTCCCCATTGTCTTTGATAACCTGACTCAAAATACTGGCCACACTTTCTTGTACACAACCGTATTCGGCGCAGCTCCAGCATGCACCAGCGCACTACTTGCCTTTTACTTTTGGACCCGCCGAGAAGAAATTGAACAAGCTCCAAACAAAGGGCTACTGCCCGAATCTCGTCCTTTGCGCCGGTACGCCCGCGCGAGCTAAAAAAATGCCAGACGCTATTTTGATTAAGAGTCCGGCTTCTCGAACCGCGGAGCGAAATTTTGCCTTGACGTCGCCCTCCCCGTTGAACACGTCATCAAACGTGCCGGAACCATCGTTTACGCCCGATCTCTTGCCGCTGAAAGAATTGGCCGTCGGTTAGGACACTACCGGCCCGTCGGTTCCATTGCACTTGCTGGTAAAAGACGTTTAGAATCAATGACTGCATGACCTCATCGCGGGTCCGGGTTCTCGTGGCGGACGATTACGAGCCTTGGTGTCGCTTCGTTTTGTCCACGCTTCAAAGAGAACCAACACTTCAGGTCATCTTTCAGGCCTCGGACGGACTTCAAGCTGTCCAAAAGGCCGAGGAACTGCAACCAGACCTGATCCTTCTGGACATCGGTCTTCCGAAGCTCAGCGGAATTCAGGCTGCGCGCACCATCCGGGAACTGTTTCCTAAGATCAAAATCCTCTTCGCAAGCGTACATCGTCATTCCGATATCGTCGAAGCTGCATTGCGGACTGGTGCTGAGGGATACATTGTCAAAACGGATGCTGCCCGTGAACTGCTGCCGGCCATAGAAGCTATTCTCCAGGGCGAACGGTTCGTTAGCCCCAGTCTAGGTATCAAGAACGGAGTGCGTAGCACGGATGCGGAAGTCCGGGGCGATGACTCTCAACGCAGGATCGAAGCACCACTCCCGCCCCAGAACATAAGGATTCGACACGAGGTTGAGTTTTACCCAAATGATGTGGCTTTCGTCGATGGCTTTTCGCGCGTGATCGAGGCGGCCCTGAGAGCTGAAACTGCCGTGATCGTTTGCGCTACTGAATCACACCGCGCCGCCATCCTTGAGAGGCTGAGGGGGAATGGGGTAGAAATCGATGCCGCGATTCAAGATGGGAGCTACATTGCTTTGTCCGCACCTGACGCGGTGGCTGCACTCATGATCAACGATAGGCCCGACCCGGCCCGCTGCGGGGCACTCGTCCGCGATGTCATCACGAGAGCAGCCGAAACAGTAAAGAGAAAGCAGGCTCGGGTGGCGATTTGCGGAGAGTGCGCTCCGCTGCTTTTGGGGTCAGGCAATCCTGAGGCCGCGATTCAGCTGGAGCACCTGTGGGACGAGATCACAAGACAGTATGAGGCAGACACTCTGTGTGGATATCTGTGGAGTTCCTTCCCTGAGCACGAGAGCGATCCGGTCTTCCGGCGGATCTGCGCAGAACACTCAGCTGTTCATGGACGACATTTAGGCTACTAGGTCCTGAAAACGCATGGCCTAACACACCATGCTTGCGGAGCCGCTTGTTGGATCGAACGGCACGCGAGCGTGTATGGTTGTGCCGCGCTGGAGTTGTGAGACGATCGAAAGTTGCCCGTCGACCAAGGTCAAAACGCCGCGCACGCTGTCGAACGTTTTGCGCGGATCCACGAAGCGCGTGATGCAAAAGGCGCCGAGCCATGCCTCAGTAGTATTGCTTATGAACCATCCGCCAGCGGTCAAGATCGGCACTCCCGTTTGTAGTTGAGCGAGCATGTGAGCCGGGAGGAGCGCCAGAAGAAATGTCCACCATCGTCGCCTCGGAGCCAGAAGCAGGCATGCCAGCAGAATCGCGTTTGGTGGCCAAAAAGTTGAATTCGGCTGACCGGGCGGAGTCAAGGCGAAGCGTCCCAAGGTAGTAGCTTATTCCTAACAGGACCGGGGGACCGAACGCGCGCAGCAGTCGCGTACCTGGAGTCGAAATAGCTGGGAATGGGGTGGTGGGTGGTACGAGAGAGCTTACCGAGTGAAAAAGCCGATAGGGGACTCATGTACGTCACCTGCGAGGGATGCCGGCCACACGGCAATTGCACCAATCTTAAGACAGCAATCCGTATCGTCAAGTCAGAAAATCGACGTCTTCAGAGTACCCTCCGGTCATAGTCTGACCCACCCGGTGATAGTTACTGAGAGGCTCGTTAGCTAGCGGCATGGGGATTTGTCATGAGTTTGGTTGCGGGAGCTGTCGTACCCTTTCGTTTCCGGGTGATGACGCGCGCTAGGTCAGGAAGGAATTCCTTCACCACGCTGAATCCCATATTGCTTGCCATCGTGATTCCGAAATTTACAGCACCATCTCCGGCAGATGCCTGGCTGGGGGGCTGCCAAAAGCGGGAAAGAAAAGCGCCCGCCGCGACCCCACCGATCTGCGAAACCGACAAATGACGCTTTCCATTGTCGTCCCGGGCCAGAATTCCACTGGTTATGGCATAGCCGGTGCGGGACCATAGTCCCTTCTCCCCGGAATTGAAGTAGCGGTTGTCTTCGTGCAAGGCACTCTCGAGACCAAACGTCACGGTCCGCTGAATTGAATATTGGCCCAAAATATTGGCGAATCGTTTCCCATATCCCGAACCACCTTGTTCCCACTCCTCAGGCTTGTCATTCCATTGATCGATTCCCGCCGAAAAGCCAGCTTTGATGAAACCAAATGGGTTCACCATTGTTTTAAGGTAAATGGAAGTTCGCTCCCGCTGCGTTAGTGGGCGGAACTCACTGGCCTTCATCGTCCCCGCCATATTAAGGTAGTTGAGAATGTAGTTGACTCCCTTGCCAATCGGGTCCGGTGCCTCCTTAACGGAGGCCGAGTTCTGATTCTGTGCTGCCAGCAGGGAATTAAATGTGAAGAGGAATACTGCGAGCACCCGAATAGACCTTTGCCTCCAGGGTTCGGATTGGCGCATGATCTTCACAATAGGTATCCCGCTCCCCAATAGCGAAAGCCGACAAGAACCACTTCCGGCAGCAAGCGAGTGCCCCGTCATCGATCGAGCCAAGTCCATGGAAGTGAAACAGGTCACGAGGCTCTTGCAACCTCTATCAATTGTCAGGTCGCCAGCCCGCTCTGCCTTATTTCCATTTTTCAGCGTGGGAGAAATGGTAGGAAAAAGGGCTCCAGAGACTGGTGGAACACTTACACTCTCGAACCCTTTTTTTCTTTTGCACTCAAAAGATACTGCGCAACAATCTCAAGCCGAACGAAGACAAGAGCGAGAAGCTGCCCAGTAGCCCGATCAGCGGCAATAGGCTTCCAGTCTTCGGCAGTTCCGCAGGAGCGGCCGGAGCGGGTGCGGGCTCCAAAAACGCAATTAAGATCGGAGCATTGGCCGGCGGAGGCGGCGGAGGCGGCGGCATCGAGCCAGTGAGTTGACGCTGGTGCTCTACCTCTGTCTCCGGGACTTCCACGATCTTGGTAGCTGAGACGTTCATCCCCTTCTTGAGGCCAAAAGCGTCCGTTTCCTGTCCATCCACTGTAAATTTCTGGCCCTTGGGAATCTTGAACTGCTGGTTGGTCCCGTCCTCAAGGGTGAGGACGACTGAGTTTGGCGGATTGATGTGCCAAACCTTGCCCGTCACCGTTTGCACCGTGGTGATGGTTTTTGGGGTTGTAGTTACGGTGAGAGTGCGCTGCAACTTCATACCCGGTTTCAGGTCGTGGATCCCGAGTTCTCGGCCATCCACTGTAGCCTTGGCGCTTTCCGGTACATTGGCAAAATGGCGGATCTCGCCGTTCTCCATCTTGACCACCAGGTCATTGCCACTAACTAGGACCACTTCGCCGCGCTCGACCGTCGATTCATGAACGGCCTGACCGCGCTCCGTGGTGGTTTCTGTCTTCACTTGTGCACTCATGCTCAAGGTGAAGGCCAAACACATCGCCCCCACATCAAGCACCAGCCACGCCCGTGTCCATCCACTCTTTGATTTCATCGCGTTTCTCCTTCGTTTAGCTTTTGGCAGCCATAAATTTTGAGGCCTACACGCTGTTGTTTCACGGTTTCATCTCGCCGGTGTGTTGCGGCGAATCTTCCGCTTCGGAACTCGCTTGCTTGCTAACCTGACGAATTGGCAACTCGGACTTCTCGACCGAGGCTTGAACGATGTAGCGCTGTGGCGCACTGCCCACAAAATAAAACGGGTAGCAGGTGACCAGGGTGAGGGACGGGCGCACCCGCGGTTGCAGCACCGAAACATCGTCGGGACGGACCAGGACAATCTGATCCACGATGTATGTCACTACGCGCTTTGGCGTTGCCAGTTCGATGGCGTCTCCCGGACTGACGTCCTTGAGCACCCGAAAGAATCCATCGCGGTGCCCAGCGATCCCGATGTTTCCCTCTTCGCCGGGGCGGTCCGTACCCACAATGTGGCCCAGGCCGCGGTTGAGGGTCAGGTCATCGGTACCGTCAAGAACCGGGGCCTCAAGATGAACCTTGGAAATGCGCAACACGGCCAACGGCGGATCGACGTATCCTGTCAAGCTCTGTTCATATTCAGCGATCCGCTCTTGCGACCAGAGGCTGAGATCCAATTTGAACTGGGTAACAGGAGGAAAATGATCGGCCGTCTCAATTGGCTGCTCCGCTTGAAGATCGCGGAAGCGTTTCAATTCCGCGCGGGACAAGATCGTCCTATGGGCATAGGCTGCCGCGTAAATCGCGATCAGCACTAATCCCAGGATGAGTAACAAGCGCTCGATCCGGCCCAGACATTTCATTTCCAATGTGTCCTTGTACGTAGTCGGGTGTAAACAAATGCACAGAGCACTCTGGACCGCTACACAGGTACCTAGCAGCCTCGCGCACTGAAATCATCAAAACCGACATGAGGAGTCTAGGCAAAGCACACGCCTGGTCGTAACTGTCAGTAGTAACAGGGCCGCCCGCCCGACGCGCACGAATCGCGATTCTGCCTTCCAACGGGAGAATTACCTGCCCCACAACCGTTCCAGAGCCGTTTGTCTGTCAACACTACCAGTTGGAAATTACTCAAATTCTCCGTAAGGTGGCTGCAGGCAAGGAGAGCCTGGTCACGACTATGGGGAACCTGGCAGATTATCCGCGAATGAACGGAGAGAGCGAAAGCGGCGTTAGTATCGGAAACTGCTATGTTTGGGCAGAGATCTACTATCTGGATTCACCTACCGACTATCGCGAGTACCTTCCGCAACATTGTGCCCGGCAATTCCCCGTTGCTGGCGACCTGGTGATGTTGGATTCTTCCGAATTTTCCCGGACATCGAGAGCGAGACACTTGCGGCTTTGGCCAATTGTTCTGCTCTGTGCTTTGATCTCGTGGTTCCTCGTGCGCTTTGTGGGCGTTTGGTAGGCGATTGCCGAAACAAGTAAGGTCGCGCGACTAATTTATTTACCGCAGGTAAAATCGGTCTGGATCACCTAGAAAGACTTTTATCGCCTTGCCATCCACATCTCATCCCGCCGCGCTCTGAAGATGTTCTTCCGGCCGGTAGGGCACGCGGGCGGAGATCGTGGTGCCGCGGCCGGGCTCTGACTTGACGGACAACTCACCTTTTACCAATTGGAGCCTCTCTTTCATGCTGATCAGCCCCAGACCTCGCGCGCTTTCTGCACTCTGCCTGTCAAAACCCGCTCCCTGGTCTCTCACAGTCAGGTTGATCCCCTCCGCTGTGCCGCGCAGATCCACGTTGAAGTGTCGAGCACCACTATGCTTGGCCGCGTTCTGCACTGCTTCCTGTAAAACTCGGAACAAACAAAGCGATATTTCCCTCGGCATAGTGCGCGAAACATCAGAATGACTGAATTCAATCCGTACTTTTTGCTGCTCAGAGAATTCCCTGCAGAAGCTATTGGCTGCCGCCGCTAGGCCCAGGTATTCGAGCTTCGAGGAATGGAGCCGATGCGACAGCGCCTGAATGTCGTCGGCGATCTCCGAGAGCCGCTGGCGGGCGTGATCGATGTGATGGTGGATGTCCACCGCCGATTCGGGCAAATGTTGGTTCCACCGCTCCAATTCCACTGCCAGGAGCGCAATCCGTTGGTTGATATCGTCATGAAGTTCCCTGGCAATTCGGGTACGCTCCTCTTCGTGAGCCTCAATTAGTTTACGGCCCATATTGGACAGAGCCTCTGCGGCAAGCTTGCGATCTGTCACATCGATACAGGAACCGATGTAGCCGGCAAACGACTGGTCCGGGTTGAATCGTGGCACACCGATAGCAGACACCCAGCGGTATTCTCCATCATGCCGCCGGAGGCGATATTGCATCTGAAACGACTCCCGTCGATCAAATGCCCGCGTGTACCTGGTGAGGCACGCGTTCGAATCCTCCGGGTGCACTCCCTCCACCCAGCCGTTGCCGAGCTCGGCTTCAAGTGGCCGCCCGGTGAACTCCAGCCAAGGTTGATTGAAGTACGTGTGCAGCTTATCGGTGCCTGACATCCAGATCAGTACGGGCGCGGTATTGGCGACCAGGCGGAAGCGCTCCTCGCTTTCACGAAGCGACTGCTCCGCCTTCGTACGATCGGTGATATCCACCACCACACCTATCGTTCGTTGCAACTTACCTTTGTCGTCAAAGAATGCTCTTGCCTTCTTTTCCAGCCATACCACGCTGCCATCGGAACGTAAGAACCGGTAACGCATTTCAATGGACGAATCTTCTGGCGTCGCTCTCGCGAAAGCCGCCGCAACCTTCTCCCGGTCATCTGGATGGATTTTGACCAGCAGTTCGCGAATGGTGATTTGCACAGGCTCGTCGACTCCCAAAATATCCACGTATTCAGGAGACCGCATGATTACGTCGCGTGCAGTGTCCCAGTCGTCCACGTACATCCTTCCCGCCTGAACAGCCAGACGAAGTCTCTCTTCGCTCAAGCGCAACGCTTCGTCCGAATGCTTGCGCTCAGTGATATCCACCGCCATGCCGAGCATGCGCTCCGGATCACCATTTCTGGCGTAGGAAAAACTCCCGCTGGCGGAGACCCAACGTGTCGTTCCATTCGGCCATACCACGCGGAATTCCGCCTCATATCTCTTGTGGTGTACGCGAGCATTCGCCACCGCCTCTGAAACGCGCTTGCGGTCGTCAGGGTGCAAGTAGCGAAGGAGGTCATCTGCGCGCCTGTTGAACGTGTCGGAAGGAATTCCAAACACCGTCCACAGGTCGCCGAACCAACGATCGCGTCCGCTCGCGAGGTCCCACTCCCATCCCACCGATTTTCCAGATACCATCGCCATCCGGAGCCGGTCGGAGGTAACCGCCAGCTCAGTTTCCACTTTTCTCCGTCTCGCCCGCTGCCACAGCAGCGCGATGATGAGCGACGTTTGTGCCAAGATCAGCACAATCCCGGCAATGATGTACCGCCCGTAGGCTTTCCAGATACTTGGCTGGTGATAGAGCAACACACTGCCGGGGGGCACATCGCTTTCCTTAAGTCCCCAGCGCTGCAGCGCTCGCCAATCGAACATGTAGACATTGGTACTCTCTGCGATAGGGATATCCTGCGGCTTCTCCCCGTTAAGCAACCGCACCGCCATCAAACCAGCAGTCCGGCCATCGGCAGCGAAACTCAAAACGTAACCACCCACCGTCCCATTGCCGACGTCCACGTCGTCCACGGCAAAGACGGGCGCATTCGCGGCGCCGGCAACCATCGGGACCGCTTGGCTAGCATCGATGAAGTGCGTACCGGCAGCATCCTGCATGATGGAGGTGTGGTAAACGATCGTATGCTCCGGCAGGTGCTTGAGCTGCTCGAGAAGAGCGGGCATCGCCAGATCCGTGAGATATGTGAAGTCGAGACTCGATTCGTATTTGCGAAAACTTTCTTTGGCAATGGCCTCAAGGTACCGGTCATACGCCCCTACACCACCAGTCACAACTACGTGCTTGGTTCCCGGTTGCAGGCGAAGGGCAGCCTGTAGGGTCCTCTCAGGCTGTGCGATCGAGAAGATGCCGGTAAAGTGCGAATCGAGCTTCATCTGGCCCAACATCTCCCTTGTCACTCCACAGAAAACGATTGGGATCCCGGCGAAGAACTTTTCATGCGATTCGACCATGAACTCGAGGGGCTCCATCCCGACTGCAATGATCAGGTCGGGCCGTCGGTCGCGATATTTGTGGATGTACCACTTACGAAATTCCTGCTGGGAAGCTTCGTCTGGAAACAGGGTTCCTTGCAGATTCTCACTATAGAGTTCAATCTGTTGAGGCGCCTTCTGTAGCTCAGCGACGATCACCTGATCCAGGAGAGCGACGCCGGGGGACGAAAGAGGTTCGAAAACGTTGAGAATGAGAACGCGCTGAACTTCTTTTACGGGCGCAGCGGCAGCCGACTGCGGTAGGAGAAAGGCCGCGATTGCGGTAATCAGGACTAGGATGAGCTTTGCAAGTAGATCGCACCGGTATTCTAGCGTTGCGTTTTGCTCGCTGAGGTGTTGACTAATGCGGTGTGAGTGGCCCGCCATAGGTACTCCAGGATCCCAGGTTCGGCCGCGATCGTGGTCGCGACTTATCCTACCTCAGATTCTGCTTGCAAAAGTACTGGCGCTGCACTGGTAAAACTACCAGTGCCCTGGCAAGGGGTTTGAGGGTATCAACTTTCTCGTATGTGCTAGCAGGCCAGCATGCGGAGATCAATCATCGAAGGTTCATATGGGCATCTTCGTGGGTGCTGCCGCTGCTCTGCCCACCGAGTAACCATAGCGATTGCCGTGTTGTTTTTCGGCTACATACATGGCCAGACAACTTCCACCGGCGCCCTGATCGGAGTGGCGCTTGATCCATCCGGAGCCGTTTTGCCTGGGGTGGTCGTCCGTCTCGTTAACCAAGTCACTGGCGCAACTGCGTCTGCCACGACTGACGAAGAGGGAAGGTTCGGCTTCCCCCTGCTACAACCCGGCGGTTATGAAATACAAACCATCACGCCAGGCTCGAGCGCTCTCATCAGCGGTGCAACCATAAACATCAACGTAACCGAAACTCTGCACCTCGAACTCCATCTTCGACTCGCAACCGTGATCCAGAGCATAAAAGTGTCAGCGGAATCGTCAATGGTCCAGACCGACAGTTCGGCACTCGGCCGAGTCGTCTACGAAACAGCGGTAGGCAACCTTCCGCTGGTCACGAGGAACTTTGCTCAAATCACCAGTCTTTCGCCAGGGGTAGTTACGGGGGTGTACAACGCAGGCGAGCTGGGAGTCGGAGGCACGGCTCTTTCCCAGATAGCCAACTCCAACGACGGAATTTATGTGCACGGGGCACGCTCCTATGACAACAATTTTCAATTGGACGGAATCAGCGTGAATGACGTGCAGGGCAGTGCGGCCGGGAGTGGCGGAATTCCAATTCCAAATCCTGACAGCATTCAGGAGTTCAAGGTTCAAACCGGCCTTTACGATGCAGGCTATGGACGCTACGGCGGCGCCAACGTCAGCCTGATTACAAAAACGGGCAGCAACAGCTTCCACGGGACGGCTTTTGAGTTCTTCCGTAACGAAGTGCTTAACGCCAATGATTTCTTTCTGAACCTGGCCGGCCAGCCGCGCCCCGTCCTCAAGCAGAACCAGTTTGGGTTTGCGTTGGGCGGGCCAATCAAGAAGGAGAATCTTCTCTTCTTTGGGTCATATCAGGGAACGCGTCAGGTTAATGCTCTCGCCGCGGGCCAGTCGAGGACTGCCTGTGCGGCCAGCTTAACCGAGCCGCCACTCACCAGTGATCGGACATCCACTGCACTCGGTGAAATGTTTGCCGGCAGGACCGGCATACACGGCGGCACGGCGATCAACTCCGACGGCTCCAACATCAATTCCGCGGCTCTGGCTCTCTTGAATTTCAAGCTGCCCGACGGAACCTTTCTGATTCCCACGCCACAAACTGTCGACCCGACCAGGAAACTCGTTGAAGAGCAGGGCTTTTCAGTTTTCACAGAACCTTGCCACTTCAATGAAGACCAGTTCGCAACCAATATCGACTACCTCGCCCGGCCAAACAGCAAAATCACAGCCCGCTTCTTCCTGGCGCATGATGAACAGACTGTCACATTTCCCGGTAATGGCCTGAATGCGTCCGGCAACATCCCTGGGTTCCCGAGTCCTGGCGATGCTGACTTCAGGGTGTTCTCTCTTGCTCACTCCTATGGTTTCAGCAGCGATTGGCTCAACGAAGCCAGGTTTGGGTACGTCCACACGAGGGCGAGCACAGCGGCCAACACTCCGTTTAAATGGTCCGATGTCGGGGTTGCAGAGGGTGAAATGAGTAGAAACAATGAACTCCCCAGCCTGGATATTCTAGGCTCCGTCAGCATCGCCTCGGGATTTCCGCGAACCATTACCCAGAACAGTTTTGTCTTCAGTGATGCCGTCAGCCTCATCCGTGGGGCCCATGCCGTCCGTTTAGGAGGATCGGTTACGACGTTTCAAGACTACGCCAACCTCGTGGGACTCGGGTCCTTCACTCAGTTTCTGAGCTGGCCGGATTTTCTGCTGGGCCTTAGCGCAGGCGACAATGGCAGCGCATTCAGCAATGTTTTTGCTTCGTTCGATGACTTCGGCTTAGCCGTTCGTGACTACCGGGTGTGGGAGGGGGCAGCTTTCGTACAGGATGATTACAGGATCCAAAAATCGCTCACGTTCAATATTGGCGCACGCTACGAGCATCTGGGACAGTTCGCCGACCAATTGGGCAGGAATTCGAGTTTCGACATCACGAAAGCGGATCCCAACCCGCCGCCCGCAGGCGGTGTCGCCGGTTACATCGTGGCTTCAAATTTCCCGGGCATTCCCCCACCTGGAGTTCTGCGTGCGAATAACGCTTTTGGGAACGAAGGCGCGGGACAGAACACGATCGCGCCGCGAATTGGACTCGCCTGGCAGGTCTTGCCAAACTCCGGCCGCCCGGTGCTCAGAGCCGGATATGGCATTTACTATTCTCGACCCACCGGTCAAGCCTTTTACCAGAGTGTTCTTGGCGCTCCATTCTCCGTGTTTCGGTTAAATGCCGGGCTGGCAAATGCTAACGCGACATTCCAAGCGCCCTTTCCGCAGCCGTTCCCTACGCCGGAGTCTTTTCCTCAGTTCCCTGCCTACTCCCCAACCACCACCACGACGATCTACTCGGTCGCGCCCGGCTTTCGGCCTGCCATGATTCAGCAGTATTCATTGAACGTTCAGGCTGAACCGCACGAGGGGTGGCTGCTAGAGGTAGGATACGTCGGCACTCGCGGCACTCACCTGGTTCGTCAACGCTCTCTGAATCAGGCGTTGTCGGCTTCCGCGAGCCACCCGATAAGGACCATCACAGAGAACACGCGGGACAATATCTCGCTCCGAGTGCCCGTGATCGGCGTACCTCCAGACTCTCTTCTGCAGCTCGAGTCCGCCGGCAGTTCTTGGTACAACGGCCTTGAGGCGAGTCTGACAAAACGTCTAAGCCACGGCTTGCAATTCCTCAGCTCCTACACCTACTCAAAGACGTTGGACACGGATAGCGCTGACATTAACTCAACATCCAGTGGAAATGCACTGACACTGGGAGACCAAACCTCTCCCAGACAGCGATGGGGCCGGGCGAGTTTCGACCGCACTCACCGATTCGTTTTCAGCACGACGTGGGCGCTGCCAAGCCCACCTCGTGGTGTGCAGCGAGCCGTTCTGGGCGGCTGGTCTCTGGCTGCAATTGCAACCGTTCAGTCTGGAACCGCCCTTACCATTGCCGACACAAATTCCAACAACGTCTTTGGCATCAGCCAGGATCGGGCACAACTCAGTGGCCAATGCGCGAAAAGCCAGTTGGTGAGGGGTGGGTCGGTGGAGTCCAAGCTGAACAACTATTTCAACTCATTCTGTTTTACGACTCCGCCAGTAATCGGCGCCGACGATATCGGAACAGCGTTTGGAAACAGCGCAACCGGGATTGTCAACGGTCCCGGACAAGAAAACATTGATCTCGCGTTTTCAAAGACTATAGGGATCAACTGGCCCGTTGAGAAGAGTTGCCTTCAATTTCGTGGCGAGTTTTACAATGCGCTGAATCATCCGCAGTTTTCGAATCCGGACGCTAACTTCACATCCCCGACGTTCGGCGTCATCACCAGCACATCTGTGAATCCGCGGGTCGCACAGCTAGCGTTAAGGTTTGGTTTCTAATGTTGAGGCAAGTCTCGTGGTTACGGAGAAATAACTCTTAGGAAGGCGCCCTCGATTTTTCTGACTTAAGCCTGCCGTTAAGCGGTGTTGGCGACGCCGTGCCCTTCTAATCCGCTGCTCACAAACCGCTTACCTTGCAGGACTGTTTCCACTGCAATTAGAAGTTCTCTTGCGGCTTGTGTCTTAACCACGTAACCCCATGCGCCGGCGTTGAAGGCTTCTTGCACAATATCGACAGAGGATTCCTGACTCAGGAAAATAATTCGTGAAGCGGGGGAAGTTTGCCCGATTCGGCGAGCAACCTCGATTCCATTCAGTCCCGGCAGACCGATATCCAGAAGAATCAAGTCGGGTTGCAGTGCCTCGGCTTGGTGGATGGCGCTTATTCCATCCTGTGCCTCGCCGATGATCTGTAGATTCGGTTGATTCTCCAGTGTTGAAGAGACGAAGCGTCGAAACGGCTCATGATCATCCACTACAAGAACGCGGACTTGCAGGCTTGGATCGTCGTATTTCAATGAGCGTCCACCTCTCGGAAGAGTTAGAACTCCCATCTCGCTCCCCACAAAATGCAGTCTTGAAGTGTTCGGAGCACGCCACCCTCACCGCAGACACATCGCCCGCTCCTGCATGACTTTGATGAGGATGGGGACTCGTTTGTTGCCACGGCACACGGTGAACGTTTTCAGTCGCTTGCGTACAATTGATTCCACGCCACTCTACTGCGGGCGGCGTCAACACCACGTTCCAGACACACGAAACCTGATGTACTCCTAAGATTTTTACTTACCGGAACGTACAGTAAAGCGCAATGACTGGCAATAACACGAAAGTTGCAATTTATACAGCACAGCGCCCTGGCCCACAATCAACTGGCAGCAGGCACGAACATTCCAATGCGAGGATTGGGAAGACTCATACAGGCCATCAAACCGGAGTGAATCCAGAGGGCCCTTGTCAGTTGAAGATAATCTCGAGTAGATATAGCGGGAGGGCTGTGTACAGGATCATCGCAAGAGAACGTGTCCACGCCATTCGTCGATCAGTCCGTACCTGCCTCAGGTACTTCACTGTTGCCTTCAATACTCCTCAGGAATATAGCGATAGTTCCAGTCAGGATCCGTGTAGCCTTTCGGCTTCTGTCGCTTCGGCAGTTTGACCTTTTCCTGCACAATCTCCTTCCATGGCACCACGCTGAGGAAATGGGAAATACAATTGAGTCGAGCCCGCTCTTTGTCGTCGGTTTGGACCACATACCAGGGAGACTGTGCGGTGTCCGTAGCTGAGAACATTGCGTCGCGAGCGCGTGAGTAGTCATACCACCGGCGATGGGATTCCAGGTCCATGGGGCTGAGTTTCCACCTTCGCATACGATCTTCGATGCGTCTGAGAAAGCGTTTATGCTGTTGTTTCTCACTGACCTCAAACCAGTACTTGACCAGGATGATCCCGTCTTTCATCAGGAGCGATTCAAATCCTGGACACAATCGGAGAAAGTCCGTATATTGCTTGTCTGTGCAAAAATCCATCACATGCTCCACCAGTGCACGGTTGTACCAACTGCGGTCGAATAAAACGACCTCGCCCCCCGCCGGCATCTCCTTCATGTAGCGCTGTGCATACAACTGCGACCTCTCCCGCTCCGAGGGTGCTGGCAAGGCTACGTGTCGGAAGACACGAGGGCTCACGCGCTCCGTGATGCGATGAATCACGCCTCCCTTGCCCGCGGCATCGCGGCCCTCGAACACAACTACGACTCTGGCCCTCGTTGCTGTGACCCATTCCTGCATTTCGACCAGCTTGGTCTGAAGTTTGCGTAGTTCACCCTCGTAGTTCTTCTTCGAGAGTTTGTCCGTCTTCTGAGTCGTTTCTTCTTCTTTTTCTTTTTGTTTGGGCACTGACGCCTCCCCATGTGTACCGCGTGTAACGGCAAATCTGAAATGACGGGAGTAGTTTGGGAGCCGTCATCCAGTGCGGTAACTGGCAATTCTGTCAGTTCTCGGAAGTTGCATCCCCAGTGGAAGATTCCATCAAAGCGATTGCAGGTCAACGAAGAGTATTACGAGCCGCCAATGGGGATAAGCAATTCCATGCACGCGTCCAACGACCGCGGGAATCACCGAAGGACGGCCGTAGTTTTTCTGGTCTTGCTGTGCTGTCCTGTCGTGTGGGCACAGGTTGCCGCTCCCAAACCGGCAGTCCCTGAAACTCAGGCCGAACCCCCGAAAGACACTCTCGGTCGTACCACCCCGCGCGGCGCAGTCCTGGGTTTTCTTAGCGCTGCACGGAAAGACAACGCTCAAGTCGCTGCCCTGTACTTGAATACTCCATTGCGTGGCGCAGCTGCCGAGGATCTGGCACGCCAACTTGCCGTTGTCCTGGACCGTCGCCTGCCTGCCCGGCTAAACCAACTCAGCGACAAGCCTGAGGGTTCACTGCCAGACCCACTCAGGCCCGATGAAGACATAGTCGGAACAATCGCCACTGGTGAAGGCAATCTCGACATTCTGATCGAACGCGTAGATCGCGGAAAGTCGGTGGGAAAAGTCTGGCTTTTTTCCAGGAAAACCCTGGGATCTATTCCGGATGTTTTTCAGGAACTGAGTGCGCCCCCGGTGGAGAAATTTCTCCCAGAATTCCTGGTCAAGACTCGACTGGCGACCGTCCCGCTGTTTCAATGGCTGGCGTTCTTTGTGGGCATGCCAGTCCTCTTTGGGCTGACGGGGTTGCTGAACCGCATTCTTAGCTTGGGTTTCGGTGCGTTGCGGCGCCGCTTCCCAGGACATGCCCATCTGCCGAATCCTCAAATCTTGCCGCCACCGATTCGCCTTCTGATCCTTGCCATTGCAATCCGACAGTTCTTATCGCGGGTCGGCCTGCCGCTATTGGCACGGCAATTCTGGACCACCACGGTGGTGATTATTGTCATCGTCGCCTGCGTGTGGCTACTGATTCTCTTGAACGGCCGGGTCGAACGTTACTTGGTTGAGCATCGCCGTGGCATGGGGGGATCGTCTCCTTCTGTACTGCGTCTTGTTCGCCGGGTGGTCGACGGATTCGTCCTCTTAGCTGGCTTGCTGTTCACTCTTCACCGTTTCGGCATAGATCCAACCGCCGCACTAGCTGGACTTGGTGTAGGAGGCATTGCGGTTGCGCTCGCGGCCCAGAAGACACTTGAAAATCTCATCGCAGGTATTTCGCTGATCGCCGACCACGCCGTACAAGTGGGAGACACATTAAAGCTCGGAGATACGGTGGGAACAGTCGAAGAAGTTGGCCTCCGCTCAACCCGCATCCGCACGCTGGACCGCACGGTGGTCTGTTTGCCCAACGGGCAGATTGCGACTATGAGCCTCGAAACCCTATCCGCGCGCGACAAATTCTGGTTTCATCCAATGATCGGTTTGCGCTATGAAACCACTCCGGTTCAGATTCGCTCAATCATAACTGACGTTCGCAAACTACTTACTCAGCACGCCAGTCTTGACTCCTTTTCGGTGCGCGTCAGTTTTATTCGTCTAGGTGCCTTCTCACTTGACTTGGATATTTTCGCTTACGTATATGCCCGTGACTGGAACCACTTTCTCGAGATTCAAGAAGAAATGCTGCTGAGTGTCATGGATATCGTCCAGAAGGCAGGAGCGGAGATCGCTTTCCCATCGCAGACTATGTATATCGCAGCGGATCCGTCCGACAAGCTTACCCACCCAACTCGCGCCCGTGGCGCGGGACGGGATGCTGGCGCACTCCAAGAACACAATGTCCATCATTAACGTCAACCGCGCATCTGGGAGCGGACATGTCAAGTTTCAAGATTCTCCTTACGGCCATTTCTGCGATAGTACTGTTCCTGTACGGATTGGAGGGCTTCAGCCAAGAAATTCAGCTGGTGGGCGGAGCGGCATTCAGCAATTTGCTCAGACGGTGGACGGAAAGCCGCTGGCGGGGCGTAATGCTGGGCGCGGTCGCGACAGCGATTGTTCAGTCGAGCAGCGCGATCACGTCGCTTGCGGTGGCGCTGGTAGATGCCGGAACGATGTCGTTTCGGTCGAGCTTGGGCGTTTTGCTCGGAGCCAATATCGGGACGACATCGACAGCGTGGCTCGTCTCCCTCAAGCTGACATCGTTTGGGCCATTCTTCATCGTTCTAGGCGCCGTGCTGAGCGCGCTTCCAACTCGCTTCAGAATGCTAGGGAAAGCCGCGTTCTATTTCGGATTCATCTTTTTTAGTCTCGACTTGGTGAGTTTTACCCTCAGACCGCTGGCCCAGAACCCCGTGTTTACCGAAGTGCTGAGCCGATCGAGCACACCGCTGATGGGAACGGTTGCGGGGATGTTGGTCACGGCAATCGTTCAATCGAGCAGTATTACAACGGGCCTCTGTATTCTTTTGGTGCAACAGAATCTCATGCCGGCAACGGCGGCGATTCCGATTGTGATTGGGTCAAACATTGGGACGACGGCGACTGCTCTGGTCGCCAGCCTCAAGATGAAAAAGACGGCACGACACGTGGCCGTGGCCAACCTCTGCTTCAATACCTTTGGCGTCCTGCTGTTCCTACCGTTTCTCGGACGGTTCGCGATAACCGTGGTGGACCGGGCGGGTGACCCCGGAATGGCAGTTGCGTGGGCACAATTGATTTTCAACACAGTAATGGTGGTGACTGTGCTGCTTCTGTTGCGGACTTTCTACCATCGTCTGGAATCCGGCGATGCCAGCGCAGCGCTTGGGGCTAGGGCAGGAGAATAATGTAGTCGTTCCCCTGTAATTGTTCGCACCTTGTGCGGACGTGTCGCCAACAACTCTAAATTTTAGTGTTTTCCGATCTGCTAATAATGCCAGTTCCCGCGCTTATAACCCGCCACTAGCATCACTCCAGGCTCCTTGTCTTACTGCGCCGAGAGCGTGCGTACCCTGATTGGTGCGTAGTTCAGGATCCAGATCTCAATACCGGCTCGCGGATTGGAGGCTAGAAATGAAAAAGGCTCCGCTAATCACAATGCTGGGGTTCCTGCTTGCTGCAGGCGCCGCACTCGGCCAGGATGTTCGGTACAACTTTGACAAGAATGCAGATTTCTCCCAATTCAAGACCTACAAATGGGTGACCATCAAGGATGCCCCGAAGGTCAACGATTTAACCGAAAAACAGATCATTGCCGCTGTTGACGCGGAACTGGCGGCAAAAGGGCTCACCCAGGTTAGTGATGATAGCGCGAATCTTTTTATCGGCTATCAGGCTGGCGTTGGGCAGGAAAAACAGTTCACCTCTTTCAGCAGCGACTGGGGATATGGCGGAGGCTGGTATCGCGGCGGGTGGTACGGCGGAGGGGGCGGAATGAGCACCACCACTGGGCAAACTTCTACCATCTACGTCGGCCAACTGGCCGTGGACATGTACGATCCGGCAAACCACGATCTGATCTGGCGCGGCGTGGCAAGCAAGACCATTAACCCAAAGGCCAAACCCGAGAAGCAAGAGAAGAACCTGGGAAAGGCAGTGAAGAAGCTTTTGAAGAATTATCCTCCGCCGCGCAAATAGATCTGAACCGTCTTGTCACGCTAAAGCTGCTCCCTTTCAGCGGCCACTGCAACTTGTACTAGTTCCAAAAATGTTTCCCCGTGCTTACTCAGAGTGCTGGCGGTGCGTGCAGGCGCATTGAGACTCGCCGATGGTTTGTCACACTGGCAACGACGAAACCCACTGTAGATTTTGCCAGTATCCACGTACCGGCCCAGTCACTAGGCTGTGCTCGTCGAGTACATCGGATTTGGCCGGATTTATTGGCTGAGAGCGCTCGACAGGAAAGCCAGCGAGAACTTGCTTTCAGCAACCCATGAGTGACACCGGTACGTCCATGATGGACATCTCCAAGTTGGATCTTGCGCAGGTTCTGACCCCGCACCGTGGACGGGGCCTAGTCAAACTGAAAATCATTGCGTTGCCGTTCTTCCTTGTCGCTGTATTCATCAGCCTAAGTGCCAGTTTGACTCGGGCAGGGATGGCAGAATCCCAGATGACTCCGGCGATATCGGCACAGGCTGCCGCTACTGTCTCGCCTGAAACGAAAGAGCACGGCCTTTCTACAAAGGCAGTAGAGATCGCTCGCCCCTTCAATTTTCCGATCACCAATTCGATGGTTGTCAGCTGGATCGTTGCCGTGAGCCTGATTTTATTTGCTCAGCTCGCCACCGTGAGCATGAAGCAAGTTCCCACGGGCGCTCAAAACTTTCTGGAATGGCTGGTAGAGGCCCTGTACAACTTCTTGGCCGGAATCATGGGCCCACACCTGGCCAAGCGGACCTTCTGGTTTTTTGCCACTATTTTCATCTTCATTCTTTCCGCCAATTGGATTGGGCTTGTTCCCGGCGTAGGCACTGTGGGGTGGGGACATCGGACTGATCATGGCTTCCTAATCGACCAACCCTTGTTCCGCGGCGCCAACGCGGACGTCAACATGACGCTTGCAATGTCTCTGGTTTTCTTTGCCTGCTGGATCGTGTGGGCCGTTCGGGAAGTCGGAGTAAAGGGATTCGTAAAGGAGTTGTTTGCGCCCAAAGGTGAGAGCAAGGGAGTCCTAAGACTTCTTCTGGTGGTGGTGTTCTTCGCGGCCGGTTGCCTGGAAGTCATCTCGATTTTGTTTCGCCCCGTTTCCCTCAGTTTTCGTCTCTACGGCAACATTTTTGCCGGCGAGAACCTCTTGGAGGCCATGTCCAAGCTGGTCCCGGGTTTTGGCTGGCTAGTACCGATTCCATTTTATTTCCTGGAGCTCGTGATGGGTCTGGTTCAAGCACTGGTCTTCATGTTGTTAACGGCCGTGTTCACGATGTTGATGTGCCAGCATGAAACCGAGGGACCTATGGCTGCGCACGGTTGAATCATCAATTTTCGACGGCTTAGCCGTGTTCAAAGACGGTGGCCGAGGGGAAAGAAAAGGACAAAATCATATGAACGGAAGCCTGCATGTTGGTCTGGCGGCGCTGGGTGCGGCCATTGCGGTGGGTTTAATCGGTATGAAAGCTTCGGACGCGGTAGGACGCAATCCGGTCGCCTCCACAAAGATATTGGTTCAGTCGATCCTGGCTATTGCGTTCGCAGAAGCGATCGTGTTCTACGCGCTGTTTCTCATTAAGTAGAAAGAAACCGAGTGCGAAGCGCAAAAACGGGCCGGCGCTCGCACAACATTAAGAGACAACCATGAATGCTTTAGTTTTGATGCAGCAAGCTGAGACCGGCGGGCAGGTCCAACAGATTGCCAATACCTTCGGCGTGGACTGGCCTCATCTGACGGCGCAGATCATCAGCTTTTGCATCGTTTGCCTTCTTCTCCATCGGTTCGCCTACAAGCCCATTCTCAAGATGCTCGAAGAGCGGCAGCGGCAAATCGCGCAGGGACTGGCTGACACGGAGAAGATCAAAGCCGAGCTGGCCCAGACCGAGACTCAGCGCCACGAAATCATGATCCTCGCCAATGCGCAGGCGACCAAACTGATCGAGGAGGCGCGCGCTGCGGCCGACCGGATGCGGCAGCAGGAAGCGATAAAGGCCATCGCCGCTGCTGACCAGATAATAGAAAAGGCGCGCGAGGCCGCTGCCCACCAGCACGCCGTCATGCTCGCCGAACTTAAGCGTGAGGTTGGCGGATTGGTTGTGCGCGCGACCGCCACCATCACCGGCAAAATTCTAACGCCAGATGATCAGCGGCGCATGTCCGAGGAAACCACCAGGCAACTGGCGGCTTAGCTCAGAACGAAACTAACCGACGATGAAAACGACTAAACAAGTCGTGCGTGAGGCGAGACAACTTTTTCGTATATGTCTTGTCGATGGCAGGTTGGATGAGGGCCGTGCCCGCTTGGTAGTGCACAGGGTCATTCAATCAAAGCATCGCGGTTACTTGACTTTGCTGGGCCACTTTAAGCGGTTGTTGAAGCTTGAAGATAACCGGTTCACGGCCAGAGTCGAGAGCGCACTACGATTGCCGGCCGATTTGCAGGCTACCGTCCGAGCTGAACTAACAAGCGTGTACGGCCGAGGGATAACCACCGTGTTCGCTCGTAACCCAGCGCTGATCGGGGGGATGCGAATTCAGGTGGGCAGCGATGTTTATGACGGCAGCGTGCGGTCAGGGCTGGCTACGTTGGAGAAAAGCTTTGGTATTACGAGTGTGTACAAAAGGAACGCAGAAACCGGATCGGCATTTCGCGACCTTCGCGTTTAGCAGAACCAGGGTGAAAGCTATATGGCTAACCTACTAAAGGAACTTGAAGCCCAAATCGCAGGCGTGAAGACAGAGACTGCCAGGCAGAACGTGGGGGTCATTCGCGAAGTCGGTGACGGTGTAGCCAGAGTGGAGGGCCTTACCGATGCGATGCTCAACGAGATGCTCGACCTCGGCCGCGGCATTACCGGCCTGGCATTGAACCTTGAAGAGACCGAAGTCGGAGTCATCGTTTTAGGCGACTACACGCAGCTTGAGGAGGGGGACGAAGTCCGCACCACGGGTAAACTGCTGCAGGTACCGGTGGGCAAGAAACTCTTGGGACGTGTTGTGAACACTCTGGGAGAGCCCCTGGACGGAAAAGGGCCCATCGAGAGTGCCGTTTTCTATCCAGTTGAGAAACTCGCTCCCGGCATCATCCGGCGCACTCCGGTCAGGCAACCGGTCCAAACCGGCATCATGGCGATTGACGCGATGATTCCGATCGGTCGCGGCCAGCGCGAGTTGATCATCGGTGACCGATCAACAGGCAAGACAACGATATGCATCGACACCATCATCAGCCAAGCTCGCCTCAACCGAGCCGCAGAGCAGGCGGGGGATAAAGACTATCGACCGCTCTATTCCATCTACGTCGCGATCGGTCAGAAGCAATCGAATATCGCCCGCATCATCACCACTCTCGAAGAAGCTGGAGCCCTGCCCTACACGATCATCCTCGCATCGCCTGCTTCCGACTCAGCCACCAACCAGTATCTAGCCCCTTTCGCGGGGGCGGCCATGGGTGAGTGGTTCATCGATCACGGCATGGACGCGTTAATCATCTTTGACGATTTGTCCAAGCACGCCGTGGCCTACCGGCAGGTTTCACTGGTGCTGAAGCGGCCATCGGGCCGTGAAGCCTATCCCGGCGATGTGTTTTACCTCCATAGCCGATTGCTCGAAAGGGCGGCGCGGGTCGGGGAAAAATATGGCAACGGTTCACTCACCGCTCTACCGATTATTGAAACGCAGGCCGGCGACGTTTCCGCCTATATTCCGACCAACGTAATCTCAATCACAGATGGACAAATTTATCTGGAAACGGATTTGTTCTACCAAGGCGTGCGGCCGGCGATTTCGGTGGGTCTCTCGGTATCTCGGGTTGGTTCCGCGGCGCAGCTCAAGGCCATGAAACAAGTCGCAGGACAGCTCAAGGGAGATCTCGCCCAATTCCGGGAACTGGCGGCTTTCGCGCAATTCGGCTCCGAGCTGGATGCCAAGACGCAGGCGCAGATCGACCGTGGCAAGCGCATTATCGAGATCTTCAAGCAGCCTCAGTACAGTCCGATTCCTGTCGAGACCCAGGTTGCCGTGATCTGGGCGGTCCAAAACGGCTACATGGATGATGTGCCAGTGGATCGGACCAAGGAATTCCAAACCAAGCTATCGGAGTTTCTAAACACGCGTAAGACAGAACTGCTTCGGAAGATTGCGCAAGAAAAGGCGATGAGTGCCCCATTAACGGCCGAGTTGAAAGCTGCGGATGACCAGTTCAAAGAGACCTGGACATGAA
>WNGO01001637.1_pt1 | contig 23566 bp, 20 predicted proteins | sample 5400511 | NCBI WGS metagenome assembly WNGO01 (sample SAMN13153380, study PRJNA577476) | soil metagenome | isolation source: 20 cm soil or saprolite under Garry oak tree replicate 2 | place: USA:California | collected 2016-06-15 | reverse complement strand
GGGCCCAAGTGGAACTGCATACGGAACGGACGCTTCGGTATTTTCCGGTCCCGCTGGATTTCGACAAAATGAGCCGGCGGTTCATCTCTGTAGAAATCGCGGGACGGAAAATGCGTACGTTTTCCGTCGAAGACACTCTGGTCATGTTGTGCGTTCACGGAACTAAACATTTCTGGGATCGTCTGGCCTGGATTGTGGATGTGGCGGAGCTTATCACCGCACAGCCGGTAGACTGGGAGCATTCCTCGCAGATTGCGGCCGAGATGAAGTCCACACGCGTGTTTTTGTTGGGACTCTATCTGGCGCACGAATTATTGGGGGCGGCGTTGCCGCAGCCCGTTCTGCAGAGAGCTCAACGGGACGCCGCCGTTCGTTGGCTTGCGCATAAAGTGCGGGCTCAGTTCGAGGGGAACGCTGACGCGAGCCCCGGCGTGGTACCCCGCTCCTTATTCCGGCTGCGGTCGCGTGACGGCATCGGGCAAGGAATTCGGCACACGCTGCGGCTCACCATGAGCCCGACCGAACGGGATCGCCAGACTGCACACTTGCCTCGATTCCTTGCTCCCCTTTACATGCTGACGCGGCCTTGGAGGCTGTTGCGGGAGTACGGTTTAGGTTTTCGGCGGCGGCTGAACTTGGACCTTGCCATCTATGATCCAACTCCTCAAGAAGTCGTCGACGAAATGCTTCGCCTGGCAAGCGTCAGGCCGGGTGATGTGCTTTACGATCTGGGCTGCGGTGACGGAAGGATTGTTGTGGCGGCGGCGGAAAAATATGGAATCCGTGCGGTGGGAGTGGACATTAGCCCGCGGCGCATCGCCGAAGCTCATGCGAATGCCCGCCGTCATGGAGTGGAACCCCTGGTGCGGTTTCTCCAAGAGGACGCCAAGAAGGTGGAAATTTCCGAGGCAACCGTCGTCATGATCTATCTGGGCGCAGACGCAAATTTGAGGCTTGTGGAGCGGTTGCGCTCCGAGCTTTCTCCCGGGGCGCGAATCGTTTCGCGAAATTTCCGAATCTATGGCTGGACTCCAAACCGATTGGAAAAACACGTGTTGCCCAATGGAATCGAAAGTTCTCTCTACCTTTGGAGGATCACGGAGCTTCCAACGAAGGGTCCGGCCGCGGCATGCTGCATGAATGCCGTCGAGCCTTCGAAGAAGGGTAGATCCTAAAGCTTTAGGAGTCCATCTGGCGCTGCCGGAGCGATGGCAAGATCGAATTGTCGGCGTGCTGTTGCATGGGAGAGAATCGAGATGAACAACCAAGAGAAAAACGCTTATCCTGTGAAACGGCCTACCGTTTTCATCATGGTGCTGGCTGCTTTTGCGGTGCGTTTTGGCTTTATGATGTTGCTCACCACCTACCAATTCAACCGCGTGGACGACTTCTCTGACGGCGGCGAAACCGCAAACATTGCCGCGTCGATTGCTAACGGGCACGGTTTCAGTTCTCCGTTTGCCAATCAATACACTGGCCCCACGGCCTGGATCGCCCCTGTCTATCCGTACTCGATCTCGCTGGTCTACCGTTATCTGGGCAGAACCGAGTTAGCTTCGCCAATGCTTATATTTACCGCACAGGCGGCGCTATCCGCCCTTACCGTAATTCCGATTCTCGGGATTGCCGGTTATACGGTCGGTAGAAGCGCGGGGTTATTGGCCGCTTGGACTTGGACTCTGTTCCCTTGGTTCAGCAAGTGGAGTGTCACTTGGGTGTGGGAAGTGAGCCTCAGCGCGCTCCTGTTGGCGTCGCTGGCATGGTACGTCTTGGGCCTGCGAGGGACTTCCCCCTACCGGCATTGGATCGGACTCGGGGCGCTAGAAGGTTTTGCCTTGCTGGTCAACCCGGCGCTGGCTACCTTCCTTCTTGTTTCGGTGGTTTGGTGCCGTTGGGGTTTGCATCTGCGCAAGAGGGAATGGTTCAAGCCAGCGGCAGCCATGACGGTGTGTCTCCTCGTGGTCTCTCCCTGGATGATCCGCAATCGTGCCGTATTTGGACAGTGGGTTTTTCTGCGTGGCAATTTTGGTTACGAGTTTTACCAGGGAAATTACCACTTGAGCCAGGGACACGGCTCCGGCGCGAGGCACCCCATGGGCAATCCGAAGGAATACGAGGATTACAAGCGATTGGGAGAGGTTGGGTACATTCAATCCAGGCAGAAGACCGGCCTTCAATTTGTGCGCGAGCATCCCGCTGAGTTCATTTGGGTCTCGCTCAAACGCGCCACCTACTTCTGGAGAGGAACGTCCCTGCTCGCTCGAATCCCCTGGTATTGGGTGCCTGCCAGCTTTGCGGTTTTGTCTTATCTGTCGCTCTTCGCGGTTGTAACAATGTTCCGGCGGAAACCATACGCTTGGCAAGTCTTGCTTGGCATGATCTTGCTCTACCCGCTCCCCTATTACTTGACGTTCAACGAAACGCGCTACCGTCACGCCATCGAGCCGATTATGCTGCTGCTCGTAGCGTATGTCTTGGAGCGAGCGTTGGCCTACCTCGTGGAAACAGTGGATGGTCGGTCGGCGCGAACTCCGCGAAGTGCGGCGGCGGGGGCTGTTGCCGGCGAATCTCCGCTGCCTTTTCATCGGACATGAACAAGATGTTCAAGAACTCCAAATCGATCTGGTGCCACACGTCGATGTAGCTGGGGCTCATGCGGTCGGGTGCATACTGGGGCAAGTTAAGGGCAAGAAAGGGGTCCATCTTAGCGTTTTTCTTGGCTTTTTGGCGGGCAGCCGGGTCCCAGATTTCACGCTAAGTTACTGATAAGAATCAGTGCCGTACATTTCGGTACTAGAACTATACCAATCCGTAGCAGATTATCGCCGGATGAGTGAACCACCGGCCAATCCCACCCGGCGCTGGGTTGCGATTGTAATTGCGGTCGCAGCGGTGGCTTGGCTTTCCTACGGAGGTGTGATCCACGCGCTGGCGAGCCACTATGGCGCCTCTACAAATCCGGGCGATTGGCCCCGCGCCTCGAAGATCGAACCGGCCAACGCCGAAAATTGGTACCGCCTGGGGCGCTACCGCCACCTTGATTTCGAACACTCCGATCTCCCGCTGGCGATTTCTAACTACCGGCGCGCTGTCCAGCTCGACCCCCATTCTGCATTCTACAAACTCGATCTGGCGGGCGCACTGGAGATTGCCGGCAACAACGCAGAAGCGGAAAACTATTTTCGAGCAGCGCAAAAGAATTATCCGATTTCGGCGGAGGTGTCCTGGCGATACGGAAATTTCCTTCTCCGCCAGCAGCGGGGGCTGTGGCCGTGGATTCAAAACTGCTCCCGCTTGCCGTTTCGCGTGCCTGGCACAGCGATCCCGATGTGCGCGTACTGCTTGACCAAGTTTTGCCGAATACAGCCGAAGCGGATTGGGAGGCGCTCTCCTACCTCGTGCAGGCGCAGGAAGGTGCGGCAGCCTTGGCCATATGGGATCACTTGATCGGGCTCAAGCCTTCCATCGACAGGAAAAATCTATTTGCTTTGACTGACTTATTGGTAAGTCAGGACCGCTTCGAACAGGCCGGTTCTGTTTGGCGCCAGGCGACGGCCACAGACGGGACCTTCCCACCAGCGTCGCCCGACGGCTCGCTCGTTCTTGATGGAGGATGACGGCTCGCTCGTTCTTGATGGAGGATTCGAACGCGATCCGTCAAATGGCGGCTTCGGCTGGCGCCAAGAGGACGTCACAGGTGCGGACTTCGATTTCGACACCGAGGAGAAACATTCGGGTTCGCGCTCGGCTCGGGTCATCTTCGATCGCTCGCAGAATCTTTCCTATACGAATCTTTCTCAATGGGTCCTCGTTGCGCCGGGCACGCGCTATCGCTTTCACGGGTTTCTCCGTACGGATCACATTTCGACCGATAGCGGCGTGAGGTTTGAGATCACCGATCCGCGCCGGCCGAAGGTTCTGGACGTCCTTACCCCAAACGAAACGGGCACTCAGCCGTGGACAATGGAAGAGGCCGATTTTACGACCGGGCCGCAGACGCATCTAATTCATATCCTCCTTCGGCGGGTACCCAGCGTTCGCTTTGACAACAAGATCAGCGGCACCGTGTGGGTGGATGACGTTGCTCTTCTTCCTGCCGGTGCGCGACGATGAGGGCCATACGCGTCGGTATCTGTGCGCTGGTCACTTTTGCCGTTCTCGCGCATGGCGCAGTTGAGCCCTGGTCGGAGGCGGTATTGGAAATAGGCGCCGCCGTATTGCTTTTGTTATGGGCGTGGGAAGTGTCCGTTGGCGGCGAATACAAAGTGGTTTGGAATCCGCTCTTGTGGCCGCTCCTCGGTCTGTGGGGAGTGGCGGCCCTGCAATTGGCGGCCGGCATCACCGTCTATCCGTTTCAGACTCGCATAGAACTGCTCAAGTACACCGCGCTGCTGGCGTTGTTTTTTCTCTGCGCGCAATCGTATCGAAAATTGGAACACTGGCATGGCTTCGTCTGGTTCTTGCTGATTCTTGGATTTGCCGTGTCGGTCTTCGCCATTCTGCAACATTTTACTTTCAATGGAAAACTGTATTGGGTGCGCGAGATTCAATTCGGCGGGATTCCTTTCGGACCCTACGTCAATCGAAACCACTTTGCGGGCCTGGTGGAATTGTTGATCCCGCCGGGCCTGGCCATCCTGATTCTGAGAGCCGAGCGCCGCGACCAATTGCCGTTGGTTGCTTTATTCACATTGTTCCCCATCGGAGCGCTGTTTTTGTCGGCTTCCCGGGGCGGCATCATCAGCTTCCTCGGTGAAATCGGATTACTTGCCTTCTTGATCCTTTTCCGCCGGAGGGAAGGAAGGGAATTGGCGGCAGCCGGCTTGGTTGTGGTTCTGGCAATCGCCTTCGTGTCTTGGCTCGGGATAGGACGTGCACTCGAGCGGTTTGCAAGCTACAAAACCTTGGAAGTGAGTGAGGGCCGCCGGATTGAAATGCTGCAAGGAACCTGGCGGATTTTTCTCGATCATCCCATCGCCGGTACTGGTTTGGGCACGTTGCAGAAAGTGTTCCCTCTCTATGAAACCATTTATGACGGACTCATCGTAAATCATAGCCACAACGATTACGCGGAGGTTCTCGCGGAGACAGGCGTGATTGGCGGCCTCTTCGGATTGGCATTTCTGGTCTTGTTGGCTTGGACCGGCTGGAAGAATATCGTCGCGGAGAAAGAAGTGATGAATCTTGCCTATCACGCCGGCGCTTTGGTTGCCTGTTTCGGCCTGCTCGTCCACGCGACCGTGGATTTTAATTTTCATATCCCTTCCAATGCGCTTATTTTTCTCTTGCAGGCAGCACTCGCAACATCTCCGGCTTTGCGTCTTCACCTTAGACCTTGAATCTGCTGCTGGCGTGCCGGCTATCGATGCAACAGATCTGGCGGTCTTAGGGCGCTTGGGTTCGACGCCCCGCCTTTACTTGGAGCGCTTCGAACGCCTCGCACTGCCGACGCCTGGACACGCGGTTTGAGCGCGGTGTACCGATGCGAAACATTTTGTTTTTCCCGGGCGAATGGCGTGCGGAATGTGTCTGTATAATGCCAGTTGCGTGGGGGAATCTAACTCGATGACTCTTCGAAGCCCGGGTGTACTTTGCCCACCGGTCCGTCTTTGTAGCCGGCTTGCAATATTTGTTCTGCTGGCCGCCCCGGCAGTCCTGTCTCAACAACAGAAGTCTGTGCCGCCAGCCCAGAAAACGCTGCCGTCCGGGCAACTGGACCTCAAGGCAGAAGTCAACGAACGCATCGCGCAGCTCGCGGCCGCCTCTTCCGTAAAACAAGGCGACTATGTGATCGGGAGTGGCGATCTTTTGGCAGTGGAAGTCTTCGATGTCCCTGAACTCTCTCGTGATGTTCGTGTCAACGAATCCGGTCTGATTCCGCTGCCTCTGATTCCAGTGAAGGTGCACGCCGCCGGACTGACGACCTTCCAACTGCAGGACAAACTTGCGGAATTATTGCAAAGCAATGGCTTGGTGTCGACGCCGCAAGTCACGGTGTCTTTGAAGGAGCAGCATAGTCAGCCGATCACGGTAATTGGGGCAGTCAAGAGCCCGATGGTGATTCAGGCGATCCGCCAAACGACGCTGCTTCAAGTGCTTTCCCAAGCCGGCGGCATTTCGGACGATGCCGGTAACACGGTGATCGTCACGCGCCCGCCTTCGGTACCCACGGGATCTGAGGACGCCGACGCGACGAAGGTTCCCAGCGAGGCCCAGACGTTCATGATCAGTGTGAGCGACCTGCTCGACTCGGGCAATTCAAGTTTCAATATTACGGTCCTGGGGGGTGACGTAGTTTCCGTGCCACGCGCTGGAATCATTTACGTCGTTGGTGCGGTAAATCGCCCGGGTGGCTTCGTGATGCAAAACGACCGGGATCGTATGACCACACTTAAGATTCTTTCTTTGGCTGGCGGAACGACATCAACGGCAAAGGAAAGGCAAGCGGTGATCCTGCGCAAGAATCTGGAGACGGGCAAGAGGCTTGAGGTGCGGGTAGACTTGAAAAAGGTAATGCAGCTGAAGACCGAGGACGTACTGTTGCTGCCCAGCGACATTCTGTTCGTCCCGGACAGTTCGGGGAAGAGGGCGTTGCACCGCGCCGGAGACACGGCGTTGGCTCTCACGACGGGCGTTGCGCTTGTTTCCGCGACAAAATTTTAACCGCCGCGGGCCGCGCGAATCGGGTTTGACACCTTGGAGCGCACAAAGATCCTATGGATGAAACAAACAATCTAGCGCCGCGTGAAAGGCCGGCGGGCGGGGCCGCGGATTCTCTCCAAAACCGGTCGCCGTTCTTGGCTCTGGACCTGATGCCGCGCGAGCCTCACTTGCTCGATTATCTGATCCTTCTCCGCAAACATCAGTGGCTGATCCTGTTTTTCCTGCTGGCGATCGTTTCGATTGTCACCATCGCCACGTTCCGCATGCAGTCGGTATACCAAGCGACCGCGAGAGTGGAAATCGATCGCGAGAACACGAATGCGATTCATTTCTCTGATTCGGATTCGTACGAAATGTACGAGGATTTGGAAGACTACATCACCACGCAATCGAAGATCCTCCAAAGCGAAACTCTGGCGATGCTCACCGTCAAGTCCATGGGTCTGGACAATATGACGGAGTTCGGCGGGAACCCGGCCAAACCGGTGAAACCCTCCGCGCCTGGGAGTGAGGCCAGCCTGCATCGGCCACCGGCCCTCGGCGCATTTCTCGGCCGCATGACCATCAAACGGGTGCCGACCAGCCGTTTGCTGGACGTAACGTTTGAATCGACCGATCCCGCCTTGGCCGCACGGGTCGTGAATGCGCATCTGAACAACTTCATCGAGGAGAATTTCCGGAGCCGTTACGAAGCCGCGACGCAAGCTTCGACTTGGCTGGCCGGACAGCTCAACGAGATGAAGATCAAGGTGGAAAACGCCGAGGATGCACGGCTCGCCTATGAGCGCCAAAATCAGATCTGGACGATCGACGAGAAGAACGACATCAGTTCGCAAAAACTTGCGGACCTTAACAAGCAACTGACGGACGCGCAAGCGGACCGAATCAATAAAGAAGCGGTCTATCAACTCGCGCAAGCAGGGAATTATGACGCGATCTCCGCCGTTCGCGAGAGCCCCGTTATTCAGGATATTCTGAAACAAGAGAGTACTACGAGTGCTCAGTACACCGACGCGCTCAATCAGTATGGCCCCAAGTTTCCTAAGGTTGTCCGATTGCAGGCACAGTTGAAGGACCTCGATCAGCTCGTTGGCCGTGAAAAGACAAATATCGCCAATCAGATGGAGGCGGAGTATCACGGTTCGCGGCAGCGGGAACTTTTGCTGAAAAACGCATTGGACGAACAGAAGGCCCAAACGAACCAAATGGCCGAGAAGCTGGTCCAGTACAGCATCCTGAAGCGAGAGGCGGATACCAACAAGCAGTTGTACGACGGGATGCTTCAGAAATTGAAGGAAGCGGGAATCACCGCTGGTTTGAGGTCCTCGAATATTCGGGTTGTAGACCCAGCCCTGATCCCTGGCGGCCCTTCCCGTCCGAACAAGTCGCGAAACGTCATGCTGAGCATCCTGGTGGGACTGATCGGAGGAATCGGCCTGGCTCTTCTGCGCGAATATCTGGATAACACGGTGAAAACGCCGGACGACATCGAAACACTGGCCCGGCTGCCATCCCTGGCTGTCGTTCCCGCCCTTTCCAATTCCAATGGAAAGCGCACCGGGCGTTTTGCGAAATTGTTGAAGGCCCCGGTGATCGTCGGTAAAGAAGGCCGGGCGGAACTTGTCTCGCATAACATGCCGCAATCGCAAATGTCGGAAGCATTTCGCGCGCTGCGGACATCGTTGCTGCTGTCCCAGGCCGATCATCCTCCCCAGGTCATCTTGATGACCAGCGCGCTGCCGCGTGAAGGCAAGACGACCGCGGCGGTAAATCTGGCGGTCACGCTTGCGCAGCTCGGTGATAAGACGCTCCTCGTCGACGCCGATTTGCGCAAACCTGGAATTAATCGCGCATTGAGCCTCGTCGATGGCAAACACGCCGGTTTGAGTTCCTATCTGGCCGGCGTGTCTTCACTCGATTTGATCACCGTGCTGCATCCGGCAATTACGAACCTGGCAGCGATTCCGACGGGGCCCATTCCGCCGAATCCGGCCGATTTATTGTCGTCACGCAGGTTGACCGAACTCATCGCCGAGCTCCGTACGCGGTACAAATTCGTGGTCATCGATTCCCCGCCGATTATGGCCGCGACCGACGCGGTGATTCTCTCGGTTCTCGTTGATGGCGTGTTGCTGGTCGTGCGCAGCGGTGAGACCCCCAAGGAAGCATTTACACGCACGCGCGATCTTTTGGCAGGTGTGAAATGCCGCATGCTCGGTGTCGTGCTGAACGCGGTGGACGCCAGTTCCCCGGACTACTACTACTCGTATCGCTACTATCCCTATTCCTACGGTGGCTATGGCCGCGAAGAAGAGGGCAAGAAGTCCCGCAAGTCCCGCCGGACTGAAAGTTCGGATTCTCAATTGGGCCAGGATTAAACCGGAAGGAGGACCTGACTTGGTTTATTTGATCACTGATGGAAAATATCCGCCACCTCAAGAAATATGACCGGATGCACTATTTTCTGGAACCGCTCGAAAACCGCCAATTGCTGGCGGAGCTCGTGGACGAAGCCGACGTCATTTTCCACTTGGCCGCGGCAGTCGGCGTCAAGCTGATCGTGGAAAGCCCGGTGCGAACCATCGAAACAAATGTCAACGGCACGCAAATGGTGCTCGAAGCTGCCTGCAGGAAACGTAAACTCGTCTTTACCGCGTCCACTTCCGAGGTATATGGAAAGAACACCAACTTCCCTTTCCACGAAGACGCGGATCTGGTGCTTGGACCGACAACCAAGGGCCGTTGGAGTTACGCGGCGTCGAAGGCGCTTGATGAATTCCTGGCTCTTTCCTACTGGAAAGAAAAAGGATTGCCGGTTGTGATTGCGCGGCTGTTCAATACGGTGGGACCCCGGCAGACGGGGCGGTATGGCATGGTGTTGCCGAATTTTGTGGTCCAGGCTCTCGAAGGCGCGCCAATGACTGTCTATGGCACGGGCCAGCAGTCGCGCTGTTTTTGCGACGTGCGTGATTCGGTGGAGGCGATCCTGCGGCTGGTTGCAACCGACAAGTCCGTGGGAGAAGTCGTTAACGTGGGTAGCGACTATGAAGTCACGATAGAAGACTTGGCTCACCGCATTAAGGAGCAGGCCGGCAGCTCTTCGCCCATCGTGTTTGTCCCCTATGACCAGGCGTATGAGCCCGGCTTCGAGGACATGTTCCGGCGGGTGCCCTGTCTCGATAAACTGGAAGGGTTGACGGGCTTCCGTCCCAAGACGACATTGCCGGAAATCATCGATCGGGTTATCGCTTACAACGGAAGAAAGAAAGATCTTGTAGCCGCGCCGCGAGAAGCTGCAAGCGCCAGAGTTTGATTGTTTAGGCCCGGTTCTACCGATGACTTTCCTGTTACGATTGGGGGGACAAGTCGGTTTTCCGGGCCTTTTGATTAATGAGCGGCGCCGAATCTTCGTATGGGAGGAAAAATGAGCGGCGCGCGAATCTATGAAGCGCTCGACGCCGGGCGCGTTGCCGGGGGTGTTCCTCTCCCGAGGGAGGCTCTTGCGGTTCACGCGGCCATCTCGTGGCACTCAAGATTGCTTTTCATTTTGTTCCTGCTGACTCTCCCCTTGGTGAATCCCTGGGTTCGCGGCGATGGAATTGGATACTACTCCTATTTGCGCGCCGCACTGATTAGCCACAACCTCAATTTCGAAAACGACTATCTGGCGGGGAACAGATCTTTCCTCATGGGGCGGGTCGATGCAAAGGGGCGTCTGCTTCGCGAAATGTACACGAAGACGGGACATGTAGAAAATCATTTCAGCGTGGGTCCCGCGATTTTATGGGCTCCCGTGCTGGTGACAGTTCATCTAGCCGTCATCTTGCTCGATCGTTTCGGCGCGAACATTCCCGCCGACGGATACTCGCGTCCGTATCTGCTTGCCATGGGTCTTACGACCTCCTTGTACGGCTTTTCGGCATTGTTCCTGGCATTTCGGATCGCGCGGAAATACTTCGACCACGAGTGGGCATTCCTCGCCACGATCGGAATCTGGCTGGCCAGCTCCTTGCCGATTTACATGTATTTCAACCCCTCCTGGTCGCACGCATTTTCCGCATTTTCGGTTTCCCTCTTTCTTTGGTATTGGGATCGCACCAAGTTGCAGCGGACGCCCGCGCAATGGGCGGCGTTGGGAGTGTTCGCCGGCCTGATGGGGAATGTCTATTATCCGAATGTCATTTTATTGATCTTCCCCGCCCTCGAAACGATTCACCTGGTTCGTGAGAGGCAGCGCGGCCCCGATCGAGCGTCCCTGCCGTTTCTAAAACTCGTATCGTGTTCAATAGTGTTTGGCGCGGTGTTTCTGGTAACGCTGCTGCCTACTTTCGTCACCCGCCAGATTATTTATGGAAGCCCCTTTGAAACGGGATACCCGGGAATTTGGATCTGGAATTGGACTTCTCCTGCATTCTTGCGCGTTCTATTCTCCGCGGATCATGGATTGTTGAGTTGGACGCCGATTCTGTCCTTGGCGATTATCGGGCTGTTTTTCCTCGCCAAACGGAACCCACTACTGGGGACCGGATCGATCTTGACGTTTTTGGCCTACTATTATTTTATTGCTAGTTATCCGGATTGGGACGGGTTGTCCAGTTTTGGTAATCGTTTTTTTATTTCGCTTACTCCGGTATTCATTCTGGGGCTTGCCGCGCTGCTCAGCGCTTTTTCCCGGTGGGTGGGAAAAACTTCGCGTGCGGTGGCGCTTTCGGGGACGGCGATTTCGTTGCTCGTGCTTTGGAATATCGGTTTTATTTTCCAATGGGGGACGCACATGGTTCCCGCGCGCGGAGGAATTTCGTGGCGCGAGATGACTCATAACCAGCTTGTTGAGGCGCCCCTGCGGTTGAGGAGCAGTTTGGAAAACTACTTCTTCCACCGCCAAGACATGATGCAGCAAATTGAACAGGAAGACATCGAGCAGCAAAAGGACCGCCAGAAGCAGGAGGAGCTAATAAATTAATGGCTGTTCCTCAAACTCATGCGGCGCTGGCCGGCGCCCAGAACGAATTTCCCTCCGTGCACATTGCCGCTCGGCGCGGGTGGCTTGCGCTGGACCTCGCGGAGTTATGGGCCTACCGTGAGCTGCTCTATTTCTTCGTCTGGCGTGATATCAAGGTTCGATACAAGCAGACTGTAATCGGCGCGGCCTGGGCCGTTCTCCAGCCGCTCATGACCATGTTGGTCTTTAGTTTATTTTTCGGCAGGCTGGCTAAGATTCCCTCGCAAGGTCTGCCGTACCCGATTTTCTATTACTGCGCACTGCTTCCCTGGACGTATTTTCAGACCGCCACGCAGACCGCCACGAACATCGTTGTCGACCAGCAAAGAGTCATCACGAAGATCTATTTCCCCCGCGTCGTTCTGCCGATTTCCGCGGTGCTCTCCGGACTGCTGGATTTTGCCATCTCCTTTGGAGTCTTCCTGGTGATCATGATCTACTACCACATCGTGCCGACTCGCGCAGTCATCTGGCTGCCGGCCTTCACGCTGCTGGCGATCCTGACTGCTCTGGGCGTCGGGCTGTGGCTCTCCGCCTTGAATGCGTTGTACCGGGATGTTCGCTACGTCGTGCCGTTCCTGGTGCAGTTCTGGATGTTTGCTTCACCGGTCGTGTACCCAAGTTCTCTGGTCTCGGAAAAATGGCGCTGGTTGTACGGGTTGAACCCCATGGCGGGCGTCATCGAAGGGTTTCGCTGGGCGCTGACGGGGCACGGCCAGCCGCCCGGCATTCTGCTGGCCGCCTCCTCGGCGGCTGTTGTGTTGCTGGTTTTTAGCGGATTTGTGTACTACCACGCTGTGGAGGGCACAATGGCGGATGTCGTCTGACCGATGAGTAGTGTCGCTATCCACGTGGAGTCGTTAGGCAAGCGCTATCGGATCGGGGGCCGCGCGCGATACCTCACCATGCGCGACCGCCTTGCGAACGTATTGAAATCGCCTGCGCGCTGGTTCCGTTCGAATGGCGTCGGGAACTTTGATAGCGGGCCGCGCCACATCTGGGCTCTACGCGATGTGTCCTTCGACATGCACGAAGGCGAAGTGCTTGGCTTGATCGGACGCAACGGCGCGGGCAAGACAACCTTGCTGAAAATTCTCTCGCGCGTCACGCAGCCCACGGAAGGCTCGGCGGAAATCCGCGGCCGCGTGGGCAGCCTGCTCGAAGTCGGCACGGGCTTTCATCCAGAGCTGACGGGCCGCGAAAATACCTATTTGAACGGCGCGATTCTCGGAATGGGCAAGAAGGAGATCGAACGGAAATTCGACGAAATCGTGGCCTTTGCCGAAGTCGCGGATTTCATCGACACTCCTCTGAAACATTACAGTACGGGGATGCAGATGCGATTGGCTTTTGCCGTCGCCGCGCATTTTGAGCCGCAGATCTTGCTGGTGGACGAGGTGCTTGCTGTCGGTGACATGGCGTTTCAGAAAAAATGCCTTGGCAAGATGGGCGAGGTGGCCCGCGCCGGACGCACAATTGTTTTTGTTAGTCACCAAATGAACCAGATTCGTCGACTGTGCGAGAAAGTGATGTGGATTGATGGCGGCACGATCCGGTTGGCCGGTCCAACAAGTGAGGTTGTAGGTGCTTACGAATCGGAGATCCTTTCCGGTGGAAGTTCGGAGCGAAGCCTTAATGATTCTCCGCTGGTGAAGGCTCGCTTTCTCCGTTGGGAAATCGTCGAACCGTCTGCCTCGGCGCCGAATTTGATTGACCAGCCTGGTCCAGTTTCGATTCGATTCACCGTCGATGTAAGGAGGCCGATTCCTCGGGCAAACCATGGCATCGCGCTGTTTGATTCGGATTGCCGCCTCCTCTGGGGAAACGGCGCCAGAGGCCTGAATTTAGAAGTCGGGTGCCACGAACTCACACACGAATTGTCGGAATTGCCGCTGAAGCCTGGGGCATATTCATGGCGCGTTACGCTTTGGGATGAGAGCGAACTCGTAGACTCATGGGAGGCCGTTCCTGACTTACTTGTCGGAACCCAGCCGTTGACCCATTGGCTTGATGAATGGTCCGGGATTCTCAATGTTCCGTCTCGCTTCAGGCTCTCGCAGCTACAGGAGCAGGAGAAGGACACGTGAGCGGCTCTGCGACCGCGTCTTCACAATTGGGGCTGTTGCTTCGTCTGGGGCGTTTCCTGAAGAAACCCTGGTTGGAACAAGTTCGTTCCGCCGGTTTGTACGCCAGGAATGTATTTCCCTCTCTACCAATTCCCATCCGGCTCCCGATTGGCTATTGGTGGCTTGCTTGGAATAACCATTTGGGATATCAACTGCTTGCAAGCGGTTTCGAGGAACCCGAGTATGCCTTTGTACAGCGATTCCTTAAGAAAGGCATGGTCGTGCTGGACGTTGGGGCCAACGAGGGTTATTACACATTGCTCGCGTCGAAATGCGTTGGACCCAGTGGGCGCGTTATAGGGTTTGAGCCGTCTCCACGGGAGCGCCGCAGACTTAGAATGAACTTGTGGATGAACCATTGCACGAATGCGCGGGTCGAAGGACTTGCGTTGTGTTCCGAGGAGGGTCAAGCGAACTTCCATGTGGTGGAGGGTGCGGAGACCGGCTGTAACAGCCTGCGCCCGCCAGACATCGAGGGAAGGACCCGGCCTATGCAGGTAGCCGTAGCCACGCTCGACCAATTTCTCCGCCAGAATGCGATTCAACGGGTCGACTTCATGAAGATGGATATCGAGGGCGCGGAGTTGAGCGCACTGCGAGGCGCCGCCAGTCTACTCCGGACCTTGCCACGGCCAGTACTGCTAATCGAAGTCTTTGAGATTCGCACCCGCCCGTGGGGCTATTCTTCGCGTGATATCGTCAAAATATTGACTGACGCGGGTTATCTGCTCTATAGGCCTGCCGGGAACGGAGACCTCGAAACCATGGATCCCGGCCAGGACCGCTTTGACGCGAATTTAATCGTTGTCCCAAAGGAGAGAATCTCGGAGATCGCGAACTTTTTGTCCGTCCAGGAAGCGCATTCATGTCTACCGTCCAAATAAATATTCCCGTGTACATGCCGGATTGGCTGCATACCTTGCTGCGCCGGATCAAGCACGCGCTGCTTCCACCACTAGACCCTCCCAACAAGATCAATATCTGGGGCGAACGGCAAGTGGAATGGACATTCATCAGTTCGGAAATACCTCAGGGCCCAGGCGAGGCACTGGAGTTTGGCTGCGAATTTGGTTATTTGAGCCTCCTTGCTTCCCGAAAGGGATTCCAAGTGACGGCGCTCGATCTCGAGCCGCAGAAATTTCCATGGCGCGATCCGAATGTCCGCTTCATGCAAGCTGATCTACTCAAGACGGAGATGCCCGCCGGCAAATATGACCTGATAATTAATTGCTCTTCCGTTGAGCATGTCGGCCTTTCAGGGCGATATGGCATCAACGAATCTGCGACGGACGGCGATCTCGAAGCGATGCAAAGGCTGGGTCAGCTGCTTAAACCCGGAGGAACATTCTTGGTCACATTACCTTGCGGAAGAGACCGGGTTGTTTCTCCCTGGCACCGTGTCTACGGGATCGCCCGCCTCCCGCGACTGTTCAACGGATTTGAAATCGAAAAAGAATTGTTCTGGGTCAAAGACGCCGACAATTGCTGGGTTAAGACAGATCGAAACACCGCGTTGGATTTTCTCCCCGGTGTCCATCTTTCGGATCCTCATCAGTGCAGCTACGCTCTGGGTGGGTTTGTCCTTCGCAGGAAGGAAGAGGCGAATTCAGGCGCCCGAAAGGGATGAAGTGTTGACCATTTTTTCAACTCCGAAACCCTTCGAAGGACATTCGGGAACCATACAGCGAAATGCGTTAATGAGCTGGAAGCTGTTACATCCCCAGGTCGAGATCATTCTATTTGGCGACGAGCCTGGAACGGCGGAGATTTGCCGCAAGCTCGGGTTGCGCCACGACCCTGAAGTCGAACGAACCGCGGATGGTCCGCCGTCGGTGCGATCGCTGTTCGAACGCGCTCAGCAAATCAGTTGTCATGCGCGTCTTTGCTATTCCAATTGCGACATCATTCTCGGCCAGGATTTTGTTCGCGCACTCCAGCGCGTATCTACTTGGACGAACCGGTTTCTGATGGTAGGGCGCCGTTGGGACACGGACATCACAATGCCAGTCGACTTTGCCGATCCCGAATGGGATCTGAAACTGCGCGAATTAGCCCTGGCCAATGGCATGCAACGTCTTTATTACAATATTGATTATTTCGCGTTTTCAAAAGGGTTGTACACCAATGTTCCGCGGCTTACGATTGGCAGGAACTGGTGGGACAATTGGGCGGTTTGGAAAGCTTCCGCGGAAAAAGTCCCGGTCGTCGACGCCACGGATATGGTGGTGGCCGTTCACCAGAACCACGACTACTCAAATCATCCCCAGGGACAACAAGGCAGATGGTATGGAGAAGGCTCGAAGCAGAATTTCGAGCTGGCGGGTGGATGGAAATATCTCCACACGATTGAAGACGCGACGCATCGTTTAACCCCACAATCCATCGACCCGCGCCGCCTGTACAGACTGGCCCCGGTCCGGCGCGCAGTTCGTCGAGTGGTTAAAAAAGTGCGAGATGCTGTCCGCGTATCGGTATGGCATCCCTTACTGGAGGCAACACGTCCAGTTAGGCGCGCTATGGGACTGCAGCATAGGAGCTTCAGATTCAGATGGAAAAAACCTGTCCGTCGCCATGAATTTGATCGCTAGCGCATCGAAGTATCCATACAGGCCCTCACTTTTCGATGAGGGAGAACACTGAAATTGCCGGGCGATGAAGGCAGATGCATGTGGCGCTAGACGCAAAGCGCCACGATGGGAATTTTGTGGCATTGGCAACGGAAGAAATCGAACGGAACCCTGGATTCTTGATCCAGGCGCAGAATCCAGCTATTTCAGGGCCAGGCATACAGAGGGCAGCGAGGCGGCATGAGCACACAGACTTTCGAACAAGTCCCCATCGATCAGGTCCGAGACTACTGGGACCGCCGCCCCTGCAATATTCGCCACTCGACCAAGCCGCCCGGCAGCCGGGAGTATTTTGACGAAGTCGAGCGGAGAAAATATATCGTCGAGCCGCACATCCCGCGGTTCGCCGAATTCCCACGCTGGCAGAACAAACGCGTGCTGGAAATTGGCTGCGGCATCGGCACCGACACGATGAATTTTGCGCGCCACGGAGCTTTGGTGACGGCTGTGGACCTTTCCGAGAAATCCCTTGAGATGGCGCGCAAGCGCGCCGAGGTCTATGGCCTGTCCGGCAGCATCCGGTTCTACCACGGCAGCGGCGAAGCTCTGGCAGACGTCCTTCCGGCCGAAGCCTATGACCTGGTCTATTCGTTCGGCGTAATCCACCATACGCCGCATCCCGATCGCGTCCTCGAACAAATCCGGAATTACGTCCGCCCAGGCGGCACGGTGAAAATTATGGTGTATCACCGTTATTCCTGGAAAGTATTCTGGATCCTGATGACCTATGGCAAGGGCCGGTTCTGGCGGCTCGCGGAGATGGTCGCGCGGCATTCGGAAGCGGAAACCGGCTGCCCGGTCACCTACACCTATACACATAGCAAACTGCGCGATTTGCTGGAAAGGCGCGGATTCCGGGTCACGCAGGTGCAGGTCGAGCACATCTTTCCGTATCGCATTAAAGATTACGTCCAGTACCGGTATGTGAAGGAGTGGTACTTTCGGTGGATGCCCGCACCGCTCTTCCGCGCACTGGAGCGCTGCTTGGGCTGGCATCTTTGCGTGACCGCGGAAGCTTAATCTTTCTGGGCCGCAGGTTCAGTAGGCTAACGGATCTTCCACGCATGGTTGCGGTAGCGGATCACGGGAGCCCAGTCGGGACCCGGGAAGCGCACCAGCGCGCTCATCACCGTGTTCCGCCACAGCACATTCAGCACGGGGACCTTCAAAATGCCGCGGGTGATGCGCTGAAACATCGCGAAGGCAGGCCCCCAGGGTGTCCGGCTCAGTTCGGCCGCGAGGATCTCATCGTGAATGCGGCGCATTTTGTCGGGATCCTCCAAGCTCAGGGAATCGTGGTGAACGCGAAACCCTCCGATCAGTGCGTCTACTGTGTAAAGCCGGGCGTAGCGGAAAAAGCGCACCCAAAGCTCAAAATCGCTGCCCTCCCTTCGGGAGGCATCCATATGGCTGCCTGCACGTTCCCACAAGCTGCGCCGCCAGAACGTTGATTCCTGCTGGATATAGCGATTGGAGCCGGCGAGAAAACGCACGCGCGACCAGCGCTTCAAGCTGCGGCTTACCCCTACCGTCATACCTTCTTCGGAAAAACCCGTCGGCCTTGCGGTGATCCATTCAACTTCAGGCAGCGCCTTAAAGACACCTCCCACAACAAACAAGGATCTCGTGTGCAACATGTCCGTTGCGCTGATCCAGCCCATGATCCCGCCGGACGAGCGGCCAAACCCGCGGTTGAGCGCATCGTACATGCCATTGTCCGGCTCGCTCGTCCAACCGCTCAATTGCCGTTCATATTTCCGGATGATGTCCAGCGTGCCGTCGGTCGAGCCTCCATCTTCGATGAAATATTCGAGGTTCGGATACTGCTGGGAGATCACCGATTGGATGGCCTGCTCGATATAGCGAGCCGAGTTGAATACCGGAGTGACCAAGGTGATCCTCGGCCACTCGCTGCGATCCGAGTCTTCCATATCCTGTTTCAACGTCACTTGCTGGCTTCCCTCGGACATTATCACCCGCCTTCGCTCAAGGGGCGATTCGCCACGCCGCCGCCGGTTCAGAAGATTCCGGGACGGCAACGACGTTCTCACTGTCGTAATAGGGTTTCTGCTGCGCAGGCACGGGCAAGCCGGTACGCTGATCGAAGGCAAAAATCTGGTAGCCTCTTTGGCGGCAAAAATCCCAGATCTGTGCGCTATTGCAGCCCTGGTGACAAAGCGCGCGGTCGGCAAGTTCAAGCAGCAGCAAGGGGCGAAATCGCTCGACAATTCCGGCGGCGCCCTTAAGAGCAAGGTACTCAGCGCCCTCGACGTCTAGTTTGACGACGTCTACGCGCGACAGGCCTGCTCGCAATACGATATCGTCCAACCGCTCGGTGCGCACCGTCTCTTTGGCTGCGAGAGGAGTATCGTACGCGAACGCGCCCAGCGTGTTGTGTCCCGACCATTTGTCCTCGGCGACCAGCAAATCGGCGTCGGAACGAGAGTCGGAGACGGCATTCTGGAGCAGGCGAACGTTTGAGAGGGAATTGATCTCCACATTTTTCAGCAGCCGCCCACATTCGCGGGTGCTGGGTTCGATGGCCAAAACTGTGCCGTGCTCCCCTACTCTCCGCGCGGCAAAAAGAGTATACAACCCCATATTTGCACCAACGTCGACGAAAATCATGCCAGGCCGGAGCATCTGGTCCAGCACAAAGAACTCATTGGGCTCGTAGTTCCCGGTAATGAAGAGCGCGCGCGACGTTTCGTTCCCAGGATAGGCATAAACACGCAGACCATTCAGCCACGCTGTCAGGACTGGAAAACTTACTCCGTACCAGAGCTGGCGTCGCAACCCGGTCGAAAGGTGACCTGACCTCCGCTCACCCGCACCTAACCGCCAGCCCGGGTAGGGCCTGAGCATAGGGGACGGCGGCACGCATTGGGCGAGCCATCGACTGGTGGATTCCCGAATTCGCCGGAAGCGCATGGTGGAGGATTTTGACGCGAAATTCCCTTTTGATTTTGAAAACGGCGAGTTCGGGTGCGGGCTGTGCTTGTGAAACCCGGCGCGTTATTGTACACCTGTCTCGCCTGCTTGCGATGCGGTTGGACGATCATCGAGAGAGCTGGTCTCTCGATTCTCACTCATTGGGCGGAGGTCTCCGCAGAGCTCATTTCGCTGTCAAAGCCTCATGAATACTGGTGTTCGCACGATCATGCGGATATTTACACGGACCTGAAAAGCAAGTGTGGGCATATATGTCAAGCAGTGGTATTTTCGGTGAATGCCCGCGCCGGCATCTTTGTGTTACTTGCGATGCAGCGTGATGGGGAGATGTAATCTAGGAGAGTCATGCCAACGAGTGTGAGTGTTATCGGTATGGGGAAGTTGGGCGCTCCGATGGTAGCGGCAATGGCCGCGCGCGGGATTCGCGCCATCGGAGTGGATTCTGACGCCGCGAAAGTCGAAGCCATTGAGCGAGGCATGCCGCCAGTCTTCGAACCACGTCTCGCGGAAACTCTGAATTTGGCCCAGGGGCGGCTCACGTCCACGCAGAGCATCGAAGATTCCGTTCGAGATTCAGACATCACTTTTATTGTGGTGGCCACTCCCGCGGTCGCGGACGGCAGCTTTTCGTTGCGCTTCGTACTCCCTGTGTGCGAAGCGATCGGCCGCGCGCTTGCCGCCAAACGGGAGTATCACGTTGTAGCGCTTACGAGCACGGTGATGCCGGGCTCGACCGGCGGCGATGTGCGGGAGACCCTCGAAAAAGCCAGTCGCAAACGCGCCGGAAATGATTTCGGTTTGTGCTACAGCCCCGAATTTATTGCGCTTGGCAGCGTGATTCGCGACTTCCTGAATCCCGATTTTCTGCTGATCGGAGAATCCGATGAGCGCGCGGGTGCAAAGCTGGAATCCTTGTATCGAATCGTGTGCGAGAACCGGCCCCCGGTGGCCCGCATGAACCTCGTCAACGCGGAAATCGCTAAACTCGCGGTGAACACTTACGTCACCACGAAGATCAGCTTTGCGAACATGCTGGCCCGTTTGTGTGAGAAAGTTCCTGGAGCGAGTGTGGACGTCGTTACAGGGGCGATTGGGTTGGATTCCCGCATCGGAGGCAAGTACTTGAAAGGTGCAATCAGTTATGGCGGCCCGTGCTTTCCGCGCGACAACCTCGCCCTGATTGCTCTGGCGGACCGCGTGGGTGCGTCCTCCGAACTGGCTCGGGCAACGCATGAGTTCAACCACGCGCAGATTCACCGCCTCGCTGATATCGTGGAGCAACATTTGGGCGTCGATGAGGCCGCCGGGATTCTCGGCCTCACCTACAAACCCAACACAGACGTGACCGAACAGGCTGCGGGCCTGCTCCTGGCGCAAGAACTAGCCAAGCGCAAGATTCGTACGATCGCGTTTGACCCTCAGGGCCACGCGCGCGCCGCCAGCATTCTTGGAGACAGCGTCTATCTGGCTGCATCGGCCGAGGAGTGCATCGCGCAAAGCGAAGTCGTCGTCCTGGCCACGCCGTGGCCGGAATTCCTGGCCATCCCCGCCGGTCTCTGGGGCCGCAACGGTTCGCCGCGAGTTGTGGTCGATTGCTGGCGGGTCCTGAAGCATTTGGAATCCGCAAAAGGGGTTCGGTATCTCGGCCTGGGCGTTGGCCTCGTGAGGGAAGGATCGTTTGCGGGAGGTGCGGCGCAGTGAAGCCCTGGACCATCCTCGTGACCGGTAGTAGCGGCCTGATTGGCTCCGAAGCGGTCGAATATTTCGACCGGCAGGGCCATCACGTCGTCGGCGCGGACAACAACATGCGCCGCGTGTTCTTCGGCCCGCCGGGAGATACATTGTGGAATCTGGAGCGCCTGAAGAGAATAACGCAACGCTTCACTCCAACCGCGCTCGATATCCGCGACCGCGAAGGGGTCATGGCTCTGTTTCGCGAGCATCGCTTCGACTTGATCCTTCATTGCGCCGCGCAGCCCTCGCATGACAAAGCGGCCGACATTGCGCTGCTCGATTTTGAAGTCAACGCGCTCGGCACGGTGAATCTTCTCGAGGCCGCGCGCCAGCACTGCCGCGAGGCTGCGTTTATCTTCATGAGCACCAACAAAGTGTACGGCGACGCGCCCAACGAGAAGCCGTGGCGCGAAGCCGGCACGCGCTACGACTATGCCGACCCCGCGGATTTCGAGGGAATCGACGAAAACTGCCGCATCGATCGCTCGCTACACTCATTGTTCGGAGCTTCGAAAGTTGCCGCCGACATTTATGCGCAGGAGTACGGCCGGTACTTCGGCATGAGCGTGGGCATTTTTCGCGGTGGATGCCTGACCGGGCCCTCGCATTCGGGCGTCGAGTTGCATGGTTTCCTTTCCTATTTGCTGAAGGTGGCGCTGTCCGGCCGCCCTTACACGGTGTACGGCTACAAAGGCAAACAGGTCCGCGACAATATCCATAGTTTTGACGTGGTGCGCGCGTTCGAAGAGTTTGCGCGCAATCCGAGGCCCGGCGAAGTCTATAACCTCGGCGGAGGCCGCGCCAACAGCGTCTCCATCCTGGAAGCGATTGCCAGGATGGAAGCGCTGACTGGTCGAAAAATCAATTGGACTTACTCGGAACAGGCGCGCAAGGGCGATCACATCTGCTACATCTCGAATTTGGCGAAACTGAAGAGCCATTATCCTGGCTGGAGCGTGACGCGCAGCCTCGATACCATCCTGGACGAAATGGTTGTTGCGGAACGCGAGCACAGCCAGAGAGTAGGAACGTAGTCCGGTGCGACAATGATTACTTTTTTCACGACGCCAAAACCATTTCGCGGGCACATCGGCGTCATTCAGCGCAATGCCATCGAAAGTTGGAAGCGGATTCATCCTTCCGCTGAAGTGATTCTATTCGGTGATGAGGAGGGCGCTGCAGAAGCCGCCCGCGACCTCAGAATTCGCCACATTCCCGGCGTCAAGCGCAATGAGCACGGCACCAAATATCTTTCTCCAATTTTCGACGGAGCGCAGGATCTCGCGCACCACAATTGCCTTTGCTATATCAACTGCGACATCATTCTCCTTTCTGATTTTCGCGTTGCGGCTGAGCGGGTGACCGCTCTGGGCGGCAGATTCTTGATGGCGGGTCAGCGTTGGGACACCGATATTACTGCGTCCGTGGACTTCTACGCCGCGGACTGGGAGGCGACGGTGCGGCGTCTTGCCCTCGAAACGAATCACCAGCGCCCGCCGCAATGGATCGACTATTTCGCTTTTTCGCGCGGCCTTTACTATAAGAATACCCCGCCGTTCGTGATTGGCCGTCCCGGCTGGGACAACTGGCTGGTGTGGCATGCACGTCAATCCGGCGCCCGGGTTGTGGATGCTACGGCTGTCGTCCAGGCCGTGCATCAGAACCATGACTATTCCTACCATCCTGACGGCGCGGCTGGTGTCTGGCAAGGAGAAGAAGCGCAGCAGAATTACGCGTTGCTCGATGGCGGACGCTGTTTTGCAACTATGGAAAACGCGACGCACAGGCTTGAGCCGGAAGGCCTTCGTCCGAACTATTATCATTGGGCGGTCATGGCGAAACGCAAGCTTACAGCGCTGCGCAAAGAAGCGTGGTTCGGAATCCTGGGCCTGACACTGACTTTGCGCCAGCGACTCGGCCTGCGACATCGCCGCTCACCTGCAGGCCCGACCGTAATTAGGTAGAATTTTTCGAAGAAAACACTAGCGCACCTCGCTCTGTCCGATCGTTGGGGGAATTGGCAAGACCATGCCGAAGCCGTACGTCAGCGTCTTAATCGACACGTACAACCACGAACAGTTCATCGAGCAGGCCATTACAAGTGTGCTCGATCAGGACATGCCCATGGCGGACGTGGAAATCGTCGTCGTGGATGACGGCTCGACTGATCGAACGCCGGAGATTGTCCGCCATTTTGAGCCGCGGGTGCGGTTTCTCCGGAAGCCCAACGGAGGCCAGGCCTCTGCGTTCAACTTGGCCTTGCCTCAAACGCAGGGAGAAATTATCGCCATGTTGGACGGCGATGATTGGTGGGCCAAACAGAAGCTTCGCAGGGCGCTCGAAACCCTGGAGCAATACCCTGCAGTTGGAATTGTCGGACACGGTCACTACGAGGTTTATTCGGATGGCAGGCCGAACGGCATGGTCATTCCCGGCGATGTTTACCGGGTAGATCTTTTGAC